>WBZP01000008.1_pt1 | contig 348457 bp, 355 predicted proteins | sample 5204301 | NCBI WGS metagenome assembly WBZP01 (sample SAMN12412401, study PRJNA552823) | activated sludge metagenome | isolation source: activated sludge from nitrification reactor of wastewater treatment plant... | place: USA: Pennsylvania | collected 2017
ACAACATCGTGCTGAGCATGTTCAAGGGCGGCCTGCGGGCGGTGACCGGGCTGATCGGCAAGCGCAACCGGGAAAAGGTCAGCTTCCAGACCGAAACCGCCACCATCGGCATCCGCGGCACGCACTTTGGCGCGCTGCTGTGCCAGAACGACTGCGGCGGCGTGGGCACCACCAGCGGCACGCCGCCGCCCAACGGGCTGCACGTCGACGTCACCAACGGCGCCATCACCATGAGCAACGGCGCCGGGTCGGTGCAGATCAACGCCGGGCAGTTCGGCTTCGTCGCCAACGCCAACAGCTCGCCGGCCATCGTGCCGCCGCAACAGGGTATCCAGGTCACCGTGCCCAGTTCGATCTCGCAAGGCAAGGGCGGCGGCCGCAGCGTCGGCAAGGGCGACGACGCAGAGTGCAAGATGTAAGGTCGTGGCACCAGCGCCGGGTTCCGGCCTGCACGATCCACCCGACGCCGCCGCGGAATCTACCGGAGGCGTTGTTATTTCTGCTTGGGAAGTCGCCCCATCAGGTAAAACTCGTCGTTGGCACGCATCGCGGTCAGGTTGGCCATGCGGTTGCTGAGGGCGAAAAACGCCCCGACGGCGCCGATGTCCCAGATGTCCTCGTCATTGAAGCCGTGCCCGTGCAGGATGGCGAAATCGGCGTCGTTGATGGTGCCGGAATCGAGCGCGACCTTCATCGCGAAGTCCAGCATGGCCTTCTGGCGCGGGGTGATGTCGGCCTTGCGGTGGTTGATCGCGACCTGGTCGGCGACCAGCGCGTTCTTGGCCCGGATGCGCAGGATGGCGCCGTGGGCAATCACGCAGTAGTGGCAGCCGTTGGCATTGGAAGTGGCGACCACGATCATCTCGCGCTCGGCCTTGGACAGGCCGCTGTCCTTTTCCATCAGCGCGTCGTGGAAGGCGAAGAAGGCGCGCCACTCGGCAGGGCGATGCGCCAGCGCGAGAAACACGTTGGGAATGAAGCCGGATTTCTCCTGCACTTCGAGGATGCGGGCGCGGATGTCTTCGGGCAGGTCTTTCAGTTCCGGCACGGGGTAGCGGCTGATCGGTGGTGTGCTCATGGTGTCCTCGTTCAAATCACAGGTGGGTCGGGGCATTCTACGGTTTCCCCGGCCGGAGCCAACCGTGGCCGACCTACCGTGATTGTCGGCCCGGCTCGACCAGGGACATGAACTGCTCGAGCTTGCCGTTGGCAGGGTTGCGAATCGAGTCGACGTACTCGAAGCGCAGGCGGAAGGGATAGGCCAGATTGCCGTGGATGAAGGCGGTCAGGCTCTCCGTTTCGGCTTCGTTGAGGGGGCGCGCCATCACCAGCCGCACATCGATTTGGTCAATACTGGTCTGGATCATCTGCATGAGTTCGATCGGCGCGATTGCCTGCAACTCACTTTCGTAACCCAACCGCGGCCAGCGCCGCGTCCCGTCCGGCAGCGTCAGCAGGTTGCGGTAACGTCCCATGATGCGCTTCAGCACCGGCAGGCCGCGTCCGCAGGCGCACGGCTCGCCAATTTCCGCGAAGTCGCCCAGTTCGTAGCGGATCAGCGGCGTGGCGAAGTTGTTGAGGCTGGTCACCAAGACGCGGCCGACTTCGCCCGGCGCGCAAGGGCGCCCGTGGTCATCGACCACTTCGAGCAGGACGTTTTCGGCCTGCACATGGTAGTGGGCATGCTCCGGGCATTGCAGCGCCAGGTAGCCGGCTTCCTGGCAGGTGTACATGTCGACCACCGGCACGTTCCAGGCCTCGCGGCAGACATCGCGCAGCGACGCGTCGGGGCTTTCGCCCAGCGTGCGCACTTGCCTCAGGCCCGGCAGCCGGACGCCGTGATCCAGGCAATGCCGCGCGAGTCCGAGGATCACGCTCGGGTGGCTCAGCACGTAGCCGGGGCGATCGATCGTCAGCCGTTCGACGAGATGGCCGACTTCCAGCAGGATGTGGTAATTCACCGAAGGCCCGGTTACTGCGACGTCGTCGGTGGCGATGCCCCAGCCGGTCGCCGTGGCACCGGCGGGCCCCATCAGCGCGGGGTTGCGCTGGTAGCGGATGGAGACGAGCTTCTCGCGCAGCTCGCGTCGGTGCCACAGGTGGTCGCGCAGGCAGAACACCTGCCAGAACAGGGCCGTGAGGTCGGTGCCGAGCAGCTCGACGATCATGCCGGTCGAGCCCGAGGTGCTGACCGGATAGGTCTTGCCGTGCTCCTTCGGCAGGCGCTCGCTCTTCAGGTCTGCCGGCGCCTCGTGCAGCGCCCGGCGGCTGAGGATCGGAATCTCGTGCCAGGTCTCCGGCTTGAGGCCCTGGGCGGCGAAACGCTGGCCGAGCTGCCGCCGGTAGTGGGGAACTGTTGCGCTGGCGAAGGCGACGACCTGCCGGAGCTGGTCGAACTGTGCCGACGCGATCTGTTGCGGCGTACGCCACTGGTTCTGTTCGATCTGGAACAGCAGGGCCAGCTTGTTGGCGACCCTGGGCTCGGGGAACGCCGGCCAGGCGAGGCTGGCCATGGCCGAGCGATAGATTGAATCCGGTGTCATGGGCTGGCCGCGGCAGCCTCGCCGACATGGATCACGAAGACCTTGAAAAGATCGCAAGAGCCGCCGGCGAAGCCTGGCGAAACAACCTCGCAGGCGCCCAGCGCCTCCAGCAGGCGGCGCTGTTCGCCGCAGGCATAGACCGTGTGCCTGATCTCGCTGTAGCGACTGACGAGGAACTCGTGCTCGGCATCGGTCAGCGCCCCTGCCTCGTGCCGGCGGCGGATCTCGGCGAAAACCAGCCGCGCATCGAGCACGCGACTGTCCGCATCGTAGGCGTCGGCGGCGAAGCTGTAGAAACGCAGCATGCGGTGGAATTCGTCCCGGGTGATCTTTCCGCCGCGCAAGGCAGCCAGCGCGGCGGGAAACTCCCAGGCGGCAACCGCTTCGTCCGGCAGGACGATCTGGCGCAGGCAAAGCAGGCTGCCGGGGTGCGTGATGCGCGCCAGTTCGCGGAGGACTTGCGCCATCTCCGCATGCGGCACGTTGTTGAGCGACGAGTCGCCCAGCACCATGTCGGCCGCGCCGTCGGCAATCATGTCCAGATGCAGCCAGTCGCCGATGGCGCTGGTCTCGTTGCGCCGATCCGCCACGGTCTGCCTGCCCGCTGCGGCTTCGAACATGACCGGGTTGCTGTCGATGCGCAGGACGCGGCAACCGGCCGTCAGCGCCATGTCGGCAAGCTCGGGCGTCGCGCCGAGGATCACCGCAAGGCATCCGGCGTCGCGCCGGGCGACGAAGGCGCGAACCCGCTCGCGCATGATGGCGAGGATATCCTCGCTTGGAGCGAAATGCGGGCGCCGGCCGCTGGCGATGACAGCGCGGGCGTGCCGCGCCCACATTTCCGGCTGCTTCATGGCAAGTCGCCGTAGAGGGCCTGGGGACGGGCGAAGAATTCGCGGTCCCAGCGTCCATGCTCCGGCGGCCCGATGCCGGACGACTTCCAGCCGCCGAACGGTGCTTCCGCAGCCACCGGGAAAGTCGCTGGATTCAGTCGCAGGATGCCGGCTTCGGCCTGCGCCACGAAGCGCCGCTGGAGTGCCGCGTCGCTGCCGAAGAAGCTCGCCACCAGGCCCTGCGGCACGGCATTGCACAGGCCTATCGCATCGTCATAGCCGTCGGCGGCCTGGATCACCGCGACCGGGCCGAAGCTTTCTTCCTGCACCAGCGCCGCATCGGGAGCCAGGTTGTCCATCAGGGTCGGCAGATACCAGCTTCCCGTGCGCCGCTCGGCAGGGGCGCTGCCGCCGCACAGCAGGCGCCCGCCATCGGCGGCCAGCGCGCGACCGACCGCCGCCATCACCTCGTCGCGGCGCACCGCCGAAATCAGCGGCCCGACCCGCGTCGCCGGGTCGAGCGGAGCGCCGACGGGCAAACGGGCGATCTCGGCCAGCAGCATTGCCGTGAAGCGCTCGCGCACCGGGCGGTCGACAATGATGCGGCGGGTGGCGGTGCAGCGCTGCCCGGCGAAGCCGAATGCCGACCCGGCCAGGGCCAGCGCCGCCGTGCCGAGGTCGGCGTCCGCCATGACGATGGCGGCATTGTTGCCGCCCAGTTCGGCTTGCAGCGGAATGGCGCGGCGGGCGCACAGCAGTGCCGCCTCGAGCCCGGCGCGCTGCGTTCCGGTGAGGGCTACGGCGGCGACGGCCGGATGCACGATCAGGGCTTGCGCGGTGTTGGCGTCGCCGAACACGGTCGACAGCACCTGCGCCGGGATGCCCGCCTCGGCGAGGCTGGCGACCACCGCCAGCGCCACCTCGGGCGCCGGCAGCGCCGGCTTCCACACCACGCTGTTGCCGAAGGCCAGCGCCGAGGCGATCTTGGCGACGGGTATGGCGACGGGGTTGTTCCAGGGCGTGATCACGGCCACCACGCCGCGCGGGCAATGGCGGGTGCGCAGGCCGGCCGCGCCGTGCGTTTCTTCGCCGGTCGCCGCCAGCAGCGCGCCGCAGCGGACATGGCCGGCCGCGCGCTCGATTTCCTCCAGGGCATCGCCGAGCGGCTTGCCAATCTGCCTGGCGAGCAGTTCGCTCCATGCGCCGCGGCGCCTTTCGATGACCTGCGCCCAGGCGTCAAGCAGGCCCGCGCGCTCGGCGGCCGGCGTGGCCGACCACGAGTGGCCAGCCAACTGCGCGCCCCGCACGGCCCGATCGACCAGAGCCGCATCAGCCAGCGGCACGCGGGCGAGGAGCCGGCCCGCATCGCACGGGTCGCAGTGGTCCCAGGTCGGCAACTCCGGCGCACCGATCCATGTCCCCGCGACGTGCGCGGCGGGCAGGTCGTCGCCGGGCCCGCGCCTCGCGCCACGGGAGGCGCGGCGCCGATCGCGACGAGTATCGCGTCGCTCGGCAGGAATCGGGCGGCTCGGCCGTCCAGCCATTCGCGCGAGATCAGCGCATGCTGCGCGTCGGTCGAGCCGACGCCGTCGGCGGCCACCTGGACCGCATAACCCCGTTGGTAGGCATCGGTCACCGTGGCGCGGATGCAGCCGTGGGCATAGAGGCCGGCTACCACCAGGGTGTCAGCTCCGGCGGCGCGCAGCACCGCGTCGAGCCGGCCAGATTCGAAGCCGCTGAAAAAGCGCTTGTGCACGACTTCCTCGCCGCCGTTTTCGGCCAGCATTGCCGGTGGCATGACGCCCGGCGTGCCGCCGAGGCATTGCCGGATACCCTGTCTTTGCCAATGCGGCATGCCGTCCGCGCCATCCTCCCGTACGAGCGTGCGGACATGGACGACGGGCAAAGCCATCTTGCGAAAGCCGTCGAGCAGGGCCCCGATGGTCGGCAACAGGCGGTCGGCCGGCGGCGCGAGGCCGGGGCGGGCCAGAAAATCGTTCTGCATATCGACGAGAACCAGGGCCGGCTTCATCCGCCGCGCTCAGAGCAGACTTGCTGCGGCCGCGGCGATGCGCTCGCCGATTTCCGCGGTGCCGACAACGCGCGACGCGGCGCTCGCGATGTCGGGGGTGCGCCATCCCTGTCCCAGCACGGCCGCAATCGCCGATTCGATCGCCGCCGCCTCATGGTGCCAGCCGAAGCTCTCGCGCAGTAACATGGCCAGCGAAAAAATCTGCCCCACCGGATTGGCGCGGTCGAGGCCGGCCAGGTCGTAGGCCGCGCCATGGCCGGTCTGATACACGGCGCGGCGGGCCGGCCCGAAGTTGCCGGAGAACGACAGGCCCCGCGAACCGAGCAGCAGGCTCGCCGCGTCGGAGAGCACGTCGCCGAACATGTTCGGCGCCACGATCACGTCCAGTTCGCGCGGATTGGCGATCAACTGATAGGCGGCATTGTCGACCTCGAGGACCTGCCAGGCCACGCCGGTGCCCGCGGCCAGTTGTTCGAGGTTCTCGCGCCACAGCGTGCTGATGGCCGGCACGCCGTCCGGCTTGACGGCCAGTGCCAGGCGTCCGCGACGGCGGCGCGCGAGTTCCAGGGCGGGGCCGAGTATCCGCCGCACCTGGCTGTCGGTATAGCCGCAGTGCTGCACGGCCTCGCGTTCCTCGCCCTGGCGCATCTCCGAGCGTCCGAAATACATGCCTCCGGCATTCTCGCGGACGACCACCAGGTCTACCCCGGCGAGTCGTTCGGGGCGCAGGATCGATGCGTCGTCGATGGCGGCGATGTGGCGCACCGGAGTGAACTTGCAGTACAGGTCGAAGTGCGCCCGCAGGTCGTAGACGAAGCGCCCGCCGCCCGGCCCGCAGAGGATCGCGCCGCCGCGCGCGAACGCCGACTCGCAGAATTCGATGACTTCGCCGGAGAGGGCGGCGCCGGACTCGGCCTTGGCCGGCAGGCCGATGTTGCCGCCGAATGCCAGCTCGAGAGGCCGGCGCGTCTGTGCACGAATTCGGTCGAGGACCACGCAGGCGGCCCCGACAACCTCGGCGCCCACGCCTTCGCCGACGAGCACGCCGACCGCCGCCGGGCGGGAATCATCGTGCCTGTTCCAGGCAGGCAGCGCGGATGTCAGGGGGGATTTCGCGTCGTCGCGATTCGGGGGGAATTTCAGCGGGGCCGTCATGCACACATTCTAGCCGGACCCAAATGAGCCTAACAGGCTGTTGGATGTTTCAGGCCCGCCCCATGCGCTGCAAACCGCGCATCAGCAGGCCGACCAGCGGCAGCTTGGCGTAGAGCTCTTCGGCCGCGTCCCAGTAGTCGCGATGCAGGACGATTTTTCCGTCGGCATTGAAGCGCAGGTGGGTCGCGCCGCGCGCGGTCATGGCCCGCGACGGCAGCGGGGAACGGGTGCGGAAATGAAAATCCCACAGCAGCATCACGCCGTCGTCTCCGTGGAAGCGGCTACCCACGACGAAACGCGGTTCCGCCACCTGGGTGAACATGTGGCGGAAGATGTGCTTTATCGACTCGACGCCGCGCACCTCGTTGAACGGGTCCTTGAATTCGGCATCCGCGGCATAGAAGCGCGGCAGTTCGTCGAGCGTTTCGGGGCTCAGGGTTTCAAACCAGCGGATCAGGGGTTCCGGGTCGGTCATGGCGGTCTCGAGGGGCGGCGCGTCACAGCTTGGTGAAGCGCCGCACCAGCGCAAAGTAGGCCGGGTAGGGTAGCAGACGCAGCAACTTGAGCCAGCGCGTGAAGCGGCGCGGGAAATGCATCTCGAAGCTGCCGCGGGCGAAGCCGGCAAGGATTTCTTCGGCCGCCACCTGCGGGCTGATCAGCGCCGGCATCTCGAAGTCGTTGCCCGCCGTCATCGGCGTCGCAACGAAGCCCGGGTTGATGACGAACACCGAAATGCCGCGCGGTGCCAGGTCGATATGCAGCGTCTCGGCAAAGTTGATCAGCGCCGCCTTGGTCGGCCCATAGGCCGCCGACTTGGGCAGGCCGCGATAGCCGGCGACGCTGGCGACAAAGGCGATCGCGCCGCTGCCCTGGCGCAGCAGCAGGGGAATCAGTTGCGCCGCCGCCGCCATCGGCGCCCGCAGATTGACGTCGACCAGTTCGCCGAGGCGGGCCGCATCGAGCTCCCAGGCGCGCATCGGCGTATAGGCTCCGGCACTGAAGACCACCAGGTCGATGCCGCCCCAGGCGTAGCACAACTCGTCCTGCGCGTGGGTATACGCCGCGCCGTCGGTCAGGTCGAAGGCCATCGCCGTGGCTCTCGGGTGCGCCGCGGCCAGCGCGCGCAAGGGCTCTGCGCGCCGGGCCGAAACGGCCACCCGCGCGCCGCGCACGAGCAGGGCCAGCGCCAGCGCTTCGCCGATGCCCGACGAGGCGCCGATGATCCAGACGCGCTGATCGCTCCAGTCGCGGATGGGGCGATTCATGATGCCATCTTCATGGCGTGCGGCGCGTGAATGACAGGGTCACTTCGCCGAGCCGGAAGCCGTACTTGCTCATCAGCGAACGGTTGAGCATCACGCGATCGTCGATCAGGAACATCCAGTCGTCGAAATCGACGTGGATGATCTTGCCATCGACCGGCAGCGCCAGCACGTAGCGCCAGCGCAGCGCATTGCCGGAAGCCTCGCCGCGGGCTTCGCCGACGACATCATCGGCGAGGCCGACGAAGCGCCCGCCGCCGAGATCGGTCAGGGTCCACACGCGCCGCGCCGGATTGCCGCCCTCGGGCCCGTCGGACCAGGTGAAGCGCTCGTCCAGCGTGCCCTGCGCGCCGTCCCAGCGGGCGTCGATCACCACGTGGAAGCGCTTGAGCACCTTGCCGGAACGATCCTGGAACATGCCCCAGCCGTCCAGCGTGCCGGAAAAATAGCTGCGAAGGTCGAGCACCGGCTTCTCGGCGCGATACTGCTCGACATCGATGCTGGCGCAGCCGCCGAGCAGCAAGGCGGCCAGCGTGGCCGCGCACAGTGCGCGCAGGGATCGGATCATGCCGGGGATCATGGCTTGGCTCCTTCAAAGTCGTCTTTCCAGCGCCACAGCAGCAGCAGCGAAATCACCTTGATCGCCGCCGGCAGCAGCGCGTAGATGGCGGCGAGGGCCAGCAGTCCGTTTGACGGCGCCGTCGTGCCGGCGCCGACTTTGTAGCCGGCAAGGCTGACCAGCGGCAGGGCGATGCCGGCGGCCAGCGCGAGGTTGAACTTGGTGATGAAGTTCCAGACGCCGAAATAGGCCCCGGCGCCTGCCGCGCTGTTGCCGGCGCGCCGTCCATCCGCCAGGCGGTCGGCCAGCAGGGCTGGCGGCAGCGCCAGTTCCGCGCCGAGCGCGGCGCCGCTGGCGGCGCAGATAAGCCCAAAGGCGACGCCGTCGCCGGCATCGAGCAGGAAGGCCCAGACGAAACTGGCGATCGCCAGCATCATGCTGGCGGCCCACGCCGCGACCTTGCCGTAACGCCGCGCCAGCGCCACCCAGCCCGGCAGGGCGATGCCGCCGCAGACGAAATAGATCACCAGGAACAGGCCCTGCCACTCGGCCAGGCGCAGCACGTCGGCGATGAAGAACAGCACCAGCGTCGCCGGAATCGCCGAGGCGATGCCGCCGACCGCCAGCACGATCAACAGGCGCCGGAAGCGCCGGTCGCGGAATACCGCGCCGAGCAGGGCCGGCGGGCCGGCCGCCGGCGCCGCATCGTGCGTTGCCGGCGCGCCGGCCAGCGTGGCGAGCGCGGCAATCGCCAGCAGCGGGACGAACACCCAACCCAGGTGCTGCATCGCGGTCGGCACGTCATTGGCCAGCACGGACGGCAGGGCGGCGGCGACCACCACGCCGCCCAGCGCGAACATCTCGCGCGCCGCGGTGACCCGCACGCGTTCCTGCGGTGTCGCGCCGAGCTCGGCGCCCCAGGCGTGATAGTTGATCGTGGCCAGGCTGAAGCCGAGAAAGGTCAGTGCCAGGGTCAGCACCAGCCAGGCCGCGCCGCCGCTTTTCGGCGGCGCCAGCAGCGCGGCCAGCCCCAGCGCCAGCAGGGGCAGGGCCACTGCGATCAGGCGCCGGCGGTTGCCCAGGCGATCGCTCCATTGCCCCAGCAGCGGATCGATCAGGGCGTCGGCAAAGCGGGTCACCAGCAGCAGTGCGCCCACCAGCGCCAGCGGCAGCCCGACGCTCTCGGCATACAGCCGCGGCACATGGACATACAGCGGCAACGCGGCAAATGCCAGCGGAAAGCCGAGCACGCCGTAGGCGAGAACCTGCCGCGTCCGGATGGTCGCCATGGCACTCACGTGCGGCCCAGCAGACGCGCGCGCAGCGCCGGTTCGCGGGTGCGCTCGTCGAGCCAGATGGCAAAGAAGGCGCGGGCGAAATCCACGTCGTCGATGCGTCCGGTGAGCCGGCCCTGGTGGTAGAACTCCGCGCCGCGCGCCGGCAGGTGCATGCCGACGATCACGTCGCCCGTGCGCACGTCGGGGAATACCTGCTCCAGCGCGACTTTCCAGCGCGCGAGGCGCTCGTCATCGACAGCGCCGAGGCGCTGCATTTCCCCGATGCTGGCGTCGACCAGCCGGCGCGAGGGAATGTCGCGCGAGTAGCGCAACTCGAGCGCATACGGCAGATCAGCCTGCCAGCGCCCGCCCGGCGCCCAGAGGCTGGCCTCGTAGAGCCGCAAGCCGAACCAGCGCATCTCGCCCTGTCCCTGCACGCGCCAGTTCTGGGGCAACACGGCGCCCGCCGCGCCCGCGGCGAGGAACATGATCAGGCCGATCAGGCAGGGAATCAGGCCGGTTCCGCGGGTGCGGATGGCGTTTGTCGCGGGTGGCTTTTCCCCTCTCCCCGGCCCTCTCCCGCAAGGGGAGAGGGGGATGTCCGCCGACAACTGAAACGGCCAACGGGTTGGCCAAATCGCTAGCCATCGCCTCATGAGCCGCGCTGCTCCAGCAGGTAGTGGTACACGTCGGTGGCGCCGGAGCGGAAACCCGCCTCGCAATACGCCAGGTAGAAGCGCCACAGGCGGCGGAAGCGCGCGTCGAAACCCTGCGTCTCGATTTCCGGCCAGGCGGCCTCGAAGTTTTGCGCCCATTGCGCCAGGGTGCGCGCATAGTCGCCGCCGAAGGCCAGGCGATCGCGCACCCCGAAGTCGGCGCCGGCGGCATGGCGCTCGAACACCTTGGGCGCAGGCAGCATGCCACCGGGGAAAATATGGCGCTGGATGAAGTCGGTGCCGCGGCGATAGGCGCCGAAGCGCTCGTCGGCGATGGTGATGGTCTGCACCGCGGCGCGGCCGCCGGGCTTGAGGCAGCGCCGGAGCTGGGCGAACCAGCTCGGCCAAAAGCGCTCGCCGACGGCTTCGAACATTTCGATCGAGACGATGTGATCGTATTGCCCTTGCAGATCGCGATAGTCGGTCAGCGAAAACTCGGCCAGATCGGCGAAGCCTTGCTGCCGCGCCCTGGCGCGCGACCATTCGAGTTGCGCGGGCGACAGCGTCACCCCGTGTACCCGGCAGCCGTACCCGGTGGCGGCAATTTCCGCGAGGCCGCCCCAGCCGCAACCGATTTCCAGGATCGTGTCGCCCGGCCTGGGGTCGAGCAGATCGAGCAGGCGGATGTATTTCCGATGTTGCGCCTGTTCCAGCGTGACCCCCGGATCGGTGCCGAACAACGCCGCCGAATAGCTCATCGACGGATCCAGCCAGAGCTTGTAGAAGTCGTTGCCGAGGTCGTAGTGGGCGAGGATGTTGCGCTTCGAGCCGGCGCGGGTATTGCCGCGCGCCAGGTGGCGCAGCCTGTGCGCCAGCACCGGCAGCCAACTGCCATGCACGGCGCGCGCCAGTTGCCGCCGGTTCCCGGCCAGCAGGGTCAGCAGTTCGGCGAGTTGGTCGCTGTGCCAGTCGCCGTCGATCCAGCTTTCGCCGAAACCGATGTCGCCTTCCGCCAGCACGCGACGGAACATCCGCTCGTCATTGACCTGCAACGTCGCCCGCTCCGGGCCTTTGCCCAGGTGCAGGGTCTGGCCGGCGGGCAGGCAGAGGCGCAGGCTGCCGCCCTCGATCTGCTGCAACAGGTCGAGCGCGGTGCGCGTCGCGGACGCCAGCGCGGCAGGCGCGGCTGGTGTCGGGCGCAGCAGGGAGGGAAGGAGGGTGGAAACGAGGGTATTCATCGGGTGGTCTCCTCCAGGGGAGCTTGTGGACGGGAATGGAAGACGGCGCGCTTCCACCACAGGCGCGCGGCCTGCCAGTGGATGCGCCAGACGATGCCGAAGGTCAGCAGCGGCTGGCGCAGGATGGCGCGCCGCGCCGCAGCGGCATCCAGCGTTTGCGGCACACCTTCGAGCGCGGTGGCGAGGACCCGCTCGCCATCCAGCCAGTAGTCGATGTCGACGCGACGCCGTTGCGGGCCCACGTCAAAGCGGAAGCGGTAGTCGCCGGCGACCGGAAAGAAGGGCGAGACGTGGAACACCTTGCGCGCCTGCAGCGTGTCGGCGGCGCCGATGGGGCGCTGGTCGGCATGGGCCACCAGGTAGTTGTGGTGGTCGCCGAAGGTGTTGCTGACTTCGCACAGCACCGCCCGCAGGGCGCCGGCCCGGTCGTGGCAGAACCAGAAGCTGACCGGGTTGAAGACGAAGCCGAGCATGCGCGGAAAGGTTTGCAGCACCACCTCGCCGTCGGCCGCGGTGATGCCCTCGTCGGCCAGCAGGCGCCGGATCCAGGGCTCCGGCGGCGCGCCGTCGCGCGCGCCGCAATCGCGATGGCGCAGGGAAAGCGGACGGGCCCGCTCGATGCCGAACCAGCGATTGCCGGCGCTGTGCAGGCTGGAAAGCGGCAGCGCGAGGAAGAACAGCGGATAGACGAAGGCATGGGCGGCCGGGCTCTGCTTGCCGGCAAAGCGCGCATGCATCACCGTCCCGGTGCACAGCATCGGTTTCATGCGGCGCTTTCCGCCCGTTCGACGGTTTCGCGGCCTTGCCGTGCCGCTGCCTGCCACGGCGCCCGGCAGCCGAGGCGGTTGGCCACCGCCAGCGCCGACACCAGTCCGTCTTCATGGAAGCCGTAGCCGCCCCAGGCGCCGCAGAACCACAGGCGCCCGACGCCCTGGATCGCGGCAAGTTCCGTCTGCGCGGCGATTGCCGCCTGGTCGAACAGCGGATGATCGTAGTCGTAGTCGCCAATGACCGTCGCCGGATCGGGCTCGACGTGCGGATTCAGCGAGACGATCACCGGAGATCTCACCGGCAATGGTTGGAGGTGGTTGATCAGGTAGGACACGCTGACCGAACTCGGCACGACGTCGTTTGCGCCGCTCATGTAGTTCCATGCCGACCAGACGCGCCGATCGCGCGGCAGCAGGCTGGCATCGGTATGCAGAACCGCGCGGTTGGGCTGGTAGCGGATCGCACCCAGGATGCGGCGCTCGGCAGGCGTCGCGGCGCCGCCCAGCAGGGCCAGCGCCTGATCGCTGTGACAGGCCAGCACGACCTCGTCGAAGCGCTCACGCTCGCCGCCGGGCAAGCCCAGCCAGACGCCATCGACGTCGCGCTGCACCGAGCGCACCGGCGTCGCCAGGCGCACGTCGGCGAGCTGCCCGACGATGCGCTGCACATAGCGGCGGCCGCCGCCCTTGACCGTATGCCACTGCGGGCGGTCGAAGATCTGCAACAGGCCGTGGTTGCGGGCGAAGCGCACGAAACTCGCCAGCGGATAAGCGAGCATGGCCTCGGTCGGGCAGGACCAGATCGCCGCCGCCATCGGCAGCAGGTACCAGTCGCGGAATTCCGCGCTGTAGCGCTCCTTGGCGAGGTACTCGCCGAGCGTCAGTTCGGGCAGGCTGACGCTCGCCGTGGCGCGATTGAAGCGCAAGGTGTCCTGCAGCATGCGCCAGAAGCCGGGCCGCGCCAGGTTGCGCTTCTGCGCGAACAGGGTGGCCAGGCTGGATCCGGCCCATTCCAGCGCTGGATCGGCCAGGCTGACGGCGAACGACATGTCGCTGGCGACCGTTTCCACTTCCAGGGCGCGAAACATCGCCGTGAGGTTCGGGTAGGTGCGGTGGTTGAACACCAGGAAACCGGTGTCCACCGGGAAGCGCTGGCCATCCACCTCGATGTCGACGGTGTGGGTGTGACCGCCGATGTAGTCGCCGGCCTCGAACAGCGTGACCTGATGGCGCTGCGCCAGGAGCCATGCCGAGGCCAGTCCGGAAATGCCGGCGCCAACCACCGCGATTTTCATCGCCGACCCCGCGCCGGGGACGGGCGTACCACGGCTACCGCCACCGGCGCCGGCCGGCGCTGCGAGAGGCGCTCGGCGATGCGCAGCATCAAGAAGGCGAGCCCGAGGCCGATCAGGAGGTCAAACATTGTGACCCTCGATCAGGGCGTAAGCCGAATGGTTGTGGATCGACTCGAAGTTCTCGGACGACACCGTCCAACTGCCGATGCGGGGCTCATCCCGAAGGCGCAGGGCAATGTCGCGCACCAGGTCCTCGACGAATTTCGGGTTGTCGTAGGCGCGCTCCGTGACCCACTTTTCATCGGGGCGCTTGAGCAGGCCGAAGACCTCGCAGGAAGCCTCTTCCTCGGCGATGCGCACCAGTTCTTCGAGGCTCATGTCGGCCCGCAACTGCACGCGCAGGGAGAGGTGCGAACGCTGGTTGTGCGCGCCGTAGTCCGAGATTTCCTTCGAGCAGGGACACAGGCTGGTCACCGGGACGGTGACCGACAAGGCCATTTCGGCGTTGCCATCCGGGGTGCACCAGATGTCGATGCCGGCATCGACATCGAGCAGGCTGGCGACACCGGAGACCGGCGCCTGTTTTCGGATGAAATACGGAAAGCGCATTTCGATGCGGCCGTCATTGGCCTGCAGGTGCAGCAGCATCTCGCCGAACATCCGGCGCAGATCGCCCAGCGTCAGCGCGGGGCGAGGGCGCTCGAGCAGTTCGACGAAGCGCGACATGTGCGTTCCCTTGGCCTCGGGCGGCAGGCCGACGGTCATGGCCAGCGTGGCTACGGTCGGATGCACCTCGCCGGAGGCCGCGACCAGGCTCAGTGGATAGCGAAGGCCTTTGACGCCGACCTCCTGGATGGCGAGCCGGCGGTGGTCAAGGCTGGCCTGCATGTCAGGCAACAGAAATCGTTCGGGTGCATTCACGGCGTTCTCCATGGGGGCAATGCGTGCTCAAAGCGTCGTTCAGGGCTTCTCGGCCAGCCAGCGCTCAATGTCGGCGATCAGGGTGCGGCTGTCGGGTGCGGTCAGGCTGCTATAGCTCTCTACGCGGCTGCCGTCGCGGTGGATCAGGTATTTGTGGAAATTCCACTTCGGCCGCGTGCCGGTCTTCTCGATCAGTTGCCGGTAGAAGGCGCTGGTCTTCGGCGCGGCGATGTCGGTCTTGGCCATCATGGGGAACTTGACGCCATAGGTCATGCGGCAGAACTCGGCGATCTCCTGGTTGCTGCCCGGCTCCTGGTCACCAAAGTCGTTGGACGGGAAGCCGATCACCACCAGGCCGCGAGACTTGTATTTGTCGTAGACAGATTCGAGACCTTCGTACTGACCGGTGAAGCCGCAATAGCTTGCCGTGTTCACCACCAGGATCACCTTGCCCTGATACTGGCAAAGCGACTGTGGAGCGCCATCCTGCAACCGCGCTACGCTATGGTTCAGCAACGGCGGGCAGTCGGCGGCGGCCGGGAAGGCGATCAAGAGCCCGGCGGCGGCCAGCGAAGCCTGAAATAATTTCGATAACGAGATCATATTGTCGTGGACAAATCAAAGTATTGACCGTAAGATATAGCCAGAAATTGAGATTGTCAACCAGTTTGTCATGGACAAAATACGGGCCTACATGGATCAAACCAAGCCTGAAGCAAACGCTGCCGAGACCGGGATAGGGATTGCGGCAGTCGAGCGCGATACCGGACTGGGCAAGGACACCCTGCGCGTCTGGGAACGACGCTATGGTTTTCCGCAACCGGCTCGCGACGCCTGCGGAGAACGTGTCTATCCGGCCGAGCAGGTCGAGCATCTGCGCCTGATCAAGCGCCTGATGGACCAGGGGCAGCGGCCGGGTGCGCTGCTGCGGCAGCCGATGGCGGCCTTGAGCGAGCAATGTGCCAACGGTTCGGCAACAGTCGGCGCCGACGACACGGTGGACTGGGTGATCCCGCTGCTGAAACAGCGCGATGTCGATCATCTGCGCGCCGAGCTGGCCCAGCGGCTGGCGCGCGACGGCCTCGAGCGCTTCGTCATCGAAACAGTCCCCGCGCTCAACCGGCGTATCGGCGACGGCTGGATGACGGGGGAGATTGAAATCTTCGAGGAACACCTGTACACGGAGCTGATGCAGAACCAGCTTCGCTCGTCGATCCATGCGCTGGCCAGCCGCGGTGCGCGGCCGAATGTATTGCTGACCACGGTGAAGGAGGAAGAGCATCTGCTCGGCCTGCTGATGGTCGAAGCGCTGCTGGCCGCCAATGGCGCCTGGTGCCTGTCGCTCGGCGCACAAACCCCGATTGCCGACATCGTCGGCGCTGCGCAAGGGACCACGACCGACATCGTCGCCCTCTCCTTCTCCGCCGCCTATCCGTGGCGCAAGGCCCGCGATACCCTGGTCGAACTGCGCGCGGCGCTGCCTTCGCGCACCGAACTATGGGCCGGCGGCGGCGCCCTGACGGGTCGCGGCCGCAAGCTTCCCGGCGTGCGCGCCATCGACAGCCTGCGCGCGATTGCCCCGGCGCTGGCCGACTGGAAGGCGACGCGGGTATCCCTCGGCGATCATTAGTATCTTCCTTGTTGGTGCCGCTCCCTGTCGCTGTAAGCGGCAAAAAGAAAAGCCCCTGCCCGGGTGAGTTGGGCAGGGGCTCAAGGCGAGCGGCGCTCCGGACGCCCGCCGGGGGGATGAAACCTCAGGAGATCTGCTGGATGCCGGCGACCACCCAGCCGCCGCCGTTCCTCGGCTTGGTCATGTTCCAGATTTCGTCGAAGGGTTGCGGCGTCACCTCCTGGTCCTCGCGGATCAGGCCGTGGAAGCGCACGCTGACGACATAGAAGGCTGGCTCTTCGGCGACTTCGATTACTTCGGCGTCGACGCTGACCACGTTGGTTTCCTGCGCGGCGCTGCCGCGTTCGAGGACGTTCAGCCGTATCTCCGCGAACATCTCCGGCGTGGTGAAGGCCCTGATGTCATCGAGCTTGGCGGCATCGTTGGCGGCCTGCAGTCGCATGAAATTGACCTTGGCATTGCGCACGAAGCCGGCGACGTCGAAGTCGGCGGGAATGCTCGCGCCGGCGGCGCCAGCCGCGCTTGAGCCTGAAGCCGGCATCAGGCTTTCAAAGGCGCTGCGGTTCGCCGGCGCCGCATCGCGACCCGCCGTCGCATACTGCAGGCGATCGAAACCGGCGCCACCCGATGCCTGCGCGGCGGCGCGGCGGCGCATGATCAGCCCGACGACGGCCATCGCCGCCACGACCAGCAGACCGATCATCAGCATCGAGGCGAGTTGTTCGCCAAAGCCGAAATGGGAGGCCAGGGCGGCCAGGCCCAGGCCGGCGGCGAGGCCGGCGACCGGAGCCATCCAGGAAGGCCGGGGCTGGGCTTGCGGCGCGGCTGCAGCCGCCGTGGGCGCCGGGGCCGGCGCGGCAGCGGGGGCCTTGTTCGGAACGACGGCTTGCCTTTGCATGCCGGCGGCCTTGCCGGCACCGAATCGTTTGGCGGCGTCTGCATCGCCGGCTGCCAGCGTGAGACCGATGGTCACGGCGACGGCAAGTAGCGAGAGCGTTTTCATGCGTATCTCCAGTAGGTGAAGTAGGACAAGCAGGAGAATAGGCGCATGGCCACACAATTAAAAACAGAATAATTCGTCTCGTTACCTCGTGAAAAACTGATTATCCGTGTCACCTGAGGTTCTCAGGATCAATTGCCTGCAGCCCGAAAAACATCCTGCCGCGCAACCTGGCGGATCGCCACGATCGCCGGATGGCTGATCCGGCGTTCGGTCGTGATCGCATAGACGTGCTCGACCACGGCTTCAATGCGGCCGAGTTCCACCACTTTGTACTGCTCGCAAACATGATCGACGATCGCGGTCGGCGCAATGAACAGACCCGCACCCGCTTGCCCGAAAGCCTTCATCAGGGCGCTGTCGTCGAACTCGCCGACAATATGCGGCCTCAGGTGGTTGGCTTCCAGCCAATGGATCAGCCTCTGCCTGATCGCGACGTCTTCGCCGGGAAGCAGCAGCGGAGCCTTGTCAAGCAGCGCCGGGAAGTCTCCCGAGTGTTTCTTCGCCAGGCGCGGCGTGCCGAACACCGTCACCCCGCTCTCGCCGAGCAGGTGGCTGTAGCCGCGAACGTTGAGGTTCCCCGGCATCGGCCTGTCGGCAATGATCATGTCGAGCCGATGCACCGCGAGTTCCGCCAGCAACGGAGTCAGGCGACCCTCGCGGCAAACCAGCCGCACCGGTTCGCCGAGGTGCAGCGCCGGTTCCACGAGTCGATAGGCGACCGACTTCGACACGGAATCCGCGATCCCCACGCGGAACGGCAATGACTTCACGGCCTTCTGGTCGCGCAGGACCTCAAGCAATTCATCGCCGATGGTAAAAATTTCTTCGGCATAGCTGAGGATGCGCCGTCCGGCGTCGGTCAGCTCGAGATTGCGTCCCGCGCGACGAAACAGCTTGACGCCAAGCGCATCGTCGAATTCGCCGAGTTGCCCGCTGATCGACTGCGGGGTCAGGTGCAACTGCTCGGCGGCGCGGGCAATGCTGCCGGTCTTGGCCACCATCCAGAAGTAGCGCAAATGCTTGAAGTTGAGTGCGGCCATAGTTTCCTCCGGGTCACGTGAAGCGCGTCAAGGCTGCCGGGGGGGCCGGCCAGCGTGCTTGCAGCGCACCTGATTTACATCGATTTTTCCTTTGTATTTGACCAGTTTATTCGACTTGCTGGATGTTTGTCGGCTCGCTACGATGCGCCGGAAGTTCACCACCACAGGAGGCAGCATGATGCGACTCGATATTCAGGCCAGGGGATTCGATCTGACCGAGGGCTTGCGCGAGCATACCGAACGACGCCTGCAATTCGCCCTCAATTGGGCCAGCCATGATGTGCGCACGGTCTGCGTTCGCCTGTTCGACATCAATGGCCCGCGCGGCGGCAACGACAAGCGCTGCCGCATCCAGATCCCCATTTCCGGCGGGCAGGACGTGGTGATCGAGGATACCGAGTCAGACCTCTATGTCGCCATCGACCGCGCCGCCGACCGCACCGAGCGCGCACTGGCGCGCCGGCTGGAGCGCTTACGCGAGCATCGCCATGAGCGGCTCACCACTGATGAAGCAACGGGCGCAACAGACGAAAAGGATGTTGCGCCGGGGCCCGGCGCTGACCAAGCGGAAAACAGGGTCTGACAAGGAGCGCATGCAATGGAAACAATCGGTACATGGTGGATGTGGGCGGGCTTCCTCGCCATCGTCCTGGTCATGCTGGCGATCGACCTGTTCCTGGTTGGCGGCGGCAAGCAGCATCGGGTCGCGCTCAGGGAAGCGGCGACCTGGTCGTGTATATGGGTCGGCGTTTCGCTGGCCTTCGCCGGCGCGCTGTGGTGGTATCTGGATGCGGCGATAGGTCGCGAACTCGCCAACCAGAAAACCCTCGAGTACGTCACCGGCTACCTGATCGAAAAATCGCTGGCGGTGGACAATGTCTTCGTCTGGCTGATCCTCTTCAGCTTCTTCGCCGTGCCGCTCGAATTGCAGAAGCGCGTGCTGATACTCGGTGTGCTTGGCGCCATCGTCATGCGCACCGTGATGATCTTCGCCGGTGTCTGGCTGATCGCGCAGTTCCACTGGCTGCTCTATGTCTTCGGCGCCTTCCTGCTGATCACCGGGATCAAGATGTGGTGGTTCGCCGACGAAAAGCCCGACCTCGCCAACAACCCGGTAATCAAGTGGATTCGCGGCCACATGAAGGTCACCGATGAACTGCATGGCGAGAACTTTTTTGTCATGAAGCAAGAAGGCGGCAAGTGGGTGCGGTATGCGACGCCGCTGTTCCTGGTGCTGATCCTGGTCGAGATCACCGACCTGATCTTCGCCGTCGACTCGATCCCGGCGATCTTCGCGATCACCACCGACCCCTTCATCGTGCTGACCTCGAATGTCTTCGCCATCCTTGGCCTGCGCGCGATGTACTTCCTGCTGGCCGACATGGCCGACCGCTTCTCGCTGCTCAAGTACGGCCTGGCGATCGTGCTGATGTTCATCGGCGTCAAGATGATCCTCATTGACGTGTTCAAGATCCCCGTGCTGGTCTCGCTGACCGTGGTTGCCACCATCATCGCCGCCTCGGTCGTGCTGTCGTTGCGCAAGGATGCGCGTGAGCGCGCCAAGCGCGCTGCGGGAAGGTCCGAAGTGCTCAAGCGCTGATGACGCGGGCCTGCTCGTCCTCATCGAGCGGCTCGAACCACGCCAGTTGCCTTTCAAGTACAGCCACCGTGGCTTCGGATGCGTCGCCGCGGCGCGCCATGAGGCGGCGGCGCAACTCTGCTACGGGCGCGGTCGTGGCCAGTATCCGGAACTCGACTCCCAGCTCGGTTGCCAGGGCGCGGAAGTCGTTCCTTTCCTCGCGCCGCAGGAAGGCGGCATCGACGATCACCGGCCAGCCGGCGGCCAGCAGATCGCGGGCCAGCGCGAGCAGTCGCGCATAGGTACGCGTCGTCGCGTCGGCCGAATAGATTCCGCCATCGAGCGCCGAGCCGCTGCTGTCCTGGGGCGTCAGGCCGAACAGGCGCTTTCTTTCGACGTCGGAACGCAGGCGCACGATGCTGCCGGCCGCCGGGTCTTGCGGATCGAGCAGCCGCGCCGAGCTGGCCGTGGTCTTGCCGGAACCTGACAGCCCGCAGGTGATGACCAGCGTCGGTGCCGAAGGCTCGGCGATGCGCCAGGCCAGTTTCAGATAGGCGCGAGCGGACTCGAGTTCGGCCAGACCTTGCGCGGCGTCTTCCTGCCGCGCCCGCAGCGCGGCGATCTTGGCGCGCACCACGGCCCGGTACACGGCGTAGAAGCGCAGCACCGCCAGCGCCTGGAAATCGCCGCCGACTTCCAGCCACGCGTTCAGCAGCCATGCGGCAAGCCCCGCCCGCTGGTGATCCAGCAGGTCGATCCAGACGAACGCGATCTCGCTGGCCGTGTCGTTCCAGCGGAAGTCCTCGTTGAACTCGATGCAGTCGAAGGGCGTCACCCGGCCGTCGATCAGAACCAGGTTGCCCAGATGCAGGTCGCCATGGCCCTCGCGCACCCGCGCGCCGGCTTTGCGCGCGGCGAAGTCGGCGCGGCGACGCGCGAATTCCGCTTCCGTCCAGCGCGCCAACCGCTCGACCTGCGCTTGCGCGTCGAGGGGCAAGAGCTGGCGCAACTCGACGAAGTTCTCGCGCGCCGCCGCGAGCACCAGTTCGGGTGCGCCGAAGCGCGTGTCGGGCCCGGCCGCCGCTGCGGCGTCGTGGAACGCGCACAGCGTCAGGGCGAACTGCGACAGGTGCGCCGGCTGCAACTCGCCGCGGACGGCGAGGTGGTCGAGCCGGCCGTTTTCGTCGAAGCGCCGCATGCGCACTGCCCACTCGAGCGCCGGCAGTGCGCCGATCTGCGGTCGCCCCGGCGCCGCGCCGATCGGCACCACGTCGAGATACAGGTCCGGGGCGAGGCGGCGGTTCAGCACCAGCTCGGCACGACAGAACTCCTCGCGCCGCTCCAGCGTGCCGTAATCGAGGAAGGGCAGGGTGATCGGCTTCTTGATCTTGTAGGCGAACTCACCCGCCAACAGCAGCCACGAGGCATGCGTCTCGACCAGTTCGACCCGTGCCGCGGGATGCGGATAGCAGCGCGGGTCGAGGAGGCCGGCAATCAGGGCAGGCAGCGCATCGGGCATCCCGGCATTATGACTCGGCCCGGGCGCCTCGATTCGCGATACCGACTAGAGCCAGGCCGGCATCGCTGCGCCCAGCGCCTGGCGCTCGGCCGCCGCGCTGCCCGTCAGCGCGAAGCCGACAGGCCTGCCGGTGACATCCTCGAACAGCGCCCTGACGCCCTCGGCCGTGACTTCCTCGCGCCATGCGCCCTGCGTCCCGGCGGGCGGCGGACAGACCGCCGTGGGACAGGCCGGGGTCTTCACCACCACCGGCATCGCCGGGTAGACAACATCGGTCGGAGTTCCGGCCAGCGTCTTGGCCAGCGCCCTGGCGGCCGCCATGATGGGCAGGACGAAGGGCAGCACCAACCCTCCCTCGCCGCCTACTTCGGCACAGTCGCCAAGGGCGACGACGCCGGGGAAATTGGTGCTGGCGAGCCGGCGATCGACCACGATGCCCCGCCCGACCCGGAGCCCCGCCGCCTGCGCCAGCGTGGTTTCCGGCCTGAGCCCGACGGCGGACAGCACCAGGTCCGCCAGGTGGCTGCCGCCCTGTTTGTCCGTCAGCCGAAAACCATCGTCAATGCAATCGATCCGCACAATGCTGGTATCGAAATGGAAGCGTACGCCGGCCGCCTCCAGCCTGGCGCGAAAGAAGGCGGCGGCTTGCGGCGGCAGCAGGCGGCCGAGTGCTAGCGGCGCGAGATCGAAGACATCGACCTCGATTCCGGCGCTGCGCAGGTCGTTGGCAAATTCACAGCCGATCAGGCCGGCGCCGAGTATGGCGACGCGCTGCCTGCCCATCAGTCTTTCGCGAAACACCGCGTAGTCCGCGAGATTGTTCACCGCCAGCACCGCCGCCGCGCCGTCTCCCTTGATGGGCAGGCGGATCGGTCGTGCACCCAGCGCCAGAACGAGTTGTTCATACTCGATGCGTCCGCCGTCGGTCTCGATGGCGCCTTCGGCGGGCAGCAGGCGCGTCACCCGCGTCCGCGACCGGATCTCGGCCTTCAACTGCGCGGCCAGCGCCTCGCGCGGAGTCAGCGCCAACTGCACGGCGTTCTTGCCGGCGGCCAGCGCGTTGGAGAGGTTGGGCTTGGAGTAGAAGCCGCCGTCGTCCAGGGTGACGATGACGACCGGCTTGGCCGCGTCGAGCTTGCGCAGTTCGCGCACCACGCTGATGCCGGCCAGGCCGCTGCCGAGGATGACGACGGGCTTCATGGATCAGACCGCGACCATTTCGAAATCCGCCTTGGCCACCCCGCAATCGGGGCAGGACCAGGAGCCGGGGATGTCTTCCCACCGCGTGCCGGCGGCGATGCCGTGCTCGGGGTCGCCCGCTGCTTCGTCGTAAACATAGCCGCACACAATGCACATGTACTTCTTCATGACTGATTTCCTTTCGTTTCTCAAATTGGGGTCAGGCGCGAGTCAGGCGCTGATTTTCGCGAGCTGCTCGCGGTAATGGTTCGCGTGCTTCTCCTCGACGCGGGCCAGCGCGGCGAAGCGCTTGGCGGCCTTGGCCAGGGTTGCGGCAAACAGCTCGGCGTGCTCCCTGGATTCGGCGATCTGCTGGTCGATTTCGGCCACGGCGCAGGCGTCGCGCTCTGCCTCGGCCGCCTTGCGGAACGAGGGATACATTTCGGTGTATTCGTAGGTCTCGCCGGCGATGGCCATTTCAAGGCAGCGGGCCACCGACATCGAGGCCGGTGGATAAAGCAAATCGAGGTGGCCGAAGGCGTGCTGCACTTCCTGGTTGGCGGTTTCCTCGAACACGCGCGCGGTCGCCTCGTCGCCGGCGGCGCGGCAGATCCTGGCGAAGTAGCGGTACTTGATGTGGGCCATCGATTCGCCGGCGAAGGCGGATTCGAGGTTCTGCGGGGTGATGGGCTTGCCGTTCATGCTTGCGTCTCCTTGGGGGTTGATCGGTGTCGATGCCGTGCATGGTAGGGACCGAGTGCCAATAAATCCAATGAATTGTAAGTATTGTTACGATAGTGCTCGGCTATATATCCAGGGGGTCCAAAGCACACTACCCGGATTCCGGCTTTTCCCGGAGTGGTCTGCCCCGCATTTGATCCAGGAACAACCTGACGCTCATCGCCAATCAGAGGAGGGAACGACGGCCAAAGGCCAGAACGCGGCTGCTGGTGAGACCACTTGGCTGGCGGGGTTGACATTAACGAACGATCGTTCTATAAAGCGACCATGGGCAAGGGCGAAGAGACACGACAGGCGATCCTCGACGAGGCTTTCTCGATGGCCAGTTGCGTCGGCGTCGGGGGACTTAGCATCGGCGGCCTTGCCGAGCGTACGCACATGTCGAAGAGCGGATTGTTTGCCCATTTCGGTTCCAAGGAAGAACTGCAGCTAGCCGTCCTGCGCGAATCGCAGCAACGCTTTACTGATATCGTCCTGCGTCCGGCGTTCAGGCAGCCGCGCGGGTTGACAAGGTTGCGCGCCATCGTCGTCAACTGGCTGCACTGGACCCGGGAAGCCAATTTGCCGGGGGGCTGCGTGATGAATGCCGCTGCGGCCGAGTTCGACGACCAGCACGGTGCGCTCCGGGACGAGGTCAAAAATGGTTTGCTGGCCTTGCGCCGCACACTTGCCGACACGATCGCCAAGGCGGTCGAAACCGGCGAATTGCGTCCTGATACCGACATCGACCAGTTTGCCTTTGAACTGGAAGGCATTTACCAGGTGACGCAAAAGAGCCGTCGCCTGCTTGACGACCCGGATGCGGACCGCCGGGCGCTCGTCGCATTTGATCGACTGGTCCGTGACAGTGCTGTCATGAAAGAAAAGGAGTAGTCATGGAACTTAGACTCAAGCCTGCTTTTTTTTCGTCCATAAATCGCACGATCGTTCGTTCCTTTAAGTTCTCGACCACCTTATCCTGGCAGCGCGCCGTCTATCGGGTGCTGTGGAGATTCTCCCCTCACAGTGCCGTCGATCGGGCTATCCGACAGATGTTGACGCCGCCTCGTCAGCCGTTTTCCGACGACGAACTGGCGGTGCTGGAGGAAGCCAGCTTGCTGCCGGTGCCCATGATCACCGGCCGGCTGATTGCCTGGCGCTGGGGTCGCGCAGCGGATCCTGCCGTGGTTCTGGTGCATGGCTGGGGCGGGCGCGGCACCCAGTTGCGCGGCTTCATCGAGCCGTTGCTCGAGCGCGGCTTTTCCGTGGTCAGTTACGACGCGCCGGGTCACGGGATGACTGGGGGCGCAGAATCATCGTTGCCGCACATTCTGCAAGGACTCAATACGCTGCTCGACCGTCTCGGCCCGGTCCGCGCCATAGTCGGACATTCGGTTGGGGGCGCCATGGCGGCCATCGCGATGGCGCGGCGTCCGGCGGTAATGCGCGGCGTCCTGATCGCGCCGCCCGCCAGTCTGATCGACCACAGCCGCCGGATTGCCGCTGGCCTGCGCTGGCCGGAGGCCTTGCGGGCGGTCACCCAGCGCCGCATCGAGCAGCGCTTCGGAGTGAGCTGGAGCGAATTCGAGGCCGAAAGCGCTCGTGGCGAGCAGCCTCTACTGGTCATCCACGATGCGAATGATCGCGAGGTCGCCATCGGTGAAGGCCTGCGCCATGCCCGCAACTGGCCTAACGGGCGACTGCTGCAGACTTCGGGATTGGGTCACCGCCGCGTGCTCGAAGAGCGGCTGGTGATCGAAGCCACGGTCGACTTCGTGAGCGGAGAAGCATCATGACTGCCCGTCTGCCCTGGATGGCCGCTCCGTTCCAATTTCCGGTCCGCTCGGCCGTCCCGAGCGATCGCGACCGGGTCGCGCGCTTTCTTGTGGCGATGGATCGCGACGGCCTCTATCAGCGCCACTTCGCACACGGCGATGCGCCGAATCTGGCCCTGCTGCTGCGTCTCGATGTGCTCGATCATCGCAGCCGGGTTGCCGTCCTCGCCCTTGGCCGCGACGGCGAAGTAGTGGGCCACGGCGAATATGTCGCCGAAAACGGCACAGCGGAATTTGCCCTGATGGTGCTGCCCCGGTTTCGCGCGCGTGGCATCGGCAAGCGCATGCTGCAGGCGCTGCTCGATCTTGCCGCAGCCGCCCGCCTGCGGGGAATGCACGGGATGATTCAGGCCTCCAACGGAAGCGCAGTGAAAGTCGCGCTGAAGTGCGGATTTCAGGAAGTGCCGGGCGACGACCGCGCGGTCGTGATAGTCTCGCGCGTGCTGTCCGCGAGCGCGCATGTGGTGCCAGCGCGATCCGCCGCGGCCAGCGCCGACCATCCGCTTCCACCGCACTCCCATGACTCTGACCGAACTCCGCTACATCGTCGCACTGGGCCGGGAACGCCACTTCGGCCGTGCGGCTGACAAATGCAACGTCTCGCAGCCGACGCTTTCGGTGGCGGTGAAAAAACTCGAAGATGAACTCGGCGTCGCCTTGTTCGAGCGCAGCTCGGGCGATGTGCGCACCACGCCGATCGGCGCCCGGGTGGTGGCCCAGGCCGAGCGCGCGCTGGCCGAAGCGGCGCGCGTGGGGGAGATTGCCGCGGCCGGCAAGGACCCGCTCGCGGGCCCGCTGCGCCTCGGCGTGATCTACACCATCGGTCCCTGGCTGCTGCCGGCGCTGGTGCCGCGGGTCAAGGCGCGCGCACCGCAGATGCCCCTGTTCATCGCCGAGGGCTACACCGAAAACCTGCTGGAAAGGCTCAAGTCCTCCGAGCTCGACGTGCTGGTGCTGGCGCTGCCGATCGAGGAACCGGGCCTGGTCGCCCAGCCGGTGTATGAAGAGGCCTTTCGCACCCTGGTCCCGGTGGGCCATCCCTGGGCCAGGCTCAAATCGCTGCGGCCCGAGCAATTGCTCGACGAGCCGCTGCTGATGCTGGGCGCCGGCAACTGCTTCCGCGACCAGGTGCTCGACCTGTGCACCCGCGCCAGCCGCGGTGAATCGCCGCAGGTGCTCGAAGGCAGCTCGCTGGAAACCATCCGCCACATGGTCTCCTCCGGCATCGGCGTGACCGTCATGCCTTCGAGCAGTGTCGATGGCATCCCCGCCGACGATCCGCTGCTGCGGGTCAAGCCCTTCGTCAATCCGACGCCGACGCGCCGCGTCGGGCTGGTCTGGCGCTCTAGCTTCCCGCGCCACAAGGCGATCGACGTGATGCGTGAGGCGCTGCTTGACTGCCACCTGCCCGGAACCCGGGCGACGAAGCGATAGCCCGTATCTATCGTTTCAGTGAAAAAATACAATTAGAACTTGTCGCTCAAGTCCGCTAAAGTGATTTCGGGTCAGCGGGCTTTTTGGCTCAGTGACTTGGGGCCGTGCAATGGCTCGGCGCTCCCAACCCAACGCAGAGGAGTATCACCATGCAACTCAAGGGATCCAAAACCGAAGGCAACCTGAAGGCGGCATTTGCCGGCGAATCCCAGGCCAACCGCCGTTATCTGTATTTCGCGAACAAGGCCGACATCGAAGGTTTCAACGACGTTTCCGCCGTTTTCCGTTCCACCGCCGAAGGCGAAACCGGGCATGCCCACGGCCACCTCGAGTATCTCGAAGCCTGCGGCGATCCGGCGACCGGCCTGCCGATCGGCGCTACCGCCGACAACCTGAAGGCTTCGATTGCCGGCGAGACGCACGAGTACACCGACATGTATCCGGGCATGGCCAAGACCGCGCGCGACGAAGGCTTCGACGAAATCGCCGACTGGTTCGAAACGCTGGGCAAGGCCGAGCGTTCCCACGCCAACAAGTTCCAGCGCACGCTGGACAGCCTCAACGGCTGATTTTTATCCGGCAAACGGCGCGCTGCTGTCTGCGCGCCGTGTCGCCGGCGCCGACTTCTGAAATCGCAAGAACGGACATCCCATGCGCGAAGGCAATCTCCAGGCTCCGACCCGACACCCGATCGACTGGAAGAATCCCGATTTCTACGACGAGGCTTCGTGCGAGAAGGAACTCGAACGGATCTTCGACATCTGCCACGGCTGCCGCCGCTGCGTATCGCTGTGCAATGCCTTTCCGCTATTGTTTGACTATATCGACGAGGCGGGTGACGCCGAAACCGCCGGCGTGCCGAAGGAAAAATTCTGGAAGGTCGTCGACCAGTGCTACCTGTGCGACGTCTGCTACATGACCAAGTGCCCCTACGTGCCGCCGCACGAGTGGAACCTCGATTTCCCGCACACCATGCTGCGCGCCAAGGCGATCCAGTACAAGACCGGCAAGATGAAGTTCCGAGACAAGCTGCTGACCTCGACCGAACTGGTCGGCACCCTGTCCTCGATTCCGGTCGTGGTGCATTTCGTGAATGCGGCCACCAAGAACGGTCCCGCGCGCGCCGTGCTGCAAAAAGTGCTCGGTGTGCAAAAGGAACGGGAACTGCCGGATTTCGACAGCGCCAACTTCCGTTCGCAAGGCCTGCCGAGCTACAACCATCCGGTCAGGGATGGCGCCAAGAGCCCCGGCAAGGTCGCCGTATTCTCGACCTGCTACGTCAATTACAACGAGCCCGGCATCGGCCACGACCTGCTCAAACTGCTCGACCACAACGAGATTCCCTATCGCATCGTGCAGGGAGAAACCTGCTGCGGCATGCCCAAGCTGGAACTGGGCGACCTTGAAACCGTCGAGAAATACAAGGAGCGCAACATCCCCTTGATGCACGAACTGGCGCAGGCCGGCTATGCGATCGTCACGCCGGTGCCGTCGTGCACCCTGATGTTCAAGAGCGAGATCCCGCTACTGTTTCCCGAAGACGCCCGCTGCAAGGCCGTTTCGGAGGCGATGTACGACCCCTTCGAATATTTCGTGCTGCGCAACAAGGATGGCCTGCTGAAGACCGATTTCAAGGTTGAGCTGGGCAAGGTCTCGTATCACATCCCCTGCCATTCGCGTGTGCAGAACGTCGGCAGGAAGACCGAGGAAATGCTGAAAATGACGGGGGCAACGGTGAATACCGTCGAACGCTGCGCCGGCCACGACGGCACCTGGGGCGTCAAAGAGGAGTACTACGCACTGTCGATGAAGATCGGCAAGCCGGTATTCAAGGCCATGGCGAAAGACGGGCCGGACTACATCAGCTCCGACTGCGCGATCGCCGGCCGCCACATCCTGCAAGGCATGAATGAAGCCGGCGATTCGGCAAATTCGGGCCGCAAGGAGAAGCAGCACCCGCTGACCCTGCTGCGCATCGCGTATGGACTCGATTGATCCCACCAGGGGATACCGTCTCCGCGTCCCGCGGAGACATAAATGGAACATGCAATGACGATCACCCGCGATTCCCTGATGACCCTCGAAGCCTATGCCCGGGCCCGTCCCGCGATGCGTGCCGAAGTCATCGAGCAGAAGAAGCTGCGCCGCGTCAAACTCGGCGAGAACATCCTGCTGATTTTCGAGAACGAACTGCTGATCCGCTACCAGATCCAGGAAATGCTGCGCGTCGAAAAGATCTTCGAGGAAGACGGCATCCGGCACGAACTGGAATCCTATGTCCCGCTGCTGCCGACCGGCAGCAACTTCAAGGTCACCATGCAAATCGAGTACGCCGACGAAGACCAGCGGCGCGAGATGCTGGCCAGGCTGAAGGGTGTCGAGGACCGTGTTTGGGTTCGCGTCGCCGGCTTCGACCCGGTGTTCGCGATTGCCGACGAAGACCTCGAACGCGAGAACGCGGAAAAGACCTCGGCCGTGCATTTCCTGCACTTCGAGTTGTCGGTGGGCATGATCGCCGCCGCAAAGACCGGCGCTGCGATCTCCGTCGGCGTCGATCACCCCGAGTACAAGGCCAACACTGGCGCCCTGCCGGAAGCGGTCAGAAGCTCGCTGGCCGCTGATTTGGGCTAAATCCGGATTGAGTTGACCCGGGTCAACTGGTTTTCGCGGGGTCTCCACTACACTGCCCGACTGTCTTCTTGGGGTGGCAGATGGCGGAAAAACCTCAACTCGTGTGTCCGGCGGGCAGTCTCGCGGCGCTCAAGGCGGCGGTCGACAACGGCGCCGACGACGTCTATCTCGGCTTCCGCAACGACACCAACGCGCGCAACTTCGCCGGGCTCAACTTCGACGAGAAGAGCCTGAGTGAGGGCATCCGCTACGCCCATCAACGCGGGCGCAAGGTACTGGCCGCGATCAACACCTATGCGCAGGCCGGACGCTTCGCCGACTGGACCGCTGCGGTGGACAAGGCCGCGTTGCTGGGCATGGACGCCGTCATCATCGCCGACCCCGCCGTGCTCGACTATGCCGCGCAGACCCACCCGCAGATGCGCCGCCACCTCTCGGTGCAGGCCTCGGCCACCAGCTACGAGGCAATCAATTTCTGCCGCGACAAGTTCGGCATCCAGCGCGCCGTGCTGCCGCGTGTGCTGACGCTGGCGCAGGTCGAGAACGTGATCCGCCACACCGAGGTGGAGATCGAGGTCTTCGGTTTCGGCAGCCTGTGCGTGATGAACGAGGGCCGCTGCTGGCTGTCCTCCTGGGCCACCGGCGAATCGCCCAACACGGTCGGCGCCTGCTCGCCGGCGAAGTTCGTGCAGTGGGAAAAGAAGCCGACCGAAATGGACGTGCGCCTCAACGGTATCCTGATCGACCGCTACGGCAACGACGAAAACGCGGGCTACCCGACCATCTGCAAGGGCCGCTTCGAGGTCGAAGGCGAAACCTATTACGCGATGGAAGAGCCGGCCAGCCTCAACGTGCTGGAAATGCTGCCCGAGATCATCCGCATCGGCGTTTCCGCGATCAAGGTCGAGGGCCGCCAGCGCAGCCCGACCTACGTCGCCCAGGTCACGCGCAACCTGCGCCAGGCGCTCGATGCCGCCTTCGCCGCGCCGGACAGGTTCAGCGTCAAGCCGGCCTGGGCCGCGGAACTGGGCAAGGTGGCCGAGGGTTCGCAAATCACCCTCGGCGCCTACAACCGGCCCTGGCGCTGATGCAGATTGCACTGGGACCCCTGCTGTTCTTCTGGCCGAAAGCCGAGGTCATGGAGTTCTACGTCCGGGCGGCGCAGCACCCGGCGATCGACCGCATCTATCTCGGCGAAGCGGTCTGCTCGCGTCGCCAGCAATTGCGCACGGCCGACTGGATCGGGCTGGCGAAGGACCTGCGCGAGGCCGGCAAGGAAGTCGTGCTCACGGCGCAGGCCCTGCTCGAATCGGAAAGCGACCTCAAAGCGATGCGCCGGCTGATGGCCGATGCCGGCGGGCTGGTCGAGGCCAACGACCTCGGCGCCGTGAAAATGGCGCAGGATCAGGGCCTCGGCTTTGTCGCCGGGCCGCACCTCAACATCTACAACGAGCGCACCCTGGCCTTCTTCGCCGCGCAGGGCGCAAAGCGCTGGCTTCCGCCGCTGGAGGTTTCCGGCAGCGTGATCGAAACTCTGCACCAGGGCCGCCCGGCCGGCATGGAAACCGAGGTGTTCGCCTTCGGCAAGCTGCCGCTGGCCTTCTCGGCGCGCTGTTTCACGGCGCGCCACTACGGACTGAACAAGGACGACTGCCAGTTCAAGTGCCTCGACCATCCCGATGGCATGCTGGTCAACACCCGCGAGGCGCAGGCCTTCCTGACCCTCAACGGAATCCAGACCATGTCAGCGCAGACCAGCAGCCTGTTGGCGCAGATGCCGGAACTCATGGCGCAGGCTATCGACGCTGTGCGCATCAGCCCGCAGTCGGCGCATACTTTCAACATCGTCGAAGCCTTCGATCGCGCACGCAGGGGCGAGCAGGCGGCGGACGAGCCAATCTGGGCGCCGGCCGGTCTGGTCAATGGTTTCTGGTTCGGCAGTGCCGGCACCGCGCACCTGGCCGCCTGACACAGATTCAGAGGACTTCCGATGGCAAACGCAATGAAGCTTCCGACCATCCCCGCCTTCAAGCTGCCGCCGCTGTTGGCCCGGCTGGGTGCGCGGCTGCCGCAATGGCCGCACGCGCTGAACCTGGCGCTGGCCTTGAACGCCGCGCGCAAGCTGGGCGTGCTGCCCGAAGACACCCTGCGCGAACTGGAGGGCCGCCACTTTCGCGTGACGGTGCTGGATACCGGCATGAAGGTGAATTTCACCTACAGCGATGGAAGCTTCCATCCGGTCTTCGCCTCGTCCGGCAAGCCCGACCTGCACTTCACGGCGCACCTCTCGGCCTTCCTGCAACTGGTCGCCCGGCAGGAAGACCCGGACACGCTGTTCTTCAATCGCACCCTGAGCATCGAGGGCGATACCGAACTGGGCCTGCGGGTCAAGAACATGCTCGATGCCCTCGAATGGCCGCGCCTGTCCTGGCAGGGTATGCGGCCCACCTTCCTGAAGACCTGAGCGCAGGCCGCAACGCAGTCCGCCAAACAAATCCACGGCTATGCCGGCGGACTGTGTTACAGTCCGCCCCGCTTCACCTCCTCAGCGACCGCGCCCCAGTCTGCCGGTCGTGCCTGAAGGGCGACAAAGAGTTTCTCCGAGTCCCCGCGACGGTTACACCCCATCGAAGTCTCCGCCCAGATTGGCCAGCAAGATTGCCGGGGTCGGCTTCAGAGGTAATCAACATGCAGTTCACCGATCTCGGCCTTTCGGCCGAGCTCCTGCGCGCCATTGGCGAGCAGGGCTACACCACGCCCACCCCTGTCCAGCAACAGGCCATCCCCCACATCCTCGCCGGCCGCGATCTGGAGGCACTGGCCCAGACCGGCACCGGCAAGACGGCCGCCTTCGTGCTGCCCATCCTGCAACGCCTGACCAACCCGCTCGTGACGCCCCTGCAGAAGGTCACCCACACCGCGCCACGCGTGCTGGTGCTGGTGCCGACACGCGAGCTCGCCGCCCAGGTGCTGGAAAGCGTCCGCGTCTATGGCGCCCACACGGGGCTGCGCAGCCTCGCCGTGTTCGGCGGGGTCGGCATCAACCCGCAGATCCAGACCATGCGCCGCGGCATCGACATCCTGGTTGCAACGCCCGGCCGCCTGCTCGACCACCTCGGCCAGCGCACCGTCGACCTGTCGAAGGTGCAGACCCTGGTGCTCGACGAAGCCGACCGCATGTTCGACATGGGCTTCATCCGCGACATCCGCCGCATCATCGAGAAGTTGCCGAAGCAACGCCAGAACCTGATGTTCTCCGCCACCTTCGCCGCCGAAGTGCGCGAGCTCGCCCACGCCGTGCTGCAAAATCCGGCCATGGTCGAGGTCGCGCGCCGCAACGCGCCGGCCGAACTCGTGACGCACACGGTGATCAAGGTCGACCAGGACAAGAAGCGCGACCTGCTGCTGCACCTCTTCGCCGCCCACGGCTGGCACCAGGTGCTGGTCTTCTGCCGCACCAAGCACGGCTCCGACGCGCTGGCCAGGAAGCTGGAGCAATCCGGCGTACGCACCGCGGCGCTGCACGGCAACAAGTCGCAGAACGCCCGCACCCGGGCGCTTGCCGACTTCAAGGCCGGCAAGCTGGCGGCGCTGGTCGCCACCGACATCGCCGCGCGCGGCCTCGACATCGATTTCCTGCCGCGCGTGGTGAATTTCGAATTGCCGAATGTGCCCGAGGACTACATCCACCGCATCGGCCGCACCGGCCGCGCCGGCGCCAGCGGCGAAGCACTGTCGCTGGTGAGCAGCGACGAGCGCATTCAGTTGCGCGACATCGAGCGGCTCTTGAAGCGCGAGATCCCGACGTCGGTCATGCCCGGTTTCGAGCCGCAGCACAACAACGCGGTGCCGCGTCCCGCCGCCGGCCGCCCGCCGGCGCATAAACCTGCGCAGGCGCGCACGCGCAGCGGCAGCGGGGATCGCAGCGGCGCCCCGCGGCCGGCCCGTTCAGGCGCTGGCGGCGCCAAACCGGCCAGCCATCACAGTGGGCAGAGGCATCGGTAATCAGCAGTCGCTGAAAACAGAAAGGCCCCGCGAGGGGCCTTTCTGTTTTCAGGACATCGAAGGTCGTGGCCATCATCCGGCGGTCTTCGTCACTGCTTTCTTTGCCGCAGGTTTCTTTGCCGCCGTCTTTTTCGCCACAGGCTTTTTTGCCGCCGCCTTCTTGATCGCGGGTTCATTGGCGGCAGCGCCGGGCTTGGCCTTGGCGGACTTTGCCGGCTTGGCCACTTCGGGTTTGGCGGCAGGAGCCTTCGCTCCGGCTTTCGGTGCCCTCGGCTCGAACTCGAAACCCACCTTGCCGGTCTTCGGATCGCGCACCAGATAAGCCGAAAACTTGCGCCGCGTCTTGTTCGAGATGAAGCCCTTTAGCAGGTCGGTCTTGCCGGTCGCCAGCAGCTTCTGCATGTCGCCACGGGCAACTTCCTGTTGCAGGATCACCTTGCCGGAACGGAAGTCACAGGTCTTCCCTGCACCCACGGCCTTCTCGCAAACATAGGCCATGCCGTGTTCGAAGACGCGGGCTCTGCATTTCGGACAGGCACCCAAGGTTTCCTGGGTCGAGAAATCCACTTCTTCGGCATCGGCATCGGCATCCGACTGGCCGAAGTCGAATTCCGGCATGTGGTCGTCCTTGAGCTTGATCATTGCGGCGAAGGGGCGCCCCATCTTGCTGCGGAAACCCTGCAGTGGCCCGATCACGCGTTTGGTCAGCAGTTCGTCCATTTCCTCCGGTTCCCATTGTCGGCTGGCGACGATCTTCCAAAGGCTGTAGTCGCAGGACTTGCACTGGAACTTCTTGTAGTTCTCCTGGATCACGCCGCCGCAACGCGGGCAGGGTGTCTTCAGCGTCGAGAAGGCCGCTTCGGGCAGTTCGCCGGTCTTGATGCGCTCGACCATCTCGCGCGTCTTGTCCACGATGTGGTGCATGAACTCGTCGCGCCCGAGCCGGCCGTGTTCCATTTCCCTGAGCTTGAATTCCCATGCACCGGTCAGCTCGGGCGAGCGGATTTCGTCGACGCCGAGGTTTTCCAGCGCGAACAGCAGCGAGAAGGCCTTGGCCGTCGGCTGCAACTCCCGGCCATTGCGATGCAGATATTCCTCGGCCAGCAGACCCTCGATCGTGGCGGCTCGCGTGGCCGGCGTACCGAGGCCGCGCTCGGACATGGCTTCGCGCAGCTCCTCGTCCTCGATCAATTTTCCGGCGCCTTCCATCGCGGTCAATAGCGTGGCTTCCGTGAAGCGCGGCGGCGGCTGGGTGGCCTTGGCCTTGACCTCGACATCCTTGGCCCAGACACGTTCGTTCTTCTCCAGCGGTGGCAGGGTCAGGTTCTCGCCGGCTTCCTCGCGGGTCTCCTGCGATTCCTTGCCGTACACGGCGAGCCAGCCCGGCGTCACCAGCACCTTGCCTTCGGTCTTGAAAGCTTCCTTCTCGACGCGCGTAATGCGGGTGGTTATGTTGAACTCGGCGGAGGGATAGAAGATCGCGAGGAAACGTTTGGTAACGAGGTCGTAGATCTTCTGTTCCGGCTCGGACAGGCTCTTCGGCGCGGCGCCGGTGGGGATGATGGCGAAGTGGTCGGAGACCTTGGCGTTATTGAAAATGCGCTTGTTCGGATGCACCCAGCCGTTCTTGATGATGGCGCCGGCGAAAGTGGCGTAGGGCGTGCCCGCCATGTTGGCGAGGGTTTCCTTGACCGTGCCGATATAGTCTTCGGGCAGGTGGCGGCTGTCGGTCCGCGGGTAGGTCAGGACCTTGTGCCGTTCATAGAGTGCCTGGGCGATGCCCAGCGTGTTCTTGGCCGAAAAGCCGAAGCGGCCGTTGGCCTCGCGCTGCAGGCTGGTGAGGTCGTAGAGCATCGGGCAGGCTTCGGTCTTGGGCTTGCTTTCGTCTACCGCAGTGCCGTGCTGGCCCAGACATTTCTTGCGCAGGGTATCGGCCCTGGTCTTGTCCCACAGGCGTTCGGCGCGGGCGTGCTCATCGTCTGCCTTCTTGAACTTTTCGTCGAACCAGCGGCCGCGGTAAGTGCCGGCAACGCACTGGAACTCGCCTTCGACTTCCCAGTAGTCGCGCGAGACGAAGGCGCGAATGCGGCTTTCGCGTTCGACCATGATCGCCAGGGTCGGCGTCTGCACGCGACCGACCGGCGTCTTGTAGAAGCCACCTTCCTTGGAATTGAAGGCAGTCATGGCACGCGTGCCGTTGATGCCGATCAGCCAGTCGGCTTCCGAGCGGCAGCGTGCGGCATCGGCCAGCGGCAGCATTTCGGCATCGGTGCGCAAATGGGCGAAGCCGTCGCGGATCGCGGCAGTGGTCATCGATTGCAGCCACAGGCGGCGGATCGGCTTCTGTTTTGTGCCGAGGGCGTGCTGCGCCACGTAACGGAAGATCAGTTCGCCTTCGCGTCCCGCGTCGCAGGCATTGACCAGGCCGGTCACGTCCTTGCGCTTGATCAGTCGCGTCAGCAGGCGGAGGCGTTCATGTGTCTTGTCGATCGGGTTCAGCGCGAAGTGGGGCGGGATCATCGGCAAATGGGTGAAGCTCCACTTGCCGCGCTTGACGTCGTATTCCTCGGGTACCGCCAGTTCCAGCAGGTGGCCGATGGCCGAGGACAACACGTAATCGTCGCTCTCGAAGTAGTCGCCGGTGCGCGTGAAGCCGCCCAGCGCCTTGGCAATGTCCTGGGCAACGGAAGGTTTCTCGGCGATGATGAGCTGTTTCATGGTGTGGGCTTTCCCCCCAGCCCCCTTTCGGGGAAAGGGGGTGACGGAGGCTCGCGATGCTCGAAATGGAACAATTTGGCCAAAGTGGGCGTGCGGAAGCGGCGCATCATAAGCGCGCCGCTCACAATAAGGCAAGCCGGGAATTAATTCAGCAGGATGCGGGTGATGTCGTCGCCAGCGCCGAAATCCTCGTCGTCACTGTCCTCGGCGAGGAGTTCCTCGAGGATCAGGGCATCGACTTCGTGGCGGTAGCGCCAGGCCACGGCGAGCACGATCACCTTGAGCCGGTCGAGGCTGACCTCGGCATCCGGCAGGGCCAGGGCGCGTTCGATGATGGCTTCGCGCAACGGAGCATCGACCGCATCGTGTTGTTCAAGAAAGGCAATGAAGCCGCGACAGGGGGCCGGCAGCCGTTCCTGTTCTTCCTCGTCGTAAATGCGCACGGCGTTGCTCGCCACCGGGCTGAGGCAGCGGCCGCTTTCTTCCCCGGCGAGGCCGTCCAGCCAGGACAGCGCCGCGCTGATGTCGTCGGTTTCGAAACCCGCCGCCGAGAGCTTCCTGGCCAGCACGGCCGGCTCCGGGCAGGCATCGGGCAGGTAGTTCTCGAAGAGGTAAACCAGAATATCGATCATGGTGTTTGCCGAAAAAATCTGCGTCAACGGAGCCGTTGGTAAAGGCCGCCGGGCAACTGGGCGACACGGCCGGCGAGTTCCATGGGCAGCAGCATGGCAAGAAGGTCGGCGGGCGTCAAGCCGCTGCGTGCAGAAAGCGCGTCCAGCGCGCAGGGAGCGTCGCCGAGGAAAGCGAGTACCTGCTCTTCGCCCGCATTCGGCGGAGCCGACGATTGCCGGGAGGTAACCGTCGCGGGACGGGACGACCCCCAGCGCAATTCTTCGAGGATGTCCTGTGCCGATTCGACCAGCTTGGCGCCCTGCCGAATCAGTTGATGGCAGCCGCGCGACAGCGGCGAGTGGATTGAACCGGGAATGGCAAACACTTCCCGTCCGCTTTCCGCAGCCAGCCGCGCAGTGATCAGCGAGCCGCTGCGCAGGGCCGCCTCGACCACCAGGCAGCCCATCCCCAGGCCGGCGATGATGCGGTTGCGTCGCGGGAAGTTGGCGCCCAGCGCCGGAGTGCCGAGCGGGAATTCGCTGAGGACCACGCCTTGTTCTGCAATGCTGCGGGCCAAGGCTTGGTTCTTCGCCGGGTAGAGGCGGTCGGCGCCGGTACCTATCACGGCCACTGTACCGGCCGCTGTCGCCAGGCCGCCGCGATGCGCGGCGGCATCGATGCCCAGCGCCAGGCCGCTGACGATGGTCAGTCCGGCATCGCCGAGCGCTTTCGAGAACGCTTCGGTGTCACGCAAGCCCTGCGCCGTCGCGTTGCGGCTGCCGACCACGGCCAGCATCGGGCGATTCAGCGTTTCGGCGCGGCCCTTGGCATAGAGCAGCACCGGCGGGTCGTCGGAAGTCAGCAGGGCTTGCGGGTAGTCCGCGTCCGCCAGGGTCAGCAGTCGGTTGTCGGGCTGGCTTGCCCAGTCCAATGCCGCTTCGATCCCGGCACTGCACTCATGACTCAACAGACGCTCGGCCAGCTCGGGCTCGATCACCGCCGAGAGCGCCCGCGGATTCGCCTCGAAGATTGCCTGTGGCAACCCGAACTCCTTCAGCAGGGCGCGCCGGGCTGCGCCGCCGACGCCGGGGATCAGCGTGAGACGGAGCCAGGAAGCGAGTTCTCGGCGATCCGTCACGATGCGGTCAGGGGGTGCGTACGGTGTCGCCGACCACCACCGGATGGGTCGCGTTCATGACCAGCGCGTAGGAGATGCGGTCGAACACGCGAAACACGAATACCAGGCCGTTGCGGGCGTCAGGAAGCCTGTAGTTGGTCCTTTCCCCGTCGTAGCGGTTGATCACCGCGGCGCCCGCCAGGTCGACCGCAAGCACGTGACCCGGTTGCAGCCCGTCCGCCGTGCCGCGATTGAGGGTAATCACGGACTGCGGGCCGCCAAAACTGACCCCGTCGTACATGGCGAGCACCTTGGCTTTGATCATCGTTTCGGGCGCGCGCGGGATGTAGTTCGGTACATCCTGTCGCGGTGCTGCCAGCAGCCTGTCGCCGGAAGCGACTTCCATCTTCGACGTAAGCACCAGGAAGCTGGACGGCACGCCGCCCCTGGTCAGGCGCGCAGTGCCCAGATACATCGCCTCATGCCCGAGCGTCTCCTTGGTATCGGGGTCGAGCAAGGCCTTGCCGGGACGGAATATCTGCCAGACCTTGTGCTGGGCGGTGACCTCGGTGGTATAGATGGTGTCGCCGGCGCCGGCGATCACCCGGTCGCTCTGCAAGGCGACCACGCGTGGCGCAGCGTCCAGTCCCTTGGCGTCAAGCACGCGCGGTTCGCTGAGGAAAGGCTCGATGTCCTGCGGCGGAATCGAGGGGATGCCCTTGCGCAGCGGTTCGACATACTCGCGCCGCTGTTCATTGACCGTTACCAGCCTGACGCGCGGTTGGTTGCCACTCTTGTCGAGCGCGATGACCTGGCCCGGATAGATGCGCTGCGGATTCTTGATCTCGTCCGCGTTCAGCTTCCACAACTCGCCCCAGCGGTAGGGATCCTTGAGGAACTTGGCGGCGATGCCCCACAGGGTGTCGCCGGACGTGACCACATGCCGGTCGGGCGCGCCGTCGGCCAGTTCCAGCGGCTGCGCACCCTGTGCGGCCGCCAGAGCGGTTGAAAAGCTGATGAGCAGCGCAGATATAATGCGACGCATGGCGTGATCTCCTGGCCGAGTGTCTGTATGGATGTGGCGAACCATCCGGGTATGCGCCCGATTCTGCCCGACAATTCGGCCAGCATCAATTCTTTCAAGAGCGGTTTCATGGCCCTATTGCCGATTTTGCGTTACCCCGATCCGCGGCTGCACAACAAGTCGGTTCCGGTCAGGGAGGTGGATGCAGGCGTGCGTCGCCTGGCGGCCGACATGGCCGAGACCATGTATGCCGCGCCCGGCATCGGTCTCGCCGCGCCGCAAGTGGATCGGCATCTGCGCCTGATCGTGATCGATGTTTCGGAAGACAAGTCGCGGTTGCAGGTCTTCATCAACCCCGAACTGCTGGAAAAATCCGGCGAATGCGAGGGCGAGGAAGGCTGCCTGTCGGTGCCCGGCATCTACGAGACGGTCAAGCGCGCCAGCCATGTCAGGGTGCGGGCCCTGGGGCTGGATGGCCAGCCCTTCGAACTGGAGGCCGATGACCTGCTGGCGGTGTGCATCCAGCACGAGATGGACCACCTCGAAGGCAAGGTCTTCGTCGAATACCTGTCGCGCCTCAAGCAGACGCGGATCAAGAGCAAGCTGGTCAAGCAGGCGCGCGAGACCTTTTAGTGAAACTCATTTTCGCCGGCACGCCGGACTTCGCCGCGCGGGCGCTGGAAGCAGTGCTGGCGGCCGGGCATCAGGTCGTGCTGGTGCTGACCCAGCCCGACCGCCCCGCCGGCCGCGGCATGGCCTTGCAGGCTTCCTCCGTCAAGAAGGTGGCGCTGGCGCACGGCATCCCGGTGGCCCAACCCGAGCGACTCAAGGATCCGGCGACGCATGAGCCGATTCGCGCCGCCTGCGGCGAAGGCGGCGCCGAGCTGATGGTGGTGGCCGCCTATGGCCTGATCCTGCCGCAGGCGGTGCTCGACCTGCCGCGCCGCGGCTGCATCAACATCCATGCTTCGCTCTTGCCGCGCTGGCGCGGCGCGGCGCCGATTCATCGCGCCATCGAGGCGGGCGACGCGCAAACCGGCATCACCATCATGAAAATGGAAGCCGGGCTGGATACCGGCCCGATGCTGCTGGGCGGGGCCATCGCCATCGAACCGCAGGACACCACCGGCAGCCTGCACGACCGCCTTTCCGAATTGGGTGGAAAACTCGTGGTCGATGCGCTGGCTCGCTTCGATCAACTGGTTCCCGTGGCGCAGCCCCAGGGCGGCGTGACCTATGCCAGCAAGATCGACAAGGCCGAGGCCAGGCTGGACTGGAACCAGGCGGCGACGACGCTGGAGCGCAAACTGCGCGCTTTCAATCCCTTTCCCGGTGCGGTGGTGACCCTTGCCGGCGAGCCGGTGAAAGCCTGGTGCGGGGAAGTCGCCGCCGCCAGCGGCCGGCCGGGCCAGGTGCTGGCGGCGGATGGATCCGGCATTGTGGTGGCCTGCGGCCAAGGGGCGCTGCGCCTTACCGAACTGCAGAAACCCGGCGGTCGCCGCCTCGGCAGCGCCGACTTCCTGCACGGCAGTTCCTTGCGGCCAGACTGATCGACGCCCGCGCTGCAGGCGCCTGGCGCAATCCGGCAGGAGGCAATCGCGGAAATCATCTGCGCCACGGGCAATCCCCCGGCGCGCGGACTGGTATTCTTGATGCATGCAGATGCAGCCCCCCCTTGCCGAAGCCTTGCACGCGGCGGCCGGCCTGATCGCCGCCGTGCTGGCGGGACGCAATTTCGATGTCGCGCTGGCCCGCGCCGCGCTGCCCGCGCCGCTGCGCGCGGCGACCATGGACCTGGCCTATCCGACGCTGCGCGCCTTCGGTCGCGGCGACTTCCTGCTCGGCCTGCTGCTCGACCGCCCGCTGCCGGACCTGGCCGCGCGGGGCCTGCTGCTGGCCTCCCTGGCGCGGCTCGAAGCGCGGCCCGAGACGGCCCACACCACGGTGGATCAGGCGGTGACCGCGGCAGCGCTGCTGGCCCGGGGGCAGTTCAAGGGCCTGGTCAATGGCGTGCTGCGCAGTTTCTTGCGCCGTCGGGAAGAACTGCTGGCCCTGGCCGCTGCCGATCCGGTGGCGCGCTGGCAGCATCCGGCGTGGTGGATCGCGCGCCTCCAGCATGACCATCCGGCGCAGTGGGAGAGCATTCTCGCCGCCGGCAACAGCCATCCGCCGATGTGCCTGCGCGTCAATCGCCGTCATGCCGGCAGCGCCGCCTATCTGGCGCTGCTTCATGCGGCCGGCATTGCGGCGCGCGCCCTGGACGATACCGCCATCCTGCTCGAAAAGCCGCTGCCGGTGGAGCGCATTCCCGGCTTCGGCAGCGGCCTGTGCTCGGTGCAGGACCGGGGCGCGCAGGCGGCGGCGGGCCTGCTCGAGGTGCAGGACGGCATGCGCGTGCTGGATGCCTGCGCCGCGCCCGGCGGCAAGGCGGCCCACCTGCTGGAAATCGCCAACCTCGATTTGACGGCGCTCGATGCCGATGCCGCGCGCACCGCGCGCATTGCCGACAACCTGCAAAGGCTGGAGCTGACGGCGACGCTGCGGGTGGGTGACGCCCGCGCCGTCGATGCCTGGTGGGATGGCCGTCCCTATGACCGGATACTGGCCGATGTGCCGTGTTCGGCGTCCGGCGTGGTGCGCCGCCATCCCGATGCGAAATGGCTGCGGCGCGAGTCCGACTTAGCAGGCTTTGCCGCCACGCAGGGAACAATTGTCGATGCCCTGTGGCGAACTCTCGCCCCAGGTGGCAAAATGCTTTATGCCACCTGCTCGGTATTCGCGCAGGAGAATGCCGACCAGGTAGCGGCCTTCATCGGCCGCCATGCCGATGCCCGGTTTCTGCCGACAATGGGTGCGACAACCTGCGATGCACAACCGCAACATTTGCCCGATGCCGAACATGACGGCTTTTATTTCGCGCTGCTGCAAAAGGATTGAGGCCGGGTTGCTCGGGCTGCTGCTGCTGGTCGCCGTCGCCGCGCAGGCCGGCAGCATCGAGCCCACGCGCGCCGCGCTGACTCCCGGCGAGGATGGCTACACCTTGTCCGCCGAGTTCGCGCTTGATCTCGGCAACCGGCTGGAAGAAGCCGTGGGACGTGGCGTTCCGCTCTACTTCAACCTCGAGTTCGTACTCGAGCGCAGCCGCAAGTACTGGGTCAACGAACACCTCACCACGCGCAGCCTGACCTACCGCCTGGCCTACAGCGGCTTGACGCGCCAATACCGGCTTACCACCGGCAACCTGCACCAGAACTTCGGCAGCCTGGCCGAGGCGCTACGCGTGGTCGGCCGCATTGCGGCGCTGCCGGTGCTGGAGAAGGACGCCCTCAAGGCCGGCGAGTCGTACGAGGCAGCGGTTAGGCTGGCGCTCGACCGCAGCCAGTTGCCCAAGCCCTTCCAGGTCGATGCAATCACGGATCGCGATTTGCAGGTGGATGCCACGGTGCTGCGCTGGAAGTTCGTCGCGCCCTTGGTGGCCCCATGAGCGCTCCCCGCCGGATGGTGGTCCGGTGAGAGTCGCGCTCGCGGTCATCGCCGCGCTCGGCGCCATCCTGCTGTTCCTGCTGGCTTCGGCGTCGGCCAATACCGCCCTGTTTGCCGAGAACTATCCGTGGCTGCTGGCGATCAATGGTGCCGCCGCGCTGGCGCTGCTGGCGCTGGTCGGCCTGCAACTGCGGCGCCTGCGCCGCGACTTCAGCAGCGGCGTGTTCGGCACGCGCCTGAAGCTGCGCCTGCTGCTGATGCTTTCCTTGATGGCCGTGCTGCCCGGTGCGCTGGTGTATGGCGTTTCAATGCAGTTCGCCGTGAAGAGCATCGATTCGTGGTTCGATGTGCGCGTCGATACGGCGCTGGAAGGCGGCCTCAATCTTGGCCGCAGCGTGCTCGATACATTGCAGGACGAGTTGCTGGCCAAGGCTCGCGATGCGGCGCTGGACCTCGGTGACGGCGCCTTCGTCAGCCCGAGCCGGATGAACCGGTTGCGCGAACAGGCCGGGGCGCAGACCGCCACCCTGCTGACGCTTTCCGGCCAGGTGCTGAGCAGCAGTTCCGGCGAGATGGGCAGCCTGATGCCCTCGGTGCCGGCGCCCAGTCAATTGCGTGCCGTGCGCGGCAGCCGCGGGCTGGCGGTGATCAGCGAAGCCGATGGCGGCGGCCTGATGGTGCGAGCCCTGGCGCCGGTTACCGGCGGCGGCCTCAATCTCGATCCACGGATTCTGCAATTGACGCTGGCGGTACCGGTGTCGATCGCGAAGAGCGCGGAAAGCGTCGAGGCGGCGCACCGCGACTACCAGGAACTGCAACTCGGGCGGGTTGGCTTGAAGCGCATCTATACCCTGACACTGACGCTGGCCCTGTTGCTCGCGCTATTCGCGGCGATTGCGCTGGCCTTCTTCCTCGCCGAGCGCCTGGCGCGACCGCTGCTGATTCTGGCCGAAGGCACCCAGGCGGTGGCCAACGGCGATTTCACGCCGCGTGCCACGGTCGAGGCCTCGGACGAACTCGGCGTGCTGACGCATTCCTTCAACAGCATGACGCGGCAGTTGGGCGAGGCACGCGCGCTGGCCGAACATCATCGGCAGGAAATGGAGGCGGCGCGGGCCTACCTGGAATCCGTGCTGGCGAACCTGTCGGCCGGCGTGCTGGCTTTCGATCTGCGCTTCCGATTGCGCGCGGCCAACCGCGGCGCGCTGGCGATCCTCGGCGATGATCTGGCGGGCTTCGAACAGACGCGCCTGGCGGACTGGCCGCGCCACGAGACGCTGGCCGGGGCGATTCTGGGCGGGTTCGCGAAGCGCGGCGACGAGTGGCAGGAGCAGCTTGAAATCGCCCGCCAGGATGGCATGCCGCAGGCGCTGCTGGTGCGCGGCACGGCGCTGCCGGCAGCCGGCGGCGGCGGCTACGTGGTGGTGTTCGACGACATCACCCGGCTGATCTCGGCGCAGCGCTCCGCCGCCTGGGGCGAGGTGGCGCAGCGCCTGGCGCACGAAATCAAGAATCCGCTGACGCCGATCCAGTTGTCCGCCGAGCGCCTGCAGCTCAAGCTGGCCGACCAGCTCACGGGCGCCTCGCGGGAGCTGCTCGATCGCGCCACGCAGACCATCGTCAATCAGGTCGAGGCGATGAAGAACATGGTCAATGACTTCCGTGACTACGCGCGCACGCCCCTGCCGCAACTTGCCGCCGTCGATCTGCAGGCACTGATCGGCGAGGTGCTGGGGCTCTACGAGAACTCGCGGGCCGTCGTGGCAGTGTCCCCTGCGCCGACTCCTGGCGGCCTGCCGCCGGTGCTGGCCGACGCCAACCAGTTGCGGCAGGTGCTGCACAACGTCCTGGCCAACGCACAGGACGCCCTGGTCGAGATGACGGATGCACGGATATCGATTGTCACGGCACGGGAAGGATCCCGTGCGCGGCTGAGCATCCAGGACAATGGCCCGGGCTTTCCGCCGCAGATTCTTGCGCGCGCCTTCGAGCCCTACGTCACCACCAAGTCGCGGGGCACCGGGCTGGGGCTGGCGATCGTGAAGAAGATAGTCGATGACCACGGCGGCGAGATTCGCCTGGCGAACAATCATGGCGGCGAGGTTAGCATCTGGCTGCCGCTGGCAATGCCGGATGCGGCAAAGGGGATTCTGGAACATGCCTAAGATACTGGTGGTCGACGACGAAATCGGAATACGCGAGCTGCTCTCGGAGATCCTGCGCGACGAGGGCCATGACGTCCAGCTCGCGGAGGACGCGGCGGCGGCGCGGGTGGCGCGCGAGGCCGGGCGGCCCGACCTGGTGCTGCTCGACATCTGGATGCCTGATACCGATGGCATTACGCTGCTGAAGGAGTGGGCCGGCAACGGCCAGCTCAACATGCCGGTGGTGATGATGTCGGGCCACGCCACCATCGACACTGCGGTGGAGGCGACCCGGATCGGCGCGCTGGATTTCCTGGAAAAGCCGATCGGCATGCAAAAGCTGCTGGCGGCCGTGAAAAAGGCGCTGGAGCGCGGCGCCCGCCATGCCGGCGGCGGCCTGTCCCTGGCGGCGTTCGCCCGCCCGGGCCCGCTGCGCGACCTCAAGCGCCGGCTGGACCAGGTGCTGGCCAAGAGTCCGCTGTTGCTGCTGCGCTCGGCGCCCGGCGGCATCGTCGAGCTGGTGGCGCGCACGGCGCAGGTGGCCGGCAAGCCGTGGATCGACCTGGCAGGCGATTCCAACCCCCTGAGCACCGAGGCGCTGCAACGCGCCGCCGGTGGCGTGCTGTGGTGCGAAGAACTCGCGCGCCTGACGCGGCTGCAACAGAAGAACCTGCTGTTCGCCGCCGACCGCCTGGAGCGCTACAGTCTGCGTCTGGTCGCTGCCACCACGCACAGCAGCGCCGAACTGGCGGCTCTGGGCTGGGAGGAAGCCGGCCTCACGCGCCTGTTCGAAACCGGGCTCGGGGTGCCCGGCCTGGCCGAGCTGAAGGACGAAGTGCCGGACATCGCCGCGCATCTGCTGACGCAGTTGATGGAAAGCGACGAGATCCCGCTGCGGCGATTCTCCAGCGCCGCCCTCAACGCCCTGCGCCAGCATGCCTGGAGCGGCGGTTATGGCGAACTCAAGGGCGCGGTGAAATCGCTGGCGCTGGCCAGCCTCGGCGAGGAGATCGGCGAAGAAGACGCGCTGCAACTGCTGGCACCGGCCGGCGAATCGGGCCCGGCACCGGCAGGCCTCGCCCCGGAAGTCATCGAACTGCCCCTGCGCGAGGCGCGTGAAGCCTTCGAACGCATGTATTTCGCCTACCACCTGGCGCGGGACGGCGGCAACATGACGCGGCTGGCGGAAAAGACCGGGCTGGAACGCACCCACCTGTATCGCAAACTCAAGGACCTCGGACTCCGTTAGTGCCGCGGGTGACGGGCCGAGCACTGGGTGCTCCTGAGCGGCTGCTTGGCTTGCCTGGGACGGCGCGTCGCACACAGTCAAAGTGCGATAATTCATCTTTGCTTCGCTGGATCGCACCTCATGCCACCCTCGGCTCGTCCCAAGAACGACACATTTCTGCGTGCGCTGTTGCGTGAGCCCGTCGAGTACACCCCGGTTTGGCTGATGCGCCAGGCCGGCCGCTACCTGCCCGAATACAACGAGACGCGCCGCCGCGCCGGCAGCTTTCTGAATCTGTGCAAGAACCCGCAACTCGCCTGTGAAGTCACGCTGCAACCCCTGGCGCGGTTCGAACTGGATGCGGCGATCCTGTTTTCCGACATCCTCACGGTGCCCGACGCGATGGGGCTCGGCCTGTATTTCGCCGACGGCGAGGGACCGAAGTTCGAACGCCCCCTGCGCGAGGAATGGGTGATCCGCGATCTGACGGCCCCCGATCCCAACGTGCATCTGCGCTACGTGATGGATGCGGTGGCGGAGATTCGCCGCGCGCTGGGCGGCGCGATTCCGTTGATCGGTTTTTCCGGCAGTCCGTGGACCCTGGCCTGCTACATGGTGGAGGGCGGTTCGTCCGCCGACTACCGCACGGTGAAGACCATGCTCTACGATCGCCCGGACCTGATGCATCACATTCTTGAGGTGACTGCCACGGCCGTGACCGACTACCTGAATGCCCAGATCGAGTCCGGCGCGCAGGCCGTGATGATCTTCGACTCCTGGGGCGGCGCGCTGTCGCACGCGGCCTATCGCGAGTTCTCTCTGGCCTACATGCAGCGCATTCTTGCCGACCTGCTGCGCAGCCACGAAGGCGAGCGCGTACCGTGCATCGTGTTCACCAAGGGCGGTGGCCAATGGCTGGAGGCCATCGCCGACATCGGTTGCGATGCAGTGGGCGTCGACTGGACCACCGACCTTGGCGAAGCGCGGCGGCGGGTCGGCGCGCGTGTTGCATTGCAAGGCAACCTCGACCCGATGGCCCTGTTCGCTTCTCCCGAAAAAGTCGCGGCCGAAACGCGGCGAGTGCTCGACAGTTTTGGCGTCGCTGCCGACGGAAAGAATTCGGGCGGGCATGTCTTCAATCTCGGACATGGCATTTCGCAATTCACCCCGCCCGCGAACGTCAAGATACTGGTTGACACCGTGCACAGCCACAGCCGGCGCGGTTTCGCGCCGGGTTGATTCTGGAAAGCCAAGAGGGGTGCGGTTCGGGCCGCCTGCTGTCGCGGAAAAGGCCACCCAGCAAGGCTTGCCGACGGGGCGAAAAAGGGCCTCCAACTCTTGACTTATTCACAGAAATCCGTAACGGGCGGCAAACCCGCTGCCGGATGGCGTCTATGCCACTTGCTTCCTTCAACACACTGTTTTTAAAGAAGTTTATTTTGTTCAATTGTTGCACACAGATGAAAATCGCGTTGTCGGACGGTCACTTAGGGGTTTCACCGGAGGCTTACTCACAAAGTTATCCACAGAATTTGTGGGCAACCAAATTTATCCTTTGCAACAACAGTTTAAGGGGTTATGCCAAGATTTTGTCGAGAACTTGTGATCAAGCCTCTGAACCGGCATGAACATCGTCCGTGTAGCCCTCGATTTGCCGGTGCCGAGACTCTTCGATTATCTTGCCCCGGACGCTAGCGAAAGCGACATCGGACGGCGTGTCACCGTCCCCTTCGGCAAGGGTTCGCGGACCGGAGTGATTGCAGGACTGGCGGCCGTGAGCGAGCAGCCGGAGGACAAACTCAAGACGGTTGTCGAGGTTCTGCGCGACATGCCGGCGCTGCCTGCCGAATGGTTGGCCCTGTGCGAATTCTGCTCATGCTATTACCATACCCCGCTGGGCGAAGTCACCTCTTTTGCCCTGCCGCCGATGCTGCGACGCGGCAAGCTGCCGCGCAGGAGCAAGTCGCTCGCGCCCGCTTCCGCGCCAGCGTCCGCGCCCGACTTGCCGCAGTTGCTGGCGGCGCAACAAGCGGCCGTCACCGCCATTTTCGCCACAGCCGGTTTCCACGCGCTGCTGCTGCATGGCGTTACCGGCAGCGGCAAGACCGAGGTATATCTGCGCGCCATCGACAATGTGCTGGCACGCGGCGGCCAGGCGCTGATGCTGGTGCCGGAAATCGCGCTCACGCCGCAGCTTGAAGGCCGCGTCGCGGCGCGCTTTCCCGCCGCGCAGATCGTTTGCGCCAACAGCGGCATGGCCGATGCCGCGCGCGCGCGCGGCTTTCTCGCGGCGCTTGCGGGAGACGCCGAGATCGTGCTCGGCACCCGGCTGGCCGTCTTCATGCCGCTGCCGCGCCTGCAACTGATCATCGTCGACGAGGAGCACGATGCCTCCTTCAAGCAGCAGGAAGGCCTGCGCTATTCGGCGCGCGATGTCGCGGTGTGGCGCGCCCATCAATTGAACATCCCGATCGTGCTCGGCTCGGCGACGCCCTCGCTGGAAAGCTTTCATCACGCCACGACCGGGCGCTACCAGATGCTGGAACTTCCCCAACGCGCCGTGGCAGAGGCGATGCCCGTGGTGCGCATCGTCGATACGCGGCGGGAAAAGCTGCAGGAGGGACTGTCGGCGGCCTTGCTCGCCGGCCTGCAGCAGCGGCTGGAGCGCGGCGAGCAAAGCCTGGTATTCCTCAACCGCCGCGGCTATGCGCCGGTGCTGGCCTGTCCCCCCTGCGGCTGGATTTCGCGCTGCCGGCGTTGCGCCGCCAACCTGGTGGTGCATCTGGCCGACCAGCGCCTGCGCTGCCACCACTGCGGCTACGAAGCCCTGATCCCGCGCGCCTGCCCCGACTGCGGCAACGTCGATCTGCTGCCCTTCGGGCGCGGCACGCAACGCCTCGAAACCATGCTCGCCGAGCGCTTTCCTGCCGCTCGCGTGCTGCGGGTCGACCGCGATTCGGCGAGCACGCCGAAGAAATGGCAGGCGCTACTGGCGAGCATTCATGCCGGTGAGGCCGACATCCTGGTCGGCACGCAGATGCTCGCCAAGGGCCACGACTTTCCGCTGCTGACGCTGGTCGGCGCGGTCGGCGCCGATGCCGCGCTGTTCGCCGCCGACTTCCGCGCCCCCGAGCGGCTCTTCGCGCAACTGATGCAGGTCGGCGGCCGCAGCGGCCGCGCTGACCTGCCCGGCGAAGTGCTGATCCAGACCGAGTATCCCGAGCATCCGCTGTATCGGGCGCTGGTCGACCACGACTATGTGCGTTTCGCCACGACGCAGCTCGACGAACGCCGGATCGCCGGCTTTCCGCCTTTCAGCTTCCAGGCGATGCTGCGCGCCGAGGCGCGCGGCATGGAGCAGTCGCTGGCTTTTCTGCATGCCGCGCGCTGCGCCGGCGCAGCGCTGGCCGACGGTGTCACGCTCTACGACCCGGTGCCGATGCGCATGCAGCGCCTGATGGCGCTGGAACGCGGCCAGTTGCTGGTGGAATCCGCCAGCCGCCCCGCCTTGCAGGCATTCCTCGGCAAATGGATGGACCAGCTCTACGTGCTGAAAATGCCGGCAGGATTGCGCTGGCATCTCGATGTCGATCCGCTGGAGTTCTAGGGTCTGTTCTCATTCAGTCGCGACCATCGCCTGAATGAGAACAGACCCTAGGCCTTCCTGAGAAACCATACCCAGCTCGCCGCCTGCAATACCAGCAGACCGCCAAAGGTGATCTGGTAGGCGGCGCGCGACGCGTGGCCGGCGGCCTGCAACAGATCCACGGCGGCGCCGAAGCCCCACTGGATGCCGAAGGCGCCGACGAAGACCATCAGGTTCAGTGCGGTGTTGGCGCGACCGGCCAGGGCCGCGCTGTAGTGCCCCTGCAGCAGCGCGTAGGCCAGGTTGCCGACCGAGAAGACCAGGCCCAGCGTAAGCCACAGCGGTTCGCTGGGTCCGACATCGAGCACGATGAGCAGCGTGGCGCAAAGCGCCAGTCCCATGCCGGCCTGCAGTAACCACAGCGGGCTGACGCCGCGTTTGGCCAGCGGCGCGACGCCGAAGGCGATGGCGAGGAATCCTGCCAGCATGCCGCTGCCCATCAGCAGCAGATGGTGGGCCGCGGCGCTGCGCGGCAGGCCCGAGAAGTTCATCAGCCAGGGCACTGCCCAAAGGCCCTGCAGCGCCAGGAAGCTGCCGACGACCAGCATTGACTGCGGCGCATATCGCCAGAAGATGCGGCTGCCCAATATCGCGCGCAGGCCGGCAAGCTGGCTGCGCAGCGGTTCGGGCTGCGCGCCGCCCGGTTTGTCGGGTGTGCTGAAAATGGCTGCGGCGACCAGCACGCCGGCCACCGCGAGCGCGACGAACACCGCGCGCCAGCCGAACTGCGGAATCGCCCAGGACAGCGGTGTCGATGCGGTCAGCGCACCCAGGCCGCCGGCCGCCATGATCGCGGCATTGAGCGAGGCCTGCCGTTCCAGCCCGAACCACTGGCTGAAGGCTTTGAACGACGCCATCAGGCAGGCCGAAACGCCGAGCCCGATCAAGGCCCGCGCCGTCGCCAGTTGCGTCAGTGTCGTGCCGGCGGCGAACAGCGCACAGCCGGCGGCGGCGATCAGCAGCAGGAAAGCCTCGACGCGGCGCGCGCCGTAGCGGTCCAGCGCCAGGCCGAGCGGCAGTTGCACCGCGCCGAAGGCCAGCAGGTAGGCGCTGGTCAAGAGGCCCAGGTCGGCTGCGGAAGCGCCCAGCTCGCGCGTCAGTTCCGGCGCGATCACGGCATTGACGTTGCGCAGGAAATAGGAGAAGTAATAGCCCGCGGCAAAGGGCAGGAACACGCGCAGCCAGAGGTTCATGCCGCGCCCCCCCGGGCATTGGCGCGCAGCCACTCGGCGCGCTGGCCCAGTTTGCCGGCCCATTGCTCGTCGAGCCCGCCGGCAAGGGCCGCGCGCAGCAGCAACTCGAGCGGCGGGCGCGGGTCGCGAATCACGCGCCAGAATTCCGCAAGCGTCACGGTCTGCGCGGGCCGCTCCAGGTGTTCCAGCCAGTCGCCGGCCGCGACCTCTCCTGCTTCGAGTACCCGGTAGTACCAGCCGGCCAGCCCATGTTCGGCGATGAAGGCCGCGACGCCCTCGCAGCCGGTGCGCTGGTCGATTTTCCAGCACGGCGTGCGAGGCTGCGAGACCTGGATGCGCGCAGCACCGAGGCGAAACACGTCGCCGATGCAGACATCATCTTCGGTCAGGCCGCGCGTCGAAAGGTTCTCGCCGAGCCCGCCGGGCGCCAGGTGTCGTGCGCTCGGGAACGCCGCGGCCAGTCGCACATGGTGTTCCGCCGGGTACTGGTGCAACGCCTTGCCGCCGCCGCCATGCACGCTGCGGTCCGCCTGCGTGTCTCCGGCAAGGCCTTGCGCCGTCAGCAGGCAGCGCCCGCTGACCGCCGTCTTGGCGATTGCGCTGCCGCGGCCGTCGCCGGGGATCCATGCGACCTGGCCGATGAACAGCCCATCGACTGCCGTGCGCGGCTTCATGGCCACAGCCAGGCCGCGCCGCGCACGCCCGATGAATCGCCGTGACGATGCCTGACCAGCCGCGTCGCAACCTGGTCGGAGAAGACGTGTTCGCTCCACAGGCGCGGCACGTTCCGGTAGAGGCGGTCGATGTTGGACAGGCCGCCGCCCAGTACGATGACATCGGGATCGAGGATGTTGATCACCTGCGCCAGGGCGCGCGCCAGGCGGGCTTCGTAGCGTTGCAGGGTGGCATCGCAGGCCGCATCGCCGGCAGCGGCGCGAGCCGCGATGTCGATTGCCTGGAGGTCGGCGCCGGCGGGATTGTCGAGCGAGCGGCGATGATCGCCGGCCAGGCCGGGGCCGGACAGGTAGAGCTCGACACAGCCCTGGCGGCCGCAATAGCAGGCGTCGTCGTGATCCTCGCCCGGCATCGGGTTATGGCCCCATTCGCCGGCGATGGCGTTGGCGCCGGTCAGCACCTTGCCGTCGACCACGATGCCGCCGCCGACGCCGGTGCCGAGGATCACGCCGAACACCACCTGCGCCCCGGCACCGGCGCCGTCGGCCGCCTCGGACAGGGCAAAGCAGTTGGCGTCGTTGGCGATGCGCACTTCGCGTCCCAGCAGCGCCTCCAGATCGTGCCTGAGAGGCTGGCCGATCAGGCAGGTCGAGTTGGCATTCTTGATCAGTCCGCCGGCGCGCGACTCCGCGCCGGGAATGCCGACGCCCACCGTGCCGCGAGTGCCGAGTCTCTGCTCCGCTCCCTCGACCAGGCCGGCGACCGCCCGGACGGTCGCCGGGTAGTCGCCCTGCGGCGTCGCCACGCGTTCCCGCAGCAGCACCTCGCCGGCGTCGCCCAGGGCGATGATTTCGATCTTGCTGCCGCCGAGGTCGACGCCAAGGCGCATCAGTCTTTGCTGCCGACCGGCGCGCAAGGCAGGCCGGCACCCGCCGCCAGCAGGGCAGGAACAAGGCCAGGGACGATGCCGGGGATGCGCAGGGTTTTCATGCGGTTTTTGCGTTCCGGTGAAATGCGTTAGATTGTCGAGATTATCAGGCACAGGGGCATCTGGATGGAATCTGGATCGAGTTCGGCCACACCGACACCGGTGCGCTCGCCCTGCGTCAAGGTTTGTCTTGTGGACCCGGTCACCGGCCTCTGCTACGGTTGCCGTCGCACGCAGGAAGAGCGCGACTGGTGGATCGCCTATACGGACGAACAGCAAAGGGACGTGCTGCGGCGCTGCGAGCAGCGTCGCGACGTCCTGGCGGCAGGGCAGGGCGAGCTGGCGCCGAGCATGGGCATCGTCGAGTCGCGCCGCAAGGGACAGTCATCGTGATAGTGCAGGACACCACGGCGAGCGCGGCACCATGAAATTCAAGGACTACTACGAGACTCTCGGCGTCCTCCGCGGCGCCACGCAGGACGAGGTCAAGCATGCCTACCGCAAGCTGGCGCGCAAATACCATCCGGATGTCAGCAAGGATCCCGATGCCGAGGCACGCTTCAAGGAACTCGGCGAGGCCTATGCGGTGCTCAAGGACCCGGAGAAGCGCGCGGCCTACGACCAGATGGGCAGCCAGTGGAAGACCGGGCAGGACTTCCAGCCGCCGCCCGGCTGGGATGCCGGCTTCGAATTCAGCGGCGGCGACTTCGGCGCCGGCCTCGGAGGCGATCACAGCGACTTCTTCGAGGCGCTGTTCGGCCGGCAGGCCAGGGGCGGGCCGCGTGCGCAGATGCATGCACAGGGTCAGGACCACCATGCCAAGGTAATGATCGATCTGACCGACGCCTATCATGGCGCCCGGCGCGGCGTGTCGCTGCGCATGCCGATGCTGGATGCGCAGGGCCGCGTGACGATGCAGGAGCGCACGCTGGATGTCAGCATTCCCAAGGGCGTCCGCGCTGGACAGCACCTGCGTCTGGCCGGCCAGGGTGGTTCGGGTCTGGGCGAAGGAGCGGCGGGCGACCTGTACCTGGAGATCGCCTTCAACCCCCATGCACAGTTTCGCGCCGACGGCCGCGATGTCTATCTGGATCTGCCGCTGGCGCCCTGGGAAGCCGCATTGGGCGCCTCGATTGCGGCACCGACGCCCGAGGGCCCGGTGCAACTGACGATTCCACCCGGCTCGGTGGCCGGTCGCCAGTTGCGCCTGAAAGGCCGCGGCATTCCAGGGTCGCCGCCCGGCGATCTGTACGTGGTGCTGACGATCGCCCTGCCGCCGGCCGACAGCGACAGCGCGCGCGAGGCTTACCGGACCATGGCGAAAGCATTTGATTTCAACCCCAGGGCACAGGGAAAGGAATGACCATCATGAACCAAGGCAACATCACAGTGATTCAGGGCTCGGTGGTCGAAGAGCAGGTCCAGTTGACGCTGGTGGAGCTGTGCCAGGCATGCCGTGCGGAACAGGAGCTGGTGCTGGTCTGGGTCGTCGAGGGAGTGCTGGAACCCGCCGGCGAGTCGCCGCAGGAATGGCGCTTCAGCGGCGACTCGCTGCGCCGTGCGCGGCTGGCGCTGAGCCTGGCGCGCGATCTTGAAGTCAATCCGCCCGGCGTGGCGCTGGCGCTTGACCTGCTCGACGAAATTGCCGCGCTGCGGGCGCGGCTGCAGCGCCTCGGCGCCCGTTGACGAGGTAACAGGCCATGCATATCCATGGCCTCGGCGTCGAGCAGGCTCTCGCCAGCCTGAAGACCTCCGCGGGGGGCTTGACTGCGGCCGAGGCCGCGCGCCGGCTGGCGGAGTTCGGGCCGAACCATCTCGAGGAAGTGGGCCGCGAGAATCTGCTGCTCAGCTTCGCCCGCGAATTCACCCACTTCTTCGCCATCATCCTGTGGATCGGCGCCGCGCTGGCGTTTCTCGCCGAACATTTCCAACCGGGCCAGGGCATGGCCCATCTCGGTGTGGCGATTGTCGGCGTCATCATCGTCAACGGCATCTTTTCCTTCTGGCAGGAATACAAAGCCGAGCAGGCCGTGGCCGCGCTGCGCCAGTTGTTGCCGCAGAAGGTGCAGGCACTGCGCGACGGCGGCATCGGCGAGATGCTCGCCACCGAACTGGTGCCCGGCGACATCGTGCTGCTGGAGGAAGGCACCCTGGTTCCCGCCGACTGCCGCCTGATCGAAGCCTTCGGGCTGCGCGTAAACACCGCGACGGTCACCGGCGAATCCCTGCCCAAGGCGCGCACCGTCGAGCCCAGCACAGAGGACTCGCCGCTGTATGCCAAGAACGTGGTGCTGGCCGGCACCTCCGTGGTGTCGGGCCAGGCGCGCGCGGTGGTGTACGCCACCGGCATGCATACCGAATTCGGCCGCATTGCCCACCTGACGCAGACTGCCGGCGCCGGTGCTTCGCCGCTGCAGCGCGAAATCGCGCGCCTTTCCCGGATCGTCGCCGCGCTGGCCACGGCCATGGGCGTGGCGCTGTTCTTCATCGGCCAGGCAATGGGCCTGCCGACCTGGGAAAACCTGCTGTTTGCCATCGGCATAATCGTCGCCAACGTGCCGGAAGGCCTGCTGCCGACGGTGACGCTGTCGCTGGCCATGGCCACCCAGCGCATGGCCCGGCGCAATGCGCTGGTGCGTCATCTGCCCGCCGTCGAGGCGCTGGGCTCGACGACGACGATCTGCTGCGACAAGACCGGCACATTGACGCAGAACCGCATGTCGGTGCAGCGCCTGTGGCTGGGTGGCGGCTTTGTCGACTTCACCGACCTGGCGGCGCAAGCGGCGCTGACCGAGGACAACCGCGAATTGTTCGTCAATGCCGCGCTCTGCCACAATCTGAAGATCGTCGATCAGAAGCTGCTCGGCGACCCGATGGAAGTGGCGCTGGCCGGCATGGGGCGTCAGGTGGTCGGCGAGCTTGCCGACCACAAGCGCATCGACGAGATCCCGTTCGATACCGACCGCAAGCGCATGTCGGTGCTGTGCGACACGCCTCAGGGCCGCAGGCTCTATTGCAAGGGTGCGCCGGAGACGGTGCTTGCAGCCTGCGACTTCGTGCAGTTCGACGCCGGGGTCATAGCCATCGATGCCGCGGCGAAAACGCGCCTGCTGGCGGCTCAGCAGCAGATGGCCGAGGCCGGCCTGCGCGTGCTGGCCTTTGCCCACTGCGCAGTTGCAGACGGCATGCCGAGCGAAGAGCGCGGCATGATCCTGAGCGGCCTGGTTGGCCTGGAGGATCCTCCGCGGGCCGAGGTGTCCGACGCCATCGCGCGCTGCGCGACGGCCGGCATCCGCATCATCATGGTCACCGGCGACCACCCGCACACGGCGCTGGCGATCGCCAGGCAGATCGGTCTCGTGAAGGGCGAGCAGCCGGTGGTGATCAACGGCGACCAGTTGCGCGCGATCTCGCCGGCGCACCTGCAACTGGCGCTCGACGCCAAGGAGATCATCTTCGCCCGCGTCGCCGCCGAGCAGAAAATGCTGATCGTCCAGGCCCTGCAGAAAAAGGGCGAGATCGTCGCGGTCACCGGGGACGGCGTGAACGATGCGCCGGCCCTGAAGACCGCCGACATCGGCATCGCCATGGGCATTTCCGGGACCGACGTGGCCAAGGAGGCCGCCGACCTGATCCTGCTCGACGACAACTTTGCCAGCATCGTTGCGGCGATCGAGGAAGGACGCGCGGTGTTCGACAACATCCGCAAGTTCCTCACCTACATCCTCAGCTCGAACATTCCCGAACTGGTGCCCTATCTCGCCTTCGTGCTGTTCCGCATTCCCCTGCCGCTGACCATCATCCAGATTCTCGCCGTCGACCTCGGCACCGACATGCTGCCTGCCCTGGCCCTGGGCGCCGAGCAGCCCGATCCCGGCGTCATGCAGCGTCCGCCCAGGGCGCGCAACGAGCGGCTGCTGTCCTGGGGCCTGCTGGTGCGCGCCTACCTGTTCCTCGGCGTGCTGGAAGCGGCGGCGGCGATGGCGGTGTTCTTCTTCGTGCTCGATGGCGCCGGCTGGCACTATGGCGCCAGCCTCGGCAACTCCGATCCGCTCTATCTGCAGGCGACCTCGGCCTGCCTGGCGACGATCGTGGTGATGCAGATGATGAATGTCTTCCTGTGCCGCCACCCCTCCAAGTCGTCGCTCTCCTTCGGGCTCTTCGGCAACCCCTACATCCTGCTGGGTCTGGCGGCGGAGCTGGGCGTGATCCTGTTCATCATCTATACCGCGGCCGGCAACTGGCTGTTCGGTACGGCACCTGTCGGTGTGGATGTCTGGCTGCTGGCATTGGTTGGGGCGGCGCTGATGTGGGTGCTGGAGGAAGCGCGCAAGGCCTGGGCGCGACGGACCCTGGCCAAGGTCATCTGAGGCTGTCGCTCAGGGTTCCCGAGCGCCGGAGCCGTCCCTGGTGATGTAGGCGGGAGCCGCCGCGTGGCGGGTTCTCATTCGTTCGCTGCCTTCTTGCGCAGCAGGCAATGCAGCAGGGCCTGCTCGCCGGGCGCGAGGTCGCCATCGGCTTCGGTGCCCGTGAAATGGCGGCGGAATGCCTGACGCGCGGCGGCCGGGGCAGCGATGTCGTAGCCCAGCGCCTGCAGGCCCAGCATTGGATCGAAGCCGGTTGGCGCAGCAGGCGGCGGCGTCTCGCACCACAGGCCGAAGCCCTGTCCGGCCAGCCTCTGCCAGGGGAACAGGCGGCCCGGATCGACCTTGCGCGTCGGGGCGATATCGCCGTGAGCCAGAAAGTTGCCTCGCGGAATGCGATGGCGCAGGCGCAGTTCCCCAAGCAAATCCAGCAGGGCGACGATCTGCGCTTCGGCAAAGGCTTCGTCGCCGGTGTTGTCGAGTTCGATGCCGATCGAGGCCGAGTTGAGATCGGTGTTGCCGCCCCACCATGATTCGCCGGCATGCCAGGCGCGTGAGGCTTCATCGACCAGTTGCATCAGCGCGCCGTCGCGACCGATCAGGTAATGGGCGCTGACCTTGCGCGCCGGGTCGGTCAGGGTCGCCAGGGCGGCTGCCGCGTTGGGTTTGCTGGTCTGGTGCAGGATGACGTAATTGGGCCGGCGCTGGTCGAAGTTCGGCGAAGGCTGCCACAGCGCCCCGCGCCCCTGGCCCGGCGGCAGTGGCGCGCAGGCCGCGAGAGTCACCAGCAGGAGGGCGGCAAGCCCGCGCAGCACGATGCGCTGCCGTCAGGCGACGACGATCGGCTTGGCGAGTCGCGCCCGGCTTTGCGCTTCGGACTTGTTCATCTCGGATACCTGCCGGCCGTAGGCTTCACGAGCGGCCTGACCCTGGCGGGTGGCCTCGATGCTGCGGATGCAGCGCCAGCGCTTGCCGGCCTTGGTTTCGATCTGGCGCATCTCGGATTTCGGGTGATGCTGGCGACAGTGGTAGCAGAATGCGGTTTCAGCCATGCGCAAGGACTCGGGCAGTGAGGAATGCAGATTGTAGACCGAGTTGCGCCAATGGTCCTATAGACTTGAACCAGGTTGCCGCCCCCGGCGACCATCGACGCCGGCCCGCAAGCGGCCCGCGCCGGGATTGAAGCACCGGATTGCAGACGGTATCCACACGTGAACACGATGACCCCCGGCCCTGGCCCCGATGCGGAACTGCCGCTCTACGAGGGCATCACCCTTGCCGAGGTGGTGCTGGTCACGTCGCCGGAAGCTTCGGCCGAAGCCCGTCAGACCCTGCTGGCGCAGGATGTCATCGGCTTCGACACGGAGTCGAAGCCGACCTTCAGCAAGGGTGAGGTTTCCAGCGGGCCGCACCTGATCCAGCTGGCCACCGCCAGCCGGGTCTATCTGTTTCCGGTCGGCAGCCTGCCCGATCCGGATGGCATCAAGGCGATCCTCGAGTCGCCGCAGATACTCAAGGTCGGCTTCGGGCTCGACAGCGATCTTGCACAACTGCGCGCGCGCCTCGGCATAGAAGCACGGAACATCCTCGACCTGTCGCGCGCGCTGCGCAACGAGACCGGCAAGCACAGCCTCGGCGCCAAGACCGCGGTGGCGAAATATTTCGGCAGGCGCCTGCAGAAATCCAAACGCACCACCACCTCCAACTGGGCCAACCGGCAGCTCACGGAGCGGCAGATCCTGTACGCCGCGAATGACGCGCAGGTGGCGCTGCGGGTCTACCGCGCAGCGCTGAACGACGGCCTGAAACCGCGCTAGCCCGGCAGCGGAATCGGCATCATGGTCACGATGCCGGTGGCGGCGTAGGTCTCGCAGCGTTCGACGAAATCCCGGGTGCTCTTGGGCATCGCCACCCGGGCCCGGACGATGTGGAAAATCAGGTCGCGGCCGTTGCAGATGAGATGGGTGCCGAAGGAGGCCACGCGCTGCTCGTGCTCGTCGTTCGGATCCCGCATGATCGGCCGGAAATTGGCGAGGCGCTCGCCGGCGGTAACCATCTCGGCCCAGATGTCGAAGATGTCGTGGTCGGTGCGCAGGGTTTCCACCTTGTTGCGGGCGGCCTCGGCGAAGTCGCGGATCAGGGGTTCGATGCCGGGGAACATGGGTGTGTTGAAGGTGCGCTGCAGGGTTTCGGCCAGGTTGTCGATCGCGCGCATCGCCTGGGCGATCTTCACATAGCGGGTCTCGTAGAAAACTTCGAGTGGAACCGAGAACGCGCGGAAGGGTTCACCCCACAGTTCGTCGATGCCTTCCTCGCCGCTGCGGTGGAGCACCAGGCCGCACAGGGCCAGGGCGTCCTGCAGGCAGCGGCCGCATTCCCGCATCAGGTCGTTGCTCGAGGAGATTTCGACGCCGGCCGCTTGAAGGTCCACCAGGCGCGTGAAGATGTCGGTGGCGCGGTTGAACAGGGTGCCGGCATACATCGCGCCTTTGACCCGCTTCTTGCCGGAATCGGTTTCCTGCTCGTAGGACTGCTTCGCTTCGGCCAGTCGGCGGCCGGGGACGTTGAGGCCGTGCTCGGTGTGGTGGAACAGGCGGCGGGTCAGCGCCTCGATGAGCTGGCGCTTGGCCTGGAGGCTGTCCTGGGGCACCGTGTAGGTCTTGATCCAGTAGCCGTCCATGTAGACGCGCTCGCGTCCGTCGACGCTGCGCAGGGTGCCGTTGGCGATTTGCTGGTCCATGGGGCGGCTAGCGTACCGCACTTTTCCCAAGCATGCAGGGCCGGGGTCGGCGCTGCTTGCCTGCCCGCCATCGCCCTGGAGGCTGGCGCATCGGCATCGCCTCGCGCTATGCTGCCGCCTTTGCCACCGCCACACCAGGAAAACCAAAGGAGAAACCGCCGTGCCCGCTCTGCTGTCCCAACCCGATCCCCAGGGTCTGCTCGAATACTCGGTGGTCTATACCGACCGCGCGCTGAACCACATGTCGCAACGCTTCCAGGGCGTGATGAAGGACATCTCGCGCATCCTGAAAAGCGTCTACGACGCGAAATCCGCCGTCGTCGTGCCGGGCAGCGGCACCTTCGGCATGGAAGCCGTCGCCCGTCAGTTCGCCACCGGCAAGAAGTGCCTGGTGATCCGCAACGGCTGGTTCAGTTTCCGCTGGACGCAGATTCTCGACATGGGCAACATTCCCGCCGAGAGCATCGTCCTCAAGGCGCACCGGGTCGGCAGCGGCAGCCAGGCGCCGTTCGCTCCGGCGCCGATCGATGAAGTCGTCGCCGCGATCCGCCAGCACAGGCCCGATGTCGTATTCGCGCCGCATGTCGAAACCGCCTCCGGCATGATCCTGCCGCCTGACTACGTGCGCGCCATCGGCGCCGCGGTGCGCTCGGTCGACGGCCTGTTCGTGCTCGATTGCGTCGCCTCGGGCACCGTCTGGGTCGACATGGTCGAAAGCGACGTCGACGTCCTGATCAGCGCCCCGCAAAAGGGCTGGAGCGCCTCGCCCTGTTGTGCGCTGGTGGCGCTGGGCGAGCGCGCCCGCGCCAGGATCGACGCCACCACCAGCAGCAGCTTTGCCTGCGACCTCAAAAAGTGGCTGCAGATCATGGAAGCCTTCGAAAACGGCGGCCATGCCTACCACGCGACCATGCCCACCGATGCGCTTGCGGCCTTGCGCGACGTGATGCTGGAAACCGAGGCCTACGGCTTCGACAAGGTTTGCCGCGAGCAGCAGGAGCTCGGCCGCCGGGTGCGCGAACTGCTGGTCGCCAGGGGCTTCCCCAGTGTCGCCGCCGAAGGCTTCCAGGCCCCCGGCGTGGTGGTCAGCTACACCACCGATGCCGACATCCAGTCGGGAAAAAAATTCCTCGCCCTGGGCCTGCAGACCGCCGCCGGCGTACCGCTGCAATGCGACGAGCCCGCGGATTTCCGCAGCTTCCGCATCGGCCTCTTCGGCCTCGAAAAACTGCACCAGCCGGAGCGCACGGTGAAGAACCTGGAAGAGGCCCTGAACAAGCTGGGATGAAGCCTGGCCGCAGGGGGCAACGCCAGGGCGCAACGGGTCGCCGCTGACCCTGCGCGGTTCAGGCCTTCTTCGCGCGCGGATGCGCCGCGTCGTAGATTTTCGCCAGGTGCTGGAAGTCGAGATGGGTGTAGATCTGCGTCGCGGCGATGCTGGCGTGGCCGAGCATTTCCTGCACCGCGCGCAGGTCGCCCGAGGATTGCAGCAGATGCGAGGCAAACGAGTGGCGCAGCATGTGCGGATGCACATGCACGCCGACGCCCTGCCGCTGCGCCCACAGGGCCAGCCGGCCCTCGACCTGGCGCGGCGTCAGCCGGGTGCCGTTGCGGCCGAGGAACAGGGCCGGCTGCGCCTCCTTCTCGAACTGCGGGCGCAGCACCAGCCACGCCTCCAGCGCGATGCGCGCCTTGTCGCCGACCGGCACCTTGCGGGTCTTTTGCCGCTTGCCGGTGACCGTGACCTCGCCCGCCGCCAGGTCGAGCCCGCCGGGCCAGTCGAGGCTCACCAGTTCCGACAGGCGCAGGCCGGACGAATAGAACAGCTCGAACATCGCCGCATCGCGCACCTGCAGCGGATCATCCGGGACATTCGCCGCCGGTCCGTCGAGCAGGGCGGCGGCCTGGTCGATGCCCAGGGCCTTGGGCAGGGTGCGCGGGCGCTTCGGCGCGCGCAGGCCGTCCGCGGGATTCAGCGCAATCGCGCCGCGCCGCGCCAGCCAGGCGTAGTAACTGCGCCAGGCCGACAGCGTGCGCGCGATCGAGCGCGGCGCGAGTTGCTGCGCATGCAGGGCCATCAGGCCGCGTCGCAGTTGCGGGGCTTTCAGCGCCGTCAGTTCGGCGTCGGCGGCCAGCGCCGTCAGCCGCGCCAGGTCGCGGCGGTAGGCGTCGATGGTGTGCGGGCTGGCGCGCCGCTGTATTGCAAGCTCGGTGAGAAAGCCCTCGACCGACGCCTCCATCGCGTCAGCCGGCGACTCTCAGCAGCGCCGCCGAGGCCAGCTCGCCTATCCTTTCCAGATACAGCGTGCCGAGGTCCGGGTAGAAGCGATGCGGTTCTTCGCTGGCCATCACCAGCAGGCCGAAGCAGGCGCCGCCGGGTTCGCGCAGCGGCACCTGGGTCATCGAGCGCAGATGCGTTGCGGCTTCGCCGAACCAGGCCAGCGATTCCTGTCCGGTGACGGTTCCGCAGTAGGGCCGCTGCAGGCCCGAGGCAAAGGCCTTTGCGGCATCGGCGACGGCGGCGAATTCGTGGCCGTCGCCCTGTCCCGCGCCCCACAGGCGCAAGGTCACATGCGGCACGGCGAAAGCGCCGCCCAGATGCGAATACAGTGCGCGGATCACGGCGGCCTGGTCGGTGGCGGCGATCAGTGCCACGGCCAGCCCATGCACCTTGCCGCTGATGGCGTCGTTCTCCTCGCCGAAGCCGATCAGCTCGACCAGTTTCGATTCGAGCGTGCGCACCTTGTCGCGCAGGTTGAACAACTGCTTTTCGGTGATCGAAATTGCCCGCCCGCTGTGGGGGTCCGGCAGCGTCACCAGCGCCAGCATGTCGGCGTATTGGTCGAAGAATTCCGGGTGATCGTGGAGGTAGCGCGCGACGTCTTCCGATTTCATGTCAGGTCTCATTGAAGGTTGCTCGGTAGGGTGATTTCTGCGGTGAAGACGGTGGCTGCCGGGCCGGTCATCATGACCGGCGCAACGCCGTTGGCGGCCGTCCCGTCCCAGGCGATGGACAAGTCGCCGCCGCGCATGGCGACGCGCACCGGCGAATCCAGCAGGCCGCGGCGGATGCCGGCCACCGCGGCGGCGCAGGCGCCGGTGCCGCAGGCCAGGGTCTCGCCGGTGCCGCGCTCGTACACCCGCAGGCGGATCGCGTGGCGGTCCACGATCTGCATGAAGCTGGCATTGACGCGGTTCGGAAAGCGCGGGTGCGATTCGATCAGCGGGCCGAGTTGTGCGACCGGCGCGGCATCGACATCGGCCACCACCTGCACCGCATGCGGGTTGCCCATCGACACCACGCTGATGTCGATTCGGTCGTCACCCACGCTGAGCGAATGCAGCAGCGCGTCGGCGTCGGCGGTGAAGGGAATCTCGGCCGGCAGGAAGCGCGGCGCACCCATGTTCACCGTGACCTGGCCGTCGGCTTCGAGGCGCAGCGTGATCAGGCCGGATTGCGTCTCGACGCGGATTTCGCGTTTGTCGGTCAGTCCCTGCTCATGCACGAAGCGCACGAAGCAGCGCGCGCCGTTGCCGCATTGTTCGACCTCGCCGCCATCGGCGTTGAAAATGCGATAGCGGAAATCGACGCCCGGCGCGCCGGCGCGCTCGACCACCAGGATCTGGTCGCAGCCGATGCCGAAGTGGCGATCGGCAAGAAAGCGCGCCTGGGCCGGCGTCGGCACGAAGTCCTGCCGGATGGCGTCGAGCACCACGAAATCGTTGCCGAGGCCGTGCATTTTGGTGAAGCGGATCTGCATCGGGCAAGAATACGCCGTATCGCCGGCCCCGGCTTCCGGCAATTGAGGGGTCAATGGCGGCTTTTTCGCTGGCGACCGCCGTAGGCCAGCGCCAGGCCGACAACGACATCAAGCGCGAGATCGAGGTCTTCGACCCCGCCATGCTCTACAACGCCGCCAACCTAGTGAAGAAGTGCCTGCTCAAGAACCCGCCACACTTGCAGTTCGTGCTCGGCTTCGCCAACGCCCCGCCCGTGCACCGTCGCGTCTTCGACTTCCTGCGCAGCGAGCCGGCCGAGGTGCTGCCCGGCTCAACCTAGGTCGCCGCCGGCGCCGCGCGTTGCCAGTTCGAAGTCAACCAGTGGTGCCTCGACGCCGGCGGCCACTGCCGCACCGGCCTGGAAGACAAGCTGCGCTTCGACCCGACGCAACTGGCGGCGAGCAATGGCGAACTGGTATATAGGATCGTCGATGTCTGCGACGCCTATGGAAGGCGGCCGGCGACGGTGGGGGAGGCGAGGGACATACTGGGGCTGAGGGCGGCGGGATAGTTGGTTTGTTGGTCTTCCTATCTCAGGCGCGCTAGGCGTTTTGTTGATAGCTGCAACGACGAGCCGCCCTGAGTTTTTCGAGAAAGCGGAGGCAAACGGCCATATGGCCGCTACTGCTTGTTTATATGCGCTTTAAGAGTCGAAATTGCTTTACGCACGTATTCAGCAGAAAGCGCTCCAACCGAATGCCTTTCACGCTCGAATGAAAGCATATATGAGGCACGCCCCTGCAACACTGAAAGTTGATTCGCAAACGCCTCTGGCCTATGCGACGCCTGATGGAGGGCGGCTCTAAGTCTCCTTCGCTCAAGCCTCGACGGCTGTGCCCATACATTGACTACAACCCCGGTGACTACCTGTCGCGACGATGACTCAAAAACTCTAGTCTTTGATTCATTAACCGTAAGGCCAAGTATTTCGAGTTCCTTTGTAGCCAAGACAATTGCAGCCTTCAAGCTCGATAAGTCGTTGCCGCTAAAAGTTATGTCGTCAGCGTATCTTGTATATTGGACTCCTACAACGCCACAGAAGCTCGAAACCGTTTCATCGAACTTATACAGAACTATGTTTGATAGTGCTGCGCTAGTTGGAGCACCTTGTGGAAGCCCCCCTTGGTACGAACAAAGGCGTGAGACGATATTTGCCGTATTGGATTTCAATCCTGAGCTGACAAGTCCAGAAAAAACAACAGCTGTTTTCAGCGAGGGGAAAAAATCCGACACATCGATATTGGCTACATATCGGCGTCCAACGTGCTGTTCCGCGTTTGCTCTATTGGAGCATCCCTTCCCGTATGCAGTGGCAGCAGCATGGGTATGAAGACCTCCGAGGATGTAATCCAGCAGGAAATATTGAACCATTTTCATCATGGTGCGTGGCGCACGGATGATTCGCGGCTTTCCGCTTGCCTTGGGTATTTCGAAGGTTCGATAGTGCCGTTCGGGCTGATGCAACAAAGCACCAAGTAGGCGAGGGCTTACGCCCAGCGAAAGCGCGATTTCTGTCGCACCAATACCACCCGGCGGAAGTTCGTCGTTTCCGCATGCTTTTGCGCAAGCCTTTGCGGAGGGAAAAGACAGAAATTTGAATAGGGGGCCAGAAGTTGGGATAGAAGAGCCAACAAAAAGTTGCCTTGAGAGGAGCGGCCAATAGGCGCGGCCGGCCCGACGAGCTTGTCGAGGAGGGACGGCCGCGCCTATTGGCCGCTCTTCCTCTTGTAGTACAGGGTCATTCGATACAGCTGACGAAACATCAGCCTTCTCTGAACACCCAACTTCTGGCACCTTCAGTCTAATCGCACGCGCCTCTTTCAACAAGAACAAACGAGTGCGATCACGCAACCGCCTTTCAGCCTTTTCGAGCTTGGCGTCACCCTGCTTTGTCAAAGAGTAAAGGCGCAGCCTCTTGTGAACGCAAACGACATCGCCAGCGGCATCCCAAGTTTCGAGAAGCCGTCGAATGCTATCAAACGAATTGGGGCGGTCATTGTCTCCAACGATGCTTAAGGCGAATTGCCCTACCTGTTCTGGATCGGCCGGCTGGATGCAACCTAAGGCAAGCCTGACAAACTGGGGATTAACCCGAACGCTCATGGCGCCTTTGCCTTAGACGGGCGTCCTCGGCCATCGAAGAAATGTGTAGAACGACGTCCTTTAAGGCGGCGAATTACCGGCTCGATGTCAGCCGTAGCGAAATCGACGTATAACGTTCGACCGAAGTCATCGGCGGCTCTCGCTGGACCATCGTTGAAGTAGGACTTGTCGTCCTTGAACTTGTCACTCGCAATCAATACTAGATCGCACATTCTCTCGTCTTGGCGTGCAAGCCAATGCACAAACAGCCCGAGCTCGCAAAACGAACCCACACTATTTGCGACTAAGACGATCGCTCCACATTCGCGCCTTATGAACTCAAGTTCATTGTCGTGGGCGTAGCCACCAGTAATGCTCAAACGGACATCTTCGAGCCCGTCATCTTCGCCCAGTACAACCTCGAATCCATGGGCAACTAGTTCGTCCTGGAGCCGCTTTCTTAGCCTCGCCCCCGGATTTACATCGACATCTTTCAGAGACGGGCCGCATAAAAAGATCACCATGCGGTTATCGCTGTAAAGGTCTTGGACGCTTTGCGCAAAGCGGGCGACTGACGGCTTTTCCATACCCAAGTTTCTACCCCTCCATTTTCTGCAATGGTAATAGACCGAAGCATTGGGCATCAAGAACTATGCAACCCGCTAACATTCGAGCCTAAGTAAGGAGGCCACGCGAAACCTAGTCCACTGACCTGAGACCCGCAAACCCAACGGGGTCAGACTCAGTTCACGAAGTCAAATCGCTCTGACCCCAATAACTGAGAAGGCACTGTGTTAGGCTGAAAAAGTTGCAATGTGCTGCCGTACCTCTGGCGCAGACTTCCCCAAAACCCGACTTTTAATGGGCGCCTTCGTGGCTTCTCTTATCGTGGCGGCAACTGACCAGTTGAACAGATTCTGGCCCGGCACGGGGGTGAGTGAGCCTACTGGGCTCAGAGTCGGTGTTGCATGGTCCAGTCGCTTTGAATCGGATTGCTTCTATAGGGCCATCCAAATCTGCGCGCGATCCATTTGCCAAAGCGTGAGCTATATGCCATAGTAATCGATCATAGTAGAAGAGACCGCCCGGAGTTCAAGTGCCGCAGGGAATTCGAGGCGGCTCACTCCTAAACAATAATGTTGCCTATTGGAGCCCCGATGCCATCTGCAGCCTTAGCAACAGTTATTGCCGCATTCGTTGGCGCGGCGCTAACACTCGTTGGGCTAATTCTCTCGAAAGAGCAGAAAACTTCGGAGTTCCGCCAGGCATGGATTGATGGCCTGCGAGAGGATTTATCGGAATTTCTTTCGCGAATTGAAGTCACTTCTGCTTTACTTGCGGCTCACCAGTTGCAATCCGATCGCGCGGAGAACACTTTCGATTTCATTGAAAAGCAGCGCGAAGATCTACGTGATGCACACGCAAGGTACTACAGGATCATCCTGCGACTGAATCCAAGAGAACATTGCGAATTGATTAAGAATCTCGACGAGGTCATTGGCATTCTTTCTTCCCGGCAGGCAGCATTCAACAGGGACCAGGTTGGGCAAATACTTCAAGCGCTACTCGCTCAAAGTCAAGTAGTGCTCAAAACAGAATGGAAGCGGGTTAAGCGTGGCGAGATTCCCTTCAGGGTAGCCAAGTACTCTTCCTTGCTTCTCCTAGCGGCGGTAATGATTTACAGCGGATACACCGTCTACGGAAGTTACTTTCCTCTCCCAGTTTGCGCCTAAACCCTAGGTGAGAAATAGGTGCACATTGGACCTACTCCACAACATTCGCCTGGCCCAAGAAGTAGAAATCACCGCCATAAGGTTCAAATGCCCCAAATTCCAGCACAGGACAAACTAATAGTTCAACTGTCTTGCGCTTGCCTCCTCGTCTCGGCATGTAAGGAACAAGCACGTTATAGCCATCTTCGTTATCTATATGCAGGACATGCTCACGTTTGGTTGCAAGATTAACGATCCTCCCGCTTGGCCGACTGAATTCATTCCCCCCGTCCAGAGACCTAATTTGGCTTGTAACCCAAATGGCCTGCCCGAGGTCGCGCCTAGAAATTGTCCTGTGAAAAGCCCTCGCAGACTGCCAGTCAAACGCGTAATCTTTTCTAAACGATTGTGTCCTGAATTCAATTTCTAATGTGTTGTCTTTATGCCCGGCACGCACCGGGGAAAGTATTTGATCAACTTCCTTAGCGATTGAACGATCACCGTAGGCTCTGGCCAACTCAGTCGCGTCTGATAATAGATAATCGTCGAAGCTGAGTGCTTTACGGGGCCTCGCTAGCCTTGCTTCAGCCTGAGTCGCGAGCACCTGCCGACTGCCTTCTTCGCCGACATCTGCTCGGTCAATAACAGCGCCAATGGCACTGCTGATCCTTGATACGATCCCCGAAGCGGCGCTGGAGAAGATATCCAAGAGATACCCGCCTTCACGAGGCACACCAACAATAAAATTTGCCTCATCGTACTCGTAGCGCTTGAGTTTCGCATGCTTCCATACCTTGCCGTGCTTCAAGTCTAGGTAAGAACGATCGACTGCGCTTTGCAGATGAACAAGCGTTCGCCCAAGCACTCGCAACGATATCCTATGGTTTTCGACTATGGGCCCATCGAAGTGAAATATGATTTTGGAGTCCATACCGTCCCTATCCAGATAGTGAAGGTCACCTACGACAATTTTCGTCAGTCGTTGATTGCTCCTGACCTTTGTGTTGTTGATGTCTCTGCTTCGAGCCAGAACAGACGGATATTACCAATAAATAGACCTATGGATTCCGTCGGCGTGTCGCGGGCGATGCCGGCGAAGGAGTGGCTGTCGAGCTCGCCGGCGACGAAGCGGCAGCTGTAGAAATCCACCTGGTTCTGCTACTCCGCTCCCTGCCAAAAGTTCAATAAATCCGCGCCTCTCCCGGCGGGCGCGTCTTGAAGCGTTTGTGCAGCCAGTAGTACTGCTCGGGCGACTTCCGCACTTCGGCCTCGATGAACTCGTTCAGGCGCCGGGCATTGTTCAGGTCGCCTGCTTCCCCCGCGCCGCCGGTGCCGGGAAAATCGGCCCACGGTTCGCCGACGGTGGCGACATAACCGCCACCTTCCATGCGCGTGACGAGCGGAATCACCGTCGCCCCGGTAAGCCTGGCGAGGCGGGCGAGTCCGGTGATGGTGGCCGTCTGCACGCCGAAGAAGGGGACGAAGACCGACTCTTTGGGGCCGTAGTCCATGTCCGGCGAATAGTGGAAGAAGCGGCCGGCCTTCATCGACTTGAGCGCCTTGCGCGTGCCTTCCTGGCGCGACACCATGTCGCAATTGCCGAAGCGATTGCGGCCGCGGTTCATCGCCGCCTCGAACACGCGATTCTTCTGGTGGGTGTAGATCGCCACGACGCCATGCTCCAGCAGCAGGCGCATGGCGCCGGCATCGATGCCGACGAAATGCGGTACCAGCAGGATCACCGGCTTGCTCCGGTAGGCGGCCAGCTTCTCGCCGCCGTCGAGGCGCACCAGGCGCCGGATGCGCTCGGGCGAAGCCCACCACCAGAGCCCGAGTTCGAGGATGCTGCGACCGAAGGCGGCGAAGTGGCGTCGCGCCAGCGCCGACTTCTCTGCGGGCGAGAGATCGGGAAAGCACAGGCCCAGATTGATCAACGTCACATGCCGCCGCTCGGGCACCAGGACGTAGAGCGCAAGTCCGAGGCCGCGGCCAAGCGCGGCCAGCAGCGGCAGCGGCAGCCAGTGCAGCAGCCACATGGCCGCGATCACGAGGTGCGTCATGGCCTGACGCTGGCCGAGCCGATGAAGCGGGTCAGCGTCGATTTGCGAATCACGAAAGACAGACCAACTCGACGGCTTCGGCCTTGCCAATTAACCACAATCAAACCGGCTCCAGCCCAATAACCAGCCTCTGGCCAAGTGCGCTGATAGCCTGCGCGATGCGCGGCAGCTTGGAGCCGTAATGCGGGTCGAGCAGGCGGCGGACTTCCTTTTCATCGATGCCGAGGCGTCGGGCTAGTTGCAATTTGCTGATCCCCGCCTGCCGCATCGCCACGAACAGCGCTGCCTTGGCCACCGTCTCGGCCGGCGGCGCGACCAGATGCTCTCGCCGCTTCGCCTTGCTGGGTTCGGGGAATTCCATGCCTTCGACCATGTAGGTGGCGAACACTTCGTCCATGGCATCGCCCGCCTGCTCCAGGGCCTCCTGCTCGGTATCGCCCTGGGTGACGAGTTGAGGCAGGTCACGGCAGGTCACGACATAGCCACCTTCTTCGGCGGGCGTCAGCAGAACGGGATATTGAAAGCGATTCATGATTGACCCCTCACCTTTCACAAGTCGGACGGTTTGATGCCCAGTTGTTTGCACATGGCATGGAATGTCCCTGTCTTCAGTTCATCCTTCGGGTTGCGAACGATGGTGAACGCGCCGCCGAAGTAGAGCGTCTGGTGGCTGCCCTTGCCGCGTGCCGCATTCAGTGACACCGGAAGCTGCCGCGCCTTGCCGAGCCCCTTCACCTTGCGGATGAACTCGTTCCCCGTCATGGGCGCATTATCGGACGAAAACGTCCGATTGTAAAGCTGTCTGCGCGATTCACGTCATGGTCCCGGCGCGGCAGCCTTTGGCGGCGCGGCGCCCGCCGGCACCTTGTAGCGGTTGTAGCCCCACAGGTATTGCCCGGGGCATTGCCGGATCAGCGTTTCCAGTTCGCGGTTGAGTTGCGCCGCGCGCTGCAGCAGATCGCCTTCGAGCGGCGCCGAGAGGGGAAACAGCTTGAGGTGGTAACCGGCGCCGTAATGCAGTCGCTCGCCATAGGCCAGCAGCACGGTGGCCCCGGTTTCCGCCAGGCGTGCCGCCAGCGTCATGGTGTAGGCGGGGCGGCCGAAGAAGGGCACCCAGGCGCCTTCGCCATTGCCGGGCACCTGGTCGGGCAGCATGCCCACGGCTTCGCCGCCCTTCAGCGCCTTGAGCAGGCGCCGCACGCCGGACAGGTCGGCGGGCGCAAGCTTGACGTTCGCGCCGCGCCCCTCCTCGATCAGCGGCGCCAGCCAGTCCTGTTTCGGCCGCCGGTAGAGCACGGTGATCGGCTTGCGTGCCGCGTAGTACTGCGCCGTGATCTCGAAGCAGCCCAGGTGCGGGGTCAGGAACAGGATGCCGCGACCGGTCGCCCAGGCGTCCTCCACCAGTTCCCAGCCGGAAACGCGGACCACGCGCTCGACCACTTCGTCCTGCGGGCGCAGCCAGATCTTGGGCAGTTCGAGCAGCGCCTTGCCGGCCTCGGCGATCGCCGCGGTCTTTGCCCCGGTCAAGCCGGCCTGCCGGATATGCACCGAAAAATTGCGCCGGTAGCGGGCCGACAGCAGCCACGCCAGCCAGCCGGCCAGCGCGCCGAGGTTGTGCAGCACGGGCAGCGGCAGGCAGGCCAGGGCTTTGAAAACGGGCGGAAACGGCGAGGGCATCGAAGATAGTGGAGGCAGCAAAGCAAGTAGAATTATCGCCTACTGTTCGTCCACGAGCCATTCCTCGATTTCCCCGTCATGCAAAAGAAACTGCGAGCTGCCGTAATCGGTGTCGGCTACCTCGGCCGTTTCCATGCGCAGAAGTACTCTGCGCTCGACGGCGCGGAGTTCGGCGTGGAACTGGTCGGCGTGGTGGACGCCCGCCCGGAAACGGCGCAGCGGGTGGCGAAGGAACTCGGCGTGGCGGCGTTCACCGACTACCGCGAACTGCTCGGGGCCCCCGGTGCCAAAGGCGCCGCGGTCGATCTGGTATCGGTCGCCAGCACCACCGAATCCCATCATGCCGTGGCGCGCGATTGCCTCGCCGCCGGCGTGCATGTGCTGGCGGAAAAGCCGATCACCGTGACCGTGGCGCAGGCCGATGAGCTGATTGCGCTGGCCGATGCCGGGCATCTGGTGCTGCAGGTGGGCCATCTGGAACGCTTCAATCCGGCGTGGCTCGCGGTGCGCGAGAAGATCACGCGGCCGGTGTTCATCGAAGCCCATCGCATGGCGCCGTTCAAGGCGCGCGGCATCGACGTGTCGGTGGTGCTCGACCTGATGATCCACGACCTCGACCTGATCCTGCCGCTGGTCGCCAGCCCGATCGTCGATTTGCGCGCTTCGGGTGTCTCGGTGCTGACCGATGGCATCGACATCGCCAACGCGCGCATCGAGTTCGCCAACGGCTGCGTCGCCAACCTGACGGCCAGCCGCACCTCGACGGCCAGCCTGCGTCGCCTGCGCGTGTTCCAGCACCACGAATACATCTCGATCGATTTCGGCGACCGCCGCATCGGCATCAGCAGGAAGCGTGAAGCCCTGATTGAAGGCGAACCGCCGATCGACACCGAAGTCTTCCAGCAGCCTCCCGGCGACGCCCTGATGACGGAGATCCAGGCCTTCGTCGATGCCGTGCGCCACGGCACGCCGCCCGTGGTCAGTGGCCGCGAGGGCCGCGACGCGCTGGCCGTCGCGCTGGAAATCGACCGCATGATCGCCGCCCGGCAGAATCCCAATTCCTGAAGCCATCCCATGAACATTCCGATGCTGGACCTCAAGGCCGAATACGCCTTGCTCAAGGACGAAATCGAACCCGCGGTCTGCGCCGCGCTGGCCGCCTGCCAGTACATCGGCGGGCCCAACGTCAAGGCCTTCGAGGCGGAAGCCGCCGCCTATGCCGGCGTCAAGCACGCGATTTCCTGCGCCTCCGGCACCGATGCGCTGCTGATCGCCCTGCGCGCCATCGGCCTCGGCGCCGGCGACGAGGTCATCACCACGCCCTTCACCTTCGTCGCCACGGCTTCGACGGTGCTCATGTGCGGCGCCAAACCGGTGTTCGTCGATATCGATCCGCGCACTTTCAACCTCGACCTGGACCAGGTCGAAGCGGCCATCACGCCGCGTACCAAAGCCATCGTGCCGGTGCACCTGTTCGGCCAGCCGGTGCATCTGGCGCCGCTCAAGGCGCTGTGCGACAAGCATGGACTGAAACTGATCGAGGACGCGGCGCAGTCCTTCGGCGCCGACTATGCCGGGCGCAAGTCGGGCGCCTATGGCGACATCGGCTGCACCTCGTTCTACCCATCGAAGAACCTGTCGGCCTTCGGCGACGGCGGCCTGATGATCACCGACAGCGACCAGCTCGCCGCCGAGTTGCGCGTGCTGGCCAGCCACGGCTCGCGGGTGCGCTACCACCATCACGTGCTGGGCTACAACTCGCGGCTCGACGAAATCCAGGCCGTGATCCTGCGCGTGAAGCTCAAACGCCTGGACCAGTTCAACAGTCGCCGCATCGCGATCGCCGACGCCTACAACCAGCAACTGGCCGGCCTGGTCGAAACGCCGTTTGCCGACCGGCACGGCCGGCATGTGTATCACCAGTACACGATTCTTTCCGACCGGCGCGACCTGATCCAGAAAGTGCTGACCGAATCCGCCATCGCCTGCGCCGTGTACTACCCGGTGCCGCTGCACCAGCAGGAGATGTTCGCCGCGACGCACGGCAACGTGCGCCTGCCGGTGACCGAAAAGGTCGCGCAACGCTGCCTGTCGCTGCCGATTTCGCCGATGCTGAAGGACGAGCAGATCAAGCGCATCACCGGGGCGATCCGCCAGGCGCTGACGGGATGATTCACTCCAGCGCCGTCATCGCCGCCGATGCGAAGCTGGGCGCCAATGTGCGCATCGGTCCCTACGCGGTGATCGAGGAAGACGTGGTCCTCGGCGACGGTTGCGAACTCGCCGCGCATGCCGTTATCAAGCGCCACACCCGCATGGGCGAGCGCAACCGCATCGCCGAACACGCGGTGATCGGTGGCGATCCGCAGGACTTCAAGTTCAAGCCGGATTGCCTGTCCTATACGGAAATCGGCGACGACAACTGGTTGCGCGAGGGCGTCACGATCCATCGCGGCTCGCGCGATGGCAGCACCACCCGGGTCGGCAACGGCTGCTTCCTGATGGCCTACAGCCATGTCGCGCACGACTGCGTGCTCGGCAACAACGTGGTGATGGCGAATACGGCCGGCGTCGCCGGCGAGGTGGTGGTGCATGACCGCGCCTTCATCTCCGCCGCCGTCACGGTGCACCAGTTCTGCCGCGTCGGCCGCAACGCGATGATCGGCCTCTCGTCGAAGGTGGTGCAGGATGCGCTGCCCTTCTGCATCACCGACGGCAATCCGGGACGAGCCCGCGGCCTCAACCTGGTCGGGCTCAAGCGCAACGGCTTCGCCCGCGAGGACATCGCCGCCCTGAAAGAGGCTTATCGGCTGCTCTACCAGCGCGTGCCGCTGGCCGAGGCGCTGGCGCGCATTCGCGCCATGGGTAAAGCCGCGACCAGCGAGCTTGCCGATTTCATCGAGGCCAGCAAGCGCGGCTTCGCGCATCCCACCCGCTAACGTTTGCCATTCGCCAGTTTCAACGCCTCGGGCATCCGCCGCAGGCGCCAGATAGCGAGCGGCCCGAGCAGCCCGCCCAGTCCCAGCGTCGACCACGCCAGCCCCCAGACCAGGTGCTCGGGCAGGCCCTCGCCGGCCCGGCCCCAGTCCAGCACCAGGCCGAACACCCAGGGCGCGATCGCGCCGGCGCCGAAACCCAGCACCGAGCGCAGCGAGTAGGCGGTGCCCAGGCAGCGCGGGTCGGTGAGTTCGGTCAGTGTCGTCGAGTGGATCGACGAGTCGGCCACGCCGGTGACGTTGTAGAACACCGCGACGGCGACCAGCAGCGCCATCGGCAGGCCGATCATCCAGCCGAAGCTGAACGAACAGGCCAGGCTGGCGACCGACATCGCCAATGTCACGGCGGTGCGCCCGAAGCGATCCGACAGCGAACCGCCGAGCACGCTGCCGACCACCGCCACCAGGTAGGTCAGCGCGGTCAGGGTGGCGCCGAGGCTGACCGCCTGCGTGCCCCCGCTACCGCCGGCAATCGCGGCGGCGGCAAGGAAGGCCGGCAGCCAGGCCCACAGGCCGAGCAGTTCCCAGGCGTGGAAGGCATAGCCCCAGATCGAGAGCATGGCCGGCTTGTTGCGCAGCACTTCGCGCAGGCGGCCGCCGTGGCCGGTGGGCGACGCATGCACGACGTTGGGCACCGCGCGCAGCGCCCGCCAGCCCAGCGCCATGCCGGCCAGCGGGCAGCAGGCGGTGACGACGAAGGCGCCGCGCCAGCCGGCCAGCGGGATCATGGCGCTGGCGATCAGCAATCCGACCGCATAGCCGAGCGAGGCGGCGGCGAGGTAGTAGCCGAGCGCGCGGCCCTGCCGCTCGCGCATCTGTTGCGCCACGATGGCCAGTCCCGGCGTGTAGGAACCGCCCGAGCACAGGCCGGTCAGGCCATACAGCAGCAGCGCCGACACGAAGCCGTCGGCGAGAAAGGCGAACAGCAGGCCGCTGGCCGCCGCGGCCACGCCGGACAGCAGGTAGATGCGCCGCGCGCCGTAGCGGTCGGAGAGGAAGCCGACCGAGAACAGGGAGACCAGGAAGCCGACGTGATAGGCGGATTGCACCATCCCGGCCTGCCAGGCGCTGATCTGCCAGTCGGTCCGCAGCAGCGGCAGCACCGCCGACCAGGCCGTGAACATCGTGGCGAAAGCGGCGCGTGCGGCGCAGAACTCGAGTAGCCAAAGCATGGCCGCAGTTTAGGGCTTCGCCGCCGTGCCCGGCGCACGAATTGACGGCCCCGGCGTTCCGGGCCTACAATGCACGCCGTTCCGCCGAGTTAAATGACAACTTGCGTGGCGGAGAACACCGGCGACGGTGGAAAAACAAGTATCGCTAAAGCGTCGCCTGCTCCCGCCCCATAGCTGGCCTCGCCAATTTTGGGGCGTTTTTGTTTGCGGAGCGAGGCCATGTCAAACGATTTTCTGTTCACTTCCGAGTCGGTCTCCGAAGGCCATCCGGACAAGGTGTCGGACCAGATTTCCGATGCCATCCTCGACGCCATCCTGGCGCAGGACAAGCATTCCCGCGTCGCCGCCGAAACCCTGTGCAACACCGGCCTGGTGGTGCTTGCCGGCGAGATTACGACCGGCGCCAACGTCGATTACATCGGCGTCACGCGCAACGTGCTGAAACGCATCGGCTACGACAACACCGAGTACGGCATCGACTACAAGGGCTGCGCCGTGCTGGTGGCCTACGACAAGCAGAGCCCGGACATCGCCCAGGGCGTGAACAAGGCCTACGACGACAACCTGAACCAGGGCGCCGGCGACCAGGGCCTGATGTTCGGTTACGCCTGCGACGAAACGCCAGTGCTGATGCCGCTGCCGATTTATCTCGCGCACCGCCTGGTCGAGCGCCAGTCGATGCTGCGCCGCGACGGCCGCCTGCCCTGGCTGCGCCCGGACGCCAAGTCGCAGGTGACGATCCGTTACCAGGACGGCAAGCCCCATTCGATCGATACCGTGGTGGTCTCCACCCAGCATGCGCCGGACATCGAACTGCCGCAAATCCGCGAAGCCGTGATCGAGGAAATCATCAAGCCGATGCTGCCGAAAGAGCTGATCAAGGGCGAGATCAAGTACCTGGTAAACCCCACCGGCCGCTTCGTCGTCGGCGGCCCGCAGGGGGACTGCGGCCTGACCGGGCGCAAGATCATCGTCGATACCTATGGCGGTGCGGCGCCCCATGGCGGCGGTGCATTCTCCGGCAAGGACCCGTCCAAGGTCGACCGCTCGGCCGCCTATGCCGGCCGCTACGTGGCGAAGAACATCGTTGCCGCCGGGCTCGCCAGCAAGTGCCTGGTGCAGATCTCCTATGCCATCGGCGTCGCCGAGCCGACCTCGGTGTGGGTCACGACGCAGGGCACCGGCAAGATCGCCGACGACAGGATCGCGGCCCTGGTGAAGAAGCATTTCGACCTGCGGCCGAAAGGCATTGTCACCATGCTCAACCTGCTGCGCCCGATCTACGAAAAGACCGCCGCCTACGGCCACTTCGGCCGCGACGAGCCGGAGTTTACTTGGGAAAATACGGACAAGGCAGCCGCGCTACGCGCGGATGCGGGCCTGTAAGGCCCAGGGCCGCAGGCCCTTGTCCGTATTTCGTCGCAGGCTAACCTGCCTGGTTCTGGCAGGTTAAGGCGCGCAGCGCCGGCCGGAGACAAAGTACCGACAGGGCCGCGGTACTGCGAGCCGACGCCGGCCTGTAAGCCCTCATACAAGGAATGGAAATGGCCCGTTCGCGGGCCATTTTTTTCTGCAGGCAGGCGGTTGGGCCGTTCATGGTCAATAATCCAAGCATGGCTTGGAGAACAACATGAACGATCTGGCAAAGAATGTCCTGGGCGGCGTCCTGCAGCCTTGCAGCATCGATCCGATGACCGGATTCTTCCGCACCGGAGATTGCCGGGTGACCGAAGAGGACGTCGGCAACCATGGCGTTTGCATCGTCGCCACGGCGGAGTTCCTGGCCTTTTCACGCTCGCGCGGCAATGACCTTTCCACCCCGCATCCGCAATTCGGCTTTCCCGGATTGCAGCCGGGTGACCGCTGGTGCCTGTGTTCGGCGCGCTGGCAGGAAGCCCTGGAGGCCGGCAAGGCGCCGCAGGTGGTGCTCGAAGCCACCTCCGCCGCCGCACTGGAAGTCGTCCGTCTGGCCGACCTCAAGCGTTACGCAGTCAAACTCGACCAGGAGGGATGATGAGCGAACTCGACAAGCTTTCGGCCCGCCGCCTCGATGGCGGCAAGCAGTCGATGGCCGACTACAAGGGCAAGGTCCTGCTGATCGTCAATGTCGCCAGCGGCTGCGGCTTCACGCCGCAGTACGCGGGGCTGGAAGCGCTGTGGCGGAAGTATCGCAAGCGTGGCCTGGTGGTGCTGGGTTTTCCCTGCAACCAGTTTGGCGGCCAGGAACCGGGCGACGAAGCCGCGATCGGCGAATTCTGCAGCCTGACCTACGACGTGAGTTTCCCGATGTTCGCCAAGGTGGATGTCAATGGCGACGCTACCCATCCGCTGTTTGCCTTCCTCAAGGCGGGTGCGCCGGGCGTCCTCGGCACCGAGGGCATCAAGTGGAATTTCACCAAATTCCTGGTCGACCGCGACGGCAAGGTGGTCGCGCGCTACGCTTCGGCGCACAAGCCCGAAGACATGGCGGACGACATCGAAAAACTGCTGTAGCGCCCGCTTCGGCAGGAATCGTCTCCCGCCCCGCCGGGCCACACGCTGACCGGCTTGCTCTTGACGCACTTATTGTGCGGTGCAGCAGTATACTGGTGCTTTCCCACGGACCGCGGCTGCGCAACAGGCGCAGGTCGCTCGGTCCGCAGCAAGGCAAAGAGGACTCATGATGAACGAAGGCAAAACCAGGGAAGAGCTGAACAGCTTCCTCAAGGAAAAAGTGCGCCTGTTCGACGGCTTTGCGCCGGCGGTGGTCGAGGAAATCGCCGCGCTTTCCGAACAGCGCACTTTCGAGGGCAACGAAGCCATCATCGAATGCGGCGAAGAGAGTCGTTTCATCGGCATCCTCGTCAGCGGCCACGCCGACATTTCGGTCGCCGACAGCACTGGCGGCCGCCTGGTCATGAGCCACATGGAAGCCGGCGATGTCTTCGGCGAAATGTCGGTGCTCACCGGCGATCGCACGGTGGCCGACGTGATTGCCGGCAACCGGTGCTTCGTGCTGATGATTCCGCAGGCGACGGTCAGCAGCCTGATCCTGGTCAATCCCAGGGCCATCACCTACCTGGCCAAACTGCTCGCCGATCGCGCCCGCGCCCATGCCGTGGACATCACCAGCAGCCAGTTCCACGCGCGCGCCGTGGCCCAGTCGGACGACCCCTATGCGCTGAGCCTTAAGAACAGCGTGCCCGGCAAGATCCTGGCGTTGAACGTGGGCCTGAGCCAGATTCATTTCGGCATCTACGACACCCAGGACGAGACACGCGACGTGCACGGCATCGTCGATAGCGCCGACAGCACAAGGGCGCGCATCACCATCGATGCCGGCGGCACGGTCAGCCGGCGCGACCGGGCGCCCTTCGCCTTTGCCGATTTCTTCAAGGTCTTGTTCGAGTCGGTGCAACTGCTCGACGACAAGTTCCTGTTCACGCCCTTCGATGTCATCGCGGTCGGCCATCGCGTGGTCCATGGCGGCGCCAAGTTCTCCAGCGCGGCTGTCATCACGCCGCAGGTGATTGCCGACATCGAGGCGCTGGTTCCCTTCGCGCCGCTGCACAACCCGCACAACCTCGAAGGCATCCGCGAGGCGATGAAGTCCTTCCCCGAGGTGCCGCACGTCGCCGTCTTCGACACCGCCTTCCACCAGAGCCTGCCGACCTACGCCTACCTGTACGGCCTACCCTACGACTATTACAAGAAGGAGGGCATCCGCCGCTACGGCTTCCACGGCACATCGCATCGCTTCGTCTCGCTGAAGGCGGCGCAAATCGTCAAGCGTCCCCTGGGCGAGCTGGAGATCATCTCCTGCCACCTTGGGATCGGCGCCTCGCTTTGCGCCATCGACCACGGCCGCTCGGTCGATACTACGATGGGCATGACGCCGTCCGACGGACTGATCATGCCCAGCCGCGCCGGCAGCATCGATCCGGCGGTGATGGTTCACCTGATGGAGCGTTACCAGATGGGGCCGGAGGCCCTGCTCAAGCTGGTCAATTCCGAAAGCGGCCTGAAGGGCATCTCGGGCATCTCCGGCGACATCCACGAAATCGAGGCGGCCGCCGAATCGGGCCACCACCGCGCGCTGCTGGCGCACAAGGCCTTCTGCTACCAGGTGCGCAAGAACATCGGCGCCTATGTCGCGGCCATGGGCGGCGTCGACGTGCTCGCCTTCACCGGCGACATCGGCGAGACCAGTCCGGCGGTGCGCAGCCTTGCCTGCCAGGGGCTGGCCTACATGGGCATCAAGCTCGACGAGGAGAAGAACCGCAAGCTGGTCGCCCCCGGTCAGCACGCGGTGATATCCGCCGACGACTCGCCGGTCACCATCCTGGTCGTCGCCAACAACGACGAACGCCTGCTGGCTTGGGAGGCGCTGCGCGCCATCGAGCGCAACCAGATTACCCTCGCCATCAAGGACCAGGACGCAACGCCGATTCCCATCGAGGTTTCCGCGCACCATGTCCATCTGGCGCAAGCCGATGTGGAAAAGCTGTTCGGCGCCGGGCACCAGCTCACGCCCGAACACGAACTCTCGCAGCCGGGCCAGTTCGCCTGCGCGGAGAAGGTGCACCTGATCGGGCCCAAGGGCAAGATCGCCAACGTGCGCGTGCTCGGTCCGACGCGCAAGGAAACCCAGGTCGAGATCGCCATGACCGAGCAGTTCAAGGTCGGCATCCAGCCGCCGATCCGCGAATCGGGCGATCTCGCCAACACGCCGGGCATCATGCTCGAAGGACCCGCCGGCACGTCGACCCTTGAGCGCGGCGTGATCTGCGCCCAGCGCCACATCCACATGTCGCCCGAGGATGCCATGCGCATGCGGCTGCGCGACAAGTACGTGGTGCGCGTGCGCGTGGAGGGCAGCCGCGAGCTGATCTATGGCGACGTCGTGGTGCGCGTCAATCCCAACTATCGGCTGGCCATGCACATCGACACCGACGAGGGCAACGCCGCCAACATCGCGACCGGAATGCTCGGCCGCATCGAGGAAATCCAGAGCCGGCGTTAGTTGGCCGGCGCGCTACGATCCCGGCATTGCGCGCGGCGCTTCAATCCATCGCCGCGTCCACGTAGTACCAGCGCCCGGCCTCGCGCACGAAGCGGCTGGTCTCGTGCAGTCGCCGGGCGCGCCCGCCGACCTTGCAGCGGGCGACGAATTCCACCGTCGCCGCGTCCTCCCCTTGCGCCTGCGCCTTGATTTCCAGGCCCAGCCATTTGGTCGGCGGCCCGGCCGCGAGGTTCAGCGCGGCGGGGCGTGTGGACTCATGCCAGGTCGCCAGCAGATAGTCCTCCAGGCCGAGCACATAGGCGCTGTAGCGCGAGCGCATCAGCGACTCGGCATCGGGCGCCGGGCTTCCCGCGTGATGGCGGCCGCAGCACGCGGCGTAGGTCAGCGGATGACCGCAGGGACAGGCTTCGGGGGCATTCGGTCTCACGGGATGGCAAAATGGGTGCAAGGGAGTCGTCCATGATATGTCCGTCACTGCCAATCTGAGCCAAAGCCTCATCGAACGCCTGCGCGAGGCGCGCCACCTGGTGGTGTTCACCGGCGCCGGCATGTCGGCGGAAAGCGGCGTGCCGACCTTTCGCGATCGGCTCACCGGCCTCTGGGCGCACACCGAGCCGACGGAAGTCGCCACGCCGCAGGCCTTCCGGCGCGACCCGCAGCGCGTCTGGGACTGGCACCTGCACCTGGCCGAGGCGGTGCGGCGGGCGCTGCCCAATGCCGGCCATCAAGTGATTGCCGCATTGCCCGCCAAAGGCCTGCGCATCAGCGTGATCACGCAGAACATCGACAGCCTGCACCAGGCCGCCGGCAGTCGCGAGGTGATCGAATTGCACGGCAACCTGTTTCGCCTCAAGGCCTTCGTCGACGAGGAGGCAGCCTTCGCCGCCGCCGAGCCGCCGGTCATCTGCCACGTCTGCGACGGCTATGCGGCATCGCGCGCTTGCGACCCATGGGCCAGCCGCGACGATCTTGCCAGGCTGCGCCTCGAAGCCGGCCCCGTGCCGCGCTGTCCGGGTTGCGGTGCGCTGCTGCGGCCCGCCGTGGTCTGGTTCAATGAAATGCTCGATCCGGCGGTGATCGAAGCCGCGGTGGATGCCGTGGACGAGTGCGACGCAATGCTCTGCGTCGGCGCCTCGCTGGAAGTGCAGCCGGCGGCGAGCCTGCCATGGCGCGCCTTGTCGCGCGGCGCAACGGTGATCGAGATCAACCCCCAGCCGACGCCGCTGACGCCGCTGACGCCGCACGTCGCGGCGTTTCGCGGCACCGCCGCACAAGTCCTGCCGGAACTGGTGGCGAAGGTCTGGGCTTAGGGAAGCGCTGATCACGTCTCAAATCGTCATTCCGGCGAAGGCCGGAATCCAGAAAATTCACGGCGCTGGACACCGGCCCCGGATCAGGTCCGGGGTGACGTTCTTTCGCCGGTGTGACGGCCTATTGAGTGCTCAGCGAAGCGTGCCGGATCCGGGCGGCACGGCGCATTTCCGGCAATCGCGGCCGAAGGGCGAAAGATAGCGCCACCAGATCCAGACCAGCACCGGCAGCACTGCGATCAGCGCGATATCGCTCCAGCCCGGTTGCGCCAACTCGCCATGCCACCATGCCACGGCGGCACGCACGGCTTCGATCAGCAGCACCATGTAGCAGAAGCCGGCGGCCAGCAGCGCAATCCGCTTCACGGGAGTGCCCTCCCCCCAACCCCCTGCCCCAGGCAGGGGGCGACCACGGTTCGCCGCTGCGCGGCTCCGTGTGATGGCTGGCGTTCCACGGCCGGCTTTGCACAGCCGGCCGGCTCCGGCGGCGCGAAGAAGTGCTTCGCGAAACCCCGCCTTCGCTCCTTCGGGCGGCCGTGGGGGGCGCTCATGTTCCTCCCCGCTCATACACCCACTGCAGCAGCGCATCCTGCGCCGCCTGCGCACCGCCGGCGTTGGCGTGATTGACGAAGAACACCACGACCCAGCGCCGCCCGGTCTTGTCCAGCACGTAGCCGGCGATGGCCCGCACGCCCTCCAGCGAACCGGTCTTGATGTGCGCCTGGCCGGCCACGCCGTTCTGCTTGAGGCGCTTCTTCATCGTGCCGTCGGTCGCGGTCACCGGCAGGGAGGCCATCAACTCCGGCATCACCGCACTGCGCCACGCCGCCTGCAGCAAACGGCCCAGTCCCTCGGCGGAAATCCGCTCGCGGCGCGACAGGCCGGAGCCGTTTTCCAGCACCAGTTCCGGCACCGCCAGGCCCCGCGCATCGAGCCAGGAACGGATCGCCGCGTCGGAGTCCTCCGCGCCCGCCGGCCGGCGTCCGGCTTCCATGCCCAGCGTCAGGAACAACTGGCGCGCCATAACGTTGTTGGAAAACTTGTTGATGTCGCGCACCACTTCGGCAAGAGTCGGCGACGGCAACACGCCGACCGCGCGCGCCTCGGCCGGCACCGGGCCGTCGCGCACCCCGCCGGCCAGCGAGCCGCCGAGTTCCGCCCAGAGCTGGAGGAACACCCCGAGCACGAATTGCGGGTGTTCCTGCACCGCGATGTTCCAGCGCTGCTCGCCGCAACTTTGGGGGAAGACCCCGGTCAGCACCAGCCGCGTGGCCGGGCCGTGGCTGAACAGGTCGGCACGCAGGCGCTCCTTCCAGTCGCCGCAGCCGTTGCCGTTGCCCAGCGTGATCTGGCTGATCAGGTCGAGATTGGCCGGCGCCGGCTCCATGCTGACGGCAAGTTTCCTGTTCGCCGGATCGGGAATCAGGTGCAGCGTGACCGCCTTGAAGTTCACCAGCAGCGCATCGGGCGCGACGTTGTAGGGCCGCATCGGCTGCGCGTCGAAACGTCCCGGCTCTGCGGCGGGAACCGCGAAGGCGCCGCGATCGAGCACCAGGTCGCCGCGAATCTCGCGGATGCCGCGGGCGCGGATCTGCCGCAGCAGGCGCTCGAACTGGTCGTAGGTGAGCTTCGGGTCGCCGCCGCCCCTCAGGTGCAGGTCGCCGCTCAGTACGCCGTCATGGTGCACGCCGCTGGCGAAGGCCTCGGTCTTCCAGGCATAGGCCGGCCCCAGCAGGTCGAGCGCGGCAAAGGTGGTGACCAGCTTCATGGTCGAGGCCGGGTTCATCGCGACGCGGGCGTTGATCGCCAGGCGCGGCGCCGCGACGTCCACTTCCCTGACCCAGACCGCGGTGGACGCCACGGGAATGCCGGCGGCTTTCAGGGCCTGCACCACCGGCGCCGGCAGGTCGCTGGCGGCGGCCTGCCATGTCCACAGGCAGGCCAGGGAGCAGAGTACTTTGCGCATGACCGCATCTTATCGCGAGGATACGGTTCCCGGCTTGCGCGGGAGGCATATAGAATCGGCCGAACAGCGAGGGAAAGTCACCCATGGAACATCCCGCAAGTGCGCTGCAAGCTGCCTGGCGGCCATCGGCCGAAGTCTTGCACGCGGCGAAGATCACCGCTTTTACCGATTGGCTGGAGCGCGAACGCGGCCTGCACTTTGCCGACTACGATGCGCTCTGGCGCTGGTCGGTGGACGACCTCGAAGGCTTCTGGGGCGCCGTCTGGGATTACTTCGCGATCCCCGCCGCGACGCCGCGCACGCGCGTCCTGGCAGACGCGCGGATGCCCGGCGCGCAGTGGTTTCCCGGCGTCACCCTGAACTACGTCGACCAGGTCCTGCGTCATGCCACCACGGTGCGGCCGGCGCTGGTTGCGCGCAACGAAGCCGGCCTCGATCGCGAGCTGGGCTGGTCCGAACTGCGCCGCCAGGTCGGCGCACTGGCCGCCAGCCTGCGCGGCATGGGCGTCGCGCGTGGCGACCGCGTCGTGGCCTATCTGCCCAACGTTCCCGAAACGGTCGTGGCCTTCCTCGCCGTAGCCAGCCTCGGCGCCATCTGGTCGGTCTGCTCGCCCGACATGGGCAGGATTGCGGTGCTCGACCGTTTCCGCCAGATCGCGCCGAAGGTGCTGATCGCCGTCGACGGCTACCGCTATGGCGGCAAATCGCATGACCGTCGCGAACTGATCCATGAACTGCTGGCGGAACTGCCCAGCATCGACCACTTGGTGCTGCTGCCCTGCCTCGATGCGCCGGCCGATCCCGGCGAGTTCGCCAACTGCATGAGCTGGGTGTCCGCGATTGCCGGCGACGCGCCGCTGCGGGTCGAGCCGGTGCCCTTCGATCATCCGCTCTGGGTGGTGTATTCCTCGGGCACCACCGGGCTGCCCAAGCCCATCGTGCATTCGCACGGCGGCATCGTCATCGAACAGGTCAAGCTCGGCGCGTTTCATCTCGACCTGGGCCCGCACGACCGCTTCCACTGGTATTCGAGCAGCGGCTGGATCATGTGGAACTGCCAGTTGATGGGCCTGCTGCTGGGCAGCACCATCTGCATTTACGACGGCAACCCCGGCTGGCCGGACTGGAATGCCGTGTGGCGCTTCGTCGGCGAAACCCGCGTGACGTTTTTCGGCGCCGGCGCGGCCTTCTTCCTGTCCTGCCTGAAGGCCCATGTCGAGCCGAACGAGGTTGCCGACTTGTCTGCGCTGCGCGCCGTCGGTTCCACCGGGTCGCCGCTGCCGCCTGAAGGCTATCGGTGGATTTACGAGCATGTGCGGCCGGACATCTGGCTCAATCCGATTTCCGGCGGCACCGATTTCGCCGGCTGCTTTGTCGGTGGCGTGGTCACCCTGCCGGTATATTCCGGCGAGATGCAGTGCCGCTGCCTCGGCGCCAGGGTCGAGGCCTTCGACGACGCCGGCCGGCCGCTGATCGACGAAGTCGGCGAACTGGTGTGCAGCGCGCCGATGCCGTCGATGCCGCTCAGGTTCTGGAACGACCCGGAAGACCGCCGCTATCGCGAGAGCTACTTCGACATGTATCCCGGCATCTGGCGCCATGGCGACTGGCTGCGCATCACGCCGCGCGGCGGCGCGATCATCTACGGCCGCTCGGATGCCACGATCAACCGCCATGGCATTCGCATGGGCACCAGCGAGCTCTACCGCGCCGTCGAGGAACTGCCCGAGATACTCGACAGCCTGGTGGTGGATCTCGAATTCCTCGGCCGCGAGTCGTACATGCCGCTGTTCGTCGTCCTGCGTCCCGGCCATGAGCTGACGCCGCAGCTCGAAGCCGCGCTGCGCGAACGCATCAAGGTCGCGCTGTCGGCGCGGCATGTGCCCAACGAGATCATCCAGGTGGTCGAGATTCCGCGCACGCTGTCGGGCAAGAAGATGGAACTGCCGATCAAGAAACTCCTGCTCGGCCAAGCGCTCGACAAGATCGCCAATCCCGACGCGATGGCGAATCCGGCCAGCCTGACGTGGTTCGTCGATTTCGCGGCGAGACGCGCGGCAACGGAGAACGCGGCATGAACCAGCGCATCGCCGTGCCGCTGCCCAAGGCCTACCTGCTGCTCAACCACGGGCCGACGGTGCTGGTCTCCAGCGCCCACGGCGGGCGGCGCAACGTGATGGCTGCGGCATGGTCGATGGCGCTCGATTTCGATCCGCCCAAGGTCGCGGTGGTGATCGACAAGACCACCCTGACCCGGGAACTGGTCGATGCGTCGGGCGAATTCGTCCTCAGCGTGCCGTCGCGGCAACAGGCGACCATGACGCTGGCGGTCGGCACGCGGTCGGGGCGGGAAGTCGACAAGTTCGCGATAGCCGGCGTCGGCGCCGCGGCGGCAACTGCGGTCGGCGCGCCGCTGATCGAGGGTTGCCTGGCCTGGCTCGAATGCCGCGTGATTGCCGAGCCGCACATTCAGCAGAGCTATGACTTGTTCCTCGCCGAAGTGGTGGCCGCCTGGGCCGACCCGGAAGTGTTCTCGAACGGTCGTTGGCACTTCCCCGATGAACATCGGTGCAGCATCCATTACCAGGCCGGGGGGCGCTTTTTCGCCACCGGTCCCGCTTTCGACATTTAGCCGCCGATACGGAAGGGCTGCACGCCGATCAGCCAGGCGTGGCCGTAGAACGCAAACAGGGCCCAGGCGCCGAAGCCGATTCCGATCGCGATGGCGTCGCGCGACCCGCCAAGTGCGGGATAGGTGCGGCCGACCGCCCGGTCGCGCCGTCGCGCCGAGATGAAGTCCGCAACCGCCCACGCCAGGAAAGCGCCGAACAGCGTCACGTCGGCCAGGCTGCCGTTGGCCATCAAGTGGGCCAGCGCCCAGAGCTTGACGCCGGCCACCATCGGGTGGCCGATCTTCGCCTTGATGCGGGTGCCCGGCAGGTAGGCCGCCACCAGCAGAATGAAAGCCGGCAGGATCAGGCCGGCGGCCAGGTGGCGCAGCGCCGTCGGCGGGCTCCACAGCACGGGTGTGTCCGCGCGCGCCAGGCCGTAACCCCAGATGATCAGCCCCAGTCCTGTCGCGGAGACGAGTGAGTACACGCCTTTCCAGCCGTTTTCGCCCATGCGCGCTATCTGCGCAGCGCGCCAGTCGCCGGCAAAGATGCGCACCGAATGGGCACCGAGGAATATCGCCAGACCGAGGATCAGGTAAACCATGATGGTGCCCTCTGCAACAATGAAGTTCGGCAATCTTACTTGTGAAAGCGGTGGTCAGGCCGCATCTTGTCGGCATCGCCAACAGGAGCCTTCGCATGATCATTCGCCGTCTTCAGCGCGTCATCCCGTCGGTGGCCACTTCCGATGGCGCCGGGGTCAGCCTGCGCCGCAGCCTGGGCCAGTCGAAGGCCACCCGCGTCGATCCCTTCCTGATGCTCGACGAGTTCTCCTCCGACGACCCGGACGACTACATCGCCGGTTTTCCGCCGCATCCGCATCGCGGCTTCGAGACCGTGACCTACATGCTCGACGGCCACATGCTCCATCAGGACCACCTCGGCAATCGCGGCGACCTGCTGCCGGGCGGCGCCCAGTGGATGACAGCGGGTCGCGGCATCATCCATTCCGAGATGCCGCAGCAGGAAAGCGGGCGCATGCGCGGCTTCCAGCTCTGGATCAACCTGCCGGCCGCCGAGAAGATGAAGCCCGCGGCCTATCGCGACATCCGCCCCGACGAGATCCCGCAGGCGGCCCTGCCCGGTGGCGGTGAGGCCAGGGTGATCGCCGGCAGCATCGTGGTCGACGCTCGCAAGGTCGCCGGCCCGGTGCAGGGTCTATCGACCGAGGCGCTTTACATCGATGTGCGTCTGCCGGCCGGCGGGCTGTTCGCGCAGGCCGTGACGGCGGGGCACAGCGCCTTCATCTATGCCTACGAAGGGAGCCTTGCCATCGGGCCGGCAGAAGATCGGCGCGTTCTGGCGGCGCAGGTTGCCGGCGTGCTCTCGGCCGGCGAGCGCGTCGAAGTCCGTGCTGCCGACGGCCCGGTGCGCTTCCTGTTGCTGGCGGCGCGGCCGCTGGGCGAACCGGTGGTCCAGCACGGACCCTTCGTGATGAACACCCGCGAGGAAATCGACCAGGCCATGGCCGATTACTCGGCCAACCGCCTGGTTTGAGCGATTTCTTTCTTTCGACCTCTTGAAGAATCAAGCTATAGGCTCTATTATTAGCACTCGTTGGCGGTGAGTGCTAATACTGCCCTGCGCCCGACCCGAACCTGCGGCCTGCCCGCACCTGTTCCAACCCAGTTCAAGAGGAGCTCAATCCCATGAAAATTCGTCCTTTGCATGATCGCGTTATCGTCAAGCGTCTCGAAGAAGAGAAGAAAACCGCGTCCGGAATCGTCATTCCCGACAATGCCGCCGAGAAGCCCGACCAGGGCGAAGTCAAGGCCATCGGCACCGGCAAGATCATGGACGACGGCAAGATTCGTCCGCTGGCCCTCAAGGTCGGCGACCGCGTGCTGTTCGGCAAGTACTCCGGCCAGACCGTCAAGGTCGACGGCGAAGAGCTGCTGGTCATGCGCGAAGAAGACATCATGGGCGTAGTTGAGCTCTAATCGATACAGAATTACAGGAGATATCTACAATGGCAGCTAAAGAAGTCCAATTTGGCGATTCCGCGCGTCAACGCATGGTTCGTGGTGTCAACATCCTCGCCGACGCCGTCAAGGTGACCCTCGGCCCAAAGGGCCGCAATGTGATTCTGGAGCGTTCCTTCGGCGCCCCGACGATTACCAAGGACGGCGTTTCGGTCGCCAAGGAAATCGAGCTCAAGGACAAGTTCGAGAACATGGGCGCGCAAATGGTCAAGGAAGTCGCTTCCAAGACCTCGGACGTCGCCGGTGATGGCACCACCACCGCCACCGTGCTGGCCCAATCCATCGTCCGCGAAGGCATGAAGTACGTCGCCGCCGGCATGAACCCGATGGACCTCAAGCGCGGCATCGACAAGGCCGTGGCGGCCGTCGTCGAGGAACTGAAGAAGATTTCCAAGCCCTGCACCACGACCAACGAAATCGCCCAGGTCGGCTCGATTTCGGCCAATGCCGACGCCGACATCGGCAAGATCATCGCCGATGCGATGGACAAGGTCGGCAAGGAAGGCGTGATCACCGTCGAAGACGGCAAGTCACTGGAAAGCGAACTCGAAGTCGTCGAAGGCATGCAGTTCGACCGCGGCTACCTGTCGCCCTACTTCATCAACAATCCCGACAAGCAGATCGCGATCCTGGACAACCCCTATGTCCTGCTGCACGACAAGAAGATCTCCAACATCCGCGACCTGCTGCCGGTACTCGAGCAAGTCGCCAAGGCCGGCCGTCCGCTGCTGATCGTCGCCGAAGACGTCGATGGCGAAGCGCTGGCGACCCTGGTGGTGAACAACATCCGCGGCATCCTCAAGACCGTCGCGGTCAAGGCGCCGGGCTTCGGCGACCGCCGCAAGGCCATGCTGGAAGACATCGCCATCCTGACCGGCGGTACCGTGATCGCCGAGGAAGTCGGCCTCACGCTGGAGAAGGCCACCCTGGCCGACCTCGGCCAGGCCAAGCGCGTTGAAGTCGCCAAGGAAAACACCACCCTGATCGACGGCGCCGGCGCCGAAGACGCGATCAAGGGCCGCGTCACCCAGATTCGCGCCCAGATCGAGGAAGCCACCAGCGACTACGACAAGGAAAAGCTCCAGGAACGCGTGGCCAAGCTGGCCGGCGGCGTGGCGCTGATCAAGGTCGGCGCGGCCACTGAAATGGAAATGAAGGAGAAGAAGGCCCGCGTCGAAGATGCGCTGCACGCCACCCGCGCCGCGGTGGAAGAAGGCATCGTTCCCGGCGGCGGTGTCGCGCTGCTGCGCGCCCGCCAGAGCGTCAAGGTCAAGGGCGACAACCACGAGCAGGAAGCCGGCATCAAGATCGTGCTGCGCGCCCTCGAACAGCCGATGCGCGAGATCGTCGCCAACGCCGGCGACGAGCCTTCCGTGGTGGTCAACAAGGTGCTCGAAGGCAAGGGCAACTTCGGCTACAACGCGGCCACCGGCGAGTACGGCGACATGGTGGCGATGGGCGTGCTCGATCCCACCAAGGTGACGCGCTATGCGCTGCAAAACGCGTCGTCGGTTGCCGGCCTGATGCTGACCACCGACGCCATGGTGGCCGAGCTGGTCGAAGACAAGCCGGCCGGCGGTGGCGGCATGGGCATGGGCGGCATGGGTGGCATGGGCGGCATGGGCGGCATGGATATGTAATCGGTTTCGGCGGCGGCATTGCCGCCGACTCTGCCGATGACATATCCAAAGGAAGGAACAGGAGGAAACCCAGGTTTCCTCCCGTTACCCACCTTCCTATTGGGTTGGTGTCCCAGGAAACCCCCGGACCTGGAAACAGGGTCGGGGGTTTTGCATTTTTGCCGACCCAATGCACCGCCGGGCAACGAACACGCTATCATTTCTCCTGAACCCATATCTCCAAGAGGATATCCGTGGCCGACGACGGCATTTATCGCAAGACCGAAAAGGGGCGGACCGAGATCGCGACCCGCGCCAACAAGCTCGGCCAGCGGGAGCGGACCATGCTCATCATGGTGGACGACAAGACCACGCGCAGCGGCCTGCTGTCGAGGAGCGCTCATCCGGGCGCCGCAGGCATGCTCGATTCCCTGCTCGCCCAGGGCTATATCGAAATGGATCCGGGCGGCGTGCCCGCGGGCGCCGCAGCCATCGCGGCAGGGCAGGCGGTTCCGGCAGGAGGCGGCCAGGCGCCGGTTGAGGTGTCGCTGACATCGGCTTCGCGCTATGCCTGTCGCGCCCTGGTGACGTACCTGGGCCCTTCGGCGGATGACCTGACCGCCCTGATCGAAAAGACGAGCGGTGGGGCAGAACTCGCGACCGTACTCGAGAAAAGCCGTCAGATCATTCAAAGCCTGGCGGGCAAGAACAAGGCCGACGAGTTCTGGGCCGGCGTCAGCGCGCGCTTGCCGGCTGTCGGGAACGATGCGGGAACCGTGCCCGCAGCGGCCTCCGGCGCGCCTGGGGACCTGGCGAAGGATCAGCCGCCGGCGGTCGAGGTTTCGTTGTCGTCGGCGTCGCGGTTCGCCTGTCGTGCCCTGATGACCTATCTGGGACCAGGGGCCGACGATCTGACCTTGATGGTCGAAAAGGCGACGGGCGCCGTAGAACTCGCGATCGCACTCGAGAAATCCCGCCACGTCCTCCAAGACGTGGCGGGCAAGAAGAAGGCCGACGAGTTCTGGGCCGGCGTCAGCGCGCGCTTGCCAGCGGCCTGATCCATTGCAAGCCGGACGCTGGCTTGCAGGCCGCGTCGGTCCACCGTTAGCCGCGAGAGGGCCATGAGACTGTTGCTGGCGGAAGATGACCGCATCATTGCGCAGGGGCTGATCGCCGCCCTGCGCAAGTCCGGCTACGCGGTGGATCATGTCAATAACGGCCTCGATGCCGATGCCGCCGTGCTGGCGCAGCCTTACGACCTGCTGATCCTTGATCTCGGCCTGCCGCGCCTTTCCGGCATCGAGGTGCTCAAGCGCCTGCGGGCGCGCAAACTCACCCTGCCGGTATTGGTGCTCACCGCTCTGGACGGCGTCGAAGACCGGGTGCGCGGCCTCGATGCCGGCGCCGACGACTACCTGACCAAGCCTTTTGCACTGCCCGAACTGTTTGCCAGGGTTCGCAGCCTGACCCGGCGCGGCACCGGCAATCCGACACGGATCGAAGTGGGCGCGGTGTCCTACGACCAGTCAGAGCGTCTTGCGCGTCTCGACGGCGAGATCGTCGAACTTTCCGCACGCGAACTGGCCTTGCTCGAAATCCTGCTGCTGCGCGCCGGACGGCTGGTGGCGAAGGAACAATTGATCGACCAGTTGTGCAGTTGGGGCGAGGAAGTCAGCAGCAACGCCATCGAGGTCTATATCCATCGCCTGCGCAGGAAGCTGGAACCCGGCGGCGCTCGTATCACCACGGTGCGCGGCCTCGGCTATTGCCTGGAGAAACCCGGCGGGCCCGCGGATGCGGCGGATGGCAAAGCCTGAGCCCGGCCCCACGGTGACTGCCGGGCAAGGCAAGAAACCGGGTGCGGACGACGAGCATCCGAATTCGCTGTTCCTCGAGATCGTCGACTGGATGCTGGCGCCGCTGCTCCTGCTGTGGCCGATTTCGATCGTCGGCACCAATCATGTCGCCGGTCAGATCGCCAACCAGCCCTACGATCGGGCCCTCGCTGACGACGTTGGCGCCCTGATGCGCCTGGTCAAGGTCGATGGCGACCGGGTCACGGTTGACCTCCCGGCGTCGGCGCGCACCGTGCTGCATGCCGACGACATCGATGTCCTCTACTATCAGGTGGTCGGCCCCGACGGCAAGCTGATCCAGGGCGAGCGGGACTTTCCGCAGCCGCTACGCCCGGCAAAGCCCGAAGCCGGCAAGATACTGTTCCGCGACGAGCACTTCGAAGCCCGCAACGTGCGCGTCGCCTACGCCTTCATTCCGGTCGGCGGCGAGCGGCCGCCGCTCGTGGTGCAGGTGGCCGAAACCCTCCAGAAACGCGAGGCGCTGTCCTCCAGCGTGATCTACGGTGTGCTGTTGCCGCAATTTGCCATCATCCCGCTGGCGCTGATCCTGATCTACCTGGGGCTGACGCGCGGCATCGCCCCACTCGGCGGTTTGCGCGACCTGATTCGCGGCCGCCGGCCGGCCGACTTGTCGCCGATACCGGCCAATCGCGTGCCGGTCGAGGTGCGGCCGCTGGTGGTGGCCTTCAACGAACTGATGGAGCGGCTGGAGGACAACCTCCAGGCGCAGCAGCGCTTCATCGCCGAAGCCGCGCACCAGATGCGCACGCCGCTGACCGGGCTCAAGATGCAGACCGAGATTGCGCTCTCGGAAACCGATCCGGAACGGATGCGCCATGCCCTGGAACTGATCGCCGAAAGCACCGAACGCGCCTCGCGCATGGTCAATCAGTTGCTGGCGCTGGCTCGCGCCGAGGCGAGCCACGAAAAGCTGCATGGCGTGGCGCCCGTTGACCTCAACGCGTTGGCCCGCGGGGTCGCCGAGGAATGGGTGGCGCGCGCGCTGGCGAAGCGGATCGACATCGGCTTCGAGGACAGCGGCCGCCCGCTGTGGATCGACGGCGTGCCGCTGCTGTTGCAGGAATTGCTCAACAACCTGGTGGACAACGCGATCAAGTACACCCCGCCGGGCGGCCATGTCACGCTGCGCGCCCGTGCCGCGCAGCAGGCCGTGATCGAGGTCGAGGACGACGGAATCGGCATCCCCTTCGAAGAGCGCGCCAGGATCTTCGAGCGCTTCTACCGCGTGCTGGGGACCGACTCCGACGGCAGCGGACTGGGTCTCACCATCGTCGCCGAGATCGCCGAACTGCATCGCGCCGGCATCGACCTGTTCACCGGCAGCGGCGGCAAGGGCAGTCTGTTTCGCGTCGGCTTCGCCTATGGCCGGGCGAACGCTGGCCGAGCCCGGTAAAGCGGTTTCATGCCGTTTTGCTTGCCAGACTGTAAGTTTCCTGTAAGCTTGCCGGCGCGACAATGTATCCATCTTGGGAAGGCGGCATAGACCGTTGCCATGCGGATTGCTCAGGGGGATACGATCAGCGCACCATAACAGGGGAATCCCGGGGTGCGGTTCAGTGACGGCGGACCGTTCCGGTCCGCCGCATGTCAAACAGGAGGAGTGACAGATGCAACTCACCGAGCAACACAAAAAATACTGGAACATCAACCTGAAGATGAGCGCCTTCCTGCTCGTCCTCTGGTTCGTGTTCACCTTCGTGATGGGCTGGTATGCCCGCGAACTCAACGAAATCAGCTTCATCGGCCCACTGGGCTTCTACATGTCGGCGCAGGGCTCCCTGATCATTTACGTCTTGATCATCGCCTACTACGCCTATTACATGAACAACCTGGACAAGGAATACGGTGTCCATGAAGGGGAGCTCGAATAATGGCCGGCCAAGTCACCCAATCGCAATTCAACGCCAACCTGAAGAAGTACTACAGCTTCTACACGGGGGGCTTCATCACCTTCGTCATCATCGTCGGCATCCTCGAACAACTCGGCGTGCCGAACAAGATCCTCGGCTACGTCTTCCTGTTCGCCACCATCGCGCTGTATGCCGGCATCGGCTTCATGTCGAAGACGGCGGACGTCGGCGAATACTACGTCGCCGGCCGGCGTGTGCCTGCGCTGTTCAACGGCATGGCGACCGGGGCCGACTGGATGTCGGCGGCCAGTTTCATCGGCATGGCCGGCACGCTGTACCTGTCCGGCTATGACGGCCTCGCCTTCGTGCTGGGCTGGACCGGCGGCTACTGCCTGGTGGCCATCCTGCTGGCACCCTACCTGCGAAAGTTCGGTCAGTTCACGATTCCGGACTTCCTCGGCGCCCGCTTCGGCGGCCACGTGCCGCGCCTGATCGGCGTGATTGCGGCCATCACCTGTTCCTTCACCTACGTGATCGCGCAGATCTACGGTGTCGGCCTGATCACCTCGCGCTTCACCGGCCTCGAGTTCCAGGTCGGCGTCTTCGTCGGTCTGGCGGGCATCCTGGTCTGTTCCTTCCTCGGCGGCATGAAGGCGGTGACCTGGACCCAAGTGGCGCAGTACATCATCCTGATCGTGGCCTACATGATCCCGGTGGTCTGGCTGTCGGTGAAGCAGACCGGCATCCCGATTCCGCAGATCGTCGCCTATACCCAGTCGCTGCCGAAGATCACGGCGCTGGAAAAGGAGTTCAACGACAAGGCCTCGCCGAAGGGCAAGGCGGAAGAGTCGGTGCGCGCCATTTTCCGAGACCGTGCCGCCGCCGCCACCGCCAAGCTGGCGGGTCTGGAGAAGGACGGGCCGGCTTTCCTCGCCGCCGAAAAGCAGAAGCTGACGGACAAGGTCGCCGCCCTCAAGGCTGAAGCCACTCCCGATGCCAAGGCCATCGCCGCCGCCGAGAAGGCCGTCACTGGCTTCCCTGCCGACGCCGCCGCGGCGAAGAAGGCCTGGACTGCCGAGAAAGGTGTCGGCGCTCGCGCCGCACCGGTCAAGGCCCACGCCGAAGCCTTCGCCTCGGCCGGCAAGACGCCGGAGGAAGTCGAGAAGAATCGCGGCATCGCGAAGAAGAACTTCCTCGCCCTGATCGCCTGCCTGATGATCGGCACCGCCGCGTTGCCGCACATCCTGATGCGCTACTACACCACGCCTTCGGTGCATGAGGCGCGCGTCTCGGTGTTCTGGGGACTGTTCTTCATCTTCCTGCTCTACTTCACGGCGCCGGCCCTCGGCATCCTGGCCAAGTTCGAGGTGTATAACAATCTCGTCGGTTCCAGTTTCTCGGCGTTGCCGGCCTGGGTCGCCAACTGGTCGGTGGTGGACAAGACGCTGATGAACATTGCCGACATCAACGGCGACGGCATCGTGCAACTGGCGGAAATCGTCATCGGCGGCGACCTGATCGTGCTGGCCACCCCGGAAATAGCGGGTCTGCCCTATGTGATCTCGGGCCTCGTGGCGGCCGGTGGTCTGGCGGCGGCGCTTTCAACCGCCGACGGCCTGCTGCTGACCATCGCCAACGCGATGTCGCACGACCTGTACTACAAGATGATCGACCCGAACGCCTCGACGGTGCGCCGTCTTGCGGTATCCAAGGGTCTGCTGCTCGTGGTGGCGCTGATTGCCGCCTACGTCACCAGCCTGAAGCCGGGCGACATCCTGTTCCTGGTCGGTGCGGCCTTCTCGCTGGCGGCCTCGGGCTTCTTCCCGGCGCTGGTCTGCGGGGTTTTCTGGAAGCGCGCCAACTGGCTCGGCGCGGTGCTGGGCATGTCCTTCGGCCTGGGCATCTGCGCCTACTACATGTACATCACCTATCCGTTCTTCGGCGTCAATGCGCCGAAGTGGTGGGACATCAACCCGATCTCCGCCGGCACTTTCGGCATTCCCGCCGGCTTCATCGGCATCATCATCGGCAGCCTGATTTCACCGGCGCCGAACAAGGAGATCCAGGAACTGGTCGACCACGTGCGCTATCCGGTACTTTCGGACGGCCTGGATACCAAGGGTGTCTGATCGATAAGACGATTGGAGGAGGAGGAGGGCCGGGACCATACCCGCCCTCGTTCTACCGGCCCCTGGGCGACCACGGGCCGGTTTTTTATGATCAGAAGGGAAGTTCCGGGATGAGTTTCATCAAGTCGGGACGCTGCGCGTCATGCACCAGCTTTCGGGCCCGCTTGGGCTCGAAGGCAACCAGGCGCTTGACGATGTCCGTCACCTCATCGGGCCGGTTGGCATGATGGTAGGCCATGCCCAGTTGATAGAAGCCCTCGCCGCTCATCGGTTGCAGCTCGACGACTTTCTCCAGCGCCGTCACCGCCTGGTCGTGCTGCCCCAGGCGCGCATGCGCCAGCCCCATGCCGTACCAGGCCATGTCCTGCGCCGGCACCAGGCGCACGGCCTCGGCAAAGGCCGCGATCGCTTCCTTGGGCTTGCCGGCATGTTCGCGCACAAAGCCGAGGTTGAACCAGTTGGCGCCGTCGTCCGGAGTCAGCGCCAGCGCGATCTCGAACCATTTTTCGGCGACCGTCCAGTCCTTGCGCTTGGCGGCAATCGCCGCCAGGTGGCGCGCAGATTGCACGTCCTGAGGGTTGACGCGAAACGCCGTCAGGTAGGCCTCGAAGGCGCTGGTTTCGCGGCCGAGGAAGTGCAACACCCAGCCGCGGGCATAATGCCGCCAGTGTTCGTAATTCATGATTTGACCAAGCCGATAGTGGAGACGGAAACATACCATGAGCCACCCTGAACTGCTGATCCTCGGTGTGCTGCGTGCACTGGCCGAGGTCGCGATGCTGTTTCTGCTCGGCCAGGGCCTGCTGGCCCTGCTCGCCGGCAGCCGCCGCCACGACAACACCATGTACAAGCTGTTCGTGATCGTCACCGGTCCGGTGCTGAAGACCGCGCGCGCGGTATTGCCCAGGCAGATCATCGACAAACACGTTCCCTATATCGCTTTCGCCGTGCTGTTCTGGCTCTGGATTGCTCTCGCATACCTGAAACGGCTCTATTGCGATGCCAACCTGCTGCAGTGCCTTTGAGATTGTCGCGCGCGGACTGAGCCACCCTGCAGAGCGTGAGCACCCATTTCGACCGGACTCGTCTGGCCCTGCTGCTGCTGCTGTTCGCGCTGCTTGGCGTCGGCGTGTGGGCCTATCGTGGCGTCGGCGATTCGCTGCGCGAAATCCGCGCCACCGGCATGCAGACGCTGCTCAACACCCAGGTCGGCACGCTCGAGCAGTGGATCGCCGAGCGCCGCCGCGAGGCCGAGCAACTGGCCGCGGAACCCGCGCTGAACGCCGCAATCGGCAGGCTGGCAGCAGGCCGCGGAGAGGAGCGGGCGCGGATCGCAGCGGAAATCCTCGGCCGGGCGGCAGCCATGGGCGTCACCGCGGTGCAGGTGATCGACCCGCGCGGCCGGGTGCTCGCCGCCAGCGACGCGCAGCAAACAGGTCGCGACGTGACGCCGGACTTCCTCGCGCACATCGCGCCGGTGATCAAGGGCAGCTCGCGCTTCGTGCGTCCCCACATCGATTTCGGCGCCGCCGCCGGCGCCAGGGAAGTGGGCCTGGCCTGGGTCGCCGCGCCAATACGCGCGGCGCAGGGGCGCGTCGTCGCGGTGCTGGCGCTGGGCTCGCCGGCTGACAAGGGCTTCTCGGGCCTGTTCGAGGCGGCACGCCCCGGCCGCAGCGGCGAAGCCCTGGCCTTCGATGACGAGGGCTGGCTGCTGTCGCCGAGTCGCCATGCGGAAGAACTGCGGCAGCACGGCCTGGCGCCGCGTCTGGCGGCGCCCGATGCGCCGCCGGAGGTCCTGAGCCTGCTGGCAACCCAGGCCGTGGCGAAAAGCCGCGAAGGCGGCGAAGGCCTGCTGCTACAGCCCTACCCGAACTATCTCGGCCGCGAGGTCATCGGCGCCTGGCGCTGGCTGCGCGAATACGATGTGGGCGTGGCGGTCGAGATGGAGGCCAGCGAGGCCTATGCGCCGCTGACCTATCTGCAGATCGGCTTCGCCATCGTGATACTGCTGATGTTCGCCGTCTGGTTGTCCGGTTTTGTGTCGCCGGAAGCCTTGGCGGCGCTGTTGCGGCGCGATGGCAAGGTGCGCCAGCTTGGCCCCTACCGCCTGCTGCGGCAGATCGGCGAGGGCGCCATCAGCAACGTGTACCTTGCCCAGCACCGGATGCTCAAGCGCCCGGCGGCGGTGAAAGTGCTCAAGGCGCAGACCACTTCGGAAGAATGGACCGCCCGCTTTCAGCGCGAAGTGCAGATGACGAGCCTGCTGCATCACCCCAACACGATCACCATCTACGACTACGGGACGGGCCCGAACGGGGAGTTCTACTATGCGATGGAGTATCTGGAAGGCCTCTCGCTGGCCGACCTGGTCGAGCGCTACGGACCGGTGCCCCCCTCGCGCACCGCCCATATCCTGCGCCAGGCCTGCGCTTCGCTGTGGGAAGCGCATTCCTGCGACCTGGTGCATCGCGACATCAAGCCGCAGAACATCATGCTTTGCACGATTCGCGGCGAGCGCGATTTCGTCAAGGTTCTGGATTTCGGCCTGGTCAAGCAGATTTCCGGCGAGCGGACGCGCGACCTCACCGGCGTGATGCGCATCCTCGGCACGCCTCTGTACATGTCGCCGGAGCGCATCCGCAACCCGGCCGATGCCGACGCCCGCGCGGATATCTATGCGCTGGGTGCGGTCGGTTTCTTCCTGCTTACCGGCAAGCGCCTGTTCGAGGCGGAAACCGAGCACGACCTGACCTACCAGGTGTTGCACACCGTGCCCAGGCTCGCCTCGGAATGCTCGCCGTTTGCGGTGCCGGCCGAACTCGACGCACTGCTCGGCCGCTGCGTGGAAAAAGACCCGGCGGCGCGACCGCAAAGCATCGCCGAAGTCGCCGGCGCGCTCGATGCGCTGCTGGTGCACAAGCCATGGACGCGCGGCCAGATCGATGCGTGGTGGAAGGAATACTGGGTCGGCGAGGACGACCCCGGGCGGCGCTTTACCGCGCCGACATCTTGAGAGGAGTTGCCCCCGGCGACAAGGCGGTTCCCTCTGCGCCTCTTGCATCGAAGCGGGCGGATCACATCAACGGCGGACGGGTTCCGCCGGGGGATACCGTCCCTCCCGTCCGGTCAGGACAAAAAAAAGCCAGCCCCCGACATGGGGCTGGCTTCAGGTTTGTTGCCTTGCTGCTTAGTGGCCGGAAGCGCTGGCGCTGCCGACGCCGGTTTCCGAACGCACCAACTGCGCCGGGAACAGCGCGCGTTCCTTGGCTGCCTGGGCGCTCTTGTCGAGCAGGGAAACGATCCAGATCACCAGGAAGGCCGCCGTCATCGAGAAGATCGCCGACGAGGCGTACGGATACAGCGCCGAACCCTTCGGATTGCCGAAGGAGGCTTCCCACACCGCCGGGGACAGAACGGTCAGCGCCACCGAGCTGATGAGGCCGACCGTGCCGCCGGCGACCGCACCCTTGGTGGTGCAATCCTTCCACAGCACCGACATGAACAGCACCGGGAAGTTGGCCGAGCAGGCCACGGCGAAGGCCAGCATCACCATGAAGGCGACGTTCTGCTTCTCGAACACCACACCCAGCACCACGGCGAAGATGCCGAGGCAAACCGTGGTGATCCGCGAGACGCGCAGTTCGGTCGCGGAATCGACATTGCCATGACGCCACACCGAGGCATACAGGTCGTGCGACACGGCGGAAGCGCCGGACAGCGTCAGACCAGCCACCACCGCCAGAATCGTGGCGAAAGCCACGGCGGAGATGAAGCCCATGAAGATGTCGCCACCCACCGCCTTGGCCAGATGCACCGCGGCCATGTTGCCGCCGCCCTTGAGGCCCTTGGCGATTTCGCCGCCGACGAAGTAGTCCGCCGGGTTGGGGATCAGGTTGGTGATGGCGCCGAAGCCGATGATGAAGGTCAGGATGTAGAAGTAGCCGATCCAGGTCGTCGCCCAGGCCACCGACTTGCGGGCTTCCTTGGCGCTGGGCACGGTGAAGAAGCGCATCAGGATGTGCGGCAGGCCGGCGGTGCCGAACATCAGCGCCAGTCCGACCGATACCGCCGAGATCGGGTCGTTGATCAGCGCTCCCGGCCCCATGATGGCGTCCTTCTTCGAATGCACTTCCACCGCCTTGACGAACATCGCCTCGGGGCTGAAGCCGAACTGGAACATCACCGCCAGCGCCATGAAGGTGGCGCCGGTCAGCAGCATGCAGGCCTTGATGATCTGTACCCAGGTCGTCGCGGTCATGCCGCCGAACAGCACGTAGGTCATCATGATGATGCCGACCAGCATGACCGCGTACAGGTACTCGAGACCGAACAGCAGTTTGATCAACTGCCCGGCGCCGACCATCTGGGCGATCAGGTAGAAGGCCACCACCACCAGCGAACCGACCGCCGCAAAACTGCGGATCGGGCCCGCATCGAAGCGGTAGCCGGCGACGTCGGCGAAGGTGAACTTGCCCAGGTTGCGCAGGCGCTCCGCCATCAGGAAGGTGATCACGGGCCAGCCGACCAGCCAGCCGATCGAGAAGATCAGGCCGTCGAAACCGGAACCGAACACCAGGCCCGAAATGCCCAGGAAGGACGCCGCCGACATGTAGTCGCCGGCGATCGCCAGGCCGTTCTGGAAGCCGGTGATGCCGCCGCCCGCGGTGTAGAAGTCGGCTGCGGTCTTGGTCTTGGTCGCCGCCCACTTGGTGATCCACAGCGTGATGCCGACGAAGACCCCGAACATCACGATGGCGGTCCAGTTGGTGTCCTGCTTCTGGGCCTGACCGAGGTCGGCGCCGGCGGCGAGGGCAACCCCGGCTACCAGCAGTGCGGCGATGCCGCCGATAATGTGTTTGGCCTTGATCACTTGGAAGCCTCCTTGACGATTTCGTCCTTCATGTCGTCGAACTCGTTGTTCGCGCGGCGAACATAGATCGCGGTGATGACGATGGTGAATACCAGCACGCCGATTCCCATCGGGATACCCACCGACATGGTGGCGCCGGCGGCGACCTTTTGGGCGAGGAACTGCTTGTTGAAGGCGACCAGCAGGATGTAGCCGTAATACGCGACCATCATCAGAATGGTCAGGATGATCGCGTAGTTGTTACGGATCTTTACAAACTTCAGGAACTTCGGATTCTGCTGAATCCGCGCGACAATGTCTTCGTCTTTCATATTTCCTCCGGAGGATGGAAGGGAGTGGTGCAATCGGCATAAAGCTTTTATTTCATCCACGCATCCCGCGCTGGGGCTCTTGGGCGGCCCTTGCGCTGACGCCAAGCAGGCGGTCAACGACAGGATGGGGCGCGAGCTTACCCCCAAAACCCTTGTCGTGGCAAGCCCGAGGGCCTATAATCCGCTGCCTTTCCGGCCAGGTAGCTCAGTTGGTAGAGCAACGGACTGAAAATCCGTGTGTCGGCAGTTCGATTCTGCCCCTGGCCACCAACGACAACGCCGGATCAACGCAATTGGCCGATCCGGCGTTTCCATCGGCCGTTCCGTCGCATCGGCCCGCCGGATTGCCCGCACAAGCCATCTGCATATTGATGCCGAAATGCAGGAACCCAAACGGCGTGATCACGAAGCGCCGACGCAGCCCGCGTCGGCAAGCGATCCCGACTGGCTGCTAGGTCAGGTAATCCAGTCGCAGCCGTTGCTGCAGGGTTCGCGCCTGGCGAAAGGCTTCCTTGAGGATTTGCCGGTCGAGTTTGTGCAGGCGGTCCGGATTGAGCCGGTTGGCGGCTGCGGGGAACTCGCCGGAGACCTGGTTCTGCAGGCGCAGGCGCTGTATCTGGTAGAAGGCGGCGGCGATCGCCGCCGCCTCCTCGACCGGCATGGCGAGCGCCGGGCGCACGCCGCGCAGCCGCTCGACGGTGTTGGTGTGGTCGACGCCGTTGGCCAGCGCCAGGATGCGCACCACATCGACAAACAGGCGGATCCCCTGGCCCTTCAGGTCCAGGGTATGCGGATGGTCGCGGTCCCCGCCCAGGCGGAAGTCGCGCCACCAGCAGAGCGGCGGCTCGTGGAGCAGCGCGTTGCCGGCCATTGCCCGCACAAAGGCGGTGTTTCCCTTGATCCGCTGCAGCAGCCAGTGCTGCAGTTCGGTCACCAGATCATCGCGGCCATGCAGCGGCCTGAAGTCGAAGAAGATGCTGGCGTTGAGCAGGGCCTGCGGCTCGGGCACCGAGATCCAGCCGCCAAAGCGCTGCTTCCACTCGTCGAGCGAGAGACACCAGGCCGGGTTGCCGGCCATGATCTCACCCGTGCACAGGGGGAATCCGCAGGCATCCAGCGCCAGGTTGACGGCCTGGGCGAATGGCAGGAAGCGCTGCCGCAGCTGGTCGGCCTCGGCCGCCGATGCCGCGGCGAAAACGATGCCGTTGTCCTGGTCGGTGACCAGGGTCTGCTCGAGCCGGCCTTCCGAGCCGAAGACCAGCCAGCACCAGGGCACATAGGGAAGTTCGAACTCGCCTTCGACCAGGTCGATGGCCTGCAGGGCGATCAGGTCGTTGAGCGCCGAAATCCATCCGCACAGGGACTCGGCGCCGCTGCCCTCGGCCAGGCGGCGCGCGGCGAAGCGGCGCACCTCGGCGGTCTGCGCCGCCAGCGCCTCGATGCTGCGGCTCGCCAGAATCGCGCCGGCCATGCTTGCCGAATCCGCCGCCTGCATGCCATACAGATCGCCCTGGGAGACCACGTTGAACAGGTGTCCGTCGGCCCCGGTCAGGATCAGGTGACGCATGCCGCGACGGAACATCAGCACGGTCGCCTGGTGTACCGTGGCTTCCGCCCCCAGGCTGGCCAGCCCGCCGGTCATGATGCCGGCCACCGGTGCGTCGAGATCGCAGTGGTCATCGACGATGCAGCGCAGCGCATCGCGCAAGGTGACGATGCCCAGCGGCACCGAACGCGCGGTATCGACGATCACCGCGGCCTCGGCGCCCCGCGCATCGATGGCGCGCAGGGCGTCGCGCACCGATGTCGCCGGATCGACCACCACGGGCGGCGCCAGCGGCAGGTTGCGCAGCGTCGTGTTGAGGTTGATCGACACCGCGTCGAAGGCGTCCGCCTCAATACCGGATGCGGGCATGGTAGGTTTCCGCGCAGGCCTGCATGGCCTGGCCCAGGGTGCGGATGCCCTTGTCGGCGAGCAGCGGCAGCACCTTGAGGAAGACTTCGGCGGTGACGATGGCGTCGCCGATCGCCGTGTGGCGCCCGAGCACCGAGACCCCCAGGCGCTCGGCGATCGCCTCCAGGCGGTGCGAGGCCTGATTCGGAAATGCCACGGCGGAGAGCAGGAAGGTATCCAGCACCGGCCGATCGAAGCGGACGCCGCTCGCTGCCTGCTTCAATTCCAGGAAGCGCATATCGAAGGCGGCGTTGTGCGCCACCAGTACGCTGTCGCCAACGAAGGCGCGGAATATCGGCAGGACGCTCTCGATCGGCGGCTGCCCGGCCAGCATGTCGGCGCTGATGTGGTGGATTCTCGTCGACTGCTTCGGCAGGGCCCGCCGCGGATCGACCAGTTGTTCGAACGCTTCGTGCCGCAGCAGGCGGCGATTGACGATGCGCACCGCGCCGATCTGGATGATCTCGTCGCCCTCCGACGGTTTCAGACCGGTGGTTTCGGTATCGAAGACCGTGTAGCTGAGCTGCGCCAGCAACCGATCGTCCAGGGCCAGGCTGGTTTCCTCATGCTTGAACAGGTCGAAGTCGTAGAACTCGGGACGGCTGTCGGCCGAGGCCGCCGCGGCGCCGACCAAGACGGGCGCCTGCCCGCTGATGGCCGGCAGCAAAAAGCGAAAGAAGGCGCGCCGCGTGGCGCGATTGCGCTGCAACCATATTTCGCCGCCGATGCGCTCGACGACATCGCGTACGGTCAACGGCGACGATTCGCCCGCCGCGTTCATCGGGTCGAGCTCCCACAGCATCACGGTCTCGGTGCTCATGAACACCCCCGACCAAACCAGGTCGATGTGCGCCATCTCGCCTTCCCGGCTCAGGCACAGCCGCAGGTCCTTGATCCCGTACTCCGCCTGCATGCGGGCGGCCAGATAGGTCATCGCCTGCAGCAGGGAAAAGCCGTCGACCTTGATCCAGACCTCGGCGTCGACCTCCTCGAAGCTGACCTGCAGTCCGCAGCGGTCGGCAATCCGGCGCCGGGCGGCTGTCAACAGATCGACGCCGAGCATTTCCTCCAGTGGCCAGCGCGCCTTGAGCACGGAGGCATACTGGCGCGCCGCCGCTTCGACGCGCGCGGCGAGGCCTTCAGCTTCGTCGCGGACCACGGCAAGAAATCGCCGATTTTCCTCGGCGCTCATGTCGGTGTAGTCGTGCAGCGTTTCGGCGGCGGCACGCAGGCTGGCCACCGGCCCGCGGCTGCTCTCGGTCAGATCGTGCAGCAGGCGGTCACGCGTCGACTCGCTGTCGAATGCCTCTGTCATGTCCTCGATCATCGCCATGTAGCCGGAGAAGCCTTGTACTGCTTCGGTCTGCGCATCGGCGCCGTTGCCGGCCGCGGCCCCCGCCTCCGGTATCGGCGCAACGACGACGCGCAACAGGCGACCATCCGCGGCGACCGCGACGAAGTGACGATCGGTCTTCCGCCGGGCGTCGCTGTTTTCGAGCGCATAGGCAATCAGGTGCCGGTCGATCAGGCCATAGATCGAGCGCCCCAGCCCCAGTGTCGGCATGTCCCGGCCGCTCGAACCGGCAAACAGGGCGCGGGCGCGACGGTTGTAGAGCAGCACCCGCCCGTCCGGATTGCAGACGATGACGCCCTGCGCCAGTTCCGACATCAGCACCGCGAAACGGTTGCGTTCGGCCTCGGCGGTCGCGTTGGCGGCGCGGATTTGCGCCTCGATGTCGCGATCCCGCGCCTCGCGCTGCTCGGCCACGCGATTGACGGCGACCAGCAGGGCCTGCAGCTCGCCGCTGCCCTGCGGGCTCAGCCGTGTGGCCGGCTCTTCGAGCATTGCGCCGGCTTCCTCGGCGGCCCGCGCCGGCGGCAGGACCAGGAATTCGTGCATCGCGCGCAGCATCAGGAACAGAAAGACGCAGGCGAAAAAGGCGATCATCACCACGGCGCCGAGACGGCGTTCCAGCAACGCCGCGAACAACTCCTGTTCCTGTCCTTCAAGACCCGAGCCGAAGACGAAACCCGCCGCCGCGAGGACAGCCAGCAGGAAGGCGCAGCCGACCGAGACGGCGGCGATCAGTTTGGCCAGGGAGCTCACGAAGCCATCGACCCGAAGGCTGTCAACAAGGCAAGCGCCGGGCGCTCATTCCCGTTCGATCAGCGCCTTGACCTTGGCGATAAGCTCTTTGGTCGAAAACGGCTTTGTCATATAGACGTCGGCGCCCAGCGCCAATCCCTTGGAGACCTCGGTATCGCGTCCCTTGGCGGTCAGCATCATGATCCGCAAGTCCTTGAACTCGGGATCCTGGCGCAGATCCTGGCAAACCTCGAAGCCGTTGCGATGCGGCATCATGACATCGAGGATCGCCATGTCGGGGCGCTCGGCGCGCACCTGGGCCAGGGCCTCGACACCGTCCTGGGCGACCACCACCTCGTAACCCTCGCGCCTGAGCAGGAACTCAAGCGAAATGACGATGTTTGGCTCGTCATCGGCGATCAGGATCTTCTTGGCCATGCCGCTCCTCCTCTCCCAGACATTTTTTCCGGACCCGCCACTGTCACTGCGCAACAGCCTGCCACTACCGTCGAGGTCAAGCTGACGCTTGTCCCCCGACGTCCGGGCCGGTTCCTCTTGTCTTTGTATTCAGCAGCTTACTTTACATCTTCTTGGCAGTCCATGGACGAAGCAAATTCAAGTGGCCACGGCAGCGAGGCGGACAGCCTGCACCGGACCTTGCTGCCTCCGCCTTCATGTCTTCCGTGTCTGCGCCCCGTCCGCCACGCTGCGTGCCGCCGGATAGAATCCCGGCATGACTTCCGCGGCTGATTACGCGCGCCGTTTCGGCGGCATCGAGCGCCTGTATGGCACAGGCGCCTTGTCGCGCGCCGCGGCGGCGCATGTGGTGGTGGTGGGCATCGGCGGAGTCGGTTCCTGGGCGGCGGAGGCGCTGGTGCGCTCCGGCATCGGGCGCCTGACGCTGATCGACCTGGATCACGTGGCCGAATCCAATGTGAATCGGCAGGTTCATGCGCTCGAATCGAGTTTCGGCGCGGCGAAGGTCGTGGCGATGCGGGAACGCATCGCCACGATCCATCCGGCCTGCGTGGTGCACGCCGTGGAAGAGTTCATCGACGAAGCGAATGTGGCCGCCCTGATTCCGCCCTGCGACGCGGTGATCGACGCCATCGACCAGGTGCGCGCCAAGGCGGCGCTGATCGCCCATTGCCGCCGCGCCGGCATCTGCGTCGTGACGACGGGCGGCGCGGGCGGGCGCATCGACCCGACGCGGATCGACGTGATTGATCTGTCGCGTACCACGCAGGACGCTCTGGCCTCGAAGGTTCGCGCGCGGCTGCGCAAGGAGTACGGCTTCACGCGCGACCCGAAGAAAAAGTTCGGCGTCGACTGCGTGTTTTCGCCGGAGCAGATTCGCCGGCCGGCCGGTGCCTTTCCGGAGGACAGCGCTGCGCATGACTCCTGCGAGCTTGCCGCTGCCGCGGAAGGCGACGGGTTCGATGCCGCAGCGGGTCTCAACTGTGCGGGCTACGGATCTTCGGTGGCGGTCACGGCAAGTTTTGGCTTCGCCGCGGCGGCGCGGGTTCTCGCCGGTATACTTCCGGCATGAGCCTTGCCGCGAATTCCCCAGTCGTTCTGGTCACCGGCGCTGCCCGTCGCGTCGGGGCCGAGATCGCGCGCGCATTGCATGCGGCGGGCGCCCGCGTGGCGATTCACTATCGTTCGTCGGGCCCTGCCGCGGCCGCCTTGGCCGCCGAGCTGAATGCGGCACGGCCCGATGGAGCAGCAGAATCCGCCGCGGTTTTCGCCGCGGATCTGCTGGACATTGCAGCGCTGCCCCGACTGGTCGAATCCGTCGTGCATCACTTTGGCCGGCTCGATGCGCTGGTGAACAATGCCTCCTCGTTCTTTGCGACCAAGGTCGGCGCCGTGGATGCGGCGGCATGGGACGACCTGATCGGCTCCAACCTCAAGGCGCCGCTGTTCCTGGCCCAGGCCGCGGCGGCGCATCTCGACCGCAGCGGCGGTTGCATCGTGAACATCACCGACATCCATGCCGAGCGCCCGCTGAAGGGCTATCCGCTGTACTGCGCGGCAAAGGCCGGCCTGCTCGGGCTGACCCGCGCGCTGGCACTCGAACTCGGGCCGCGGGTGCGGGTCAATGCCGTGGCGCCCGGCGCCATCGAATGGCCACACGGCGAGCATGACTTTCCGCCCGCCGAGCGCACGGCTATCATTGCCCACACGCTGCTGAAGCGCGTCGGTTCGCCCGCCGACATTGCGCGCACTGTGAAATTTCTCGTCTTCGATGCTCCCTATGTCACCGGGCAGGTGATCAACGTCGATGGCGGACGCACCGCCCACTTATGAACGCACCAGTTAGCTCCGCCCCGACCGCCCGCCAGGCGCAGAAGGCCGCCTTCGAGGCCAACAAGCTGGCCAAGCACCTGCGCCGCGAGGTGGGCAAGGCGATCGCCGACTTCAACATGATCGAGACCGGCGACAAGGTCATGGTCTGCCTTTCCGGCGGCAAGGATTCCTTCGCCCTGCTCGATATCCTGCTGTTTCTGCGCCAGCATGCGCCGATCGACTTCGACATCGTCGCGGTCAATCTGGACCAGAAGCAGCCGGGCTTCCCGGCGGACGTGCTGCCGAACTACCTGCGCGGGATCGGCGTGCCCTTCCACATCGAAGACGAGGACACTTATTCCATCGTCAAGCGGGTGATCCCGGCGGGCAAGACCACCTGTTCGCTGTGCTCTCGCCTGCGCCGCGGCGTGCTGTACCGGGTCGCCGGCGAACTGGGGGCGACCCGGATCGCGCTTGGCCATCACCGCGACGACATCCTGGAAACGCTGTTCCTCAACATGTTCTTCGGCGGCAAGCTGAAAGCCATGTCGCCCAAGCTGGTCTCGGACGACGGCCGCAACATGGTCATCCGTCCGCTCGCGTATTGCAGCGAGCGCGATCTCGCCGCCTGGGCCGAGGTACGCGGCTTTCCGATCATTCCCTGCAACCTGTGCGGTTCGCAGCCGAACCTGCAGCGCCAGCAGGTCAAGCAGATGTTGCAGGACTGGGACAAGCGCTTCCCGGGGCGCATCGAGAGCATGTTCCGCAGCCTGGGCGACGTGGTGCCCTCGCACCTGCTCGATGCGCGGCTGTTCGACTTTGCCGGCTTGAAGGCAGGCGGGGTCCCCGACGCGGAGGGCGACACCGCCTTCGATGCGCCTGTCCTGCCCGCAGTCTTGCAGCACGCCGTGCGCCTTGCAGCGACGGACGACTGATGGACGCGCGCCGTCTGCCTGCGCGCCACGGAGCTCTTTGGCTGCTGGCCGGCTTTGCGCTGTTTCGCCGCCATCCGCCGCTGGCAACCACGATCACGTTTGCCTACCTGCTGACCGTGATCGTGGTCAACCTGATCCCGAAGGTCGGCCCATTCCTGCTGCCGCTGTTGCTGCCGACCCTGACGGTCATGCTGGCCAATGGATTCCGCGCGATCGAGCGCGGCCAGCCGTTTTCCAACCAGACCCTGATCGCCGGCATCGGCGCGCAGCGGATCGGATTGATGCGTCTTGGCGGCCTGCATCTGGTCGGCTCCACCCTCCTGGTGCTGGGCGGATTCGCGTTGGGCGAGCCGACCAATGTCAGCGACGGCATCGATCCCGCCGAGGCGATGGCGCTCGCCAGCGATCTTGCGGTGATTCTGCTGCTGGCCTCGCCACTGCTGATGGCCTTCTGGTTCGCGCCGTTGCTGGCAGCCTGGAATGGCGTCGGTGCCGGCAAATCGCTGTTCTTCAGCTTTGTCGCGTGTTGGCGCAACTGGCGCGCCTTCACCATGTACGGGCTGGCGCTGGTGCTGGTGGGCGGGGCACTGCCCGGCCTGATCCTGGTTGTCGCCGGACTGATTTCGACGACGGTGGTTACCATCGTCTCCGTCGCACTGCGCATGCTGCTGATCTTCGTGCTGGCGCCGACCATGGCGGCCAGCGTGTACTTGTCCTACCGCGACGTGTTCGAGGCGCCGGCCAGGCTCGATGAGTAGTCCCGGCGCAGGAGTTCTCGGTCTTTTCGGCGGCACTTTCGATCCGCTGCATGTCGCCCACCTGCGACTGGCGATAGAGGCGCGCGAGGCGCTGGGCCTGGCCGAAGTGTGCTTCGTCCCGGCCGGCCGGCCGGCCCTGCGCGAAGCGCCGCACTGCGCGGCCAGTGATCGCCTGGCGATGGTCGAGCGGGCTCTCGCCGATGCCCCCGGCTTCAGCGTCGATGCCGCCGAAGTGCTGGACCCGGCAGGTCGGCCGAGCTACACCGTCGAAACCCTCGAACGCCAGCGCCAACTGCAAGGCGCGCAGCGCCCGCTGGTGCTGTTGCTGGGCGCCGATGCTTTCGCCCGGTTGGAGGCCTGGCACCGCTGGCGCGAACTGTTCGCCCTGGCGCACGTCGCCGTGGCGACGCGGCCGGGCCATGAGCTGACAGTCGGCGCTGGCGCTACGCCGCTCGACCGCGAATTCGCCGCGCGCCGGGGTGAAGCCGCCGACCTGGCCGGCGCACCCGCCGGCCGCATCGTCTGCTTCGCCATCACCGCCCTGGAGATTTCCGCCACGGCAATCCGCCGGCGGCTGGCGCAGGGCCTCAGCGTGCGCCATCTGGTTGCCGAGGGCGTTCTCGACTATATTGAATCCCGTCAGCTCTACCGGATTCCGCATGGACATTAGAAAACTTCAGAAGGTCGCGGTCGCCGCCCTCGAGGACATCAAGGCCAAGGACATCGAGGTACTCAACACCAGCAAGCTTTCGGCCCTGTTCGACCGCATCATCATTGCCACCGGCGATTCCAATCGCCACGTCAAGTCCCTGGCGCGCAGCGTGCATGACAAGGTCAAGGAGGCCGGCGGCCAGGTGATCGGCATCGAGGGCGAGGAAGCCGGCGAATGGGTGCTGGTCGATCTCGGCGACATCGTGGTGCACGTCATGCAGCCCGTGGTGCGCGCCTATTACAACCTCGAAGAGCTGTGGCAGGTGGCGCCCAAACGCGCGAGGAAGCAAGCCGGCGGCGATGCCAGCGGCGCATGAAGCTGATTGTCGCCGCGGTTTCCGCGCGGCCCCCGGAATGGGTCGCGGCCGGCTGGCTCGAATACGCGAAGCGGATGCCGCGCGAACTGCCCCTCGAACTGCTGGAGATCAGGCCCGCGCCGCGCACCACCGGCAAGACGCCGGAAACCATGATGGCGCTGGAAGCCACCCGCATCGAGGCGCAACTGCCGGCCGGCAGTCGCCGCATCGCGCTGGATGAGCGCGGCGATGCGCCGACCACGCGGCAACTGGCCGCGCGTCTGGCAAAATGGATGGCCAGCGGCGACGATGTCGCCTTCATCATCGGCGGCCCCGACGGGCTGGATGCCCGGATCAAGAACACTGCCCACGAAACCATGCGTCTTTCCAGCCTGACCCTGCCCCATGCCCTGGTGCGCGTGATCCTCGCCGAGGCGCTGTACCGTGCTGCCAGTGTGCTAAAAGGCCACCCCTATCATCGTGACTGAGCATGATTGATCCGCGCATCTACCTCGCTTCCAGAAGTCCGCGGCGCCGCGAGTTGCTGGCGCAGGTCGGCGTGCGCTTCGACCTGCTGCTGTTTCGCCTGCCGCCGCGCGACGACCCGGAAGTCAGCGAGGACTGGCTGCCCGGCGAATCCCCGGAAGACTATGTCCAGCGCGTGGCGCGGGCCAAGGCGGTGTTCGCCGCCGGCCTCATGGCGCACCGCTCGATCGCCTCGCGTCCGGTGCTGGCGGCCGACACCACGCTCGATGTCGATGGCCGGATCATCGCCAAGCCGAAGGACGAAGCCGACGCGACGGCGATCCTGGCGCGGCTTTCCGGCCGCAGCCATCGGGTGCTGACAGCCATCGCCATGGCGCGCGGCGAGCGCGTCGAACACCGTTTGTCGATCAGCGAGGTGCGCTTTCGCGCCCTGGACGCCGACGAGATCCGGCGCTACGTGCAAAGCGGCGAACCGATGGACAAGGCCGGCGCCTACGGCATCCAGGGGCGCGCCGCCACTTTCGTCGAGGGGATTCACGGCTCGCATTCCGGCATCGTCGGCCTGCCGCTGTGCGAAACGGCGCTGCTGCTGCGCGAATTCGGGTATTCGCTGTGACCCCGAAAACCTCACCACAGAGACACAGAGGCACAGAGAAAGGCGCGAGGCCAATGGCTTGTGAATTCGTCGGTGGTTGTTCAATGGGCGACCCAATTGGGTTGCGCGATGATTTTCTCTGTGTTCTCTGTGCCTCTGTGGTTCAATCGGGTTTCTCGGAATGACTGAACAGTTCCTGATCAATTTCACGCCGCAGGAAACGCGCGTGGCGCTGTTGCAGCAGGGCGTGGTGCAGGAACTGCACATCGAGCGCAGCAACGGGCGCGGCATCGTCGGCAATGTCTATTTGGGTCGCGTGGTGCGCGTGCTGCCCGGCATGCAGTCGGCTTTCATCGAAATCGGGCTGGAACGCACCGCTTTTCTGCATGTCGCCGACATCTGGAGCGAACGTCCGGGCGGCAACGGCTATGGCGGCCACGAAACGCGTCCCATCGAGCGCGTTCTGAGCGAAGGCCAGTCGCTGACGGTGCAGGTGCAGAAGGATCCGATCGGCACCAAGGGCGCGCGCCTGACCACCCAGATCTCCATCGCCGGGCGCCTGCTGGTGCACCTGCCCCAGGATAGCCACATCGGCATTTCGCAGCGCATCGGCGACGAAGCCGAGCGCGAAAGACTGCGTGCCCGCATCCAGGCGCTGCTGCCGGCGGACCAACCCGGCGGCTACATCCTGCGCACGGTCGGCGCGGAGGCCAGCGACGCCGAACTGGCGGCCGATGTTGCCTATCTGCGCCGCATCTGGCGCGAGATCAAGAGCCGCAGCGTCGGCGCCCTGCCGCCGACCCTGCTGCACCACGACCTGACGCTGGCGCAGCGCGTGTTGCGCGATCTGGTCGGCAGCGAGACCAGCGGCGTCATCATCGACTCGCGAGAGAATTTCCTGAAGCTGCAAGCCTTCGCCCAGGAGTATGTGCCGCAGGTCAGCGACCGCCTGCTGCACTACACGGGCGAGCGGCCGCTGTTCGACCTGCACGGTGTCGAGGACGAGATCCAGAAGGCCCTGGCGCGGCGCGTCGATCTGAAGTCCGGCGGCTACCTGATCTTCGACCAGACCGAGGCGATGACCACGGTCGATGTGAATACCGGCGGCTATGTCGGCTCGCGCAATTTCGACGACACCATCTTCAAGACCAATCTCGAAGCGGCGCAGACCATCGCCCGCCAGCTCAGGCTGCGCAACCTCGGCGGCATCATCATCGCCGACTTCATCGACATGGCCGACGAAGAGCACAAGGCAGCCGTGCTCGCCGAATTCAACAAGGCCGTGGCGCGCGAGAACACGCGCATCACGGTGTCCGGCTTCACCCAGCTCGGGCTGGTCGAGATGACCAGGAAGCGCACCCGCGAAAGCCTGGCCCACGTGTTGTGCGAGCCCTGCCCCACCTGCGGCGGACGCGGCGAGGTGAAGACCGCGCAGACCATGTGCTACGAGGTTCTGCGCGAACTTCTGCGCGAGGCCCGGCAGTTCACTGCGCGCGAGATGCGCGTGCTCGCCTCGCCGGCGGTGATCGACCTGTTCCTCGACGAGGAATCCCAGGCGCTGGCCATGCTGTCCGAGTTCATCGGCCTGCCGATTTCGCTCCACGCGGAGAGCGGCTACATGCAGGAGCAGTTCGACATCGTCTTGCTGTAACGCTAGAATTTGCGTTCGACGCGGGTGTCGTATAACGGCATTACCTCAGCTTCCCAAGCTGATGAAGAGGGTTCGACTCCCTTCACCCGCTCCACTTCAGGCGCGTGCCCTGGCAGTTCAGGCGGGCGGCGGGGAGCGTCCCGCGCACCAGGCTTCGTCTGCCCCAGGTGATAGCATGGTCATCCCGAACAACTCCTCCCGAAAGGTTTTCAGATGGCGACTCCCGATATCGGTGCCTGCGTTTCCGCGGGCTTCAATGGACTCAGGAAAGATCCCGTTACCCACATCGTGGCGACCCTGCTGACCGCGATCATCAGCAATGTCAGCTTTGGCCTGCTGGCCGGGCCGATGATCGTCGGCTACATGCGCCTGATCAGGATCGAAGACGAGGGCGGCAAGGCCTCGATCGGCGACGTGTTCAAGGGCTTCGACGACTTCGTGCCGGCCCTGCTCGCGGTGCTGGTGGGCGGGATCGTGGTCAGCGTGGGATTCATGCTCTGCGTCATTCCCGGATTGCTGATCATGGCCCTGGTGCCGACGGCCGCCTATCTGGTCGCGGTCGGCGAGCAGGATGGCATCAATGCGCTGAAGCGCGCCTGGGATGTCGTCAAGGAGAATCTGGTCGGCTCATGCGTATGCGCGCTGGTGCTGGGCATCATCGGTTCGCTGGGCGCGATTCTCTGCGGCATCGGCGTTGTGATTACCCTGCCGATCGCCTTCATCGGCATGTATCACATGGCAAAGCAGCTCACTGGCAGCAGTACCCCGGCGAGTGTCTGAAGCAACGCGTCTAAGTTTCCCGGACCGGAAGTGGCGGGCCGGCATCAGCCTCGGCTGGCCGCTGGCCATGGGCGCCGCACCGGTCCTGGCGTCCCTGGGCAGCCTGCCGCTGTGCGCCTTTCGCCAGATCAGCGGCCATGCCTGCCCACTCTGCGGCGGAACGCATGCCTGCACCGCGCTGCTGTCGGGCGATATTTCCGCTGCCTGGCAGGCCAATCCCGGCGTGCTGCCGCTGCTGCTGGTGGCGGCCGTGCACAGCGTGCTGCTGGCGCGCGAGGCGCTGGCGGGTCGCCGCATGGGCGATCCGCGCTGGTTGTCATGGGCGTGGGCGGGCAGCGGCGCGATCCTGCTGGGAGCGTGGGGCCTGCGTCTGCTAGGCCAACTCTAAGCGCGCCGGCCGGGCCGGGGCTACTGCTGGGTGGTCTCCGCCTTGACCGCGAGCCATTTTCCCGCGCGCAATTCAAGCAGGTACTCCTCCAGCGATTCGAATCGATAGGGCTTGCCGGATTGCCGTCCCTGCTCGATTACCACGGACCTGAGGCTGATGCGCTCGCAAGCGGCACCCGCGCCGGCATCGGCCGGCTTGCCCTCGATCCAGACGCGGCGCTGCTTGTAGCCGGTGAGCCCCTTCATGGCGGCCACCGTGCTCTGCGCCAGTTCTTCGCGTGTGAGGTCGACGCGGCTCATCGTGCCGTCGTTGCCGCGCACGGTCGCGCGCGCGGCTGCCTCGGGCGCGAACATGGCGACGATTGCGGCTGCGTCGTGGCGGACAATCGCAGCATCCAGTTGCCCCAGCCAGGTCTTGGCAATGGTGGTGGGCGCGCATTCCCCAGCCGGCGCCGCAGCGGCAGGCGCCGCTTTCGCAGGTGCCGCAGTCGCAGGTGCCAGGGTCGCGGGCGCCACGGCCGCAGGCGCCGTAGTCGCACGTGCCGCAGCCGCTGGCGCCACAGTCGCGGGCGCCTTGCGCCTCTGTTCGAGCTGCCGCAGGCTGTCCTGGTCGGCAGTCTGCGAGTAGCGATCGAGCTCGGCGTCGAACTCCCCGGGAACATAGAAATTCGGCACCTTGTCGAGCAATACCGGCAGCAGGATGGTCATCAGGGCGCGTTCCCGGAAGCCGGGCTTGGGTTCCTTGACGGCGGCAGCGGCGCGCACGAAGCCGACGCGTCCGGCGTCGATGTCGAGTTTGTTTTCGCCGACCTGCATGGTGGTTCCGCCGCGATTGACCTTGTCGTAGGTGCCTTCGCGATTGGCCGTGGCGGTCGCGAGTTCCGCCGACAGCACATAAGGCTCATGGTCGGTGCCGCGAATGCCGATGGTGGCCGTCGGCGTCAGAACCTGATGCCCGGAGCGATTGGTGCGGCCGATCCAGCCGCTGATCACGCGCAGCGACCCCGTCACCAGGCGCACGGCAAGGTTGTCGGTGGGCTTGTCGTCGGCGGCAAAGCGCTCGGCGACAAAATCGGTGCTCGGGCGTATCGCGATGAAGCCCGCATCTTCGGTCCTGAGGACGGCTTCGGCCAGGGCGGCGGCGCGTACCCGCTCGCCGACGTAGACTATGTCGCCCTCGCGCAGTTGCCTTGTCTTGCCGGTACTGCCGCCGGATGCGGCGACCTCGCCGCGGACGCGCAGGACGGTCGCAAAGCGCTTGCCGGGTTCCGTGCCGGCCGCAGCGGCCTCCGGCGCCGTGGCCGCATGGCTTGGCAAGGCACTGCCGATGAGGATGCAGAACAGACCCAGGCCGACCGTGATGGCGCCCAGCTTTGCGCGATTCAAGGACCAATTCATGTTGCGCCCCCGTGCTTTCCGATAAATTGAGGAATCATTGTTGCCGCTATTCAAACACAGTCATGGGCAATGGGCCAGTCCGGCGTTTCGCAGGCACCTTGCGGTCAGGGGGCGGCCGGCCGTGTTTCGCAGCGCGCGAGATCGTCCGCCGTGTTGATGTTGCTGAAGGCATCAGCTTCGTCGTCGAAAGCCACTTCAGCCGTTTTGAGTGAGGCATGCCAAAGACCCAGCCGGTGTTCGCCGGCCGCAAGGAAGGCATCGAGTTGCGGCAGCAGTTCGCGCCGCACGAGACAGAACGCGCGGTGCACCTGGTTGCCGGTACGGGCCACGGCAAGGTCGGCGCGCTCGGCCGCAAGTGCCGCATGCAGTCGCCCGACGAGATCGGCCGGCAGAAAGGGCGAATCGCAGGGCGCGGTGACCAGCAGCGGCGTGCTTGCCAGCGAGAGCGCGGCGTGCAGTCCGGCCAGCGGGCCGGCAAAGCCGGGAATCCTGTCGGGCAGCACGGGACAGCCGAAGCCGGCGTAGCGCGGCAGGTTCTGGTTGGCGCTGATCAGCACCCTGTCCACTTGCGGCGTCAGGCGTTCAAGCACCCACTGCACCAGGGGCCGACCGTCGAGTTCCTGCAAGCCCTTGTCGACGCCGCCCATGCGGCGCCCGAGGCCGCCGGCGAGGATGACCCCGGTGATTTGCCGTTTCATCATTGCACCAGGTGCCAGATCGTCGCGATACCCGCCAGCAGCAGGTCGCCGATGTCGGCGTCGGGTTCGCCGCTTCGTACGCGCTGGCGACGGCTGCGTTCGCGCTCGCCACACAGGATTGCCTCGGCCAGCAGCGCCGGGTTCGGTGGAGCCGCCAGCTTCATGGCGGCCTGCTGGTAGCCGGCCAGCGCGACTTCGACCGCCTCGGTGTCGAGAATCGCGATGGGCGCGCGACAGTGGCTGCATGCGCTGTCCGTGCGGATGTCCACCGGGGCGCCGCAACCGGTGCAGCGCACCACGCCGATATGCAACTTGAGTTGAGCGAGCTCGGCGCCGGTTGCCTGGCGCACGAAGCCCTTCTCGATCATGAACTGGGCAAAGGTGATGAAGCGGCCATGACGCTGCACGCAGCGCAGGTAGGCGAACAGCCCGCTCTTGACGCGATCCTGCGACGCAATCAGGCCTTCGCCGCAACGCGGGCAACGCAGGGGATCGGCCAGCGGCAGGCGCTGGTGGTCGCGGTGCTGGTGAATCAGCCTGAACAACTCGATCACGCCGGCGGGCGAGAGTTGCAGGCTCTCATGTTCGTCGAACCAGATGCCCTGACAGGAGAAGCACAGGTCGAGTTCGACCTCGCCGACGAGTTTGCGCATGAAACGATGCGTGCTCATCGGCGCGCGACAGGAGGGGCAGCGGGCGGTGGCGGATGCGATGGGCGACATCAGTAGACCAGTGTCGCCCACTCCGGATCGAGCGCGCGATCGACGAAGGCGCTGGCCCCTGCCGCGCCGGTGTACTCGGGGATCAATGCTTCGTCCTCGCCAACCAGTGCGCCCATGGCCATGGCGCAGGCGAGGAATTCGACATCGAGGTCCGCCGCCTGTCGCATCATGCTGTAGATCGAGGTATCGCTGCCCGGCCAGGGGCGCAACGACTCGGCGACCCCGGCCACCAGCAGGCGCACGGTCGGCCCGGCGAAGTGAATCTCCACCTTGCAGTCGAAGGCCGCCGCCGCGGCCGCATGCACGAAGGGTGTGGCGCACAGTCGCGGACGGTCCGGCGTCGCCCCCCACAACAGGATCGCAAGCTGTTTCCGGTATCCGCTCACAGGAACTCCGCTTCGGGTTCGATGCGCCGCACATGAACTCGATAGCCCGCCGCGTCTACCAGCGAGGTACGCTCGGCTTCCCAGGCGGTCGGCCGGACACGCACCATCCATCCCGCGCCGTAGGGATCGCGATTGAGGACGGCCGGAGATTCCTCGGCGCCTTCGTTGGCCTCCAGCAGCACGCAGGAGATCGGCGCATGGACCGCAAGCACGGTCTTGGCGCACTCCACCGTGCCCAGACCGCGCCCCCGGCCCACCTCGGCGCCCCTCGGTTTGCCGGTGAAGGCGATGATTTCGCCGGCCAGGAAGATGCCGAATGCCGTGGCGCCGATCACGACTTCCGCGCCCTCGTCTCTGATCCACATGTCATGGGTCGGATCATAGAGCAGGCCTTCGGGTATGGCGCCGCGGAAGGGTGCGCGGTCCATCGCTGGCGTCAGTAGCCTCCCCCGGCCGTGGCAGCGCGAATCACGCCGCATGCCACGCGCTTGCCCGAGTTGCCGGCGGGCTGCGACTTGTAGTCGTCGGGATCGGCATGGATGACCACGCTGCGCGTGAGGATGCCGGCGGGGCCTTCGGTCAGCGACAGCATGTCGAGTTCGGCGGACAGTGTCGCCTTGCCCGAACTGTCGGCGACCAGATTGGGCATGTCGCCGACATGGCGCTCGGTGCCGCCGTGATGCCCGTGCGACTTTGCCGCGGGGTTGAAGTGTCCCTTGGCGCTGCTGGCGTCGGCGGCGCTGCAGTCGCCTGCCTCGTGTATATGGAACCCATGCTCGCCCGGCGTCAGTCCGGCGACGCTGGCCGCGATCCGAACCTTCTGGCCGACGGCCTGAAAACTGACCGTGCCGCTGACGCTGCTGCCGGAGCGGGGTTCCAGCGTCGCGGCGGCCTTCGGTCCGCCGGCGTCCATGCTGGCGCAGGCAACGAGCAGGCTGCTTGCGGCAACGATACCGGCGATGCGGAATGCGTTGTTCGTGATGCTGCGTGCTTTCATCATGATGGTCTCTCCTTGGCATATGGTGGCGGAAAAGAGCGGGAGTCGAACCCACCAGGGACCGCATGGCGACCCCTGCCGGTTTTGAAGACCGGCCGCCCCACCGGGGAACGTTCTTTTCCGTTGATCTTCTATTTGTCGATCCATGCATGGTTCGCGCCGCTGCCGCGCAGCAGGTGCTCGTCACGCACGCGTCGAGTGTAGCCGATGCGGTCGAGGAATTCGAGGATGTGGATTGCCACCTTGCGCCCGCCGCCGATGCGGTCGCGCAGGTCGGCGGCGCGTGCCGCGCCCTTTTCCGCATTGAGCTCGGTGACATGGGCGGCGAGTTGCGCCACGGCATCGGCGGTGAAGTAGTGGTCGTGCGCCACCGGGTAGAGCTCGCCGGCGCGTGCCACGCGGCGGAACAACTGGCGCACCGTGTCCTCGGCGATGCCGGCGGCGCGCGCGACGTCTCGCACGCGGGGCGGCGCAAAGGGCAGGGCGTCGAGCAGCGGCTTCAACACGGCGAACAGGTCGCGGTCGCCTGCGGCAAGGCTGGCCTGGTGCTCCGCCAGGTGCAGCCAGGCGCGCGACGCGGCCAACCGGCCTGCGGCGCGCAGTTCGGCGACCAGCGCATCGAAGGCGGCGCGCTCCAGCGTCGGCAGGGTCAGTCGGCGCAGGCGCTCGCGTTCGACACCGACCATGTCGGGGGCGCGTTGATGCTCGGCAGCCAGCGCCGCCAGCAAACGCTCGCCCAGCGCCTGCCAGCCGTCGGCAGCGAAGCCGATCTGCTGTTCGCCGGCAGCCACGACGCGCAAGGCGGCGGATTGCCACAAGGCTGTGGCGGCACCGTCGGCAAGATTCCAGTTGTCGGCAAAGCGACCCAGATCGATTCCGGCGGCGGACTGTTCGGCCAGCAGGCGCAGGCTGGTCGCCGGATTGTCGTCGCGCAACGCGGCGAGCAAGGCCAGCCGCGCCGGGCTGCGCTTGTGGCGCGAGGGGGGGAAGCAGTCGAGCACGCGGCCGCCGGCAATCGTGTGCTGGGCCGATGCATCGCGCAGCACGAAGCGGTCGCCGCGCACCGCGAGGGTTTCGCGGTCGAGCAGGATCTCGGCCAGCGCCGAGGCCCCGGGCGCAATCTGGTCGCCTTCCAGCAACGCGACGCGGCCGGTGATGTCGGCAGCGCCCAAGTGCACATGCACCGGGGTCCAGTGCTTGAGTGCCGCCTGCGTCGCCGGCGCCCGCAACTCGGCCTGGAAGCGACGCAGCGGCCGTGCTGCTGCCGGATCCACCAGCCACATGCCGCGCTCGATGTCCTTCTTCTCGAAGTCGCCGGCGAGCGCCAGTGCGCAACGATCGCCGGCTTGGCCGCTGGTCGCCGGACGATCCTGCACGTGCAGGGTCTTGACCCGCGCCTTGAGTCCGACATGGCCGGCAGGGGCAATTGTCGCCGTGTCGCCGGCGTCGACTTTCCCCGAAAAGGCCGTGCCGGTGACTACCGTGCCGATGCCGGACAGAGTGAAACAACGGTCGATGGCGAGGCGGAAGCGCCCCGCCGCATCGCGCCGCGTATGGCCGGCGGCCATGGCTTCGAGATGGCTGCGCAACGCCGCGACACCTTCGCCCGTGGTCGCCGACAGCGCGAACAGCGGGCTGCCGGCCAGCGGCGAGCCGGCCAGCAGCGCTTCGATCTCGCCGCGTGCGACAGCAATGCGGGCCGCATCCACCGCGTCGCACTTGGTCAGCGCCACGGCGCCGCGGTCGAGGCCGAGCAGGCCCAGCAGTTCCAGGTGCTCGCGCGTCTGCGGCATCGGGCCGTCGTCGGCGGCGACCACCAGCAGCGCGTAGTCGATGCCGGTGGCGCCGGCCAGCATGTTGTGGATCAGCTTTTCATGGCCCGGCACATCGACGAAGCCGAGCACCGAGCCGTCGGCCAGCGGTGTGTAGGCGTAGCCAAGGTCGAGCGTGATGCCGCGCGCCTTTTCTTCCGGCAGGCGGTCGGCATCGACGCCGGTGAGCGCCTTCACCAGCGTCGTCTTGCCGTGGTCGATATGGCCCGCAGTGCCGATGATCATGTTGCCGCCATTATGCGTTGGTGATCTCCCTGGCGGTGAGTTTGTACACGAAGGCCGCCGGATCGAGGCTGTCGAGCCGGCCGCCGGCATTCTCGCCCTGCGGATACATCAGGAAGGGGATGGTCGCGCCGCTCGAACCCGGCAGCTTGAGATCGTGGGCGCTGTTGTAGGCCAGCCAGTTCATCTCCCAGGCGCCGAAAAGCTTTTGTCGCGCCGCGATCACGACCTCGTCGGCCAGCGTCAGGCCGGGCTTTTCTTCAAGCACCACCTTGCGCACGTCGGCAGGGTCTACCGGCAACCAGCCGAAGTTCGCCAGCCATACCTCGGCGCGGCAATGCTGCGCCTTGCTGATGTCGCCGCTCTTGCCCAGGCTCTTGTAGCCGAAGCGCGAATCGGCGACGCGCACGCCATACACATCGCGCGCCGGCAGGCCGAGCGAGCGGGCGAGGCCAACAAAGAGCGCGTTGAGGTCGGCGCACTTGCCGCTGAGGTTTCCCGACTCCAGCATGCCGCGGATGTCGCCAGTGCCGCAGCCGCGCGTCTTGGGGTTGCGCTGGGTGTTTTCCACCACCCACTCGTAAAGGGCGCGGGCCTGGTCGACATCGGTCCTGGCACCCTTGGTGATTTCCAGCGCCATCTTCTTCACGATGCCGTCGGTCGGCAGCAATGCCGTGGCATGGGTGTAAAGGCTGCGCGCGGCCTTGTCGAGGGGGGCCACCTTGCCCGGCCGGGTCAGGTCGACGGCGCGGTCGCGCGCGGCGAAGCGGCTCACCACTTCCAGTGCCGGCGCAGGTTCGCCGGCATCCCACTGCGCGGCGAGCATCTGCGCGCCATAGGCGGGATCGCGCACTTGTTGCACCGACGCGGCATTGCCTTGCCAAAGGTTGCCCATCGGCTTTATCCAGGCGGAATCCTCGACGGAGGGCAGGGGCAGCCAGACGCGCGGCGCCCCGTTGGTCGCCGGCACGTCGACCCGCGTCGTGACTTCGAACACGCGCCAGCCATGGGCGGGATTCGGACTGAAGCCACCTTCGGCGGCATTGGCGAAGCGCGGTGCAGCCAGGGCGGCGGCGGCGAAGGTGGCAGATGCGGTGGCGGTCTTGATGAAGGAACGACGATCCATGATTTTTCTCCTTGGGATTAATTGACGAGCTTTTTCAGTTGTTGGTCTGCAGCGGGTGCATCCCAGTCGACGACGCCGTAGGCCCGCGCCACGATGCGATGCTTTCGGTCGAGAATGACCGTGGTGGGCAGCATGCGGGCACCCCAGGCGCGGCTGATGGTCTGCTCGCGGTCGTGCAGCACCGGCAGCGCCTGTTTTTCGGGCAGGGCTTCCCAGAGGAAATCATCGACCGCCTTTGCGTTGTCGGCGACGGCAACGGTGAGCACGGCGATGCCCTTGGCCTGCCAACGCGCGGCGAGCCGCCCGAGGGCCGGCATCTCTTCGCGGCAGGGCTCGCACCATGTCGCCCAGAAGTTCACCACGACAGGCTTGCCCTTGTACTTTGCGAGCCTCTCGGTCAGCCGGTGGTCGAGGCTTGCCGGAGCCGATTGCGGTACGACCGGTTTGAGAAGCGTTGCCGCCGGCATCGCGGCCACGGCGGCCGGCAGAGCCAGGCAGAATATCAGCGGCGGGGCAGCCGCCCATGCAATTGGGTGTCGATGGATCATCAAGTCTCCCGTTGTGCAACAACCGCCGCGGAGCGGAAGCCACCGCGGCTTACGATGCCTCCGAACGGGAGGCGGCTGACGGCGTGGCGGTACGCAGACCGCCCGAATAGCCGTATCTCTCAACCCATCCGCAATTGCCGGAGCGAGTCGAGGAAATTCTGTTCGTCGTTCAGGTCGAGGCAACGCAGGTCGAGCAGCAGGGCGCCGTCCTCGATGCGGCCGATCACCGGCTTGGGCAGGGTGCGCAGGCCCTGCTCGATCCGGTTGAGCACGCCACTCTTTTTCCCCTCAGGCCTGATCGCGAAGCCGGCCGAAGGCAGGCGGTCCACCGGCAGCGAACCGGAGCCGATCTGCGACTTCAGCACGACGATTTCCGCGGTTACCGCCAAGCCTGCCAGCGCGGCTTGCAGCGCCGCCAGCAGGCGCTCGGCCGCAGCGCGGATCTCGGCCTCGGGCCGCGTCAGTTGGCGCACGGCGGTGACGCGCAGGTGCAGCCGATCGGGGTCGCGGTAGAGCGCGAGCACGGCTTCCAGCGCGGCCAGCGTCAGCTTGCCGACGCGCAGGGCTCGCTTCAGCGGGTTCTTCTTGATCTTCGCGATGAGGTCGCGGCGCCCGACCAGCAGGCCGGCCTGGGGCCCGCCGAGTAGTTTGTCGCCGGAAAAGGTGACCAGGTCGGCGCCGGCCGCGATCGCCTCGGCCGGGGTCGGTTCGTGCGGCAGGCCATAGGCGGCGAGGTCGGCCAGCGTGCCGCTGCCGAGGTCGATGACGAAGGGAAGGTTGTGCCGGTGAGCCAGTTCCGCCAGTTCGCTTTCCGGTACGGTGTGGGTGAAGCCGTGGATCGCATAGTTGCTGGCATGCACCTTCATCAGCATGGCCGTCCGCGGATTGAGGGCCTCGACATAATCCTTGAGGTGGGTGCGGTTGGTGGTGCCGACTTCGACCAGCTTGGCCCCGGCGCGGCTCATGATGTCCGGCACGCGGAAGGCGCCGCCGATTTCGATCAGTTCGCCGCGCGAGACGATCACCTGCTTCTTCTGCGCCAGGGTGTTGAGCAGCAGGAACACCGCGGCCGCATTGTTGTTCACCACGGTCGCCGCCTCGGCGCCGGTCAGTTCGCAGAGCAGCGCGGCGACCACGTTGTCGCGGTCGCCGCGGCCGCCTGTTTCCAGGTCGTACTCCAGCGCACAAGGGTTGCGCGCGGCGGTCACCAGTGCCTGCACGGCTTCCTCAGGCAGCGGTGCGCGGCCGAGGTTGGTGTGCAGTACGGTGCCGGTGAGGTTGAACACCGGGCGCAATTTCGGTTGCATCTTCGCCTTGACGCCGATGCCGACCCTTTCGATCAGCCCGCCTACTTCGGGCGCTGGCGAGCCGTCGCGGATGGCGGCACGGGTCTCCGCCAGGACGTCGCGCACCATGGCCGTGACCAGGGCACGCCCGTGTGCCTCGATCAGCGCCGCGAGCTTTGTTGTGCACAGCAGGCGGTCGACGGAAGGAAGCTGGGAGAGTGGATTCATGATTTCACCCGGACCGGGCAGAAACAGGATGCAGTCAGTGTAGCGGCTTCTGCCGGCACCCGCCAGAGGCGCCGGCAGACATCTTCAACCCCGTCCCGGCCCTGGAAGCCGAAAAGTCGGACTCGCGGCAATGCCGTTGCGAAACGAAACAATCCGGCAGCAGGGCGCCTTCTGCTGCCTCCAGGCCTGCGCAGCACATTCGCGGTCCAGCGCCATGACCCTCAGTTCAGGTGATCGCCTGCCGCTACTTGTACAACACCTGTTCCTTGAGGTTGTCTATGGTCCTTTCGGCAATCGGCCGGTATCTTGCAAACACCTCGGGCGCACAAACATTGCCCTTGGTCCTGTCTTCCAGCACGCGCTTCGCCGTCAGGGTCGAGCCCTTCAGCTTGTAGCTTGCCTGGTAGGACACCAGTTCGTTGCCAACCTTGATGTCGCCGGGCACCGACAGCACTTTGACGCCTTTCGGCATTTCGATCACATACTCCTCGGACAGGGTTCCGCCCATACAGGCGACGGCCGCGTCCGTTTCGGGCTCCATCACCGATTGCACGGCGCTGATGATCGGCTGTTCGATGCCGACTGGAGGAAAGATATAGAAGGCGCCTGCGCCCGGCGTCTTCATGAACTTCTCGGCCTTGAAGCTGGTCTGGTAGCGGTAGGTGTCGACCAACGGCTTGGGATCATCCTTTTCCAGTGTTCCGCTGCCGATGATTCCCATTCGGCGAAAGGCATTCTTCACCAGGTCCGTTTCGACCTCCCGCGTGATCCTGCGCGCCCAAGCCCGGGAAGTCACGGCTTCGCGCCCCGCCTGGGTCACTTCCACCGTGCCTGACACTGACCCATCGGGCGCAATCTTCATCAGGCTGCGAATCGTCTGTCGGTTGTGCGACGCCGGCGGAACCGGCGTCTTGATCCCGTCCCGATGACCCTCGACCAGCAGCACGGGCTTGTCCTGGTCGCTGAAGGGCAGCATGCCGAAGGGTGTCGAGTCCGATGTGGAATCGACAAACAGGTCGAACTCCGGCAGGTAATTGATCACGTGATTGACCCCGAACACCATCGGTATGCGCTGCAGGACATAGCTCGATCCCGCATTCACCAGGGCCTGAGTGCTCTTGATCCCCGTTGCCGCGAGCAGCGCTTGCAACAAGGTCGCGTGATCCTTGCAATCGCCCATCTTGTTGTCGAGCACCAGGTCGATGTCGCGCGGCACCACGGCCCCGACGCCGATGCAGTTGCCGCCGTAAGTGATGTTGGTCGCCACCCATTCATAGAGTGCGCGGGCCTGTTCCTTCTTGCCGACCTTGCCCTTCACGATTTCGCCGGCCAGTTTCGCGATGCGCTCGGTCACCGCCGCCTTGGGGTTTGCCCTGAGGCCATAGGCAGCGGAAATTTCCGCGTGCTTGCGGAAGGTCGAGAAGGCATAGCCGACTTCCTTTTCCGGATCGAAGACGGAATAGTCGCGCCGGGTCAGCTTGACCGGCTTCGGGTTGGCCCAGGTCCATTCGACGATGTTGCGTTCCCCCTGCGTCGCCTTGTACGACTCCTGCATCCCCCGACCTTCGTACTGCACCCACATCGATGCCGGGTAATCGAAGCGCACCCGGATGTCGTCGTAGGCGGAATTCCGGTAGAACAACTGGCTGGCGGAAAAGTGCCCGGGAAACATCGGCTCGGTATCGGTCAGCCGGTAGGTGAGCGCCACGGTGTCGCCGACGGCAAGATCCGCAAACACCACCGTCAGCGTCGTCCAGTCGGAAAACATCGGCGAGTCCTTGCCCTTGCCGCTGTTGACCTCAAGCTGGTAATTGTCCTTCGGCACGTCGATGCGCCGGCCATCGGCTTTCAAGGTATATGCGGCCAGCACCTCGGACTTCTGCGCGCTCGTGCTGTAGCCGATGGATGCCCTCTTGCTGCCCTCCAGTGCCGCTTCCTTGAGCACGGTCCTGGTCCATTCGTGAGTCTCCGTCGCCCTGCCATCCGCGTTGACGACATAAGCAACATGGTAGCGGCCGAAGCGAACCTGCGGGTCCAGCGCGTCCTCAGGTGCAGCGCACGCAGTCCCGCAATTGAGACCGACCAGCAACAGAGCCAGGAATCCAGACTTGGTCAAGAAGTTCATATCGAAAGTATCCGCAGGTCAATGACAATCGATTGTAGCATCCTGCTCCTGCGGGAATCGGCGGTGCGTTTCAGGGATGGGTAAGACATTTCCCCGGACCCGTTCTCGCCCCATGTTCCCGGCCGCTGACGAAACAAGCCGCAGGCCTGCGAGTCAGCGGTGGCATCGCTCCGCCCCGCTGTCACGCGGCGATGGTTTTCGTCTTCCAATGCCGTGTCACCGGCACCGGGTCTTGAGCTTCAGCCCCCCGGCACCAGCAGCAAGTTGGGCCCGCTGCGGGCGTAGCCGGCCTCGTCGACCAGGATGTCGAGCGCCAGCGTCGCAAGATCGTCAGCCACCGGGTCGACGGCGTCCTTTTCGGAATAGACGATCTTCAGGTAGCTCCTGCAGGTATCGCAGGTTTCGGCGCGCACGGCGCCGGGGGTCCTGAGCCCTTCGGCTTCGAGATGGCGATAGCTGATGCCTTCGGTGCCGCCGCAACTGCTGCACTTGACGCGTACCAGGTTCCATTCGGTGTTGCACAAGGCGCAGTGCAGGTAGCGCAGGTTGCCGACTTCGCCTGCGCCGCGCACCACGCTCGCAACCGGCAGAAAGCCGCAGCAGGGGCAGACGCCGGGCACATCGAGCGGGGCGATGTCAGCGACACCGAGGCGCGCCGCGCCTGCCGTCCACAACACCTGGAGGGCGGCTGCGACGTACGGCAGCAGGGCGACATCCTCACCGTACAGTTCGGTATGCAGCACCCGCTCGGCGAGCGCCTCGATGCGCTCCGCGTCGAAGCCGGCAAGGCGCGCGAGATCCTGCCGGGCGGCTTCCGGCGCCTCACGCGCAATCGCTGCGGCGATCTGGCGCAGGCTGCCGTGCCAGGCTGGATCGCGCGGCCAGGATTGCGCCGGCAGCGGCGGCATGCCGTGGGCCCGGGCGCGCGCCAACTGGCCTGCATCGGGTAGCGGCAGGGCCGGCAGGCGTTGCAGGGCCTCGTGCTGGGCACGCGTGATGGCGGCCAGGAAGCGCAGCCAGTCGCCGAGGCTGTGGCCCTCGGCGAGTTGTTCGAAGCGCAGGGCGCGCCCGGCGAAAATCGCTGCCGATTCCGGCACGATGACGTGCGGCGGTTCGCTGCTCGACTTGATGGGGATGATGGGTGCAGTGGTCGTCATGGTCTATAAAACAGGCCGCGGGCCGAAGCCCGCGGGTTTGTCTTGGTGGGGAGCAGCCAGGACACTCAGGATTTGCCGGTCACCTGGCGATACCACGCGCGATGATGCTGCTTGGCCCAGGCGCGGGTAACGGTGCCGTAGACCATGGCGCGAACCGTGCCCCTGACCCAGAGCGCCGCATAGATGTGCACGAAGGTCATGGCGATCATGATCGCGGCGATTGCGGAATGCACCACGGCGCCGAGGCGCACCACATCCACCGGCAGGTTGAAGTAGGCGCGCCACAGGAAGATGCCGGAGACGAACAGCAGCAGCATCGACACGGCCATGGTCCAGAACATCATCTTCTGCCCGCCGTTGTACTTGCCCTGTTCCGGCATGTTGTGGTCGTTGCCGTCCATCATTTCGCCGGCCCGCGAGAGCCACTCCTTGTCCGCCGGCGTCATGGTGTTGAGCGCCTTGAAGCGGAAGAACATGACGAGGAAGGCCAGCGCCATGACGACGCCGAGGTAGGGGTGCAGGATGCGCGCCCAGACACCGCCGCCGAACAACTGCGTCAGCGGATAAAAGGCCGGATGGAAGAAGGCCAGGCCGGACAGGGCGAGCAGGATGAAGCAGATGCCCACCAGCCAGTGATTGGCCCGCTCGTGCGCGTCGTAGCGCGTGAGGTCTTTCGGATTGCGGATCATTCTGCATCCTCCTGTTCGAGCTCATCTTCCAGTTCTTTCGACACCTCGTTGGGACCCTTCATCACATAGTGGAACAAGCTGCCCAGTGCCACGGCCGCCATGGCCACACTGGCCAGCGGCTTGGCGAAGCCCTTCCACAGCGACACCAGCGGACTGATGCTGGGATTGCCGGGCAGGCCCTTGTAGAGTTCCGGCCGGTCCGCATGGTGCAGCACGTACATGACGTGCGTGCCACCCACTCCCGCCGGATCGTAGAGCCCTGCCTGGTCGTAGCCGCGCGACTTCAGGTCGACGATGCGCTTGTCGGCGTAGTCCTTCATCTGCTCCTTCGAGCCGAACTGGATCGCGCCGGTGGGACAGACCTTGGCGCATGCCGGCGCCTGGCCGACAGCGACGCGATCCGAGCACAGGGTGCACTTGTAGGCCTTGTTGTCGGCCTCGGAAATGCGCGGGATGTTGAAGGGGCAGCCGGTGATGCAGTAGCCGCAGCCGATGCAGTTTTCCTGGTGGAAATCGACGATGCCGTTGGCGTACTGGATGATGGCACCGGGCGCCGGGCAGGCCTTGAGGCAGCCCGGGTCGGCGCAATGCATGCAGCCGTCCTTGCGGATCAGCCACTCCAGCTTGCCCTTCTCTTCCACTTCGGCGAAGCGCATCACGGTCCACGACTTGGCCGTCAGGTCGGCCGGGTTGTCGTAAAAGCCCTGGTTGGTTCCGACGTCGTCGCGGATGTCGTTCCATTCCATGCAGGCGGCCTGGCAGGCCTTGCAGCCGATGCAGGTGGAAACATCGATGAGCTTGGCCACTTCCGTGGTTTCGCGCACCGTCGGTGGCGGCGTCGTGGTCGCCGAGCGGCGGGCGATATCTAAGCTTTGCAGTGCCATTTAGCTATCTCCTTATGCCTTCTCGATGTTGACCAGGAACGCCTTGAACTCCGGCGTCTGCGAATTGGCGTCACCCACGAACGGCGTCAGCGTGTTCGTGATGTAGCCAGGCTTGGCCACGCCCTTGAAGCCCCAGTGCAGCGGGATGCCGACGGTGTGAATCTTCTTGCCATCGACATCCAGCGTCCTGATGCGCTTGGTGACCACCGCCACCGCCTTGATGAAGCCCCGGTTGCTGCGCACCTTGACCTTGTCGCCGTTGCCGATGCCTTTCTCCTTTGCCAGTTCCTCGCCGATCTCGACGAACTGCTCGGGTTGCAGCACGGCGTTGATCTTCGCGTGCTTGGTCCAGAAGTGGAAATGCTCGACCAGGCGATAGGTGGTCGCGACGTAAGGGAAGTCCTTGGCCTTGCCGAACACCTCCATGTCGCCCTTGTACACCCGCGCCGCCGGGTTGCTGATGGCCTTCGGGTTTTTCGGATGGAAGGGGTTGTTGTCCAGCGGCGTTTCGAAGGGCTCGTAGTGCTCGGGGAAGGGACCGTCGGCCAGGGCCGGCGCAAACAGCCGCGCCACGCCTTCCGGGTTCATGATGAAAGGCATCACGCCTTCCTCCGGTGCGGCATCGGGTCGCATGTCGGGAATGTCGTTGCCGCCCCATGCGGTGCCGGTCCAGCGGATCACCGCACGCTTGGGATCCCATGGCTTGCCCGCCAAATCGCAGGAGGCGCGGTTGTAAAGGATGCGCCGGTTGGCCGGCCAGGCGAAGCCCCAGTTGAGGGTCTGGCCGAGGCCGGACGGATCGGCGTTGTCGCGCCGCGCCGTGAGGTTGCCCGCCTGCGACCAGCAGCCACCGTAGATCCAGTTGCCGCATTGGGTGGAACCGTCATCGCGCAACTGCGCGAAGCCGGCGATCTGCTCGCCCGGCTTGACCAGGACCTTGGTCTTGTCCTTGGGATCGAGGACTTCACCCAGCGCCTTGCCGGAGATTTCCATGAGCAGTTCGTCGGGTGACGGCTTGCCCGGAATGCGATGCGGCCAGGTCAGGTTGAGAATCGGCTCGGGCAGCTTGCCGCCGTCCTTGGCGTACATCTCTTTGAGCTTGAGGAACAGCGCGGCCATGATCTCGATGTCGCCCTTCGATTCGCCAGGACCGTCGGCTGCCTTCCAGTGCCACTGGATGACGCGTCCGGAACTGGTGAAAGAGCCGGAATACTCGGCGAAGAGGTCGGCCGGCAGGCGGAACACCTCGGTCTGGATCTTCGACGGATCGGCTTCGTTGAACTCGCCATGCGGTTTCCAGAACTCGGACGTGTCGGTGACCAGCGGGTCCATGATGACCAGATACTTGAGCTTGGCCATCGCGTCGCCGACTTTCTTCTTGTTCGACACCGAGGCCAGCGGGTTGAAGCCCTGGCAGAAGAAGCCGTTCATCTTGCCCTGGTGCATGCGCTCGAAGATCGCCAGCACATCATAGGCAGCGTCCTTCTTCGGCAGCCAGTCGTAGCCGTAGTCGTTCGTGTCGGTCGCCGCCGCCCCGTACCAGGCCTTCTGCAGGCTGGTAAACCATTTCGGGAAGTTCTGCGGAAAGTTCATCTGGTTCGGCCGCAGCGCCTTCGGCGTGCGCTTTTCCAGATAGGTCTTGCGATCGACGTCCTGGTCGGTCGGCGCCGACAGGTAGCCGGGCAGCACCTCGGAGTACAGGCACATGTCGGTGATGCCCTGCACGTTGGCGTGGCCGCGCAACGCGTTGATGCCGCCGCCGGCCATGCCCATGTTGCCCAGCAGGAGCTGGATCATGGCCATGGTGCGGATGTTCTGCGAACCGACCGAATGCTGCGTCCAGCCCAGCGCGTAGCAGATTGTCATCGTCTTGTTGGGCGCCGCGGTCTCGGCGATGTACTCGCAGACCTTGAGGAACTGATCCTTCGGCGTACCGCTGACCTTGCTGACCAGTTCCGGCGTGTAGCGGCTGTAGTGCTTCTTCATCAACTGGAACACGCAGTTCGGGTCCTGGAGGGTCGGATCGACCTTGGCAAAACCGTCCTTGTCGAGCTGGTATTTCCAGGTGTCCTTGCCGTAGCTTCGCTTTTCGGCGTTGTAGCCCGAGAAGAAGCCATCCTCGAACTTGTAGCCCTCGTCGACCAGGAAGGCCGCGTTGGTGTAGGCCTTGACGTAGTCCTCATGGATCTTGTTGTTGGCGAGCAGGTAATTGACTACGCCGCCCAGGAAGGCGATGTCGGCACCGGCGCGAATCGGCGCGTAGTAATCGGCAACGGCGGCGGAACGCGTAAAGCGCGGGTCGACCACGACCAGCTTGGCCTTGCGGTCCTTTTTCGCTTCGATCACCCATTTGAAGCCACAGGGATGCGCTTCGGCGGCATTGCCGCCCATCACCACGATCAGGTCGGCATTCTTGATGTCGACCCAGTGGTTGGTCATTGCGCCACGCCCAAATGTCGGACCCAGACTGGATACCGTGGGGGCGTGTCAGATGCGTGCTTGTGTGTCGAGTGCGACGACTCCCAGTCCGCGCAGGACCTTGACCGTGATGTAGCCGGCTTCGTTGCCGGCAGCGGAAGAAGCGAGGAAGCCGGTGGTGGTCCAGCGGTTGACCGTTACGCCTTCGGCATTCTTTTCGATGAAGTTCGCATCGCGGTCCTTCTTCATGTGCGTCGCAATGCGGCTGATCGCGTCATCCCACGAGATGCGCTTCCACTCGTTGCTGCCGGGCTCGCGCACTTCAGGGTACTTGAGCCGGTTGGGGCTCTTGACCATGTCGAGCAGGCCGGCACCCTTGGGGCACAAGGTGCCGCGGTTGACGGGGTTGTCCGGGTCGCCCTCGATATGGATGATGTCGGATTTCGCGTTCTTGGACTTGTCGCCCGTGGTGTATACCAGGACCCCGCAGCTCACCGAGCAGTAGGGGCACATGTTGCGGGTTTCCGTGGCGCGGGCGAGCTTGTAGCTGCGCACCTCCGCCAGGGCCGATGTGGGTGAGAATCCCATCAGCGCGATGGAAGACCCGCTCAGACCGGCGCCGCAGACCTTGAAGAACTGCCGCCGTGTGACTTGCATTTATCGATCTCCTCTCCAGTGCGCATGAGCGGTTGCCCCGCGCTCGACCGGCTTTTTTGCCGGCCTCTGCGGCTTATGCTACTCCTTCCAAGCAGGAGGAATGCCGCAGCGCAGCAGAGGGGATCGGGGCATGGTTGACACATGCCCTTCGGGGCGGCTGTCAGCCGCCCGTTGCGGCGAAGCGCTTCTCGATTTCCGGCGCCGGAATGTAGCCACCGACCCGCTCGCCGCTGGAGAAAAAGATTGCCGGCGTGCCGCCGATGTGGAGTTTGCGCCCAAGCTGCGTGGATTTTTCCAGTCCGGCGGTATCGCACTTGGCAGGCATGCCGGGCAGCGCCTTGCCGGTGGTCATCCAGTCGACCCAGGCTTTGGACTTGTCCGGCGCACACCAGATCGCCTTTGACTTGTCGAGGGAATCATCTCCCAGTACCGGATAGAGGAAGGTGTAGACCGTGACGTCCTTCAGGGTCAGGATGTCCTTCGCCAGTTTCTTGCAATAGCCGCAGTTCGGGTCCTCGAACGTCACCATGATGTTTTTCCCCGAACCGCGCACCTGCTTCACGGCCAGGTCGAAGGGCAGGGAATTGAACTGGCGCTCCGCAGTGATGTTCTTTCCCGACTTCACGTCCAGCAGATTGCCGATCAGCACGTAGGTGCCCTTGTCGTCGGAGTAGAAAATCTGGCCATCCACGGTGACTTCCCAAAGGCCGGCCACGGGCGATTTGACGAGCTTCTCGACCTTCCCAAGCTTGGCTTCGACGGCTTTTTTCACATCGGCCTCGTCGGCAACGGCGGCGAGGGACAAACAGCCGAGAACGGCGGCAAGCAGTGGTAGTTTCATGGGTTCTCCAGGGAAATTCAGGACGCCAGTGCGTAGCGGACCAGCAGGTTCTTTATGACCGGCAACGTGTTGGTGAGGTTCAATCCCATATTGCGCAGCCTGGTCAAGGGCTGCCCCGCCGGACGGAACAGGTCGTGCAGACTATCAGTCACGGTTTGCAATGTCACCACTTCTTCCTTGCGCGCCCGTTCGTAGCCGCGCAGCAGCGCCAGGTCGCCACAATCGACGTGGCCCGGCTTGTCGCACAGCACGGCTGCCAGAACCTGCGCATCCCGAAAGCCCAGATTGATGCCGTGGCCGGACAGCGGATGGATGGTATGCGCGGCATCGCCGATCAGCGCCAGTCGCGGCGCCACGGCATGCGGCGCGCGCATCAGGCGCAACGGAAAGCCGGCAGGCGCGGTGATCAGCTCCAGCGCGCCCAGGCGCAGTTCCCCTGCCTCGGCAACACGAGTGCATAGTGCGGCATGGTCGAGCGCGAGCAGCTCGCGCCCGTGATCCTCGCCGGTGGACCAGACGATCGAAATGCGATTGCCCGGCAGCGGCAGCCAGGCAAGCACCCCGTCACCGCGGAACCACTGGAAAGCCGTGCCGCGATGCGGTTGCGCGACGGCGAAGTTCGCGACCACGCCCAACTGGTCATACGGATCGAAGCGGACGCCGATGCCGGCCGCAGACCGCGTCCAGGAATCGGCGCCATCGGCCGCGACGATCAGCCGTGCGCTCAGCGTGCGGCCGTCATCAAGCGTCAGTTGCGCTGCGTCAGGGGTGAACGCCAGGGCCTTCGGCTGCGCGGGGCAAAGCAGGCTCAGATTGCCCTGGCGCCTGGCCGTCTCCCACAATTCGCGGTGCATCAATGACGATTCGAGGATCCAGGCCAGTTCCGACACGCCGCTACCGTAGGCCGTGAAATCCAGCCGCCCACCCGCATCGCCGCTGATTTCCATGGCCCGCACCGCTTCCATGCGCGTCGCATCGAGATGGCGCCAGGCGCCCAGGTCATCGAGGAAGCCTGCATTGGCCGGACTGACCGCGTAGACGCGCGAATCCCATCCCTCGGGGAAGACAGGCGACTTCGCTTCGACCAGTGCCACCGCCAGGGCCGAGCGGCGCAAGGCTGCTGCCAGCGCCAGGCCCGCCAAGCCACCGCCGACAATCACGACATCGTAGTCCATGCCCCGATTGTCGCCCACCGGGGCTTGCCTTGACAAGCCAAGCGTGCGCCGAGGATAATTCCGCCCCTTTGCGCGGTGATGTAGCTCAGCTGGTTAGAGCGACGGATTCATAATCCGTAGGTCGAGGGTTCAAGTCCCCCCATCACCACCAGCATACAGGCGGGTTCCAGCGTTTTCGCGGGAATCCGCCTTTCTACTATTCATCGCCCTCTTCTACAATTCCTGGTCTAGACAGGGGTTCGACGTTGTCCCCAAGGCGAGCCCGGACATAGCGTTGCGTCATAGCGACGTGCTTGTGTCCAATTGTCCGCGCGGGCTATCCGGTCATAAGGCGCGCGGGCTTCCCTGGCAGATCTCCCCGCGTTACCCACCGGCACCGCCGCCGCCAGCCACATAGGGGCGCGGCAGCGGAGCCCGTGGATAACGCTCGGTAGGAGTTCAGAAGAGTTCCGGTTGCGAATCGTCGCTTGGTGATGGAGACACTTTCCGGCCATCTGCCAGGTCAAGCAGTCGAGGGAATGCATATATCGTCGCGCGACGACCGGAGCCAGGAAAAAGCGTGACGATGATCTTGGCCTCCAGCAATTGGCGAATCAATATGTGCGCAGTTTGCTTGGAGATGCCAGTATCGGAAACATGCTGGGCTCGAAAGATCGGGCGGGTAAAGAGGCTATCGACAAGCTGCGCGATGTGCTGGGAGTGTGTAGCGCTTCGCACCTGGTCTTTCATTTGATCGTAGAGGGCCATGATGTCTTTTGCGCGCTCGGTGTTGATCCTGGCCTGCTCGACAACCGCACGCAAGAAAAACTCGATCCAGCCAGTCCAGTCCGACTTTCGAGAGATATTCTGGAGGCGGACGTAATACTCATCGCGATTGGTTTCTAGGTAGGCACTCAAGTAGAACATGGGGCTAAATAAGCGCCCCTTGGCAAAAAGAAAAAGCGGAATCAGTAGCCGACCGATCCGGCCATTTCCATCCTTGAAGGGGTGGATCAACTCAAACTGGGCGTGCATGACCGCTGCTTGGGCAAGCACATCGAAGTCAGGGCCGCTGACGTAGGTTTCCCATGCTTGCAGGTGGCCCGGTAGCTGCAAAGGGGTAGGGGGAACAAAGGACGCCTCGTTGATAGGGCAACCCGGTGTGCCGATCCAGTTCTGATCTTGCCGAAACTGACCAGGCGCCTTGTCTTGTCCGCGGACGCTGCTCATCAGCACCTTGTGTAGCTGTAGGATCAGGTTCAGCCGTATCGGGCGATCCTTCAAGTAGTCTTGAGCGAGGCGAAGGGCGGTTCGGTAATTCAGAACCTCCTGAATGTCGTGAGTCTTGTTCTCGTCGTACTGACGACCGGCCTCATGCTCCAGCACCTCCTCAAGCGTGGCTTGAGTGCCTTCGATCTTGGAAGAAAGTACAGCCTCCTGGTCGGTCAGCGGGGATAGAAGAATCTCCGGATTGACCATCCCCTGCAACAAGCCGTCGTAGCGGGCCAAGGCGGCATTAGCTTCGCCTACTTGGGCAATCAGTCTGCGATAGTCCAAGTCGACTAGTGGAAGGGCCTGTGGTTCGTAGGGATCCATGGATGTGCGTATCTATTCGTTTGTGTATAGCGTAAAGCAGGCTAAAGTATTTGCGTATAGCAAAGCTAAACACACTATACACAAATTTGTGTATAGCGCAACAGACGCTCCCACCTTTGTGTATCAAATACATGAAAGCTTTATACGCAAACAAATACCAATACAGTAAAAAGGCTTTCTACAATTCCAAAACACCCCGCACAACGGCGCAGCTTCGCAGGGGATCATCGGAGGAGGTTTGTAGAATCAAAAACAACGCAAGCCATTGCTGCCGAAGGGTTCTAGACATGGCTTCATAATCCGTAGGTCGAGGGTTCAAGTCCCCCCATCACCACCAGTTCATCAAGAAGCCGTTGATCCCACAAGGTCAGCGGCTTTTCTTTGGCCAGGCATTACCGGTCTGGGGAAACCATCCCGCCGAGCGCTTGCGGCGGTCGCTGCTACGGAATCAAGCCGGCAGGTGGCGCTCCGCCAGATTGCGCAGCTTCTGCCAGAGCTGCCAGCCGACGAAGGCGCGGCGGGCCCAGCGCCAGGCGCTTTTCGGGCGAACCACGATCAGCACCGCGGCCCCGGCAACGACGACCTCCGGGTTTCGGCGTACCCAGCGGGCGCCTTCGACGGCGTAGTCTGCCCCGGTGAACAGGGGCCTCATGCCGCTCGCGTAGTCGCCAAAGTCGGCGCGCAGGCTTTCGCTGGCAATCTGCAGCCGCTGCTTCTTCAGCGCAAGTTCCAGCGTTGTCGGGTTCACTGCGATCTGCTGGCGTCGCCGGGCGCCAGGGCCTCGCGGTCGCTGCGCAGTTCGGCCAGGCTGGCGGAAAACAGCTTCGAACCCGACCGCGCAAGGCTCATGGCCAGGGCTACGCTGGCCACGCCGGCGCCGAGGAACAGCGCGGAAAAGACGCCGAGGGCCAGCAGCCGGTTGTTTTCCCACAGCAGCACCGTGAGAAAGATGGCGAGGAAGATCAGCCCCGCAGCGAGGCAAAGAAACGCCGCTCCGCCATAGGCGAGCAGGGAAACCAGACGCACCCGCTCCTCGGCAAGCTCGACGCCGAGGAGTTCGAGGCGGTTGTGCAGCAGGGTGACGCCGGTGCCCAGCAGGCCCTTGGTCGAAGCGAACAGGCCGCGCTGGTCCGCCACCTTGGCCCCCCGATCACCCACTGCCGTGCTCAGCGACGGCCGATCAGCAGGCCGACGATGAAGCCGAAGCCGGCGGCGACACCCACCGAACGCCACGGATTGTCATGCACATAGTCGTCGGCAACGCGGCCGACCTGTTTGGCCTTGTCCACCAGCGCGGCCTCGGCTTCGGCCAGCTTGATCTTGGCGCTGGCCAGGCGATCCTGGGTCTTGGCGCGGATATCGGCGATCTTGTCGCCGGCCTGGCCCGCGGTGGCGCGCAGCAGTTCTTCCGTGTCGGCAATCACCAGCTTTACGTCGGAAATCAGTTTTTCTTTGGTGACATCGCTTGCGTCGCTCATGGCTATCTCCTGAAATGAAGTGCTAAAACCCCAGATTACCGATTTTGTCGCTGCACCGCAATGATCCATTTCATGCGGAAGGGAACTCGTAGTCAATCGTCAGCGGCGCGTGGTCGGAGAAGCGTTGCGCCTTGTAGACGGCTACCTGGTGCGCCGCGGCGGCGAGGCCGGGCGTGGCGATCTGGTAGTCGATGCGCCAGCCGACGTTCTTGGCCCAGGCCTGGCCCCGGTTCGACCACCAGGTGTAGGCTTCGCCGCCCGCCTCAGGCAGCAGCCGGCGATGCACGTCGACCCAGCCCAGGTCGTCGAAGACGGAAGACAGCCAGGCGCGTTCCTCGGGCAGAAAGCCCGAGTTCTTCTGGTTGGATTTCCAGTTCTTGAGGTCGATTGGCCGGTGCGCGATGTTCCAGTCGCCGCACAGCAGGATTTCCCGTCCGTCTTGCCGGGCCTTGCGCGCAAGGCGTTGCAGTTGCGGGCGGAACTGGTCGAGGAAGCGGAACTTGGCCTGCTGGCGCTCGTCCGAGCTTGAACCGGAAGGCAGGTACAGCGATACCACCGACAGCTTGCCGAAATCGGCTTGCAGGTAGCGGCCTTCGGCATCGAACTCGGCATTGCCAAAGCCTTCGACGACGCGCTCGGGCGGCCACCGGGAATAGATGCCGACCCCGCTGTAACCCTTCTTTTCGGCAGCATGAAAGCACCCCGTGAATCCGGCCGGGGCGCACAGGGACGGGGTCAGGTCGGCGATTTGCGCCTTGAGTTCCTGGACGCAGACGATGTCGGCGCGCTGCTTCCCCATCCATTGGAAAAACCCCTTGGCGGCGGCGGAACGTATACCATTGAGATTCAGTGTGAGTATTCGGAGCATGTGCCTGAGCATGTAGAATGCGTTTGATGAATGCCAACGCCGACCTTGTCGTCACCAGCGAGCCAAGCCAGTTGAGCGGCGAGTTTATCGCCTTCGCCTGCGCTCTGGGCGTGTTGCGCTTCGGCGAGTTTACGACCAAGGCGGGACGCCTGAGTCCGTATTTCTTCAATGCCGGCTTGTTCAACGATGGCGCCTCGCTGTCGCGCCTGTGTGATTTCTACGCGCGCCGCATCCTGGCCTCCGGGGTCCGCTTCGATGTGTTGTTCGGGCCGGCCTACAAGGGCATTCCGCTCGCCGCCGGCGCCGCAATCGCGCTGGCAGGTCTCGGACGCAACGCCCCCTATGCCTACAACCGCAAGGAAGCCAAGGATCACGGCGAAGGCGGCACGCTGGTGGGCGCGCCGCTCAAGGGGCGTGTGCTGATCATCGACGACGTGATTTCCGCGGGCACCTCGGTACGCGAATCGGTGGATCTGATCCGGGATGCCGGCGCCACGCCTGCCGCGGTGGTCATTGCACTCGATCGCCAGGAACGAGGCCAGGGCGAACTCTCCGCCACGCAGGAAGTCCAGGAAAACTACGGCCTCCCGGTGATCAGCGTTGCCGGCTTGACCGACCTCATCAATTATCTTTCCGGCCATCCGGAACTTGAAAACAATCTCGCCGCCGTGCGCGCTTACCGTGTTCGTTACGGCATCGCCTGATGTCCATGACATATCTCCCTGGAGACAACCCATGCGCCTGATTCCCGCCCTGTTGTTCGCTTCTTCCGCCCTGTTTGCCGCGGGCGCCGCCGCCCAGGCACGCATCTATTGTTGCGATGACGCCAACGGACGCAAGGTATGCGGCGACTTCCTGCCCCCGGCATGCCAGGGCCGGGCCTATGAAGAGCGAGACAATCGCGGCTTTGTTTCCAAAATGGTCGAAGCCCCGTTGACCGAAGAGCAACAGGCGCGCCGCGAGGCGGAAAGGCTCAAGAAGGAAGAAGAGGCGAAGAAGGCCGGCGAGGAACGCCGCAAGGTCCTTGCCCTGCTATCGACCTATTCCAGCGAAAAGGACATCACATCGGCGCGGGATCGCGCCCTGGCCCAGGTGGAGCAGAACCTGAAGCAGTCCCAGCAGCGCTTGGAGGACGCCAAGAAGAAGAAGCTGAAGCTTGACGGCGAACAGGAGTTCTACAAGGGCAAACCCCTGCCCGGCCCGGTCAAGGCGGAGGTCCGCGAAAACGAAAAGGAACTCAAGGCCCAGCAGGCCGCCGTGGATGGCAGGCTCAAGGACATGGAAGACATCCGCATTCGTTTCGCGGAGGAGAGGAAGCGTTATCTTGAGGCGACGGGCAAGAAACAGGCGGAAGCCAAGCCCGGATCGTCCGCTGCTGAAAGCAAGCCGGCAGACATGCCTGCGCCTGCGGCGGCCCCTGCGCCTGCCGCGGCACCGGCCAAACCGGCCGCGGCACCGGCCAAACCGGCCGAAAAGAAGTAGTCAGCCGCCGAGTTTTTTCTTCAGCAGGTCGGTGACCTGCTGCGGATTGGCCTTGCCCCGGGTGGCCTTCATGGCCTGCCCGACGAGGGCGTTGAAGGCCTTGTCCTTGCCTGCGCGGTATTCTTCGACCGACTTCTGATTGGCGGCGAGCACTTCATCGACCAGGGTCTCGATCGCGCCGGTGTCGGTGATCTGTTTCCAGCCTTTCGCCTCGATCACGGCGTCGGCATCCTTGCCCTCACCGGCCCACAGCGCGTCGAAGACATCCCGTGCAATCTTGTTCGAGATCGTGCCGTCGGCAATGCGGCGGATGATGCCGGCCAGTTGTCGGGCAGACAACGGTGCCGCGGCAATCTCCAGTCCTTCCTTGTTGAGCCGGGCGGAGAATTCGCCCATCACCCAGTTGGCGACCGGCTTCGCATTCCCCTTGCCGGCTGCCCCCAGCGCAGCCTCGAAGTAGGTTGCCATTTCGCGGGACGCCGTCAGCGTTGCCGCGTCGTATGGCGATAGCCCGAATTCGGTCGCGAAACGCTGCTTCATCGCTTGCGGCAGCTCCGGCATCCGCCCGCGAACTTCGGCGATCCAGTCATCCTTGATTTCCAGCGGCAACAGGTCGGGATCGGGGAAGTAGCGGTAGTCGTGCGCGTCTTCCTTGCTGCGCATCGAGCGGGTTTCGCCCATCTCGGGATCGAACAGCACCGTGGCCTGGCGGATGGCGCGGCCTTCAGTGATTTCGTTGATCTGCCACTGAACCTCGAAGTCGATCGCCTGCTGCATGAAGCGGAAGGAATTGAGGTTCTTTATCTCGCGCCGCGTACCCAGTTCCTGCTGCCCCATCGGTCGCACCGACACGTTGGCATCGCAGCGAAACGAGCCTTCCTGCATGTTGCCGTCGCAGATGCCGATCCACTGCACCAGGGCATGCAGCGCCCTGGCGTAGGCCACCGCCTCGGCCGAAGAGCGCATATCGGGCTCGGTGACGATTTCCAGCAGCGGCGTGCCGGCGCGGTTCAGGTCGATCCCGGTGCGGCCATGGAAATCCTCATGCAGCGACTTGCCGGCGTCTTCTTCGAGGTGGGCCCGCGTCAGGTGCACGAATTTCTCGGTCGCTGTGTCACCGCTGCCGACGGTAATCGCCAGTCCGCCACCTGATACCACCGGGGTCTCGAACTGGCTGATCTGGTAGCCCTTGGGCAGATCGGGATAGAAATAATTCTTGCGGGCGAAGATCGAGCGCGGCGCGATCTTCGCCCCGACGGCGAGGCCGAACTTGATGGCACAGACCACGGCCTCGCGGTTCAGGACCGGCAGGACGCCGGGCAGCGCGATGTCCACCGCGCTGGCCTGCACGTTCGGGGCGGCGCCGAAGGCGATGCTGCTGCCCGAGAATATCTTGGACCTGGTTTGCAACTGGGCATGGGTTTCCAGGCCAATGACGACTTCCCACTGCATGGTCAGATCCCCTGTGGCATCTTGAGATGCCAGTCCGTGGTCTCTTGATACTGGTGCGCCACATTGAGCATCTTCGCCTCGCCGAACCAGTTGCCGATGATCTGCAGCCCGACGGGCATGCCGTGGTTGCCGAAGCCGCAGGGCAAGGACATGCCCGGCAGGCCGGCGAGGTTGGTGGAGATGGTGTAAATGTCCGACAGGTACATCTGCACCGGATCTTCGCTCTTGGCGCCGAAGGCGAAAGCCACCGTGGGCGAGGTCGGACCCATGATCACGTCGCACTCCTTGAACGCCGCGACAAAGTCGGCGGCGATCAGGCGGCGGATCTTCTGCGCCTGGAGGTAGTAGGCGTCGTAGTAGCCGTGCGACAGCACATAGGTGCCGATCAGGATGCGGCGCTTGACCTCCGCGCCGAAGCCCTGCGCCCGGCTGCGCGAGTACATCTGCTCCAGATCGGCATATTCCGGCGCCCGGTAGCCGTAGCGCACGCCATCGAAGCGCGACAGGTTGGAGCTGGCTTCGGCCGGCGCGATCACGTAATAGGCAGGCACTGAAAGGCCCGAGTTGGGCAAGCGCACGTCCACCGTGACGGCGCCCAGCCGGCGGTACTCGGCCAGCGCGCCATCGACCGCGGCGCGCACGTCGGCATCCATGCCCGCGCCGAAAAACTCCTGCGGCAAGCCGATCTTGAGGCCCGCCAGCGGCTGTTCCAGATCGCGCAGGTAGTCGTCCCGGGGGCGCTCCAGCGACGTCGAATCGCGGGCATCGAAACCGGCCATGGCATTGAGCAGCAACGCGCAGTCTTCCGCGCTCTTCGCCATCGGCCCGCCCTGGTCGAGACTGGAGGCGAACGCGATCATGCCCAGCCGCGATACCACGCCGTAGGTCGGCTTCAGGCCGGTGAGTCCGCACAAGGCTGCCGGCTGGCGGATCGAGCCGCCGGTATCGGTGCCGGTCGCCGCCGGGGTGAGCCTCGCGGCGATGGCCGCCGCCGCGCCGCCCGAGGAGCCGCCGGGCACGCGCGACAGATCCCACGGATTCTTCACCGGGCCGAAGTAGGAGGTCTCATTCGACGAACCCATGGCGAATTCGTCCATGTTGAGCTTGCCCAGCGTCACCATGCCCGCCGCGGCGAGCTTTTCGACCACATGGGCATCGTAGGGTGACACGAAGTTTTCCAGGATCTTCGAGCCGCAGGTGGTGCGCCAGCCCCTGGTGCAAAAAATGTCCTTGTGCGCCAGGGGTATGCCTGTAAGCGGGGTGGCGCCGGCGCCTGCTCTCAGGGTCTGGTCGGCGACGCGGGCCTGCGCCAGGGTCCTTTCGCGATCGGTGGTGATGAAGGCATTCAGTGCGGGATCCAGTTTCTCGATGCGATCGAGGAACAGCGTTGCCAGTTCGACAGCCGAAACCTTCTTTGCCGCCAGGGCGGCGGAGAGTTCGCGAAGCGAGGAGTTGATCATTCGATTACTTTTGGCACAAGGTAGAGGCCGGCTTCGGTTTCCGGCGCAACGGCCTGATAATCCGCGCGGCGATCCGTTTCGGTGACCACATCCTGGCGCAGGCGCTGGACGACATCGACGGCATGCGCCATCGGCTCGATGCCCGTGGTGTCCACGGCCTGCAACTGTTCGATGAAGCCGAGGATGCCGTTCAACTGTTCGCGCGTGGTTTCGCGCTCCGCGGATGACAGTTCGATGCGCGACAAAAGGGCGATGCGGGCGATGTCTTCCAGATTCAGGGACATGATGGCAAGTGGGGGTGAGTGACGCCGGAGCCGGGCCTGAACACTGCTGTTTTGGCCGGCGCGATAGGGTATCATAAGCGACTTTTTGGTTGCGGTCGCTGCGTTTGACGACGACAAAACCGGCGTTGACCGGCACCGGGACTCCGCTATCTGCCCAGCCTGCTTTGCGCGGGCTTCACCACTGGAACCATGATGTTCGGCTTTCTCCGCTCCTATTTTTCCACCGACCTTGCCATTGATCTGGGTACCGCCAACACGCTGATCTATCTGCGTGGCAAGGGCGTGGTGCTAGACGAGCCTTCGGTCGTCGCCATTCGCACCGAAGGCGGCCCCAACGCCAAGAAAACCATTCAGGCGGTCGGTCGCGAGGCCAAGACCATGATTGGCCGCAACCCCAAGGAAATCGCCGTGATCCGCCCGTTGAAGGATGGCGTGATCGCCGATTTCACCGTTACCGAGCAAATGCTCAAGCAGTTCATAAAGCGGGTTCATGAATCCCGGCTGTTTTCGCCCAGCCCCCGCATCATCATCTGCGTACCCTCGGGCTCGACCCAGGTGGAGCGTCGCGCCATCCGCGAATCGGCGCTCGGCGCCGGCGCCTCGCATGTGTATCTGATCGAGGAACCGATGGCGGCCGCCATCGGCGCCGGCCTGCCGGTGTCGGATGCCACCGGCTCGATGGTGGTGGATATCGGCGGCGGCACCACCGAGGTCGGCGTGATTTCGCTCGGCGGCATGGTCTATGCAAACTCGGTGCGCGTCGGCGGCGACAAGTTCGACGAAGCGATCATCTCCTACATCAGCCGCAACTACGGCATGCAGATCGGCGACAACAGCGCGGAAAACATCAAGAAACAGATCGGTTCCGCGTTTCCCGGTGCCGAGGTACGCGAAATGGAAGTGTCCGGCATCAATCGCGCCGAGGGCATTCCCCGCAAGTTCACGATCTCCTCGAATGAGGTTCTCGAAGCCTTGTCGGAACCGCTCAACCAGGTGGTCAAGGCGGTCAAGGATGCGCTGGAAAAGACTCCGCCCGAGCTTGGCGCCGACATTGCCGAACGCGGCCTTGTGCTGACCGGAGGTGGTGCACTATTGCACGACATGGATCGACTGCTCACCGAAGAAACCGGCTTGCCGGTGATCGTGGCCGACGATCCTCTGACTTGTGTCGTGCGCGGCTGCGGCATGGCACTTGAAAAGATGGACAAACTTGGCAGTATTTTTGCCAACGAGTAGGACCCGCCCCGTGTAGCTTGCATGCTTGCCCCGCGGCCATCGAAAGCGGGGTGCCACCGGGTTTCCCTGTTCTGAGAGCGCATCTGCCTTGATGTCCGTCGCTGGCCATGCTCCGCCACCCTTCTTCAAGCGGGGTCCGGCACCGCTTGTGCGGCTGGCTTTCTTCGTCTCGCTGTCGGTGATCCTGCTGATTGCCGACCTGCGCTTTCATACCCTGGAATGGGCGCGCCTGGCGGTTGCCACGGTAGCCTGGCCATTGCAGCGCATCAGCTGGATGCCGATCGATGCCGCGGGCGATTTCGGCGCCTATCTGGCGCGGCAATCCAGCCTGTTGCAGGAAAACGAGGACCTGCGCCGGCGCCAGCTTGGTACCGCCAACCTGCTGCTGCGCCAGCAGCACCTGGAGCAGGAGAACATGCGCCTGCGCGCCCTGTTGGACATGCGCGCGCGGCTGCCGGTCGAAGGGCGCATCGCCGAGATACTCTATGCGGCACGCGACCCGTTCTCGCGGCGGGTGATCATCGACAAGGGAATCCAGCATGGCATCAGCGCCGGCCAGGCGGTGGTGGACGACATCGGCGTGATCGGCCAGGTGGCGCGGGTCTTCCCGCTAACGGCGGAGGTGTTGCTGCTGACCGACAAGGACCAGGCGATACCCGTGGAGGTGCAGCGAAACGGCTTGCGCGCCATCCTCGCGGGTGCCGGCGCGGGCATGATGGAGCTGCGCTTCCTGGCGGCCAACGCCGAGGTCCAGGCCGGCGATATCCTGACGACGTCGGGACTCGACGGCGTCTATCTGCCGGGCCTGCCGGTGGCCAGGGTGGTCAAGATAGACCGCGACAACTCCTACTCGTTTGCCCGCATCACCTGCGCTCCCCTGGCCGGCGTCGAACGTCACGGCTTGGCCCTGGTGCTGGGCGGACGCACCGCCTTGCCGCCGCGACCGGATGACGCGCCGTCGACCGCGGACGAGCCGGGCCGCGGCAAACGGATAAAGAAGAAGGTCAGATGATGACCTATTCCCCTGCACTGGATGCGCGGCCGGCGGTGCACCGTCCGCCCGTCGCGAGGGAGGCGTAGATGGAACCGACCCATTCCTCGCGCCGCATTCTGCTGCCGGTCAGAAACTGGTTCATCGTGCTGACGCTGTTTCTCGCTTTGCTGCTGAACCTGATTCCATTCGGGCGGCTGCCGGGCATTCCCGACTGGGTGGCCCTGGTGCTGGCGTTCTGGTGCGTTCACCAACCCTTGAAAGTCGGCATGTCGGCCGCCTTTGTGCTCGGCCTGGCGATGGACGTGGCCGACGCCAGCGTGATGGGGCAGCACGCCCTGGCCTATGTGTTGCTGGCCTTCGCCGCCGCCGGTTGGTCGCGACGGGTGTTGTGGTTCCCCCTGGCGCAGCAGGCGCTGCACTTGCTGCCCATGTTCCTTGGCATGCAGTTGGCAATGCTGACAGCGCGCCTGCTGGGCGGCGCCGAGTTTCCCGGTATCCTGTGGTTTCTTTCGAGCTTCAGCGCCGCTCTGCTCTGGCATCCGGTGACCTACCTGCTCTTGATTCCCCAGTTCAGCCCGGACGACAAAGACGTTCATCGGCCGATCTGAATGGAATTCAAGAACCCCCAGGAAGAACTCGAACGCTTCCGTTCGCGGCTGGCGGTCGCGGGCGGCTTCGTGCTGTTCTGTTTCACGCTGTTGTTCGTCCGCTTCGTCTGGCTGCAGATCGTCCAGCACGACTACTACCAGACCCGCGCCGAAGACAACCGCATTTCGCTGGTGCCCATCCTGCCCAACCGCGGCCTGATCCTCGACCGCAATGGCGTGGTGCTGGCGCGCAACTACTCGGCCTACACGCTGGAAATCACGCCTTCGAGGACTACCGACCTGGAGCAGGTGATCGATGGCCTCGCGGGAATCATCGACATCCAGCCCAAGGACCGCAAGCGCTTCAGGAAGCTGGTCGAGGAAAGCCGCAATTTCGAATCACTGCCGATCAGGACGCGCCTGACGGACGCGGAGGTGGCCAAGTTCATCGCCCATCGCTACCGCTTTCCCGGCGTCGATATCAAGGCGCGCCTGTTCCGCCAGTATCCGGGCGGCGCCTTCGCCTCCCATCTGCTGGGCTACATCGGCCGCATCACCGACCGCGACCTGGAATTGATCGAAGAGAAGGAGCAGGAGGCGAACTACCGCGGCACCGATCATTTCGGCAAGACCGGGCTGGAACAGCACTATGAGTTCGAGCTGCACGGCACTACCGGCTTCGAGCAGGTCGAAGTCGATGCCGGCGGCCGTGCGGTGCGCACCCTGGCGCGCACCGCGCCGGTCGCCGGCAACAACCTGACGCTGACGGTTGATGCTGAACTGCAGCGCATCGCCGAACAGGCCTTCGGCGACCGCAAGGGCGCCTTGATCGCCATTGAGCCGGCCACCGGCGGCATTCTGGCGCTGGTGGCGGTGCCCAACTACGACCCCAACCTGTTCGTCGATGGCATCGACACGCAGAGCTGGAAGGAGCTCAACGAATCCCCCGACAAGCCGATGGTCAACCGTGCCCTGAACGGCGCCTATCCGCCGGGCTCCACCTTCAAGCCCTTCATGGCGCTGGGCGCCCTGACGCTGGGCAAGCGCCGTCCCGAGCAACTGATTTCCGATCCGGGTTTCTACAACTTCGGCGGCCATACCTTCCGCGACGACAAGAAGGGCGGCCACGGCATGGTGGACATGTACAAATCCATCGTGCATTCCTGCGACACCTACTACTACATGCTCGCCAATGACATGGGTATCGACAACATCTCCGGCTTCATGGCCCAGCTCGGCTTCGGCAGCCGCACCGGTATCGATATTGACGGCGAATCGGAAGGCGTCCTGCCCTCGCAGGAATGGAAGAAGAAGCGCTTCAAGAAACCGGAGCAGCAGAAATGGTATGCCGGTGAAACCATTTCGATCGGCATCGGCCAGGGCTACAACGCCTACACGCCGATCCAGTTGGCGCAGGCCACGGCGATCGTGGCCAACAAGGGCGTGGTGTTTCGACCGCATCTGGTGAAGTTCATCACCGACACCCGGACCGGCAACCAGACCCTGATCGAGCCGAAGCCGACACGCACCCTGGCAGTCAAGGCGGAGCATGTCGAGGTCATCAGGAACGCCATGGTCGGCGTGAACAAGGAAGGCACCGGCGCGCGCGCCTTTGCCGGCGCCGGGTACGTCTCCGCGGGCAAGACCGGCACCGCACAGGTATATTCGCTCAAGGGCGCGGAGTACAGGGCGGGAGCGGTCAAGAAGGAGCTGCGCGACCATGCCCTGTTCATCGCCTTCGCTCCCGCCGACGACCCCAGGATCGCCTTGGCCGTGCTGGTCGAAAACGGCGGCTTCGGTGCCCAGGCCGCGGCCCCGATCGCGCGGCAGGTACTGGACTACTACCTGCTCGGCAAGCGGCCCAAGGCGGCGGCCCCGGTCGATGAGGCGGCCGTCGAGGAGGACGAGGAATGAACCCCGGGATGAACCTTGCCATGTTTCGCGACCAGGTGCGGCGCATGGTTGCGCCGATCGATCCGCCGCTGATGCTGATCGCCGCACTGCTGCTGTTGCTGGCCATCGGCGTGATGGGCAGCGCCTCGCCCGAGCGACTCAATTCGCAGTTGATCAATGTTGCCGTCGCGCTGGTCGTGATGCGCGTTCTGGCGCAGGTACCGCCGCAGCGGCTGATGCATCTGGCGCTGCCGGTGTATTTGTTCGGCCTGCTGCTGCTGATCGCCGTCGCCCTGTTTGGCGACGTGTCGAAGGGCGCCCGGCGCTGGCTCAATCTCGGCTTCATGCGCGTGCAGCCCTCCGAACTGATGAAGATCGCCGTGCCGCTGCTGCTTGCCTGGTTTTTCCAGAAGCGCGAAGCCATGCTGCGCCTGCGCGACTATGGGGTCGCTGCCGTGCTGCTGCTGCTGCCGATAGGGCTGATTGTGCGCCAGCCGGATCTGGGCACGGCGATCCTGGTGCTGGCGGCCGGCTTCTATGTGATCTTCTTTGCCGGGCTGTCATGGAAGATCATCATCGGCATTGCCGTCTCGGCGCTGGCGGCCGCGCCACTGGCGTGGAACCTGCTCCACGATTACCAGAGAAATCGCATCATCACCCTGTTCGATCCGGAAAAGGATCCCCTCGGCAAGGGCTTCCACATCATCCAGTCGACCATCGCCATAGGCTCCGGCGGAATCTTCGGCAAGGGCTGGCGGGCAGGCACCCAGGCGCAACTCGAATTCATTCCCGAACGCCATACCGACTTCGTCTTCGCGGTGTTCTCCGAGGAGTTCGGCCTGTTCGGCAACCTGGTGCTGCTGACGCTCTACGCGCTGCTGATCGGCCGCGGGCTGATGATCGCCGCCAACGCGCCCACCCTGTTTTCGCGCCTGCTGGCGGGCGCCATCACCCTGATCTTCTTCACCTATGCATTCGTCAACATGGGGATGGTTTCCGGCATCCTGCCGGTGGTCGGCGTGCCCTTGCCGCTGATCAGTTATGGCGGGACGGCGTTGGTGACGCTGTTCGTCGGCATCGGCATCCTCATGTCGATCCATGGCCATCGCATGCTGGTGCAGAAGTGAATCAGAACCCTTCACCACAGAGGCACAGAGACACAGAGGAAAGACCAAGCGAAAATGCTTTGGAAGTTCTCTCTGTTTGCTCTGTGCCTCTGTGTCTCTGTGGTAAAGCCTTTGCCGTTCTTCTGTTTCCCCTCATGCTCGCCGCGTGCGGCACGCAGGCGCCGCGCCCGGTCAGCGACCGCGCCGAGACGCCGGGCGCCGTGTCGCCGGCACCGACTCCCAGAGTGGAGGGCAGGAAACCGACGCCGGCCATCAAGTACAGCGGCGGCTTCTACAAGGACGACGGGCCCGGCGACAAGCCGCCGGAAGACATCGAGGCCATTCCCGACGCGATACCGAAGATCGAGCCGCTGCACCGTTTCGCCAACAATCCGTATTCGGTGCTGGGGCGCGACTACGTCCCGCTGCGCGACTTCCAGCCCTACAAGGCGCGCGGCATCGGCAGTTGGTACGGCCGCAAGTTCCACGGGCAGAAGACCTCCAGCGGTGAGCCCTACGACATGTACGGCATGACCGCCGCCCATCCGACGCTGCCGATCCCGTCCTACGTTCGCGTCAGCAATCCGGCCAACGGCAAAGCCGTGGTGGTGCGCGTCAATGACCGCGGGCCCTTCCACTCCGGGCGGCTGATCGATCTCTCCTGGACGGCGGCGTACAAGCTGGGCTATATCGGCGAGGGCAGCACCCTGGTCGAGGTGGAAAGCGTGCTGCCCGGACAGACCTTCGCGGCGGCGTCGGCGCCGACGGTTGCCGATGACCCGATCGCGCGGATGGCGCAGGCGGAGCCGGAGCCGGCGCTGCCGCAGGTGCAGGATGCGCGCGGCCACTTCCTGCAGTTGGGCGCCTTCGGCAATCGCGACAACGCCGAGGCCCTGCGGGCGCGGCTTGCGCGCGAGCTGGGCAGCCTGGCCGAGAAGCTGGTGGTCCAGTCGTCCGGCAAGCTGTTCCGCGTCCAGCTTGGGCCGTGGCCGGATGCCGCCGCGGCACAGCTTGCCGGCGGGCGGTTGCGTGAAACCTTCGGCATGACGCCGGTCATCGTGCAGCGCTAGTCGCTCGTTTCTGCGACGCCAGGCCACGACGTACCCGGTTCGCCGGAACGATCATCCGGGCGCGCGGGCCGGCCGACTATAATTCACCCCCTTTTCCGGGACGATTCGCCGATGCGCTTCCTTGTTCTGCTCCTTGCCCTGCTGCCGTTTGCGGCCAGCCACGCCCAGCCGATTCCCGTGCCGAACCTGAGCGCGCGGGCCTGGATCCTGATGGATTACGCCACCGGGCAGGTGCTGGCCGCGCAGGAAGCCGACACGCGACTCGAGCCTGCCTCGCTGACCAAGGTGATGACCACCTATCTGGTGGCCGATGCGCTCGCCCGCAAGACGCTGTCCCTGCAACAGCCCGTGACGGTTTCGGAACGCGCCTGGCGTACCCAGGGTTCGCGCAGTTTCGTGCCGGTGAACAAGGGAGTTCTGGTCGACGAGTTGTACAAGGGCATGGTGATCCAGTCCGGCAACGATGCCTCGGTGGCGCTGGCGGAGGCCATCGGCGGCAGCGAGGACGCCTTCGCCGAAATGATGAACCGCACGGCGCAGCGCATGGGCTTGAAGGACACGCATTTCCTCAACGCCAGCGGCTACTTCGAAGGCCCGGCGCCGAACCACTACTCCACGGCGCGTGACCTGGCGCGGCTCGCCGCCGCGCTGATCCGCGACCATCCCGAAGCCCATGCGTTGCATGCGATCAGGGAATACACCTACAACGGCATCCTGCAGCAGAATCGCAACCGCCTGCTGTGGGCGGACGCAACGGTGGACGGGCTGAAGACCGGGCACTCGAATGCCGCGGGTTACTGCCTGATCGCCACCGCCAAGCGCGGTCCGCGGCGGCTGATTTCCGTGGTGCTCGGCACCGCGTCGGACGAAGCCCGTGCCCGCGATTCGCTGAACCTGCTGAACTGGGGTTTCACCGCATTCGACGCAGTAAAGCTCTACGAGAAGGGGCAGGCGATTTCGCAGCTCAAGGTGTTCAAGGGCGTGCAAAACCTCGTCGGCGCCGGGTTCGCCGAGGATTTCGTGGTCTCCGTGCCGCGCGGCATGGCCGACAAAGTCACCGTGCAACTGGTCAGCCGGCAGCCCTTGATCGCCCCCGTCGCAGCCGGCAGCGCGGTCGGCACGCTCAAGCTGGCGGTGGGCGGCCAGCCCTGGGGCGAATATCCGGTCGTCGCGCAGGACACGGTTCCCCTCGCCGGCTTCCTCGGGCGGCTTTGGGACGATATCCGGCTGTATTTCCAGTGACGGCGCGGGTCTTCCTCAACGGCCGCTGGCTGGCGCCGGACCAGGCCCATGTCTCCGTCATGGATCGCGGTTTCCTGTTCGGCGATGGCGTGTATGAGCTGGTTCCGGTGTATTCGCGGCGGCCGTTTCGCCTTGAACAGCATCTGGGCCGCCTGCAGCAAAGCCTCGACGGCATCCAACTCGCCAATCCGCATCGACCGGAACAATGGATCGCCTTCGTCACGCAACTGGCGCGCGAAGCCGAATGGGAGGACCAGTCGATCTACATCCAGGTCACGCGCGGCCCGATGGCGGTGCGCAACCACGCCTTCCCGAAGCAGGTCACGCCCACCGTCCTGCTGCTGGCCGAGCCGATGATCACTCCGCCCGCCAGCCAGCGCGAACAGGGCATCGCCGTGGTTTCCACGGCCGACATCCGCTGGCTGCGCTGCGACCTGAAGACCACCTCGCTGCTGGCCAACTGCCTGCTGCGCCAGATGGCGGTCGCAGCCGGCTGCGTGGAGACGGTGCTGTTCCGCGACGGCTTTCTCACCGAAGGTTCCGCATCCTCGATTTTCGTCGTCAAGGACGGCGTGCTGCTGGCGCCGATCAAGAACCACCTGATGCTGCCCGGCATCACCTATGACGTAGTACTCGAACTGGCCGCGCAGCACGGCCTGCCGCATGAAGTCCGCGACATCACCGAGGCCGAAACACGCGCTGCAGACGAATTGTGGATGTGTTCCTCGACCAAGGAAGTGCTGCCCATCGTCAGCCTCGACGGGCGCCCGGTTGGCGCAAGGGCCGGCGCCGGGGCCACGCCGGGTCCGGCGTTCGCGCAGATGTACGCCTGGTACCAGGAGTTCAAGGCCAGGGTGATGCGGGCGCCCGCCTGACCGGCATGAGCCGCGAGACCCTGCTCGAATTTCCCTGCGACTTCCCGTTGAAGATCATGGGCCCGGCCGCGGCGGATTTCGCCCCGACCATCGCCGCCGTGGTGGGCAGGCATGCGCCCGACTTCGATCCGGCATCGATGGCGGTGCGCCCCTCGAAAGCCGGCAACTACGTGTCGCTGACCTGCACCGTGCGCGCGGTCTCGCAGGACCAGCTCGACGCGCTCTACCGGGAGCTGACGGCGCACCCGATGGTGAAGGTGGTGCTGTGAGCGGCTGGCTGTGATCATCCGCAGGCTGGGCCGCGTCGACTACGCGGCGACCTTCGCCGCGATGCAGGAGTTCACCGCCAGCCGCGGCGACCATGCGCCCGACGAGATCTGGCTTTGCGAACATCCGCCGGTATTCACCCAGGGCCTTTCGGGCAGGCCGGAGCACCTGCTCAAGGACATCGGCATCACGGTGGTGCAGGTCGATCGCGGCGGCCAGATCACCTACCACGGCCCTGGCCAGGTGGTGGCCTACCTGTTGCTCGACCTGCGGCGGCGCGCGCTGACGGTGCGCGGCCTGGTGCAGCGCATCGAGCAGGCGGTGATCGACCTGCTGGCCGGCCGCGGCGTGGCGGCGGCGCGGCTGGCAGGCGCGCCCGGGGTCTACGTCGGCCAGGCCAAGGTCGCCGCGCTCGGTCTGCGCATCAGGCATGGCTGCAGCTACCACGGCGTCTCGCTCAATGTCGACATGGACCTGGCGCCCTATGAGGCGATCAACCCCTGCGGTTACGAGGGCATGGCGGTGACGCAACTGCGCGACCTGACGGGCGAATGCGATACAGTGAAGGTCGGCGACGATCTCGCCGAAAACCTGGCCCGGCAACTGGAACCATCGATCCCATGACGACGAAGCAAAAAGGCGAAGCCAAGACGGCACGCATTCCGATAAAGGTAGTGCCGGCCGCCACCACACTGAAAAAGCCCGACTGGATACGGGTCAGGGCCGGCAACAGCGCGGGCCGCTTCGGCGAAATCAAGCAGATCCTGCGCGAGCACCATCTGCACACCGTATGCGAGGAAGCTACCTGCCCCAACATCGGCGAATGCTTCGGCAACGGTACGGCCACCTTCATGATCCTCGGCGACCTGTGCACGCGCCGCTGTCCGTTCTGCGATGTCGGCCACGGCAAGCCGCTGGCGCCGGATGCGGCGGAACCGGCCGCGCTGGCCCGCACCGTCGCCGCGCTGCGGCTCAGGTACGTGGTGATCACCAGCGTCGACCGCGACGACCTGAGGGACGGCGGCGCGCAGCATTTCGCCGACTGCATCGCCAGGGTTCGCGAGTTGTCGCCGGCAACGAAAATCGAAGTGCTGGTGCCCGACTTTCGCGGCCGCCTCGAGATCGCCCTCGACATCCTTGCCGCAAGTCCGCCGGACGTCTTCAACCACAACCTGGAAACCGTGCCGCGCCTGTACCGGCAGGCGCGCCCCGGTGCCGACTACGAGAATTCGCTGCGCCTGCTGAAGGCCTTCAAGGCACGCCAGCCGGCGATCCCGACCAAGTCGGGCCTGATGGTGGGCCTCGGTGAAACCGACGAGGAAATCCTCGCCACCCTGCGTGACCTGCGCGCCCATGATGTCGAGATGCTGACCATCGGCCAGTACCTCGCCCCGTCGGGCCATCACCTGCCGGTGCTGCGCTACGTCCATCCGGATGTCTTCGCCATGTATGCCAGGGAAGCCACGGCCATGGGCTTCAGCCACGCCGCATCGGCGCCGCTGGTTCGCTCCAGCTACCATGCCGACTTGCAGGCGCACGGCGCCGGGGTGGCCGGAGCCTGACAGGCTGCTAGGCGCAGTCGCCGCGCAAGGCGGTGACTTCCCGCTGAAGCCTTTCCGGCAAGGCCTCGGCCGCAGGCACGGCCGGACCCATGACGAGTTCGATGCGTGAAAACATTCCGCGGCGGAACGGCCGGGTCATGGCCGGGCCATCCTTGCGCGAGAAGAAGCTGCCCCACAGGCCGCGCAGTGCCATCGGTACCACGGGCACCGGGTTGCGCTGCAGGATGCGGCCGATGCCGGGGCGGAAGGGGTTGATGTTGCCGTTGGCAGTGATCTTTCCTTCGGGGAATATGCCGACCAGGTCGCCGGCGTCGAGCGCCTTGCCGACTTCGTCGAAGGCCCTGTCCATCATTGCCGGGTTTTCCCTGGCCGAGGCAATCGGGATGGCCTTGCTGGTGCGAAACACGAATCTCAGCACCGGCCAGCGAAAGATGTTGTGGTCCATGACGAAGCGGATCGGGCGCCGGCAAGCCGCCATGATCACCAGCGCATCGACGAAGCTGACGTGGTTGCAGACGATCACCGCGGGGCCTTCCTCGGGCACCTGGTCCAGCTCCCGCACGCGCAGGCGATACACGCTGTGGATCAGCATCCAGATGATGAAGCGCAGCAGGAATTCCGGCACGAGGCCATAGATGAACAGCGCCACCGCGGCGTTGCAGACCGCCGCCACGGCAAACAGCAGCGGAATCGTCAAGCCGGCGGCCAGCATGCCGGCGGCACAAAGCGCGCCGACCACCATGAACAGCGCGTTCATGATGTTGTTGGCGGCGATGATGCGGGCGCCGTGGGCGGGGTCGGAGCGCTGCTGCACCAGCGCATACAGCGGAACGATGAAGAAGCCGCCGAAGATCCCGAGCATGGCCAGGTCGATCAGCACGCGCCAGGTCGTGTCCACCTGCAGCAGTGCCAGCGCGCCGAGCGGCCCCGGCGCCGCTGCGGCGGGCGAGGCGAGGGCAAGATCGAGGGCGAAGACCGTGAGGCCGATCGATCCCAGCGGTACGAGGCCGAGTTCGACGCGACGCGCCGAGAGCTTTTCGCATAACAGCGAGCCGACCCCGATGCCGAAGGTGAAGGTCGCCAGCAGCAGGGTCACCGCGGTTTCGCTACCGCCAAGGACGTTCTTCGTGTAGGAGGGAAACTGGGCAAGGAACATCGCGCCGAACAACCAGAACCACGAGATTCCCATGATGGAGAGGAAGACGGTCTGGTTTTCGCGGGCGAACCGGATGTTGCGCCAGGTCTCGGTCAGCGGATTGGCGCTGATGGTCAGAGCAGGCGCTGGCGGCACGGCGGCGGGGATCAAGCGCGAGGCAGCATAGCCGGCGATGGCAATCACCAGGCCGGCGCCGGTGATCCATGCCGTGCCGCCATTACTGCCGGCGAGCAGGCCGCCCAGCAGCGTGCCGACCAGGATCGCGATGAAGGTGCCCGCCTCGATCAGCGCGTTGCCGCCGACCAGTTCTTCGCTCTTGAGATGCTGCGGCAGGATCGCGTACTTCACGGGGCCGAACAGCGTCGAATGCAGCCCGAGCAGGAACAGGCTGACAAACAGGATTGCGATGTTGTGCAATACAAAACCCAGGCCCGCCACCAGCACGATGCCGATTTCCAGCAGCTTCACCATTTGCGCCAGGCGCGCCTTGTCGTACTTGTCGGCCAGTTGTCCCGCAGTCGCGGAGAACAGGAAGAAGGGCAGGATGAAGATTCCCGCCGCCAGGTTGGCGAGCAGTTCCGCCTTCAGCGTGGTCCAGCTCGCCGCCTGGAAGGTGAGCAGGACGATCATTGCGTTCTTCAGCACATTGTCGTTGAGTGCGCCGAGGAACTGGGTGACGAACAGCGGGGCGAAGCGGCGGGCGCGGAGCAGGCCGGATTGGGTACTCATCGGGAGGATTCCTTAAGGCAGTTCGTTTGGGCGTTGCACAGGGATGTCATGGTGTCGCAGGATTCACGGATGGCGAGAATCAACAGAGCCATTTCAGGTATCGATGGCTGCCCGGCGCCGCGGGCGATCGACCGGCAGCGCGCGCAGTCGCAGCGGCGCACCGCCGAGTCCGGCGCGTTCCATCCAGGCGAACACCGAGTCGACCGTGACGGTGTCGATCTGCCCGGCCATGCGCCGCCCGAAGGGGTGGTCGTCGAAGCTGATGTGGGTCGATGACAGGCGCGCACCGAGGCGTGTCAGTGGGGAAATCTGCAAGGTCGTCGGCCGGTAGTCGCGCGCGCGCAGCCAGCTTCGGGCGGCAGTGCGGCTGATGATGGACGGCTCGACCAGCATGGCCAGCGTCTCGATCGCCCACTGGTTGCTTTGCTGATAGGGTCCGGACCAGGGATAGGCGAGCATGTTGTAGCGAGGTTCGTGCAGCGCGGTCAACACCGTGTCATCCTTCAGTTGCTCTTTCAGGCGCGTGGCGACCACGGGTTTGAGCACCACGATACCGGCTTCATGGGCGTAGAGGCCGTCGCCGAAAAATTCGGCCAGGCCCTGCCGGTAGAGCGTGCTGCGGCTGCTGCCGCATTGGTTGAGTTCATGCACCACGCGCCATGCGCCGCGACCCCCGAGCGCCGCGTCGTCGCGATAGGCGATGCCGAGGTGCGAATAGCGCAGGCCGTACTGGCTGAGATCCTGCCCGGCGCGGGCGATCAGCACGACCTGGATGCCGTCGTGCCTTGCCATCTCGTCGAGCTGGCCGGCAACGCTGGCCGCCAGCGCCAGGTCGCGCCTGATCGAATCCAGGCTCGGTTTGCGCGGCTCGCAATTCTGTCCGGCCAGTGCCGGACCACCGACACCGGCCAGGGTCGCCACAGCGATCACGGCCATCACGGCGCCAAGTGCGCGGCGGACGCCGCCCATCAATCGGTTCAGGTGGTTCATCACCGTATCCTCTCGTTGTAGAGCAGCGATTCGCCCAGGGCATTGGGCACCAGGCAGAGCACTTCGCCTGCGACGGAGAGCAGCCAGCCTGTGGCGACGGCGGTAACCGAGACGGCGGTTCCGGCCACCACCAGGGATGCGGCGGCGGCTTCTCCGCTGAAGCGCAGGGTCGCGGTGGCGCCGTCCGAGACGCGGCGCAGCACCCACACCGTACCCGTGGCGGAGGCCTCGACCGCGACCACGGTCAGCATGGCCCCCGCGCTGAGGATCATCACCGGTGCGACGCTTAGCGCGGCAACCGGCAGCGAGAGCGCCAAGCTGGATGCGGCGCTGGCTTCCGATGCACCGCCATGGGCACGGCTCGGGGCGGACATCAAGGTCGCAGCCGGAACCAGTGACAGGGCGACAAAGGCGCGCAGGGCGCGGCGGCGGGAAGTGTTGTGTGTCATGAGTATTCTCCTTGGTCGAGAGTGATGGTTTAGTGGCTTGCCGCGGTTTCGCTCGATGACAGCGCGATGCTGGGGTCCTGTGCGCGTTCGAGGCGGTCGGCCTCGTAGGCGTCGCGCAAGGTCTTGGCCAGCGTGAAGGCCGAGGAGATCAGGTAGAGCCAGCTCACCAGCAGGTAGGCCTTCCAGGTCGGGTTGATTTCCATGCGCCACAGGCCCCAGCCGGTGAGGGCCATTGAAAGCCCGAAGCCGCCCCAGACCACCATGGCCCACATCGGCGTGTCCGACGGCGAGATGGCGTTGTCGCGGACGTACTTCGACAGCACGAAGGCCGCGGAGAGGCAAAAGAAATAGCCCATGACCATGAAGGCGCGGTCGAGATCGCCGCCCGGCAGCCAGGCCAGGCCGGTGCCGCAGACCAGCACGGCGATGCCGAAGGAAATCCATACCTGCGTGCGCCAGGCGCCCGTGTCGCGTTGAATGATGCGGATCGTGCTTTCCATGTTGTTCTCCTTGATAGTTGTGTCGGGTGACGGGCGCATCATGGGCAAGCTGCGTCGTCGGTACAAGGAGAAGCGACGATGTGTCAACGGTCGCGACTTGTAGTATCGTCTTGAAATACTTTTTCCCGGGATTGCGAATGTCATGAGTACCACCGCCGATCTGATCGCGCACCTGAAGAGCGAACTCAAGGCCGCCGGCGTCACGTATGCCGTGGTGGCCGAGCGCCTCGGCATGGCTGAATCGAGCGTCAAACGCATGTTCGCCAAAGGCGGCGACATGCCGGTGTCGCGCATCGACGACATCTGCCGCATCATCAACCTCGATTTCGCCGATCTGGCCCGCCGCGTCGCCGATACCCAGCCCCTGATGCTGGAATTGACGCTGGCGCAGGAGAAGGCGGTCGTGGCCGACCGCACGTTGCTGGTGGTGGCGATCTGCGTGATCAGCCAGGTGCCCGCCGCGGAGATCCTCGCCACCTACGACTTGAGCGAGGCGAAGCTGGTCCGCGCCCTGATTCAGCTCGATCGGCTCGGCATCATCGATCTGCGCCCCGGCAACCGCTATCGACTCAAGGTGGCCAAGGGCTTCCGCTGGTTGCCGCAGGGGCCGGTAATGGCGTTCTTCCGCAAGGAGGTGCTGCACGATTACTTCGCCGGCGGCTTCGACGGCGAAGCCGAAATGCTGATGGTGGTGCATGGCGAGATAGGTCGCGGCCTGGCCAACTCCTTCCGCGAGCGTCTGATGCGCGTCGGCCAGGACTTTTCCAATCAGCATCTGGCCGACCAGAAACTGCCGCCCGACCAGCGGCGCCCCTACACCATCGTCATCGGCATGCGTTCCTGGCTGATGGCGGCGCTGGCGGACATGCACCGGCGCAAGCCGCAAGGCTGACCGCGCGAGCCGCGCGTTGCTACGTCCCGCGCGGCTCCCCGGCCCGCTGTACCAGCCGCGCGACGATCAGTGCCGCCGCGCCGGTGGCGAGCAGATGTTTGAGCGTATGACCCGTGACGACGCCAACTGCGGCAGCGATTTGATGATCGTTGAGTTCGGCGAACTTGGCGAGCACGTAGATTGCCAGGGCGGCGCCAAAAGCCATGCGATCGGCGCCGGGCATTCCGTAAATCCATTGCCATAGCGGGATCAGCAGGATGGGCAGGCCCTGCAGCAGCAGGTAAGGGCGCAGGTCGCCGGCTCCCGCCAGATCGGTGAAATACCACCAGCCGACACTGACCACGGCGATCAGCGCCAGCCACGCTGCGAGTCCGCGATTTTCCTTTTGCTGAACATCGCTCCATACGCCGGCCAGCAGGCCGCCGCAGGCCAGGGCAATCGGCAGACGGTCCCACACCAGGCTGGCGTTGTCGGGCGCAAGGTGGTACCAGCTCGACCCCAGCGCGGTCAGAAACAGCCCGATCAGGAACAATCGGTACCCGACCCGGACCGGACCACTGCCAGGATGTCGGTGTGCCGGCGCGAGTCTGACCCAGCCCCAGACCGCGATCAGGGCGAAGCCGAGGTTCGAGATCACGTCCGCGAAATGGGGAATGCCGCATACATCTTTCTGGTCGGCGAAGTCGTGGTATCCGAACGGCTGGGCGATGGGGCCGTGAAGCAGGGCCGCTGCCACGAGCAGGACCGTGACGGCGAGGGGAAGGTGTCGGTATGAGGATTTCATTGCGTTCTCCAGAGTGATGACAACTCCAGAATGCGCGCTGCCCGCTGCAGGGTAAACCGCGGCGGGCAAAGGCGCGTCGCCTGCCACGCAAGGTATCGGCTGCCGATACCGCCTTCCCAATGCAAATGACCGGCTCGACAGTGTGCGAGAAGTCGTTGATGGTGGTGCGGCGATCTACTGCTTGCCCGTCAGCGAAAACGGAAAATCGCGGATCGAGTCGGGCCGGATCATGTTGGCGTGCTGCTCGCCGCCGGACAGTTCCTTGACCCGGTCGGCGACCCAGAGGTTGAGTTCGTTGAGCGAAATCACGCCGTCGCGGTTGAAGTCGCCGCGCCCCGCGAGTCCTTCGACCAGGGCCTTGGTGAAGGCGCCGTTGTTCCACTCCGGGCTTTCCTGCGAGGTCTCCTGTCCGGTCGACGAGGCGAACACCACGACGCCGTTCTCGGCGCTGGTCAGTTCATTGACCAGTCGGTTGATGTCGCCCAGCGCGCGCTTCTTGCCGGTGCCCAGCACGTTGCCGGAATGGCAGGTGTCGAGGAAGGCCAGCACCTTGGACGGCAGCGACTGCAGGGTCTCGACGATGTCCACGTTGGAGATCGCCGTGCTGCGCAGGCGCATGATGTCGGAGTTGCTGGGCAGGAAGTAGTACTGGCTGATGCTGTCGTTGACGCCGTGCCCGGCGAAGAAGACCACCGCAATGTCGTTGGCGGTGACCTCGCGCCGCAGCCAGTCCAGGCCGTCCATGACGCTTTCGCGGGTGGCCTTTTCGTCGGTCAGCAGGCGCACGTCGACGGCGCGGTAAAGCTGGCCGGCCTGGGCGCGCAACACTCGCGCAAAATCGGTGGCGTCCTTGGCCGGATAGTCGAGCGGCGGCACGCGGGCGCTCTGGTACTTGGCCACGCCGACGACCAGTGCATAGAGGCGCGGACGCACCTGCGCGCTGACGGCCGCGCTGCCATCGGCCAGCCGCTCGTGCAGGCGCAGCCGGGCCGGTTCGCCGGCGGCGCCGCGGCTTTCGGCGATCAGGGCGATCTCGACTTCTTCTTCGGGCAGCGGCACGAACATCTGCCCGCCGGCTTCTTCCTTGCCGTCCTCGACGGCCAGGGCCAGCGCGGTTCCGGCGGGCCGGCCATTGACCAGCGCGCGAACGCGCACCGCCGAATCGCCGGTCGGCACCCGCACGGCAAACGTGAGTTGCGCGACCAGACCTTCCTTGCCGCTCTTTTCCTGGACCGCGACGATGCTCACCTGCGGTGGCAGGCGGTCGCGCATGGCGCGGCCGAGGTCGAGCGCCCGTCCCAGGTCGGCATCGTGCGCCGTCCGGTCGGCCTGCGCCAGGCTGCGCGTGATCTCATCGGGGTTGTGGAACAGGTCGCGAAACCGCCCGGCGCCGTAGAAAAGTGCTTCGCGATGCCGGTCGCGGTTGACATGCCAGCCGACCAGCGCTTCGCCCTCCGGTGATGCATCGTAGTACCCCAGCGGGGTCCACGTCGTCCAACTGCGGCCGGCCAGGCTGGGGAAGAATGACAGCAGCTTCTCGCCGTCGGCCAGGCGCATCCAGCGGATCACCCCGGCCTCGTCCTGCGACAGGGCGAGGCCGGCTTCGTCGGCAATCGCGACCGCGATGCTGCGTGCCTGGTTCAGCGTTTCCCATTGCCGGCGGCACTGGCGGTCGTAGAGGATCACGCTGCTGTCGGTGCCGATGACAAAGCCGCGTCCGCGCGGATCGATCGCCAGGTTCTGCGCCACGGCGTTGCCCAGGTCGAGCGGCTTGCCGGCGCACAGCACCTGTCTGCCAAGGCGCCAGTTGCTGATCTCCGGCCCCCCGGCAATCACCGCCGGGCGCAATGCTTCGGTGTTCTTGCTGCCTTGCCACGGCAACAGGGTGCGCCGGTCGAGCGAGAACACGTAGCGCTTGGCGCCGGAATTGTCGTCGCTGTAGGCCACCGTGCGTCCGTCGGCGGAAACCAGCAGGCCGCCAGGGCGGTTGTCGGAATCGATGGTGGCATTGTCGATGGTCGTGGTCAGCCGATTCTGGCTGTCGATGGCGACGACGGTCGCCGCCGACGTGCCGATATAGATGCGTCCATCCCGCCCGCCCAGCATCGCCAGTGCATCGGTCTGGCCGAGGTCTATCGTGGCGGGCGGCGCGTTGCCCGCCGCCGACCACTTGAACAGCCGATTGGCGCTCAGCCCGGGGTTCAGCCGGCGCCCGGCGGCATACAGGAAGCTGCCGCCCTGCGACCAGGACAGCGTCAGTTCTCCGATGTCGGTGCCGGCGATGCCAAGTCCTTGCTGGCTTGCCTTCTGCCGCAGCGAAAGGTCGCCGGTATCGAGCAGGTCCACGCGCGTCGAGTCCTGGTGCGACACCGCCAGGGTGCGCCCGTCGGGTGCCAGCGCCCCTCGGTGGAAGGTGCCGCCTTCCGACTCGCGAATGCGCGCAAGTTGCAGGCCGGCATACTGGAGTACCACGCGCTGGCACACTGCATAGAGTTGCTGCGCGCCGTCGAAGTCCACCCATTGGCAGGGCGTCTCCGTCGCAGTTTCGCGCAGCAGCGCCAGGGTCTTGGCGTCATAGATGCGCACGCCGCTGGCGCCGGCGATGCGTTCCGGACCCAGCTCCGGAACATTGTCGGAACCATAGGCGACCGCGAGGTAGCGTCCGTTCTGCGAGTAGGCCAGATGGTGCACGCGGCCGGGCAGGCCGACCAGGGTCCGCGTCACGACCCGTTGCGCCGGATCGAAGAAGTAGATCAGGAAGGTGCCGTGCCGGAGCTGGTCGATCGGGCGCGAGAAGAAGGTCAGCCCGGAAGTCGCCAGCACCTTGCCGTCGGGACTGTAGGCCAGCGCGTAGGTGGTGCCCGCGCCACGTCGTCCGGTCGGCGGCCGCAGCGTTTCGACCGGCTTGCCGCTGGTCGGATCCCACAGGCGGATGGTGCGGTCGATCGACGCCGTGGCGAGTTCCTTGCCGCGCGGCGCCAGCGCCAGCGCATGGATCGCGCGCAAGTGGGCCTGGGTCTCGATGCGCAGGATCGGCTCGAACGGCACGTTGGAGTAGGCATCGAGCACCGAACGCACGACTGCCTCGCCGGATTTCGCTTCGGTCGGTGCGCGGCCGCTCAGTTCCACTTCCACCGGTACCGGCGAAGTCACCGACGGCGCCGCAGTCGTCGCAGCGGCCGGCGCGCCGAATTGCGGAAAGGAAATGCCCGCGCATCCGCACAGTCCGAGCAGCAGCCCCAAACCCGCCATTCGCCTTATCATCATTCTGTTCCCTGAACCGTCAGTCGATTGCTTTATCATGCGCCGCGAGATGATGATACCTGCCACCGGGCACCCTTGGGTTAGCCGACTGCTTGCCGATCCGATTCTGGCCCGGGCGCCTTACACGGAACTGGCGCGCCTGCTGCCCTACCTCGAAGAGCGCCGGTTGGCCCCCGGCGAAACACTTTACCGCGCCGGCGACCAGGCCCAGGCGCTGTATCTGGTGCTCGCCGGCGATCTGTTGCTGACGCCGCCCGGAGCCGCGGCGCAGGCCGCACCCGACGGGCGCGCCGGCGAGGAAGCCGGCGGCGAATTCGACACCCACCTGACCAGCGCCGGCAGCGCGAATGGCGCCACCCTGCTGGTCCTGCCGCGCGCTCCGCTGCTGGTCTTTCTCGCCGGCCAGCCATTGCTGCGTGCGCGGCTGACGCAGTCGCTGACGCGCACCCTGGCCGGCGGGCGCCTGGCTTCCGACAGCGCGGCGCCTGCCGCGCCGGCCGGGGCCGGCGCCGCGCCGCGCAAGGCGGTGGGCGTCGGCAGCATCGTCGGCTGGCTGGCGACGCTGGCAGTCCCTGCGCTGGTGCTGTACATGGCGCCGCAGTGGAACCTGGCGCCTCACGCAGGGCATTTCCTGGCGATATTTGCCGCCACCGTGATGATGTGGATCTTCAACCTGGTCGACGAATACGTGCCCGGCGTTTTCGCGGTGCTGACCACCCTGGCCATGGGCCTGGTGCCGATCCCGGTGATGCTCTCGGGGCTGGCCTCGGACGGCTTTCTGCTGGCCATGAGCGTGCTCGGCCTGGCCACGGTGATCGTTGCCTCGGGCCTCAGCTATCGGCTGTTGCTGCTGCTGCTGCTGAGGCTGCCCAATACACCCTTCTGGCATAACAGCGGCTTGTTGTTCACGGGCTTTCTGATGACGCCGCTGGTGCCGTCGATCAATGGCCGCGTTGCACTGCTGACCCCGTTCTACCGCGACATGCTGGAAACCCTGCGGCTGGACTTCAAGAGTCCGTCGGCCAACCGCCTGGCGGTGTCCACCTTTGCCGGTGCGGGGCTGCTCTCGGCCGTATTCCTCAGCAGCAAGTCGGTCAATTTCGTGGTGTTCGGCCTGCTCTCCGATCAGGCGCAAGACCAGTTTCAATGGCTGCAGTGGCTGGTGGCCTCGGCCGGCGCAGGCATGGCGTTGTTGCTGACCTACTTCATCGCCTCGGGCCTGTACTTCCGCAGGTTGCCGACGGCAGCCCTGTCGAAGCAGCAGGTTGCGGCGCAGTTGAGCCTGCTGGGTGGCGTCAAGGCCCGTGAATGGGCTGCGGTCGGCAGCGTCGGACTGTTCATGCTGGGCGTGGCGACCACCAGCATTCACGCGATCCAGCCACCCTGGCTGGGCCTTGCCATTCTCTACGGTTTGCTGCTGTTCGGTTCCCTGAGCAAGGAGGAATTCCGCGAAAAGATCGACTGGCCGTTCCTGCTTTACCTGGCCGGCATCGTCGGGCTTACCGCGGCGCTGAATCATCTCGGGCTGACACGGCTCCTGGCCGACAAGCTGCCGGCGCTGGGCGACATCATGCGCACCAACTTTCCGGTCTTTGTGCTGCTGCTCGCCGTGGTGATTTTCTTCATTCGCCTGGCGGTGCCGATCAGCGCCACCATCGTGATCCTCGCAACCGTGCTGATGCCTGTTGCCGAGGCCCATGGCGTCAATTCCTGGGTAGTCGGTTTCGTCATCCTGGTGCTGGGCGAGATGTGGTTCTTCCCCTACCAGTGTTCCTACTACCTGCAATTCCAGCAGCTTACGCGCGGCTGCGAGTTCTATGACGAGCGCAGTTTCCTGCGCTTCAACTGGCTCTCCAACGGCCTCAAGCTGGCATCGGTGTATGCCGCGATGCCCTGGTGGAAAATGCTGGGCTTGCTATGAATCGGCTGCGCCTGATCCTGATCTGCGTCTTTCTGGTCGGGGCCACGTTCGTCACGGTGGGCTACAACCTGCACAAGCCGCGGGTGCTGGTGCTGCACAGCTACGACCTGACCTATCCATGGACGCGCGAAGTCACCGTCGGCGTGCATCGCGTACTCGACGGGCATTCCCACTTCGCCGTGCGCTGGTTTTACATGGACACCAAGCGACACCCCGAGAAGGAGTTCAAGCAGAAGATGGGGCTCTCCGCACGCCAGGCGATCGACCGCTGGAAGCCGGAGGTCATCATCGCCGTGGACGACGATGCGCAGGAATTCGTCACCCGCCATTACGTCAATCATCCGCACATCAGGATAGTTTTCGCCGGCGTCAACGGGGGCATCGAGTCCTATGGCTTCGCCGGCGCCGGCAACGTTACCGGGATCTTCGAGCGCAAGGATCTGCCTGCGCTGAAGACGGCACTGCTGGCCCTGCGCTGGCCGCGGCCAGGCACGGGCCCGCTGCGGGTGGTGCACCTCGGCGACACGTCGAGCTCGGTCGGGCACGATGACCGCTACATGCGCGAGTTCGACTGGCGGCCCCTGGTCAACCTGCCATCGCGCCAGCTTGCCACCTTCGACGACTGGAAGCGTGCGGTATCAGACGTGCAGGACAAGACTGACTTCATCCTCACCACCAACTACCGCAAGATCAGCCGCAGCGCCTCGAACGGCAGCCTGGTTCCGCCCGAAGAAGTGGTGGCCTGGACGCTGGCCAACAGCCGCGTCCCGGTGGTCGGCAGCAACGGCTTCTTTGTCGAGGACGGCGGCGAACTGGCGATCGGCACGTCTCCCTTCGAACAGGGCGAAGTCGCCGGACGCATGGCGATCCGCCTGCTCGAAGGCGAGACCGCAGCGGACATTCCCCACGCCAGCACGCGCGAGTTCGTGGTCTATATGCGCAGCGCCCGGCTTCGTCAGCGCGGCATGGAACTGCCGCTGCTCTACGAGGCCTTTGCCCGCGCCACCAACAACGACTTGCCTTGAACCTGGAAACCGGCTTTTTCGACAATCCGCCGGATCAGCAGGTTTGCCGATGTAACATTACCCATCCGGGAAAACAGAGGAGTGTGGAAATGGAAAAGCTGTGGATCAAGGCGTATCCGGCAGGCGTGCCCGCGGAAATCGACGCCAGGCAATACGAGACCGTGTCGCAGGTGCTCGAAGAGTCGATGAAGAAATATGCATCGCGCACCGCCTTCATCTGCATGGGCAAGTCGATCACCTATGGCCGGCTCGACGCGCTGTCGCGCAACCTCGGGGCCTGGCTGCAATCCCGTGGCATTGCGGCGGGCGGCCGGGTCGCCATCATGATGCCGAACATCATGCAATACCCGGTCTGCGTCGCCGCGATCCTGCGCGCCGGCTTTGTGGTGGTCAACATCAATCCGCTGTACACGCCGCGCGAACTCGAGCACCAGCTCAAGGACAGCGGCGCCGAAGCCATCATCATTGTCGAGAATTTCGCCACGACCCTGGAAAAGGTCATCACCGGCACCCCCGTCAAGCATGTCGTGGTGGCTGCCATGGGCGACCTGCTGGGCGGGCTCAAGGGCACGCTGGTGAATTTCGTCGTGCGCCGCGTGAAGAAGATGGTGCCGGCCTGGTCGCTGCCGAACTCCGTGCGCTTCAACGATGCCGTGGCGCAAGGCGGCGGCGCGACGTTGAAGGCAGTAACCCGGACGCGCGAAGATGTGGCTTTCCTGCAATACACGGGCGGCACCACCGGCGTCTCCAAGGGCGCGACGCTGCTGAACCGAAACGTCGTGGCCAACATGCTGCAGGTGGAAGAATGGCTGCAACCGGCGATCGCCACCAAGAGCGATGCCCAGACCGACATCCAGATCAATTTCGTTTGCGCGCTGCCGCTGTACCACATCTTCGCGCTGACCGTCTGCAACATGATCGGGATGCGCATCGGCGCCTGCAACCTGCTGATCCCCAATCCGCGCGACATACCCGGTTTCGTCAAGGAGCTGTCGACCTTCAGGTTCAACGTGTTTCCGTGCCTGAACACTTTGTTCAATGCGCTGGCGCATAACCCGGAATTCGCCAAACTGGATTTCTCCAGCCTGAAGATCAGCCTCGGTGGCGGCATGGCGACGCAGCGCGCCGTGGCGGAAAAGTGGATGGCAATCACCGGCAGCGCGATTGTGGAAGGCTACGGCCTGTCGGAGACTTCGCCGGTCGCCACCTGCAACGTGGCCAACCTCAAGGGTTTTACCGGCAGCATCGGCTTGCCGGTGCCCTCGACCGAGATCGCCATCCGCGACGACAACGGCGCCGACGTGCCCCAGGGCCAGTCCGGCGAGATCTGCATTCGCGGACCGCAGGTGATGGCCGGCTACTGGAACCGGCCGGACGAGACCGCCAAGGTCATGACCGCCGATGGCTTCTTCAAGTCGGGCGATGTCGGCGTGATGGATGCCGACGGCTCGACCCGCATCGTCGATCGCAAGAAGGACATGGTGCTGGTCTCGGGCTTCAACGTCTATCCGAGCGAAGTCGAGGAAGTCGCCATGCACCACCCCGGCGTCATGGAGGCCGCGGTGATCGGCGTGCCCGACGAGCACTCGGGCGAAGTGGTCAAGCTGTTCGTCGTCAGGAAGGATCCGGCGCTGACCGAAGCCGCGCTGCAGGACTTTCTCAAGGAAGAGCTCACCGGCTACAAGCGGCCGAAATACATCGAGTTTCGCACCGAGCTGCCGAAGTCCCCGGTGGGCAAGATCCTGCGGCGCGAATTGCGGCCCAAGGCCTGAGGCCACGCCGCCATTAGCTTCCCGGAGAACCCGAACCATGCGCTCTGCTTTCACCCTGCTCGCCGGCCTGCTGCTGGCTACCGCCGCCAATGCTCTGTCTCTCTCCGACATCTCGGGCAAGGACGCCGGCGCCGGCCTCAAGCAAGCGCTGACCCAGGGCGCCGGCAAGGCGGTCGATCTGCTGGGGAAGCAGGACGGCTTCCTCGGCAATCCGAAGGTGAAGATTCCCCTGCCCGAAAGTGTGCAGAAGGTCGAAGGGGTGCTGCGCAGCCTGGGCATGGGCAAGCAGGCCGATGAACTGGTCACCGCGATGAACCGCGCCGCCGAGGCGGCGGTGCCCCAGGCCAGGACCCTGCTGGTGAATTCGATCAAGCAGATGTCGGTCGAAGACGCCAAGGGCATCCTGTCCGGCGGCGAGGATTCGGCGACCCAGTATTTCCGCCGCACCACGTCCGGTCCATTGGAGGCGAAGTTCAAGCCTATGGTGCGCGGCGCCATGGCCAGGGTCAAGCTGGCGGAGAAGTACGACCAGCTTGCCGGCAAGGCCGCCAAGTTCGGACTGGTGCGCGAGCAGGATGCCCATCTCGAAAACTATGTCACGCAGAAGACGCTCGACGGCCTGTACCTGATGATCGCGGAAGAGGAAAAGGCGATCCGCAACGATCCGGCCGGGGCGGCTGGCAAACTGGCGAAAAAAGTCTTCGGCGCCCTAAATTAAGGCGGCAGAAGAACCTCACCACAGAGACACAGAGACACAGAGAGAATCTGGAGATTCCGAACCAGAACAGCCCTGCTCCCAAGGTTATTGCTTGTCTTTGCAGTTCTCTGTGCCTCTGTGTCTCTGTGGTTCAACGGCCTCAATCCATCCATGGTCAAACTCAACCCGGCCCAGCAGGAGGCGGTGCGCCACCTTGACGGCCCGCTGCTGGTGCTGGCCGGCGCCGGCTCGGGCAAGACGCGGGTCATCACGCACAAGATCGCCTGGCTCGTCGAAGAATACGGCATCGTGCCCTCGCATATCGCGGCAATCACCTTCACCAACAAGGCGGCGAAGGAGATGAAGGAACGCGTCGGCAAACTGATCGGCGGACGTGCCGAAGGCCTGGTGGTCAGCACCTTTCACGCCCTGGGGGTGCGCATCCTGCGCCAGGAGGCCGCCGCGGCCGGCCTCAAACCGGGGTTCTCGATCCTCGACGCCGCCGATACCGCGGCGCTGTTCCAGGAACTCGCGGGCAACGTCGACCGCGGCCGGCTGCGCGCCCTGCAATCGCGCATCTCGCTGTGGAAGAACATGCTGGTCGAACCGCAAGTGGCGCTGGACGATGCGGCGGACGAGATCGAGGGGACCGCGGCGAAGCTCTACGCCGATTACCAGCGCACCCTGCGCGCCTACCAGGCGGTGGATTTCGACGACCTGATTCGCTTGCCGGTGATGCTGCTGGCCGGGCATGAGGCGGTGGCGCAGCGCTGGCGCAACCGGTTCTGGCACCTGCTGGTGGACGAGTACCAGGACACCAATCGCGCCCAGTACCGGCTGCTGCAGTTGCTGACGCAGGGGCGCGATTCCTTCACCGCGGTGGGCGACGACGACCAGTCCATCTATGCCTGGCGCGGCGCCGACAGCGAAAACCTGCGGCTGCTCACGGACGACTACCCGAAGCTGAAGGTGGTCAAGCTCGAGCAGAACTACCGCTCCACCTCGCGCATCCTGAAGGCCGCCAACACGCTGATCGCCAACAACCCCAAGCTGTTCGAGAAGAAGCTGTGGTCCGAGCACGGGCAGGGCGACGCGATCCATGTGCAGACCTGCCGCGACGGCGAGCACGAGGCGGAATGGGTCGGCTCGCGCCTGGCCGCGCATCGCTTCGAGCGGCGCACGAAGTTTTCCGATTACGCCGTCCTGTATCGCGGCAACCATCAGGCGCGCGTCATCGAGCAGCAGTTGCGCGCGCAACGGATTCCCTACGTGATCTCGGGCGGGCAATCCTTCTTCGACCGCACCGAAATCAAGGACATCACCTGCTATCTGCGCCTGCTGGCCAACCCGGACGACGATCCGGCCTTCATCCGCGCCGTGACCACGCCCAAACGCGGCATCGGCGGCACCACGCTCGAAGCGCTCGGGCGCGCCGCCGGGCGGCGCCATCAGAGCCTGTTCGCCGCGATCCTGGCGCCGGGGCTGGATGCCGAACTCAACGCCAGGCAGCGCACGGCATTGCGCGAGTTTTCCGACTTCATCAATCGCATCGCCGGCCGCGCCGCCGCGGCCCCCGCCGGCCAGGTGCTGAACGACCTGATCGAGGCCATCGGCTACCAGAGCTGGCTGTTTGAGTCGCTGGAGGTGCGCGAGGCCGAAGGCAAATGGGCCAACGTCTGCGATTTCGTCGAGTGGCTGGGGAGGAAGGGCGAGGAGGAGGGCAAGACCCTGCTCGAACTGGCGCAATCCGTGGCGCTGCTGTCGATGCTGGACAAGAACGAGGACGGGCAGGATGCCGTGCAACTGGCCACCCTGCATGCCGCCAAGGGCCTCGAGTTTCGCCACGTGTTCCTGGTCGGCGTCGAGGAAGGCTTGCTGCCGCATCGCGATTCGCTGGAGCCGGCCAGGCTCGAAGAGGAGCGCCGGCTGATGTATGTCGGCATCACCCGGGCGCAGGCCAGCCTGACCGTGACCTGGTGCGAGCGGCGCAAGCAGGGCCGGGAATGGATGCCGCGCGACCCTTCGCGCTTCATCGCCGAAATGGGCGAGGCCGTGCAGAAGGCCTCGGCGCAAGGGAATACGGTGCCCGACGCCGATACCGCCCGCGCCAGGGCGGCCGGATTGCGGGCGATGCTTGGCGCGAAGCGTTAGCTGGTCACAGAAAGCAAGAAGGGACCGCGCACGGTCCCTTTCCTGATGCCGGCGAGGCCTTGCGGCGGCAGACTACTTGCCCGCCGGTTCCTTGAACTTGCCGCCGGACTGGTTCGCGATGTACACGATGGCGCTGGCCAGTTCGGTGTCGCTGGCATCCGAACCGCCCCTGGGCGGCATCGCGTTCTTGCCGGCGATCGCCGACTTCAACAGGCCGTTCAGTCCCAGTGCCAGGCGCGGCGCCCAGGCGCCCTTGTCACCGGTCTTCGGAGCGCCGGCGACGCCGGCTTGATGGCAGGCGGTGCAGGCGGCCTGGTAGATCTGCTCCCCGCTGCGGGCGGCACCACCGGCGGCTGCCGGCGCCGCGATCTTTACCGTAGCGACCGGCGCAATGCGCAGGTTGACGGCTTCCGGGTCAACCGGCTTGTGGCCCTTTGCCGTATTCGCGATCGATATCATCGCGACGACGAAGGCAATGCTGCCGAGGGCGATTACCAGGGCCCAGGCGATGATCTTCTTGAAATCGAATTCGGAATTTGAGGTGGCGGACATGGTGTAATCCTGTGGGTTGGCTGATTTCCGGCGAAGTATAAACAATCCCGCGCGGCGCGGCGGTAAAATGCGTCTCGGTCATCCTGGCCATTCACAGCGCGCTCGTAGCTCAATGGATAGAGTACTGGCCTCCGAAGCCAGGGGTTGTGGGTTCGATCCCCGCCGAGCGCGCCAATGCCAACATGCGATCCTCCCCATGTGCCCGTGCTGCCTGAACATCCCCAGCGGCATGGCTCGCGCGGTCTGAACGGTGACATGGGACCCCATGCCAATGAAATAAGCGGCGAGGTGTTCCAGGTCGGCGGCCGCGGGCTGACCGCCCCCGAAGATGCCGCGATCTACCTGCTGACGACCGGCGCTGAGGCTGCGCTGATCGATGCCGGCTGCGGCCGGGCGACCGACTTGCTGCTGGCCAACATCGAGGCCGCGGGCGTTTCTGCGGACCGGATTCGCTGGCTGCTGCTGACGCATTGCCACTTCGATCACACGGGAGGTGCCGAGGAAGTTCGCCGGCGCCTTGGCTGCATCACCGTCGCCCACGAGCTCGATGCGGCCTTCATCGAAGCCGGCGACGCCGAAGTCAGCGCCGCTTCCTGGTACGACAGCCGTCTGACGCCCTGCCCGATCGATCGACGACTCCGCGCAGCGCGGGAAAGCCTGGTGTTGGGCGCATCGACGATCGAGGCGATTCACATTCCCGGTCATTCGCCGGGCTCGGTCGCCTACCTGTTCGCATCGGAGGGCCGGCGCATCCTGTTCGGCCAGGATGTTCACGGGCCGCTGGCCGCTTCCCTGCGCTCGAATGCGGCCGATTACCAGCGGTCGCTGCAAACCCTGCTTGCGCTGGAGGCCGACATCCTTTGCGAAGGACACTACGGTATTTTTCGCGGACGGCAAGAGGTCGCCGCATTCATTCGCCAATTCGTCGAAACCTGACACGCCGGCCTCGCCGGATGCGTTTCATTCACGAATCGCCTGGAAACGCGCCAGCGTGCGAGCCCGTGCCGCCGCATGATCCACCACCGGCGCCGGATAGTCGCGGCCGATGCGCACGCCGCAGGCGGCCTGTTCGGCGGCGCCCATCTTCCATGGTGCGTGGATGAACTTCTGCGGCACGCGGGAAAGTTCCGGCACGTAGCGGCGGATGAAACGGCCCTCGGCATCGAACTTTTCCGATTGCGTGACGGGGTTGAAGATGCGAAACCAGGGTTGCGCGTCGCAGCCGGTGGAGGCGGCCCATTGCCAGCCGCCGTTGTTGGCGGCCAGGTCGAAGTCGAGCAGCTTTTCGGCGAACCAGGCCTCGCCCTGCCGCCAGTCCAGCCCCAAGTCCTTGCTCAGGAACGATGCCGTGACCATCCGCAGTCGGTTGTGCATCCAGCCGGTCTGCACAAGCTGCCGCATCGCGGCATCGACCAGCGGGTAGCCGGTGCGGCCGGCGCACCAGGCCGCGAACAGGTCGGGCGCGGCGTCCCAGCGCAGGGCATCGAAGGCCGGCTTGAAGCATTGTGTCGTGACCCGCGGGTGATGCGAGAGGATGGCGTGGTAGAAGTCGCGCCAGATCAGTTCCGAGAGCCAGGTTGCGGCGCCCCTGCTGGCCTGGGCATGTGCATGGGCGGCGAGCTGGCGGATCGAGATCGTGCCGAAGCGCAGATGCGCCGAAAGGTAGGAGCATCCCTTGACGGCCGGGAAGTCGCGTGTGGCGGCATAGTCGTCGATGCGTTCGATGAAGTCGCGGAACAGCGCCTGCGCGCCGCTCATGCCGGTGGGCAGGCGCAGCTCGCCCAGATCGGTGGCCTCGAAGCCGAGATCCTTCAGCGTCGGCAGCGTGACGTCGCCGCCCGGCCGTGCCAGATGGCTCGCGTATTCTTCGACCGGCCAGGAGCGCAGGTCGGCGGGATCGAGCTTCTTCAGCCAGGCATTCTTGTAGGGCGTGAATACCGAGAAAGGGGTGCCGGCCTGCGTCATCACCTCGGCGCGGTCGAAGATCACCTGGTCCTTGAAATCGAGACAGTCGGCGCCGGGTTTGTCATTGATGATGCGGCGCTTGATTTCCGCGTCGCGGGCAATCGTCGCCGGTGCGTAGTCGCGATTGAAATACAGGGCGCTCACCCCGAGTTCCTGCACCAGGCGCGGAATTTCGAGCAGCGGGTCGCCGTGGCGCACGATCAGCGTGCCGCCCATTTCCGCCAGCGCGGCGGCGACTTCCTCCACCGCGCGCAGGATGAACTCGACGCGCCGGTCGCGCCGCGGTAGCGGATCGAGGATCGTCGTGTCGAAGACGAACGCGCAATGCACCCGCGGGTGCGCCTTCAGGGCGTGATGCAGCGCGGCGTGGTCGTGCACGCGCAGATCGCGACGAAACCAGACAAGGGCGGCGCACATGGGGCGGGACAGCGGATGATTTAACGGGGATACTCGGGAACGAACCGAGAGATTACAATGTCGGCACATTCATGGATACCGTCAGTCTCGCCAACCACTTTCTGATCGCCATGCCTGCCATGGCCGACCCGAATTTTTCCCGCACGCTGACCTACATCTGTGAGCACAACGCCGAGGGCGCCATCGGCATCATCGTCAACCGTCCGATGGACATGAGGCTGGCCGGGCTGTTCGATCGGGTCAGCATTCCCCTGGAAGACCAGCAGGCGGAGGCGCGCTTCGCCGGACTGCCGGTCTACTTCGGTGGTCCGGTGCAGACCGACCGCGGCTTCGTGCTGCACCGGCCGGCCGGGCAATGGCAGTCTTCGCTCAACGTCAGCGACGCGATCGCCCTGACCAGTTCGCGCGACATCCTGCAGGCCATGGGCAGCACCGGCGAGCCGGCCGAGGTGCTGGTCAGCCTCGGCTATGCCGGCTGGACGGCAGGGCAACTGGAGTGGGAGCTCGCGCAGAACGCGTGGCTTACCGTGGAAGCCGATGTCGGCATCATCTTCGACGTGCCGCCCGAAGAGCGCCTGCCGGCGGCGATGCAACTGCTCGGCGTGGATTTCGCCAACCTGTCGGAGGTTGCGGGGCATGCGTGAGTGCCTGCCGCCGGGCCGCCCCAAGGCGGGCACAGCGTTCAACCCGGAGCCGCCCTTGGGCGGCGAACAGTTGTCATCCCCGCCCGGGCGGGGAACGAGGGGTGGGGTTCTCTTGCCGCAAGGTTCGGTGTTGGCCTTCGACTTCGGCACCAGGCGAATCGGCGTTGCGATCGGTACCCGGCTCGGTGAGGGGGGCTGCGGCCCGGCACGCGCACTGACCACCATAGACAGCGAGTCCAACGATGCCCGCTTCGCCGCCATCGCCGCACTGATCGCCGAGTGGCAACCGATCCTGTTGCTGGTCGGGCGACCCCTGGACGAAGACGGCACGCCGCACGATATGACTGCGCGTTGCGAGCGCTTCGCCAAGCAGTTGCGCGGCCGCTTCCGGCTGCCGGTCGAGGACGTCGATGAGCGCTTCAGTTCAACCGAAGCGGACGCCGGCCTGCGCCAGAGCGGGCTTTCCTGGCAGCAACGCAAGACGCGGATCGACGCCGAAGCCGCACTCGTCATTCTCCAAAGCTGGTTTGCCAGTCATGCCAATGACCACGCGAATGCCCCTGCAACTGCCTGACGCCGAGTCGCTCTGCGCGGCGCTGGCCGAGTCCATGCGGCCCCACGTCGATCCGGCGGCGACGGCGCTGGTCGGCATCCACACCGGCGGTGTCTGGGTGGCCCAGCGCCTGCACGCCGCGCTGGGCCTCAAAATTCCGCCCGGCACGATGGATGTGTCCTTCTATCGCGACGACTACAATCAGCGCGGTCTGCATGCCAACGCCAAGACGTCGCAGATTCCCTTCGATGTCGAAGGCGCCCATATCGTCATCGTCGACGACGTGCTCTACACCGGCCGCACCATCCGCGCCGCGCTCAACGAGCTGTTCGACTACGGCCGGCCGGCCAGGATCGACCTCGCGGTGCTGGCCGATCGCGGCGGGCGCGAACTGCCCATCGCGCCTAGCTTCTGTCCGCACACGCTGAGCCTGGCCGCGGCGCAGACCCTGGAGCTGGAGCGCGCCGCCGACGGCGGGCTGTCCTTCCGGCTGGTGGAAAAATGAGCGCCTTCGGCAGGCAGCCCAATCCGCAGCTCAACAGCCACGGCGAGTTGCAGCACCTGCTGACCATCGAGGGTCTGCCGCGCGAGATGCTGCTGCGCATCCTCGATACTGCCGCGCCGTTTTCCGAAGTCGCCGAACGCGAAGTGAAAAAAGTGCCGCTGTTACGCGGCAAGAGCGTGTTCAATCTTTTCTTCGAGAATTCGACGCGCACCCGCACCACCTTCGAGATCGCCGCGAAGCGGCTTTCCGCCGATGTCATCAACCTCAACATCAGCACCTCTTCGGCGAACAAGGGCGAAACCCTGCTCGACACCGCGGACAACCTCGCGGCGATGCAGGCCGACATGTTCATCGTGCGCCACGCCTCGTCCGGCGCGCCCTACCTGATCGCGCAGCACATGGCGGCCACCGGGCGCGACCACATCCACGTGATAAATGCCGGCGACGGCCGCCACGCGCATCCGACGCAGGGCCTGCTCGACATGTACACCATCCGCCATTACAAGGCGGATTTCACCCGGCTCACCGTCGCCATCGTCGGCGACCTGCTGCATTCGCGCGTGGCGCGCAGCCAGATCCATGCCCTGACCACGCTGGGCGTCCCCGAAGTGCGCGTCATAGGACCCAAAACCCTGCTGCCCACCGGCGTCGAACGCCTCGGCGTGCGGGTGTTCAACGACATGCGCGAAGGGCTGCGCGGCGTCGATGTGATCATGATGCTGCGCCTGCAGAACGAGCGCATGCAGGGCGCCCTGCTGCCCTCGACCCAGGAATATTTCAAGTCCTGGGGCCTGACGCCGGAAAAGCTCGCGCAGGCCAAGCCCGATGCCATCGTCCTGCATCCGGGGCCGATGAACCGCGGCGTCGAAATCGATTCCGCCGTGGCCGACGGCAGCCAGGCCGTGATCCTGCCGCAAGTGACCTTCGGCATCGCGGTGCGGATGGCGGTGATGGCGATGCTCGCTGGAAATTGATGAGGACCTACCCCCCATCCCCCTTCCCGTGGAAGGGGGTGACTTTGGTTCGCGGGCGGTGCCCGCTCCGTGTTATTGGCTGGCTGCCTCCTTGGGGCGGCCCGGCGGAGGCAGCATGAAAATCCACATCCGCAACGGCCGCCTGATCGATCCGGCGAGCAATACCGACAAGGCGCTCGACCTGTTCATCGCCGACGGGCGCATCGTCGGCGCCGGCAATGCGCCGGCGGGCTGGGGCGCGGACGGGGCCAACAGCGTGCTGGATGCGAGCGGCTGCATTGTCTGCCCCGGACTGGTCGATCTTGCGGCGCGGCTGCGCGAGCCGGGCTTCGAATACAAGGCCACGCTGGAGTCCGAAATGGCGGCGGCGGCGGCCGGCGGGGTCACGTCGCTGGCCTGCCCGCCGGACACCGATCCGGTGCTGGACGAGCCGGGGCTGGTGGAAATGCTCAGCCATCGGGCGCGCCTGCCCGAGTTTGCCCACGTGCATCCGGTGGGTGCGCTGACCATGCAACTGGAGGGCAAGAACCTCACCGAAATGGCCGAACTGGCCGAAGCCGGCTGCCTCGCCTTCGGCCAGGCCAATCGTGCCATCGTCGACACGCAGGTCTTGCTGCGCGCCATGATGTACGCGGCGACCTTCGACTTTCCCGTCTGGTTGCAGGCGCAGGACCCCTTCCTGGCCAGGAAGGGCGTCGCCCACGACGGTGAAGTCGCCGCCCGCCTCGGCCTGGCCGGGATTCCGGTGGCGGCCGAAACCATCGCCCTGGCCACCATTCTGCATCTGGCCCGCGAGACCGGCGCGCGGGTGCATGTGACGCGCATTTCGTCGGCGGCCGGCGTCGAGATGATCGTCGCCGCGCGCGCCGCCGGCATCGCGGTGACCTGCGACGTGGCGATCCACCACCTGCATCTGTGCGAAATGGATGTCGGCTTCTTCGACACCCACGCCCGCCTCGACCCGCCGCTGCGCTCGCAGCGCGATCGCGACGCCCTGCGTGCCGCCCTGGCCTCGGGCGCGATCAATGCGCTGTGTTCGGACCACACGCCGGTCGATGACGACGGCAAGCAGATGCCCTTCGACGAAGCCGAAGTCGGCGCCACCGGACTCGAACTGCTGCTGCCGCTGACGCTCAAGTGGGCCCGCGAAATGAAGGTGCCGCTGGTGACGGCGCTGGCCCGCGTCACCTCGGACCCGGCGCGGATACTAGGCGTCAAGGCCGGCAGCCTGGCGCCGGGCGCGCCGGCCGATATCTGTGTTTTCGATCCGGTGGCCGAGTTCAAGGTCAGCCGCGAAAACCTCAGAAGCCAGGGCAAGAACACGCCCTTCCTCGGCTTCGAATTCCCCGGCCGCGTGCGCTATACCCTGATCGAGGGGCACCTGGCTTTCGACGGCACGCTCGGCTGACGCCGGCGCCTGATCAAGGGACGCCCGCGCTTTGCAGGCCGGGAATGGCGCTTCGTGGGCCCGTTCCATCGGCTTACAATTTGCCGGCAGAAAGGGAGGAATGCCACCATGCATATCACGCTGGTCCATGTCCGCGTCAAGCCTGAATCCGTCGCCGGCTTCATCGCCGCGACGCGCGCCAATCACGAGGCGTCGATCCAGGAGCCGGGCAACCGCCGCTTCGACGTATTGCAGGCGCCCGACGACCCGGCGCGCTTCATCCTCTATGAGGCCTATGCCTCGGCCGAGGCCGCCGCCGCGCACAAACAGACCGCGCACTACGCGGCGTGGCGCGACGCGGTGGCCGGGATGATGGCCGACCCGCGCCGCGGCGAGCCGATGCACGGCCTGTTCCCGGCGTCATGATTCCGGGCTTCGCGCCTTTTTCCATCGCGCGGCTGCCGCGCATCGAATTCGGCAGCGGCGCCATCGGCAAGCTGCCTGCGATCGCCGCGTCCTGCGGCAAGTCCCTGCTGCTGGTCACCGGCCAACGCGCCTTCGTCGAATCCGCGGCCGGCGCCGGACTGCTTGCCAGTCTCAAGGCGCAGGGCTGTTCATGGCAGCACCTGCGCGTCGCGGGCGAGCCCTCGCCGCAATTCGTCGACGACGCGGTCGCCATGCTGCGCGCAGCGAAGATCGACGCCGTCATCGGTATCGGCGGCGGTTCGGCGCTTGATGCCGCCAAGGCCATCGCCGGTCTGCTGCGCCCCGGCAACTCGGTGATGGAGCACCTGGAGGGCGTCGGCCCCGAACTGCCGTTCCGGGGACCCGCCACGCCCTTCATCGCCGTGCCGACCACCGCCGGCACCGGCTCCGAGGCGACCAGGAACGCGGTGCTGTCGGTGCAGGGCGAGGGCGGTTTCAAGAAGTCCTTCCGCGACGATGCGCTGGTCGCGCAATGGGCGCTGATCGATCCGGACCTGCTCGCGACCTGCCCGCCCGCGCTGATCGCGGCGGATGGCATGGACGCCTTCACCCAATTGCTCGAGTCCTTTGTTGCCACACGCGCCAACCCGATGACCGACGCGCTGGCGCGCTCGGGGATCATGGCCGTCAAGGATTCGCTGTTGTCGCTCTATCACGAGCAGTCGGCCACGGCGCGCGCGAAAATGGCCTATGCCTCGCTGATGTCCGGCATCTGCCTGGCGCAGACCGGGCTGGGCGCGGTGCATGGCCTGGCTTCTCCGCTCGGCGCCTTCTTCCCGATTCCGCATGGCGTGGTGTGCGGCACGCTGGCCGCCGCCGCCACGGCGGTGAACATCGAGGCGATGGCAGCGCGCGAGCCGGACAACCCGGCCCTGCCCAAATACGCCGAGATCGGCCGCCGCTTCGCGATGCGGAAGGGCCTCAACGGCGAGGGCGCGCGCGACCACCTGGTGACGACGCTGCGGCAGTGGCAGGAGCAGCTCTGTCTGCCGCGCCTGTCTGCCTGGCGCATCGGCGCCGCCGACTTTCCGCGCATCGTCGCCAACTCGCGCGGCGGCAGCATGAAGACCAACCCCATCGTGCTCAGCGACGCGGAAGTGACCAGCATCCTCGAGGCGCGGCTTTAGCTGCGGGGGGAGACGCGATCTCCGCTTGCGAGTGCCTTCCCTGCCGACACGGCATCTACGCCGCTGACGCGCACCCGCTTGGCGCGCGACGTATCACCGCTCACCAGGCTGACCGCCGATTTCGCGACGCCCAGCCGGTCGGCGAGAAACGCGATCAGGCAGGCATTGGCCTTGCCTTCCACCGGCGGAGCGGCGAGGCGGATCTTGAGGGCCTCGCCGTGCAGGCCGACCACTTCGGTTTTCTTCGCGCCGGGCTGGATGTGCAGCCGCAGCGTCACGCCCTGCTCGTCGGCGCGCAGCCAGGTCATCCCAGCAGCATCATGGGCAGCACGCCGTTGCGCAGGCCGGCGACCACGAACAGGGCTATTTGCAGCACCAGCAGCAAGGCAAGCGGCGAGAGGTCCACGCCGCCGACGGGCGGAATCAAGCGGCGAAACGGCCGCAGCAACGGCCGCGTCAGGGTGTTGAAGACATCGGCCAGCGGCGCATAGGGGTTCACCCAGGAAAACACCGCCGCCACCAGCACCGCGCCCATCACCAGGTACAGGCTGATCTTCGCCACTTCCAGCAGCGCCAGCAGGGCCACCACAAGCGTTGGCGCGAGAGAGACGGCGAGCAGTACCCCGGACAGTCCCAGCGCAACGCCCTGATACACCACTTGCCAGAACCAGGCCAACAGCAGGCTCGCCAGGTCGAGACCGAACAGGCCGGGGATCACGCGCCGCAGCGGACGCACCATCCAGTCGGTTACCGCGATGATGAATTGCCCGAGCGGGTTGCGAAACGGCGCACGCGCCCATTGCAGTGCAAAGCGCACCAGCAGCGCCAGCGTCAGGAAGCCGCAGACGCTGTCGAGGATGAAAAGAGCTATCTGTATCAGCATCAATCTTTGCCGAGGATGTCGCCCAGCTCGCGTCCTCGCGCCGCGGCGGCGATGATGCCGTGCTCGATGGCCGCAGCGATGCCGCTGGTGCCGAATGACAACAGGGCGGCTTCGGTCGTGCCGCCCTTGGAGGTCACGCGTTCGCGCAGGGTCGAGATCGACTCGCTGCTTTGCTCAGCCAGGCGGGCGGCGCCGAGGAAGGTCTCGACGCTCAGGCTCCGGGCGGAACGCGCATCGAAACCCAGGTTGCGCGCGGCCGCCTCCATGGCTTCGAGGAAATAGAACACGTAGGCCGGGCCGCTGCCGGACACCGCGGTGACGGCATCCATCTGCTCCTCGTTGTCGATCCACACCGTGCTGCCGACGGCCTTCAGGATCTTTTCGGCATTGGTACGCCCTTCGAGGTCTACGCTCGGATCGGCGCACAGGCCGGAAATCCCGGCGCCGATCAGGGCCGGCGTGTTGGGCATGGTGCGCACCAGCTTGTTGTAGTTGCCGAGCCAGCGCGATATGTCGGCCATGCGCAGCCCGGCGGCGATGCTCACCACCAGTTGATTGCCGAGCTTGCCGCTGAACGGTGCGACGGCTTCCCTGAGCTGCTGCGGCTTGACCGCCAGCACCAGGACTTCGCAGTTGAGCGCCGCCGCATCGACCGCCGCGGTGCAGCGCACCCCGAAGGACTCGGTGAGTTTCTCGCGAGCCTCCTGAAAGGGCTCCACCACCTGCATGCCGGCGGCGGAAAAGCCCTGCTTGCGCAGTCCGCCGATGAGGGCAACGGCCATGTTGCCGCCACCGATGAAGGTTATTTTCATGCTGCCTCCGCAGGGCCGCCCGCGCTGGCGCGGGATAAAACTGAACACCCCCTCCCGACCTCCCCCGCCGAGCGGGGGAGGTGACCGGTTAGCCCCGCCCACGGGGCGGGGAATAGAGAGATGGTCTTCATGGTCTTTCTCCGAAGATTGCCGTGCCAACCCTGACCAGCGTCGCGCCTTCCATTATGGCCGCCTCGAGGTCATGCGACATGCCCATTGAAAGCGTATCGAGCGTGAGTCCTTCGCTATTCAGGCGCTCGAGTACCTGACGCAGCAGCGCGAAGCGGCGGCGTTGCAGGCCGACGTCGTCGCTCGGCTCGGGAATCGCCATCAGCCCGCGCAGGCGAAGGTTCGGCAGGGCGGCCACGGCATGGGCCAGGGCGGCTGCCTGGTCCGGGGCGCAGCCGCTTTTCGAGGCTTCGCCGGAAACATTCACCTGGATGCAAACCTGAAGCGGGGCGAGGCCCGGCGGACGCTGCGCGGCAAGCCGTTCGGCGATCTTCAGGCGGTCCACCGAATGCGCCCAGGCGAAGTTTTCGGCCACCAGCCGCGTCTTGTTGCTTTGCAGCGGCCCGATGAAGTGCCATTCAAGTCCAAGCCCAACCAGCTCCGCCGCCTTGTCCAGGGCCTCCTGCGCATAGTTCTCGCCGAAGGCGCGCTGCCCTGCTGCTGCGGCCTCGCGCACGCAGGCGGCGGGCCAGGTCTTGGAAACGGCCAACAGTTGCACGGACCCGGCCGGCCTCCCGGCGGCAACGCAGGCGGCGGCAATGCGTGCACGCACAGCTTGCAAGTTGGCGGCGATTGATGTCATATAGCGACTTCAAAGTATATCGTACCCCCTCAACAGGAAAGCGCTCATGGACATCACCGAACTGCTCACTTTCGTTGTCAAGAACAAGGCGTCCGATTTGCACCTGTCGTCCGGCATGCCGCCGATGATTCGCGTTCATGGCGACGTGCGGCGCATCAACCTGCCGGCCATGGAGCACAAGGACGTGCACGCCATGATCTATGACATCATGAACGACGGCCAGCGCAAGGTCTATGAGGAAAACCTCGAGTGCGACTTTTCCTTCGCGGTGCCCAATCTGGCGCGCTTCCGCGTCAATGCCTTCGTCCAGAACCGCGGTGCGGCGGCCGTGATGCGGACCATTCCGTCGAAGATCCTGTCGCTGGAGGACCTCAAGGCGCCGAAGATTTTCGAGGAGCTGGCCGACTACCCGCGCGGCCTGGTGCTGGTGACCGGCCCGACCGGTTCCGGCAAGTCGACCACGTTGGCGGCCATGGTCAATCACAAGAATCAGAATGAATACGGGCACATCCTTACCGTCGAGGATCCGATCGAATTCGTGCATGAATCACAGAAGTGCCTGATCAACCAGCGCGAGGTCGGTCCGCATACCCTGTCCTTCAACAACGCGCTGCGCTCGGCCCTGCGCGAGGACCCGGACGTGATCCTGGTCGGCGAAATGCGCGACCTGGAAACCATCCGCCTGGCCATGTCCGGCGCCGAAACCGGGCACCTGGTGTTCGGCACGCTGCACACCTCCTCGGCGGCGAAGACCATCGACCGCATCATCGACGTGTTCCCCGCCGCGGAAAAGGAAATGATCCGCGCCATGCTGTCGGAATCGCTGCGCGCAGTGATCTCGCAGACGCTGTGCAAGACCATGGACGGCGCCGGCCGCGTTGCCGCGCATGAGATCATGGTCGGCACGCCCGCGATCCGCAACCTGATTCGCGAGGCCAAGGTGGCCCAGATGTATTCGGCGATCCAGACCGGTCAGCAGTTCGGCATGCAGACGCTGGATCAAAACCTGCAGGATCTGGTCAAGCGAAAGATCATCGCCCCCAGCGAGGCGCGCAGCAAGGCCGCCAACAAGGACAACTTCCCGGGCTGACGCCCGGGATGTTGTCCTTGCGGAAAGTTACACCCGCCCCTCCCATCCTCCCCTCGCGGGGAGGCTACTAGTTGGAGCCGCTGACGCGGCTGGAGTACCAAGAAGCGACCGGAGACTTGCACTATGGAACGCGATGAAGGCCTGAAGTTCATGTACCAGCTTCTGACGATGATGATGCAGAAGAAGGGCTCGGACTTGTTCATTACTTCCGGCTTCCCGCCGGCGATGAAGATCGACGGCAAGATGACGCCGGCGACCACGCAGCCGTTGTCCTCGCAACACACGCAGGAGCTGGCGCGGGCGATCATGAACGACAAGCAGGCCGCCGAGTTCGAGGCGACCAAGGAATGCAATTTCGCGATCTCGCCGGCCAGCATCGGCCGCTTCCGGGTCAATGCCTTTGTCCAGCAGGGACGCGTTGGAATCATCCTGCGTACCATCAACGTGCAGATTCCCGAATTCGAGGACCTCAAGCTGCCGTCGGTGCTCAAGGACGTGGCGATGACCAAGCGCGGCCTGGTCCTGTTCGTCGGCGGCACGGGCTCCGGCAAATCGACCTCGCTGGCGGCGATGATCGGTTATCGCAACCAGAACAGCTACGGCCACATCATCACCATCGAAGACCCGGTCGAGTACGTCCACGAGCACCGCAACTGCGTGATTACCCAGCGCGAGGTGGGCGTCGATACCGATTCCTGGGAGATAGCGCTGAAAAATACCCTGCGCCAGGCGCCCGACGTAATCCTGATCGGCGAAATTCGCGATCGGGAAGTCATGGAGCACGCCATCGCCTTTGCCGAAACCGGCCACCTGGCGATGGGCACGCTGCACGCCAACAACGCCAACCAGGCGATCGACCGGATCATCAACTTCTTCCCCGAGGAGCGGCGTCCCCAATTGCTGATGGATCTTTCGCTCAATCTCAAGGCCATCATCTCGCAGCGCCTGCTTCCGCTCAAGGAAGGCAAGGGGCGCGCGGCGGCGGTGGAAGTCCTGCTCAACTCGCCGTTGATTGCCGACCTGATCCACAAGGGAGAGGTGCACGGCATCAAGGAAATCATGAAGAAGTCCAAGGAACTCGGCATGAAGACCTTCGACATGGCGCTCTTCGACCTGTTCGAGGAGGGCCGCATCAGCTACGACGATGCACTGCGTTTTGCCGATTCGATGAACGAAGTGCGCCTGATGATCAAGCTGCACAGCAAGGATTCGCAGGAGATGGATCGCAACGCCGGCATCAAGCATCTGGATATCGTATAGTGACGATGTGATCTTGCGCCGCGGTTCCGCCGCGGCGCGGCACGCATCGCGCGCCATGTCGGCGTGTATCAAGGGTATTGGCAGGAAATGACTCCCGATCCGCAGATTGCCCAGGGCGACGGCCGCGCCGCGCTGGAAGACATTACCCACCTGACCAGGAAGATCTGCGCCATCTGGGGAAGCCCTGAGCTCGATGGTTTTCTCAGCAAGCTGATCATGGATGCCCGCGATGGCGCCAGGCAGGGTTTGCCGGTGCCGGTGGCCGCCGAGATCCTGTTCCTGGCAAAGACCAACAAGATTGTCCGTGCCATGGATCTGTCCAGGACGCTGCAAGTGAACTACGACGAGGCGTACTCCCTGGTCGATGAAGGTGATCAGGTGCGCCTCAAGATCGATCCGCTGGATGATCCGCTGGTCTCACGCGACACGATCACCCGGATCAATCGCGCGACCGCAACGACGGTAGCGCATTCAACCGGGCCCGGCGTCGCCAGCCAGGCACAGGGTTTGGGCCAGTTGTTCGTGATGCTGATACGCAGCAAGTGGCTGGTGTGGACGATCGTTCTGATCCTGGCCATCAAGCTTTTGTGGCCGATCGTCAAGCCACTGATCTGATCGCCTGAGCGGCCCGCACGGGGCCGCCACGGCTGCGCTACTTGTCGCGCCGGCTGCCGGCGACGATTTCGATGTGGTACAGGCGACATTCCAGCGCGCCGTTGTAGAGCGGAATCTTGCGTGATGTCTGGAGCCGGATCAGTTTGGGCAGGCGCGTGTCGGCCGACAGAATCCAGCAGTTCCAGCCGGGGAAGTGCTGCTTGAGAGCGTCGCCGAGCAGCGGGTAGAACGCGGCCAGCTCTTCCTCGCTGCCCAGTCGTTCGCCGTACGGAGGATTGGCCACCAGCACACCTGCCGGCGCGGGAGCCGACCGCTTCAGCAGGTCCGAGGTTTCCAGCGTGACCAGGCCGTCCAGCCCGGCATGGGCGAGATTCTGTCGGGTGCGGGCGACCGCGTCGGCGGAATTGTCGCTGCCGAAGATTGGCAAGGCGGCCGCCTCGCGGCGTCGTTCGGCGGCTTCGCATTGCAGCTTGCGCCAGAGGCCCGCGTCGAATGACTTGAGATGCTCGAAGCCGAAATCCCCCGCCTCGCGCGACAGCCCCGGTGCGTCGTCGAGGCAGATCTGCGCGGCTTCCAGCAGGAAGGTGCCGCTGCCGCACATCGGATCGAGCAAGGGCGTGCCGGGCTGCCAGCCGGAGAGGCGCAGGATGCCGGCGGCAAGGTTTTCCTTGAGCGGCGCGCCGACCTTGGCCAGCTTGTGACCGCGCAGGTAGAGCGGCTCGCCGGAGGTATCCAGATACAGCGTGGCCTGCTGTTCGGTGATGAACAGGTGGATGCGCACCTCGGGGTCTCTGGTATTGACGCTGGGGCGTCGCCCGGTCTCGGCGCGGAAGCGGTCGCAGACGGCATCCTTGACCTTCAGCGTGATGAATTCGAGGCTCTTGAGCGGCGAGCGGATCGCCGTGACATAAACGCGAATCGAACGATCCACGGAAAACAGCCGCGACCAGTCCACGTCGTAGGCCAGCCGATAGACCCCGGCTTCGTTGCGATAGCCGCCCTCCGCGATGCGCCACAAGACCCGCGTCGCGATGCGCGATTCGAGGTTGATGCGGTAACCGGTTTCCAGGCTGCCGTTGCAGCCGGCGCCGCCCGGCACCGTGGCGACATCCTTGCCGCCGGCCTCGGCAAGGTCGTCCGCGAGCAGGGCTTCGAGGCCGCGCGGGCAGGTGGCGAAATAGTGGTTCACTGGGGAATCCCGGTGGCGATCGAGGCAGACATTATGTCACCGCAGGATGCGGTGACGGTATCCTTTGTGAATATCGGCGTTATCGAGATGGCACGAGCGAACCGGAGCGGCCGGTAGCGCCGTGTCTCCGGCGCCGACTATTTCCCGTCATCATGAAGTCCGGGATTGACGGTGCCTGTGGGCTCGGAGATACTTTGGACACGCGTAGAATCTCCTATCCCCACTTCCTATCCTTCGGAGAACAATGACATGAGCTCGTGGCGTCTGATTATCCTGCTGGTCTGTGCCGCGCTGCTCTCGGCGATTCCTCTGGCTCACGCACAGAACGACAGCAAAGGGAGCCGGGACCACCCGCTGCTCACCCGCATGCCCGGCTTCTACATTGCCGGCTACAGCGTGGCCGAGTTCGCTGCCTTCGATCCGACCGTGATCGATGGCAAGGAGGCCCACTGGGAGGGCAAGAAGTACACGATCGGATATGCGCGCAAAGAGACAGCGGCGCCGGTAAGCCCGCTGCAGATCATCCGGAACTACGAGTCGGCGATTGCCAGGATCGGCGGTACCCGCCTCGGCGGGGACGAACGGCGCGTGGCGGCGGAGATCCGGAAGGCTGGCGCGATGACAGGCGTCTACCTCGAAGCCTTCAACGAAGGTCGCGACTACCAACTGGTGATCGTCGAAACGCAGGCCATGCGCCAGGATGTCACGGCCGACGCGGCCGTCATGGGACGCGAGCTGAAATCAGCGGGGAAGACGATCATTTACGGGATCTACTTCGATACCGGATCTGCCGTCATCAAAGCGCAGTCGGAGCCGGCGCTGGCCGAGATGGTGAAGTTGCTCAAGGGCAGCCCCACGGTGAAGGCCTTTATCGTCGGCCACACCGATACCGTGGGAACGCTCGAGACGAATCTGAAGCTGTCGGCGGACCGCGCCGAAGCCCTGGTCAGGGCGCTCGTCGGGCGCGGCATCGCAGCGATCCGACTGAAGGCTGCTGGTGTCGGTCCCTACAGCCCGATCGCGTCAAACAGGGACGAACCAGGTCGAGCCCAGAATCGACGCGTGGAAATGGTGGAGCAGTAAGAACAAGCGACGCCCAGGTCGGCGACACCACGGGAAAGTCCCGGCCAGGGCACCACGTACAGCGAATGGTTTGCCATGCGAGGCAGCCGTCCCTAAAACGGCTTCACCACCACCAGGATGCAAATGGCAACCAGCGCCAGCACCGGCACTTCGTTGAAGAAGCGAAACCACACATGCGTCTTTGTCGATCTGCCGTCGCCGAATTCGGCGAGCAGCCGGCCGCACCAGAGGTGATAGGCGACGAGGCCGATCACCAGCGCGGTCTTGGCGTGCAGCCAGCCGCCAGTGAAGCCGTAGCCGAACCACAGCCACAGGCCCAGCCCGATCGCCAGCACGCCGATCGGCGTGATGAAGCGATACAGCTTCTTCGCCATCAGCAGCAGGCGTTCCCGTTCGGCGCGGCTGTCGGCCGGCGCCAGGGCGAGGTTCACGAAGATGCGCGGCAGGTAGAACAGCCCGGCGAACCAGCTCACGACGAAGACGACGTGGAAGGCCTTTATCCAGAGCATGAGGCCTCCGCGATTCCGCTCGTCACGGTCGGGTAGCGCAAGCGCAATTGAAGTTCGCGCTTCATCCGCGTGTTGTCCAGCCGGCGCGACTCGTTCATGAATGACCATTGCAGCGGCGGCACCGCGCGGCGAACGGCTTCGCGCGGCATTCGCTCCGCTCGCGGCAGGGCAAAGGCGTCGGCCAGGGCATCGAACCATTCGCCCATCGCCAGCGCGGAATCGTCATTGACGTTGTACACGCGATTGGGCCGTCCCCGCGCCAGCGCAGCGAGGCAGGCGCGACCCAGGTCATCGGCATGGATGTGGTTGGTGTGGCTGTCCTCGTCGTGCAGCATCAGGGGCAGGCGCTGGCGCAGGCGCTCCAGCGGCAAGCGGTTGGCGGCATAGATGCCCGGTGCGCGCAGGATGCTGACGCGACACCGACGCCCCCGTTTGCGGCCGAACTGGCGCAGGCGCCGTTCGGCATCGACGCGCCGTGCCGCGCGCGCCGACTGTGCCGCGGCCGGCCGCGTCTCGCTTACCCGGGCGCCGCCGCAATCGCCATAGACGCCGCTGGTGCTGATGTAGATCAGTTGCCGTGGTAGACTTTTGCCGCGTTGCAGCGTGGCGATCAGGTTCCGGGTGCGTGTGTCACCGGCGCCTTGCGCTGGCGGCGGTGCGCTGTGGATCACCGCATGCGAAATGCCGGCGAGTCGTGTCAGCGTGTCGGGCCGGTCAAGATCGCCCTCGATCTGCGTGACGCCCAGCGCAGCCAGTTGCGGGTCGCGCCTGCGCACCAGAGCCAGCACGTGCCAGCGCAGCAGGAGTCGCGGCAGCGCGCGGCGCATCACGTCACCGCAGCCAATGATCAGCAATCGTCGCATCGGACAATTATCGCATGGCCCCATTTCGCGTCACCCTGCAGCCCAGCGGGCACAGCTTCACCACCGACGGCAGCGACTCGATCTTGCAGGCGGCACTCGATGCCGGCCTCACGCTGCCCTACGGCTGTCGCAACGGCGCTTGCGGTTCCTGCAAGGGCAAGGTCATCGATGGCCTGGTGGATCACGGCGCGGCCCAGGAGCAGGCCCTGCCCATCGCGGATCGCGCCAGCGGCCTGGCGCTGTTCTGTTGCGCAAAGCCGCTCTCCGACCTGGTGCTGGAGTCGCGCGAGGTGGGCTCGGCAAAGGATATCCCGGTCAAGATCATGCCCTGCCGGGTGCAGAAGATTGAGCGCCTGGCGGACGACGTGATCGTGCTCAGCCTCAAACTGCCGGCCAACGAGCGCCTGCAGTTTCTCGCCGGCCAGTACGTCGAGTTCCTCCTCAAGGACGGCAAGCGCCGCGCGTTTTCCATCGCCAATGCGCCGCATGACGACGGCTTCCTGCAATTGCATGTCCGCCTGATCTCGGGCGGCGAATTCACCCACCATGTCTTCACCGCGATGAAGGAGAAGGACATCCTGCGTTTTCAGGGGCCCTACGGCAGTTTCTTCCTGCGCGAGGAGTCGGCCAAGCCGATGATCCTGCTGGCCGGCGGCACGGGCTTTGCGCCGATCAAGGCGCTGGCTGAGCACGCCATTCACAAGCACATCACGCGGCCCATGGAAATCTACTGGGGCGCGCGCAACCGCGCCGGGCTTTACCTGCCCGGCCGGCCCGAGGGCTGGGCTGCCGCGCACAGCCATATCCGCTATGTCCCCGTGCTGTCCGACGCCACGCCGGCGGACGCCTGGAGCGGACGCAGCGGCCTGGTGCATCAGGCCGTGCTGGAGGACCATGCCGACCTCGCCGCCTACCAGGTGTATGCCTGCGGTGCGCCGGCCATGATCGACGCGGCTCGTGCCGATTTCACCGCGCACGGCCTGCCGCCGGAGGAGTTCTTCGCCGATGCGTTTACCTTCGCTTCGGCAGCTGCGACAGCCGCCTGATTGCTGCGCGTAACGGGCTCCTACTCGCCGAGATACGCCGCGCGCACGCGGGAATCGGCGAGCAAGGCCGCCGACGTGTCGGCCAGCGTTATCGAACCGCTTTCCATGACGTAACCGCGCGAGGAGACTTCCAGCGCGAGGCGCGCATTCTGTTCCACCAGCAGTATCGTTACGCCATCCGCGGCGACCTTGCGCACCACCTCGAACACCTTCTGCACCATCAGCGGCGCCAGGCCCATCGAAGGTTCGTCGAGCAGCAGCAGCCTGGGGCGGCCCATCAGGGCGCGGCCGATGGCGAGCATTTGCTGCTCGCCGCCGGACAGGGTGCCGGCTACCTGCGCCCTGCGTTCCATCAGGCGCGGCAGCAAGTCGTGGATCCGTTCCAGGTCGGCGGCGATGCCGCTGGGATCATGGCGATGATAGGCGCCCATCATCAGGTTTTCGGCGACGGTGAGTCGGGCAAAGACGCCGCGGCCTTCGGGCACCAGCGCCAGCCCCCGGCCGATCAATTCGTGGCTCGGCAGCGCGTCGATTCGCTCACTGCCGTAGTGGATCTCGCCGCGCGAGGGAATCATCCGCGCCAGGGCCTTGAGTGTCGAGGTCTTGCCGGCGCCGTTGGCGCCGATCAGGCAGACGATCTCGTTTTCTTCGACCGCGAAGGAGATTCCCTTTACCGCGGCTATGCCACCGTAATGGACATGCAGGTCCATTGCGGCAAGCATGGGATGGCTGTCCAGCCTGTCCCCTTTCCGGGAAACGGGGCGGCCATGCTTGTTCGCTGCGCTCGAAGGGTTCATCTCACCCCGCGCTTGCGCCAAGATAGGCCTCGATGACTTTCGGATCGGCACGCACCACCTCGGGAACATCCTCGGCGATCTTTTCGCCGTAGTCGAGCACGGCAACGCGGTCGCACAGGCCCATGACGAGCTTCACGTCGTGCTCGATCAGGAGCACGGTCAGGCCATCGTTGCGCAGTCCCTCGATCAGGCGGCGCAGCGCGGCGGTTTCCGTCGCATTCATGCCCGCGGCGGGTTCGTCCAGCGCCAGCAGTTTCGGCTCGGTGGCCAGCGCGCGGGCGATCTCCAATCGACGCTGGTCGCCGTAAGACAGATGCCGGGCCAGGTGGTCGGCGCGATCGGCGATGCCCACGTAATGCAGCAGTTCATCGGCACGACGGCGAATCGCCGCTTCCTCGGCACGCTCGGCACGGGTGCGCAGGATGGCCTTGATGACTCCGGCATGGGTGCGGACATGGCGGCCGACCATGACGTTTTCCAGGGCGGTCATGTTGCCGAACAGGCGGATGTTCTGGAAGGTGCGCGCAATTCCCGCGGCGGAGACCTTGTGCGGACTCTCCATGTTCAGCGCTGCGCCGCAAAACAGCACCGTGCCGCCGTCGCGCGGGTAGAGCCCGGTGAAGACATTGAACAAGGTGGTCTTGCCGGCCCCGTTCGGACCGATCAGGCCGTAGATCTCGCCGTGGCGGATCGTCAGCGAGACATCCTTGAGCGCCTGCACGCCGCCGAAGCGCTTGCCGATGTTGCGCGCCTCAAGCAATACGTTCATCGCCATCCCGATCGCGTGTCGGCGGCGGCGTGCATCCCGCGCGCGGCCGCTTCGCCCCCGCCTGCGGCGGGTCCCCCTCCGCTGCGCGCGGTCGCCCGCCGAAGCGCTTGCCGATGTTGCGGGCTTCGAGCAGGACCCCTTCCGCCGCAGGGCTCGGGTTGGTGGGAGGGCTGTCTGTTGTCATGCCCGGTTCTCGTCCATCTCGCGGCGATGGCGCGTCTCCGGCCACAGGCCCGCCGGGCGGAAGCGCATGGTCAGCACCAGGGCGAGGCCGAACACCAGCATGCGCAGGACTTCCGGATCGACCAGCAGCTTGCCAAACAGGCGCATTTGGGCCGGCTCCACCGTGTAGCGCAGCAGTTCCGGCACGAAAGACAACAGCATCGCGCCGGCAATCACGCCCCAGATGTTGCCCATGCCGCCCAGCACCACCATGGCCAGCACCATGATCGATTCGTTGAGGGCGAAGCTCTCGGGGCTGACGAAGCCCTGGATTGCGGCGAACATGCCGCCGGCGATGCCGCCGAATGAGGCGCCCATGGCGAAGGCCAGCAGCTTGATGTTGCGCGTGTTGATGCCATTGGACTTGGCGGCGATTTCGTCTTCGCGGATGGCGACCCAGGCGCGACCGATGCGCGAATCCTGCAGTCGGCGATTGATCACGATGACCGCCAGCAACACCAGCAGCAGGAAATAGTAGTACTTGATCGGGCCGCTGAAGACCAGTGCCCCGATCGTGTCGCTGGCGGAAAAATTCACCGATCCGATCCGGAACGGGTCGATCCGGTTGATACCCTTCGGGCCGTTGGTCAGATTGACGGGCGAGGAAAGATTGTTCATGAAAATGCGCACGATCTCGCCGAAACCGAGCGTAACGATGGCCAGATAGTCGCCGCGCAGCCGCAAGGTCGGCGCCCCCAGTATCACGCCGGCAAGGCAGGCGACGCTGGCGCCGATCGGCAGGATGACCCAGAACGGCAGGTGCAGCCCGAAATGCGGGGAGGCCAGCAGCGCATAGACATAGGCGCCGACGGCAAAGAAGGCGACATAGCCGAGGTCGAGCAGGCCGGCGTAACCGACCACGATGTTCAGGCCCAGCGACAGCAAGACGAACAGCACGGCAAAGTTGGCAATGCGCACCCAGGCCGTGCCGGCCATCGCCAGGACAAAGGGCAGGGCAATCAGCGCGATCGCGACCAAGGCCAGGCCAATGCGCTCGCGATGCGCGGTCATGCGCGCTCCGACACCCGTTCGCCGAGCAGGCCGGAGGGACGGAATACCAGGACCAGGATCAGCATCAGGAAGGCGAAGACCTCCTGGTAGTTGCTGCCGAAGAGCACGAAGTGTCCGCCGTCCGCGCATTGCTCGGCGAGCCAGCCGTGCGCGATGGGCCAGGTGCAGAGGTCGGTCAGTTCACCCACGTAGCCGGTCCCGAGCGCTTCCACCAGGCCCAGCAGGATGCCGCCGAGCATGGCCCCGGCGATGTTGCCGATGCCGCCCAGCACGGCCGCCGAGAAGGCCTTGAGGCCCAGGCTGAATCCCATGGTGTAATGGGCGACCCCGTAGTAGCTGCCATACATGACGCCTGCCACGGCGCCCAGCCCGGCGCCGATCACAAAGGTGGCGGCGATCACGCGGTCGGCATTGACGCCCATCAGGCCGGCGACATGAACGTTTTCGGCCGTGGCGCGAATGGCGATGCCGAAACGGGTGCGATAGACGAACCAGCTCAATCCGGCCATCATCGTCAATGACAGAAGGATGATGGCGATCTGCACTTCGCTGATTGCCGCGCCGCCGATGCCGATTACCCGGTTTTCCAGGATCTGCGGAAAAGCCAGCGGACTGCGGCCCCAGGCCAGCAAGGCCAGGTGCTGGAGGATGATCGACATGCCGATGGCGGTGATCAGGGGCGCCAGTCGCGGCGCGTGGCGCAAGGGACGATAGGCCACGCGCTCAAGCAGGTAACCCATGACCATGCAGGCCGGAATTGCCGCGAGCACTCCGGCGAGGACGATGACCAGGGGTGGCAGGCCGCTGCCGGCCAGCGCGGTGATGATCGAGAAGGCCACCATGGCGCCGATCATCACCACTTCGCCGTGGGCGAAGTTGATGAGCTGGATCACTCCATAGACCATCGTGTAGCCCAAGGCGACAACGGCATAGACGCTGCCGGTGGTCAGGCCGTTGATGATCTGCTGGAGCAGGATCTCCATGAGCTTGTGTTTTTCGAAAAGGTATCCGGAGCTTACTGCCTATGTCGTCCCGCCGGAGACAAAAAAACGGGGAAGTCGCCCTCAGGCGACTTCCCCGTTTGGTTCAGCAAATGCTTACTTCTTGGCCGGAGCCGCAGCAGGTGCAGCAGCCGGAGCAGCAGGTGCAGCAGCCGGAGCAGCAGCAGGTCCAGCGGCCGGAGCAGCAGCCGGAGCCGCCGCTGGAGCACCAGCAGCAGCTGGAGCACCGGCCGGAGCAGTTGCAGCAGCGGCAGGAGCAGCAGCAGCGGCAGGAGCAGCAGCAGGTGCAGCAGCAGGTGCAGCGGCAGGCGCGGTGGCCTGGGCGTACTCATCCAGCGTCATCGACTTGCCGCTCTTGAGGATGGCGACCGGGGTGATCTTTCCGTCCTTCAAGGTGAAGATCGTCATCTCGGCATCCTTGCGGTCGCCCTTTTCGTCGAACTGGATGTTGCCGGTGGCGCCGGTGTAGTCGCTGGCAGCAAGTGCCGGCAGGTACTTCGCCGGATCGCTCGAATCGGCTTTCTTCATCGCGGCGATCAGGAGGCGGGCGGCATCGTAGGTGAAGGGCGAGTAGAGGATCGGATCGATCTTGAACTTGCCCTTGTACGCGTCGAGGAACTTCTTGCCCGCTGCCTGCACCGGTATGCCGGCCTGCGAGCAGAGCAGGCCTTCGGCTGCAGGTCCGGCGAGTTCGGCCATCTTGTCGGTGCAGGCGCCATCGCCAAAGGCGAACACGGCGGTCATCTTGAGCTCGCGCGCCTGCTTGAGCAACGGACCGCCAGTGGCGTCCATGCCGCCGTAGAACACGGCGTCCGGCTTCTTGCCCTTGACCTTGGTCAGCACCGCCTTCCAGTCCGCCGTCTTGTTGGTGCCCTTTTCGCGCGGCAGAACCTTGATGCCGGCAGCCTTGAGGGTCTTCTCGACTTCATTGGCAAGGCCTTCGCCGTAGGCGGTGGCGTCATCGATCACGGCCACGGTCTTCGGCTTGTTCTGGTTGGCGAGGTAGTTGGCAATGGCCGGACCCTGCTGGTCATCGCGGCCGACCACGCGGAATACGCCCTTGAAGCCCTGCTCGGTCAGCGCCGGATTGGTGGCGGAACCTGAAATCATGGGGATTCCGGCCTGGTTGTAAATCGCCGACGCTGGAATTGTGGTGCCGGAATTGAGGTGGCCGACAATGCCGGCGACCTTGGCGTCGACCAGTTTCTGCGCCACGGTGTTGCCCACCTTCGGGTCTTCCTGGTCGTCTTCCGACATCAGTTCGAACTTGACCTTCTTGCCGCCAAGCGTTACGCCAGTTGCATTGGCTTCGTCGACCGCGAGGCGGGCGCCGTTCTCGTTGTCCTTGCCCAGGTGCGGGATGCTGCCGGTAAGCGGCGCGACACTGCCGATCTTGACCACCACGGGCGGCGGAGGCGGCGGCGGGGGCGGGGGCGGGGGCGGTTCTTCCTTGCCACAGCCCATCAGGGCAAGAGCGGCAATCGTGGAAAGCGAGAGGCTTTTGATGGGCACATTCATGGCAATGCTCCGTTAAGGTCGGGAAAAATTTGGCTGATACGCCGGGGGCTGGATCAGACGGCGGATTCTCGCGTTCTGTCAGGGACTTGTCAATAATCTCCGGGAGCCGATCTGCGGCAGCCGCGGCCAGGCCGCAGCGCCGGGATGCCGCCCGCGGCAAGGATGTCGTGGTGCTTTTCCCGCCGGGGATCTCCTTTGGGCGCCGGCGACAAAAGGGCCAGCCCCGCAACTGGCGGGACTGGCCCCATTCGTGATGCAGAAAGAACTTACTTGGCGCCGGCGAGAACCCACTTGACGAGGGTCTTCAGGTCCTCGTCCTTCACTGCGGCATTCGGCGGCATCGGAATCTGCCCCCAGTTGCCCTTGCCACCCGTCTTGACCTTGGTGACCAGCATGGCTTCGTCGCTGGCCTTGTACTTCTTCGCGACATCCTGATACGACGGGCCGACCAGTTTCTTGTCGACGGCGTGGCAAGCCATGCAGCCGCTCTTCGTGGCGAGTTCCTTGTTGGCGAAAGCCGGCGCCGACGCCAGAACGCCGGCAGCAACCAGCGCTGAGATCAAGAGTGATTTCATGTTGAATTCCTTGTGTGTTGATAAGAACGGACGAATTGGGCAAAGCGCGCCGAATGTTACCGGATTCACGATGCTCTGAATACCCGCCTAATCAAGAAACCAGATCATTCAGATTCGCCGTCGGGGCAAGACAAGTAACGCCGCGACACACCCACGCGTTGACGTGATCGCTTTCCGGCTTGGCGAGCGTCGGCGGCAAGCCTGTAATTCCATTGGGCAGGGCCAATACCAGCCGGCACGGATCGGCACCCAGCGCGCGTTGCCATTGCGCCATGGAATCAGCAGGGCCGCGAAGGATCAGGGTGTCTGGCGGAGTAAGCGCTTCTTCAAGCACCCGCAACAGGCTGCCAAAGCCGGCGGGCGAGTGACGGATCTGCGGCCAGAACAGCCGTAGCGTTCTTTCCGCGGCCAGCAGGTAGCGGCTTTCGCCGAGCAGGTGTCCCAGACGTTGCAGGGCAAATGCGGCGACGCCGTTGCCGGCCGGAGTGGCATTGTCGTGGCCCGACTTGGGGCGGTGGATCAACGCTTCATGGTCATGGGCGGTGAAGAAGAATCCTCCTGCCTCGGCATCTTCGAACCGGGCCAGCAGGGTATCGGCAAGCTCGACGGCAAATCCCAGATCGTCGAGGCGGAACCCGGCTTGCATCAGCTCCAGCAGGGCGGCAAGCAGGAAGGCGTGGTCGTCGAGATAGGCGTCAAGGTGGGCGCGGCCATCCTTTGCGGTCGCCAGCAAACGTCCGCGATTCCACATTGTCCCGCGCACGAAGTCCAGGGCGCGGCGCGCCGAAACCAGCCACTCCTCGCGCTCGAAGACGCGCGCGGCATGGGCCATGCCCTCGATCATCAGGGCGTTCCAACTGGTCAACACCTTGTCGTCGCGGCCGGGGCGAACGCGCTTCTCGCGTGCGGCAAAAAGCTTCTGGCGGACCGCTGCGAGCAGCGGCATTTCCTCGGCGGTTACGCCGCCGGCGATCCTTGCGTGCCAATGGTGGCCTTCAAAATTCGGCGGCCCGTCGAAGCCCCAGCGCCGTGTGGCCAGCGCCGACTCCCGGGGGGTGAGCAAGGCCTTGACCTCGTCGCGATCCCATACGTAGTACTTACCTTCTTCGCCTTCCGAGTCGGCGTCGAGCGAAGAATAGTAGCCGCCATCGGCATCCTGCATTTCGCGCAGGACCCATCCCGCGGTTTCCTCGGCAACCCGGGCGTACAGCGGATCGCCGGTCTGCGCCCAGGCGTCGGCACACAGCCCGAGCAGCGGCCCGTTGTCGTAGAGCATTTTCTCGAAGTGCGGAATCTCCCAGCGCTCATCCACACTGTAGCGGCTGAAGCCACCGCCGATCTGGTCGTAGACGCCGCCTTCGCTCATGCGGGTCAGTGTGGTCAGCGCCATCTCGCGCAAATCCGCATCGTCGCGGCTCAAGAGAAACGCCAGGTCGGTCGGATGCGGAAACTTTGGCGCGCCGCCAAAGCCGCCGTGGCTGCGATCAAAACTGCGAGTCAGGGATTCTTCAGCCGCTGCCAGCGGTTTCTCGTCAAATGCGGTGACCGTCGGCTTCTCCGGAACGGTGCCGGCCAGGGCCCGGCGCAGTTCTGCATTCTGCGTTTCTATGTCGCTGCGGCGATTCCGGAAGGCCTCGGCGACGCGTTCGCAGAGATCGGCGAAGCCCGGCAGGCCGTAGCGCGGGTCCTTCGGGAAATAGGTTCCACCGAAAAACGGCGTGCCGTCCGGGGCGAGGAACAGGGTCAACGGCCAGCCGCCCGTGCGCCGGGTCAGCATCTGGTGCGCGGTCTGGTAGATCTGGTCGAGGTCGGGGCGCTCCTCCCGGTCGACCTTGATATTCACGAACAGGCGATTCATCACCGCCGCCACTTCTCCATCTTCAAAGGACTCGTGCGCCATCACGTGGCACCAGTGGCAGGCGGAATAGCCGATCGACAGCAGGATCGGCCGGTTCTGCTCGCGGGCAAGCGCCAGCGAAGCCTGGTCCCAGGGCTGCCACAGAACAGGGTTGTCAGCGTGCTGGAGCAGGTAAGGCGAAGTTTCGGCGGAGAGCCGGTTGGACAGCGGCAATGACATGGCGGGTGCGCGGCAGGGCGGACACGGGACTATACCTGATCAAATAAGTCGGATATAGCCGCCGGGCTTGGTGCCGACTGTTTCGCTGCGACAGGGTCCCTCGGGAATCCTTCGGCATCAGGACCCCGGGACAAACGCCGTTCTAGACGCCCATCTTCTCGAAGATCGTGTCCAGCTTTTCCTGGAGCGTGGCAGCCGTGAAGGGCTTGACGATGCAGCCCGAGGCTCCGGCCTGCACGGCGGCATTGCTGTCCTTCTTCTTTTCGCCGGTGATCATCAGGAAAGGCAAGGTCTTCAGGGCGGCATCGGCCCGCACGTTCTGCAGCAGCGTGAGCCCGTCCATGTTCGGCATGTTCCAGGCGGATACGACGAACTCGAAGCTGCCGTCCTGCAACCTGGCAAGCGCCACGGCCCCGTCTTCGGCCTCCTCGACGTTGGTGAAGCCAAGTTCCTTCAACAGGTTGCGCACGATGCGCCGCATGGTCGAAAAGTCGTCGACGACCAGAAACTTGAGTGAAGTGCGATCGGGCATGGTTTTGTCCGTGCGGATGCGAGTAGCACGCACTATGCCTTATGCAGGATGGGGCCAAAACCGCGAATACGGGCGGGAACTGCCTAGCTATCTCCGCGCCAGTCCGCCGCAAGGGTCCCAAGGGAGGCGCCCTGTTGCCGGGAGCCTCCTGTCGAGGGAGCTATGCGCCTTGGGTTCAAATTGGAGTATTCGGGTAACCGCTGTGGCTGCCTCCTTCACCCAAGCTGGCCGATGTCCCTCACTGCCCCTGTGTCGGCCGACGTGGTCATTGCGGCATAGGCCAGCAGTGCGGACGAGACTTCGCGTTGACGATTGAGTGGTTTCCACGCATCGGCGCCGCGGGCTTCCATTGCCGAACGCCGTGCCGCCAGCGCCGATTCTTCAATCGCGAGGTGGATGCGTCGCCCGGGGATGTCGATCTCGATGGTGTCGTCTTCCTCGATCAGGCCGATGGCGCCGCCGGCCGCCGCTTCAGGAGAGGCATGGCCGATGGAAAGCCCCGAGGTACCCCCGGAGAACCGCCCATCGGTGAGGAGCGCACAGACCTTGCCCAAGTCCTTCGATTTCAGATACGAGGTCGGGTAGAGCATTTCCTGCATGCCGGGACCCCCTTTCGGACCCTCATAGACCACGACCACGATGTCGCCGGCGACGATCTGGTCGGCCAGGATCTTTTCCACCGCCTCTTCCTGCGACAGGCAGACGCGGGCGCGCCCCGTGAACTTGAGGTTCGAGTCATCGACGCCCGCCGTCTTGACCACACAGCCCTTCTCGGCGATGTTGCCGAACAGCACCGCCAGCCCGCCATCCAGCGAATAGGCGTGAGCCAGGTCGTGGATGCAGCCGTTGGCGCGGTCGAGGTCGAGCTTCGGATAGCGGCGATTCTGCGAGAAGGCGACCTGGGTCGGCACCCCCCCGGGCGCCGCGCGATAGAACTCATGCACGGCCGGGGAGTTGTTGCGCTTCACGTCGCAGCAGTCGAGCGCCTCGCCCATGGTCGGGTAGAGCACGGTGGGGCAGTCGCGGTTGATCAGGCCGGCGCGATCCAGCTCGCCGAGGATGGCCATGATGCCGCCGGCGCGATGCACGTCCTCCATGTGGTACTTCTGTGTCGCCGGCGCTACCTTGGCCAGGCAAGGCACTTTGCGCGACATGCGGTCGATGTCGGCCAGGTTGAAGTTGACGCAGGCTTCCTGCGCCGCGGCCAGCAGGTGCAACACGGTGTTGGTCGAACCACCCATGGCGATGTCCAGCGCGATGGCGTTTTCGAAGGCCTTGAAGTTGGCGATCGAGCGCGGCAGCACCGAGGCGTCATCCGTTTCGTACCAGCGCTTGCAGAGCTCGACCACGACGCGGCCGGCCTTGCGGAACAGCATCTCGCGGTCGGCGTGGGTGGCGAGCAACGAACCATTGCCGGGCAGGGACAAGCCCAGCGCCTCGGTCAGGCAGTTCATCGAATTGGCCGTGAACATGCCGGAACAGGAACCGCAGGTGGGGCAGGCGGAGCGCTCCATGGAGGCGACTTCGGCATCGCTGTTCTTGCTGTCGGCGGCTTCGACCATCGCGTCGATCAGGTCCACCATGCGGTACTCGCCGTGCCACTTGACCTTGCCGGCTTCCATCGGCCCGCCGGAAACGAATACCGTCGGGACATTGAGTCGCAGGCTGGCCATCAGCATGCCCGGCGTGATCTTGTCGCAGTTGGAAATGCACACCATCGCATCGGCGCAGTGCGCGTTGACCATGTATTCGACCGAGTCGGCGATCAGCTCGCGCGACGGCAGCGAATACAGCATGCCGCCGTGGCCCATGGCGATGCCGTCGTCGACGGCGATGGTGTTGAATTCCTTGGCCACGCCGCCGGCGGCTTCGATCTCGCGCGCCACCAGTTGACCGAGATCCTTCAGATGCACGTGGCCCGGCACGAACTGGGTGAAGGAGTTGACCACCGCGACGATCGGCTTGCCGAAGTCGCCGTCCTTCATGCCGGTGGCGCGCCACAGCGCGCGGGCGCCGGCCATGTTGCGGCCGTGGGTGGAAGTGCGTGAGCGGTAGATGGGCATGGCAGGTCTCCTCCGCGAATGGGTGACAGGGACTTCGTCATTGTATCGCCGTCCGGCGAGCGCCCACGTTCTGGGGCCGGTTAGAATCCGGCCACCATGCTGATCCACCCCCAGTTCGACCCCATCGCGATTCAAATCGGCCCGCTGGCGGTGCGTTGGTATGGGCTCATGTACCTGGCCGGGTTTGTCGCCTTTCTGTGGCTCGGCAAGCGCCGTGCGGCGGCGCAGCCCTGGCACGGCATGAATTCGGAAAACATCGACGATCTGCTGTTCTATGGCGTGCTCGGCGTGGTGTTGGGCGGCCGGCTGGGGCAGGTTGTCTTCTATGAGCCGGGCTACTACCTGGCACATCCGCTGGAAATCCTCCTGGTGTGGAAGGGCGGCATGGCCTTTCACGGCGGCATGCTCGGCGTCTTCGTGGCGATGGCGCTGTGGGCCCACAAGTCCGGCAAGACCTTCCTTCAGGTGACCGACTTCATCGCCCCGCTGGTGCCGCTGGGACTGATGGCGGGGCGCATCGGCAACTTCATCAACGGCGAGCTGTGGGGCCGGGTCGCCGACCCCGCGCTGCCCTGGGGGATGGTCTTTCCGCTGGTGGATCCGTTGCCGCGCCATCCGTCACCGCTGTACCAGGCGGCTGGCGAGGGTCTGCTGCTGTTCGTGATACTTTGGCTGTTCTCGGCACGCCGGCGTGCGCTGGGGCAGGTGTCCGGGATGTTCCTGATCGGCTACGGCGTGCTGCGCTTTGTCGCCGAATACTTCCGCGAGCCGGATCACGGCATCTTCGGCCTGTCCTATCTAATCAGCATGGGGCAGTGGTTGAGTCTGCCGATGATCCTGGTCGGTCTCTGGCTCCTGCTGCGCCAGCCCCCGCCCCGGACCTGACGGCCGGGACAGGCGTGCAAGACGGGGTCCGGGCCGGCCGTGCCGCGCCAACCCGAACCCCGCCGGGGCGTCAAGCCAGGGTGCCGAGGTTGTTCAGATCGGCAAATGCCTGCTTCAAGCGGGCCTTGAAGCTTTCCTCGCCCTTGCGAATCCAGGCACGGGGATCGTAGTACTTCTTGTTCGGCTTGTCGTCGCCATCGGGATTGCCGATCTGTCCTTGCAGGTAGCCCTGGTTCTTCTTGTAGTAGGCCATGACGCCTTCCCAGAAGGCCCATTGCAGGTCGGTGTCGATGTTCATCTTGACCACGCCGTAGGAGATCGCCTCGCGAATTTCCTCGAGCGTGGAGCCCGACCCGCCGTGGAACACGAAATCGATCGGGTGCGGCTTGGTGCCGAACTTCTTGGCCACGTATTCCTGCGAGTTCTTCAGGATCACCGGCTGCAACTTGACGTTGCCGGGCTTGTACACGCCATGCACATTGCCGAAAGCCGCGGCGATGGTGAAACGCGGGCTGACCTGGGAGAGCTCCTGATACACCTGGGCGACATCTTCCGGCTGGGTGTAGAGCTTGGAGCTATCCACGCCGGAATTGTCCACGCCGTCTTCTTCGCCCCCGGTCACGCCCAACTCGATTTCGAGGGTCATGTTCATCTTGCTCATGCGCTGCAGGTAGCGCTTGCAGATTTCGATGTTTTCGTGGATCGGCTCTTCCGACAGATCCAGCATGTGTGAGCTGAACAGGGGTTTGCCATGGGTCTTGAAGTACTTCTCGCCGGCATCCAGCAGGCCGTCGATCCACGGCAGCAGCTTCTTCGCCGCGTGGTCGGTATGCAGCACCACCGTCGCGCCGTAGAGCTCGGCCAGTTGATGGATGTGATGGGCGCCGGAAACGCCGCCGGCGATGCAGGCGCGCTGGTTCTCGTTGCCCAGCGCCTTGCCCGCAAAGAACTGAGCCCCGCCGTTGGAGAACTGGATGATCGCCGGAGAATTCACTTCCTTCGCGGTCTCCATGACGGCATTGACGGTACTGGTATTGATTACATTCACCGCCGGCATGGCGAACTGCTTTGCCTTGGCCAACTGAAACAGGGCCTGCAAATCGTCTCCAGTGGCTACTCCCGGCTTTACTTGCGTGGCATTCATGGTCATATTCCAATTCAGTAGTGGGTTGATGAGGACAGAAATAGGCTGCGTTCAGGACAAATAATTCCGGTGACGGTTGCGCGCCGGCCAACACCATTGCGCTCCGTGCTGCCGCGACGGATCCTGCGCCGCTGAATCCGGCCGCCGCAGTTTCAACACCGATTAATTGTACGCGCCAGCCGCCCAAGGGTAAACGAGACTGAATTCCGTGGGTGCAAATGAAAGCGGTGAACGCCGAAGTAAGGCCATTCCTGTGATCGGCATGGGTGCACGAGCGGGCCGGCGAGGCGCTTAGCGACGCTCCTGTCCCCCGCCGCCGCCCTCGGCGCGCGCAGACATCGAGCGCACCGGGGTTTTGACTTATCGATCGGCGACAGCCGGCGCGGATGTCACCTCGGCACGAACTGGGCGTCGGTCGACAGGGCGTACGGGACGTGCTGCGGCACCACCAGCACCCCCTGGGCATTGGGGATGGCCTCGATGTGTATCACCGGCGCCGTCCCGCGCACGCTGCCGAAAATGGTGGCAAAAGCCGAGTCGGCTGCGTCGTGCCCGGTGCCAAAGCGCACAAAGCCCATCGGAATCGCAAGGCCTGAGGCGTCGAAGATGTACCATCGGTCGCCCAGATAGACTTCGACATAGGCATGGAAGTCCGTCGGACCCAGCGCCGGATCGGCGCCATAGTCGATTCCGGTTGCAAAGCGGGCCGGTATGTTGAGCGCGCGGCACAGGGCGATCATCAAATGGGCAAAGTCGCGGCAGACGCCGACCTGGTCAACCAGGGTGTCCACCGCGGTCGTGTTGCCGGTCGAGGAATTGGAGCGAAAGGTGACGCGATTCATCACCCAGTCGCGGATCGCCTGCACGCGGCTGTAGCCCTGCGGCAAGTGCCCGAATTCCCTGACCGCCAGACGGTGCAACCGGTCCGACTGGCAATAGCGGCTGGGATAGACGAAGGGCAACACCGGCCCCGGCAGTTCGGCCACGGGTGCCTGGCCGAGTTGTTCCGGTGCGGCAGTGAAGTGATCGAGGTCCACCGTCGCCTCGTAGCCGACCATCAGCGGGCCGGCAAAGGCCTTGAGCCGCAGGAACCGCGTATGCGTGAGCGGATCGGTGTACAGGTTCGGCGGCAGCCTCTGGCTGATCGTCAGGGACTCGCTCACCACCGTCTGGTGCGGAGTTTGCGCGGCATGGATGCTGAAAATGAAATCGCAGCCGGGCTGGTCGATTTCATAGTTCAGATCAATCGAGAATCTGAGTCTGAGCACTTTGGGCTTTCGATGGGCGGGCGTCACCGGCGGGAACGCGCGGAGCAGCGGCTGACAGCCGATTAACCCACGATCGATTATAGGTCGCTTTGCTCCGGCGACCGGCTCGCCATCAAGGCAAACCTGCCTGGCTCAACTCAGGCGGCACATCGCGACCAGGCGATCTGGCAGTCCGCTTCGCCCAGCGACTCTTCCCACTGCGCGATCCAGCCGGCCGTGCGGGCCAGCGCAAAGATGCAGGTGAACATCGACGGCGCGATGCCGAGCGCCCTGAGGACGATGGCGGAGTAGAAGTCCAGGTTCGGATGGAGTCCTTTTCCGACCAGGAAAGGATCTTCGAGCGCACGTTGCTCGATGATCATTGCCTGCCTGAAAAAAGGCTCCTGCTCGAGGCACAGTTCTTTCACGACATCCTGGCACAACTTGCGCATGAGCTTTGCCCGTGGTTCGACATTCCCGCGCGCAGGCTGGCCAAAGCCCGGCAAGCTCGGGCCACCGTCTGCGCTCCTGGCCCGTTCAATGAACTCGGGAACCCTGGAGACGTCGCCGATCCGTTCGAGCATCGCCAGGCAGGCGGCGCTGCCTCCGCTGTGTGCCGGGCCTGACATGCAGGCGATGGCTGCGGAAACGCAGGCAAACGGGTTGGCCCCGGCGGACCCGGCCATCCGCAACGTCGATGTCGGGGCATCCTGGCCGCGGTCGGCATGCAGAATCAGGATCGTGTCGAGTGCGCGCACCAGGAGCGGATTGGAACGGTACTGCTCGCAGGGGTTGCCCAGCAACATGTAGAGGAAGTTCGCGGTGTACCCGAGATCGGCGCGCGGCCTCATGAACGGCAGGCCGATCGAATACTTGTAGGCCATGGCGACGATCGCCGGCATCTTGGCGACAATTCGATGCAGACCGAGGCTGCGCTGGTCGCCTGCCGGGACGTCGGCCGTATCGCTGTAAAACGCCGACAAGGCGCCCACGACACCGACCACCACCGCCAACGGATCGGCGTCGCGACGGAAACCCTCGTACAACTTGACCATCTGCTCGTGAGCCGGCGCGTGCTGCGCGATCGTGGATTCAAACCATTCCTTCTGTCCGGCGTTGGGCAGCTCGCCGTTCTTCAGCAGATAGGCCACTTCGAGGAAGTCGCACTGTTCGGCGAGTTGTTCGACCGGATAGCCGCGATAGAGGAGGTCGCCCCGTTCGCTGTCGATCAGGCAAATTTTCGAGATGCAGTTCGCAGTCGATTGCTCACCCGGTTCGCGGGCGCTGCAAGCGATGATCGCGCCCAAGGCGGGAATATCGACCCACTGCTGATTCAGCGTCGGCGCCGCGGCTGCAAAGCGCGCGGGGGCTTCCCTGGCAGTGGTCGATTCGGCCTCGCATTCGATGCTCATGGCTTCCCTCCTTTCGAATTCCCAATCTTGCGACGTGCAGGAGCAAGACCGTCGTTCCTGTGCCCGACGTGGTATGCCGCCCCGTTTTGGGGCCGTGCGCACCAATCGAGCACCGGCGTTGTGCCGTCGGCTGATGGCAGTTCGGTCTTCCGGACCCGCGCGACGACCACCGAGGCCGGCGAGAACCCGCGTGCAGCACGGTAAACGCCCTGAAACACCGCCAAGCCGCCATCGAACACGATGCAGATGCAAGCCACTCAGCAAGACGCATACCAAACCGAAAGGAGGAGGCGCACGAATCTTGCAGGACCAATTCACGTCTGCCCGCGAACGGGGCGGGACCCAGCGCCTGGCGACGGCATGCCGCCCGACGTTTGACAACATCCCGACCCGCGCGTGGGACGTACCTGAACAGTGGAGTACGAAATGAATGCACCCATGATTCTTCCCTGGCTTGCGCGCAGGGCTGGAGTGAGCGATGCTCGCGCCGAGCTGTTGTGGCACGCGGCTTGTCGCCAGGTCGCGCTGATGACCGGTGAGCGAGACGGCTCTCGCTACTGGGGAGCCGTGCAGCAACTCTTGCTGGATATGCTTGCAACGGAGCGCTGGCGAGCCCATCCGCCGCTTGCCTGGCCTTGGCTGCTGATGGAAAGCAGCCTCGACGGCTATTCCCGGCTGGCTACGCGTTGGCGGGCATCGATGCTTGCTATCACCGCCATGACGCAAATCGGGCGGGGCGGCATCAGGGGCGGCCAATCAGCGGCAGGGCGCACCAACCAGACGCCGACGGCGCATGCCTGAACGTCTCAGCGAAACACCACGGTCTTGTTTCCGTGGACCAGCACGCGATCTTCGAGGTGATAGCGCAAACCGCGCGCCAGCACGTTCTTTTCGATGTCCTTGCCGTAGCGCACCATGTCCTCGACCGAGTCCGAGTGGTCGATGCGGATCACGTCCTGCTCGATGATCGGGCCCTGGTCGAGTGATTCCGTGACGTAGTGGCAGGTCGCGCCGATCAGCTTGACGCCACGCGTGTAAGCCTGATGGTAGGGCTTGGCGCCGACGAAGGAGGGCAGGAAGCTGTGGTGGATGTTGAGGATCCGCCCCGGATAGGCGGCACAAAGCTCCGGTGGGAGAATCTGCATGTAGCGCGCCAGCACCATGGTGTCGCCGTGCACTTCCTCGAACAGACGCCGCACCTCGGCATAGGCGGCGGCTTTGTTGTCGGCCATCACCGGCACGTGATGAAACGGAATGCCGTGCCATTCGACAAAGCCGCGGAATGTGTCGTGATTGGAGATCACGCAGGCGATCTCGATATCGAGTTCCTTCGACTGCCAGCGCGCCAATAAATCGTAGAGGCAGTGCTCCTGCTTCGAGACCAGCACCACGACCCGCTTCCTTACCGCCGAATCGTTGATGCGCCAGTCCATCTGCAGGGCATCGGCCAGGGGCTGGAAGCGGTGCCGAAACTCGGCCAGATGAAAGGGCAGCGACTCGGCCTTGACCTCTATGCGCATGAAGTACCGCCCGTCGAGATCGTCGGCGTGAAACCGGGATTCGAGAATCCAGCCCTGGTTTTCGGCGATGAAACCGGTGACCCGGGCAATGATGCCCACCTGGTCCGGGCAGGAAGCCGACAGTGTGTAGAAGCGCGTGCGGTGCAAGTTAAGCCCCTTCCCCTCGCTCCCCTTCCCGAGGAAGGGGATGACTGCGGTTCAGCCGCGCAAGGCGCGGCTTCCGGTTCGATGACTGGTCCCGCCTTGAGGCGGCTCCGCGGCGGGACATCAGATCCTCACCGATGCCCTGTCGATTTCCGCGCGCAGCTCGGCGTAGTTCATGGTTACCGGAAACTGCGGAAACTCGTCTATCACGTTCTGCGGCGGATGGAACAGGATGCCGGCATGGGCTGCAACCAGCATCGCCGTGTCGTTGTAGGAATCGCCGGCGGCAATCACCTTGAAATTGAGTTCCCTGAAGCGCCTGACCGACTCCATCTTCTGGTTCGGCATGCGCAGGCGATAGTTCACCACGAAGCCGGCGACATCCGCCTCCAGCCGGTGACAGAACAACACCGGCATGTTGAGCTGTGCCATCAGCGGCATGGCGAATTCGTAAAAAGTGTCCGACAGGATGATCACCTGATAGTCGCAACGCAGGGCGTCGAGAAAGTCTCTGGCGCCGGCCAGCGGGCCCATTTCGGCAATGACTTTTTGGATATCGGGCAGGCCCAGCCTGTGGCTTTTCAGCAAGCCCAGTCGGTACTGCATCAGCTTGTCGTAGTCGGGTTCGTCGCGGGTGGTGCGGGCGAGTTCCGGGATGCCGGTGCGCTTGGAAAACTCGATCCAGATTTCCGGAACGAGCACGCCTTCGAGGTCGAGGCAGACGAGATGCACTGAAATTCTCCAGGAGGCGGCGTCCCTTGCGGGGACTTCCCTAACGGTCCGCTGACGTGTCGCTTGAGGCCGGCGAGCGCCGCGAAAGAGTGCGATTTTACCTGTTTGGCTTCGTCGCCGCTGTCGCGGCAGACTGCAGTTCCGCGACGGTACTCCCGTGTCCCCGGCACCGCCACGCGCCAATATAATCCGCCCTTGATCTCGCCCAGGCGGCCGTGGGACACCGGCCGGTCTTGTTGTTTGGCCCTGATCGGTTTCTAATACCGTCTCCTGGCTGTTCTGGCTTCGGCGCAACGTCCGCTGTGGCAGGCGGGACTTCGCTGAAACTCCGCTACGTTTCGCGTCATCTCAAGGTCACATCGTCTTGCAGTTGTTCGCTCTGGGCATCAACCACCATACGGCCCCGCTGGCAGTCCGCGAGCAGGTGGCGTTTGACCCATCATGCATGGGGCAGGCTCTGCACGACCTGTTGCGGGGCAGGACGGTGAGCGAAGCCGCGATCCTGTCGACCTGCAATCGCACCGAGCTGTATTGTGCCGCCGAGCATCCGCAAGCCGCCGCCGACTGGCTGGCGGAGTACCACTCGCTGCCGCCGCAGAAGATTCACCCTTACCTCTACCAGCATCCGCAGCAGCACGCCGTGCGCCACATGTTCCGCGTTGCTGCCGGTCTGGATTCGATGGTGCTGGGCGAACCGCAGATCCTCGGCCAGATGAAGCAGGCCGCGCGTGCCGCCGAAGAGGCCGGAACCTTGGGCACGATCCTGGGCAAGCTGTTCCAGCGCACCTTTGCCGTGGCAAAGGAAGTGCGTTCGACGACGGCAATCGGCGCCAACACGGTTTCCATGGCGGCCGCCGCCGTCCACCTTTCGGCGCGCATTTTCGACAGCATCGCGGCGCAACAGGTATTGTTCATCGGCGCCGGCGAAATGATTGAACTGTGCGCTGCCCATTTTGCCGCACAGAAACCGAAGCGCCTCACCATCGCCAACCGCACGCTGGAGCGCGGGGCAGATCTGGCCGCTCGTTTTTCCGGCGATGCCATGCGCCTCGACCAGCTTGGCGAACGCCTGGCGGATTACGACATCGTCGTCACCTGCACCGCCAGTTCGCTGCCCATCATCGGCCTCGGGCTGGTCGAACGCGCCTTGAAGGCGCGCCGACACCGACCGATGGTGATGGTCGACCTCGCCGTGCCGCGCGACACGGAAGCCGAAATAGGCAGGCTGGACGATGTGTTCCTCTACACCCTCGACGACCTCGGTCAGATTGTCGAATCGGGTCTCGAATCGAGGCAGGCCGCGGTGGTCGAAGCCGAGGCGATCATCGCCGAACGCGTTTCGGGCTTCCTGCACTGGCTGGAATCGCGCGAGACGGTGCCGACCATCCGCGCCCTGCGCGATGCGGCCGAGCGAGCGCGCCGTCACGAAATGGAACATGCCCTCAAGCTGCTGGCGCGCGGCGACGACCCGGCCAGGGTGCTCGACGCACTGTCGCACGGGCTCACCAACAAGCTGCTGCATGCGCCCACCAATGCCCTGAATCAGGCCGAAGGCATGGAGCGCGCCGAAGTTTCAGCCCTTATCGCCCGCATCTATCGGCTCAATTCCGGAGAGTAGCCGTGTGCCTGCGATCGTCCCGGCGCACGCCCGGCCGCCCGTGAACAAGCTGCCCTTCTTCGACTTCACCGGCTGGACGCTGGACCTGCTGCGCCGGATTCTGTATCTGGGAACCCGGACCCAGGTGTTTCCCGAGTCGCCCGAGATGCTCAAGCTGCGGCCCGATCTGCCGGTTTGCTATGTCCTTCACGAGCGCCATCTCTCCAATCTGCTGGTGCTTGACCAGGAGTGTCGCCGGTTGGGTTTGCCGCCGGCATTGCGACCCCTGCGGGATATCGCGTTCACGGCGCGACGGTCCTTCTTTTTCCTGTTGCGCAACGCGCGCGGCCGACTCGTGCCGAATCCGCGCAACGACCAGTCCGTGCTGCTCAGATCACTGGTCAGAACCGCGGTCGCCAATCCCCGGTTCGACGTGCAACTGGTGCCGGTCACGATACTCTGGGGGCGCGAACCGGGGACGCAGGACTCGATACTCAAGGCCTTGTTCGCCGAGACCTGGCAATCGGTCAGCACATTGCGCCAAATGCTTGCGATGCTGATCCACGGCCGCCACACGGTGGTGCGCTTCAATGCGCCGATCTCCCTGCGCGAAGTGCTGAGCGGCGACATCGACGAGGCTCGCGCGGTGCGCAAGCTGGGGCGGATCCTGCGGGTGCACTTCCGGCGTCAGCGCGAAATGGCGCTGGGTCCCGATCTGTCCCACCGCCGCACCCAGTTGCGCTCCCTGCTGAACACGCCCTCGGTGCGCAAGGCCGTCGCCCTCGAAGCCGAGGCCAAGTCGATCTCCCTGGTCGCCGCGCAAGGAGCGGCCCGGAAGTTCGCGCTCGAGATCGCCTCGGACTACAGCTATTCGGTGGTCCAGGCCTTTTCGCTGTTTCTGACCTGGGTCTGGAACAAGGTCTACAACGGCGTCGAGGTGCACAACTTCGAACGTGTCACGGCGGTGGCGCCGGGTCATGGCATCGTCTATGTTCCGTGCCACCGCAGCCATGTCGACTACCTGCTGCTCTCCTACCTCATATTCAACCGGGGCCTGATGGTGCCGCATATCGCTGCCGGGGCCAACTTGAACCTGCCGCTGGTCGGGTCCGTGCTGCGGCGCTCCGGGGCGTTCTTCCTGCGCCGCAAGATCAAGGGCGAGCCGCTCTACGCAGCGGTGTTTCTGGAGTATCTGCACCTGATGATCGATCGCGGTTTTCCGATCGAATACTTCATCGAAGGCGGACGCAGCCGCAGCGGCCGCATGCTGGCGCCCAAGGCCGGCATTCTGGCCATGACGGTACAGAGTTTCGTGCGCAGCCGATCGAGGCCGCTGGTGTTCGTGCCGGTATATATCGGTTACGAGAAACTGATGGAAGGCGGCAGCTACCTGGCCGAACTCCACGGTCGGCCCAAGCAGTCCGAATCGCTGACCGGCCTGCTGGGCGCGGTGCGGCTGCTGAAGCGCAGTTTCGGCAAGGTCCATGTCAATTTCGGCCCACCGCTGGCGCTCGCCGAATTCCTCGATGCGCACCATCCGGCGTGGCGGGACGAGAGCGTCGACCCACAGGCGGCCTGGTTGCGCGGTGCCGTGGACGCAACGGCCACGGCACTGGCGCGCGGCATCAATGCCGTGGCGGTGGTCAATCCGGTGAATCTGCTCGCCGTGACACTGCTGTCGACGCCCAAGCACGCTGCGGATATCCGCCTGCTGCAGAAGCAGATCGAGCATGTTCAGTATCTGCTGGCCCAGGCGCCTTACGCCGAGTCCGTGGTGCCATGCAGCCTGTCGGCCGGCGAGGTGATCGACTACGTGCGCGGGCTCGCGCTGCTGGAGAGCCATCCGCACCCCTTGGGCGACATGGTCCGCGCTGGCGAACACCAGGCCGCGCTGCTGGCCTATTTCCGCAACAACGTCCTGCACCTGTTCGCCCTGCCCGCGCTGCTCGCTTGCCTGGTCAGCCACAATCAGGTGCTGACGCGGGAACGCGCCAGGGAGGCGATAAGAGGCATCTACGGGCTGCTGCGCGTCGAGCTTTTCCTGCGTTGGGAAGCTGAGGAACTCGATGCGGCGCTTGATCGCACGGAAGCCGCCCTGTGTCAGCGCGGGTTGATTCTCTGCGGTGCCGGGAGCGGGCTGCTGCGCGCGCCGCCGCCCAACAGCGAGGCCAGTCCGGAACTGCAGCAGTTGGGCGAAATCATCCGCCCCACGCTGGAGCGACAGTTCCTCACGCTGGCGCTGCTGCAACACCACGGCAGCGGCCGATTGACCCGCGCCAGCCTTGAAGAAGCAGCACACCTGCTGGCGCAGCGCCTGGCCATGCTCTACGAGTTCAATGCGGCGGATTTCTCGGAGAAACTTCAGTTCGCCAACGTGATCCGCAATCTGATCGATGCCGGAATCTTGCAGGTCGATACTGCCGGCCTGCTGTGTTTCGACGAGCGGATAACCCTCGCGGCGGCGCAGACCGAGCTGTTGCTGGCGGCCGATGTACGTCACAGCATTGAACGTATCGCCGGTACGGCAACCGCCGCAGGCGCGTGATCTGCCGCATGCCCATCCCATGAAAAAAAGCATTCTCGAAAAACTGGAACGCCTGAGTGAGCGCCTGGAGGAAATCGACGGCCTGCTCGGCGGCGAGCACGCTGCGCGCGACATGGACAACTATCGCAAGCTGACCCGCGAGCGCGCCGACATCACCCCGGTCGTTGCACTGTTCCATGCCTACCGTGTCGCCAGCGCCGACTTTTCGGGCGCCGCCGAGATGCTGGCCGATCCGGAGATGAAGGAGCTCGCTGTCGCCGAACAGGAGTCGGCGACGGCCGACATGGCCCGGCTCGAAGTCGAGCTGCAGCGCGCATTGCTGCCGAAGGACCCCAACGACGACAAGAACCTGTTCCTCGAAATACGCGCCGGCACCGGCGGCGACGAGTCGGCGCTGTTCGCCGCCGACCTGTTCCGCATGTACAGCCGCTATGCCGAACGCCAGCGCTGGAAGGTGGAGATCGTCTCGCGCAGCGAATCGGATCTCGGCGGGTTCCGCGAAATCATCGCCCGCATCGAGGGCAACGGCGCCTATTCCAGGCTCAAGTTCGAGTCCGGCGGCCATCGCGTGCAGCGCGTGCCGGTGACCGAAACCCAGGGCCGCATCCATACCTCGGCCTGTACGGTCGCGGTGATGCCGGAAGCCGACGAACTGGTCGATATCGACATCAACCCGGCCGACCTGCGCATCGACACCTTTCGCGCCTCGGGCGCCGGCGGCCAGCACATCAACAAGACCGATTCCGCTGTGCGCATCACCCACATTCCCACCGGCATTGTCGTCGAATGCCAGGACGACCGCTCGCAGCACCGCAACAAGGCGCAGGCGATGTCGGTGCTGGCGGCGCGCATCAACGACGTCAAACAGCGCGAACAGAAGCAGCAGATCGCCTCGCAGCGCAAGTCGCTGATCGGTTCCGGCGACCGCTCCGAACGCATCCGCACTTACAACTTTCCGCAAGGGCGGATCACCGACCACCGCATCAACCTGACCCTGTACAAGATCGACGCGATCATGGACGGCGACCTGGATGAACTGGTCGGGGCGCTGACTGCCGAGCATCAGGCCGAACTGCTGGCGGCGCTGTCCGAATGACCACAGTGGCAGTGGCGCTGGCAGCGGCGCGAGCCAAACTGCCGGCGAGCGAGGCGCGCCTGCTGGTGGGGCATGTGCTGGGCCGGCCGCCGGCATGGTTGATTGCGCACGACGACGACGCGCTGGACGAGGACGCGCTGCTGGCCTTTGCTTCGCTGGTCGCGCGCCGTGCTTCAGGCGAACCGGTGGCCTACCTCGTCGGGCACCGCGAATTCTTCGGCCGTGAATTTTCGGTATCTCCGGCGGTGTTGATCCCGCGCCCCGAGACTGAACTGCTGGTCGAGGCAGCGTTGGCAACAGTCGGTGCCGGTGGTGCGGCGGCCATCCTCGACCTGGGGACAGGCAGTGGCTGCCTCGCCGTGACCCTGGCCCTCGAGTTGCCGAAGGCTCAACTTACCGCGGTGGATGCCTGCGCCGCGGCGCTGGCGGTAGCGCGTCAGAATGCGGATCGCCATGGCGCGCGCTTGCGCCTGCTGCAAAGCGACTGGTTCGGCGCACTGGCCGGTGAGCGCTTCGACCTTGTCGTTGCCAACCCGCCCTACATTGCCGCCGCCGATCCGCATCTTGCGGCCGGCGACCTCCGCCACGAACCGCCAGCGGCGTTGGCGAGCGGCGCCGACGGGCTGGACGCCATTCGCCGCATCATCGCCGGCGCACCGGCGCACCTTGCAGCGGGCGGAACCCTGCTGCTGGAGCACGGCTACGATCAGGCCGCTGCGGTGGAGGAACTGCTGGTGGCGGCCGGGCTGACCGGCAACGAACAGCACCGCGACCTCGCCGGCATTGTTCGCGTCAGCGGTGCGCGGATGGCGCAATAAGCAAGGCGGCCCGGGGGGGAACCCCGGGCCGCCTTTCCTGCGAAACCTTGCCTGTCAGCGCAGGCCGGCGATGTAGTCCGCTACTGCCTTGATTTCGGCGTCGGTCATCTTGAGGGCGACCATGCGCATCATCTTGTTCGGATCGTTGGCGCGGGCGCCGTCGCGGAAGCCCTTCAACTGCGCTTCGAGATACTCGGGATACTGTCCGCCGATACGCGGGTATTGCGACGGTATGCCTGCTCCCGTCGGGCCGTGGCACCCTGCGCAGGCCGGCAGGCCCTTGGCCTGATCGCCGGCGCGGAACAGCTTTTGGCCCAGTCCAATGGTTTCGCGGTTCTTCGCCGCTTCGCCCTTCTGGGTCTGCGCCGCGAAATACGCGGCGAGGTCACGCATCTGGCCTTCGTCGTAGGCCGCGATCATGCCGTTCATGACAGCATTCACGCGCTCGGGCTGCTTGCCCTCCGCGGCCTTGAAGTTCTTCATCTGCTTGAACAGATATTCCGGATGCTGTCCTGCCAGCTTGGGGTTGGCGGAAACGGGGCTGTTGCCATCCGCGCCATGACAGGCGACGCACACGGCGGAGGCGACGGATTGGCCGCGCGCAGGATCCCCCTTGGGGACGGCCTTGGCAGCTTCGGACGCCTGGGCGCCGAATACTGCCATTGCGCACAGCAGGGTAAGCAGGCAACTGAGCAGGGAACGCTTCATTGGAAAAACTCCTCGGAAACTCGGGGATTCGGAAATTGTAAACCTGATATTCTAGCCCAGTCAGCCCGATTTCTCCATGTCACCCGGCCCCGCCGGCGTCCGTCTGCCCTATCGCCCGATGTCCCTGTTCCGCCACGCCGCCTTTGAAATCTCCGTAGCCCAGCCCAGTGGCCTGCCCGCGCCGGCGGGTGTGGAGATCGCCTTCGCCGGCCGCTCCAATTCGGGAAAATCGAGCGCCATCAATACCCTGGTAGGACACACCCGGCTCGCCTTTGTCTCCAAGACGCCCGGCCGGACCCAACTCATCAACCTGTTTCGCATGAAGAACGGCGCGGCCCTGGTCGATTTGCCCGGCTATGGCTATGCCCAGGTGCCGCTGGCGGTTCGCCTGCAATGGCAGGGCCTGCTGGAACATTACCTGACCTGCCGATCCAATCTTGTCGGCCTGGTATTGATCATGGATTCGCGGCGCCCGCTGACGGAACTCGACTGGAAGATGATCGGCTGGTTCGGTGCCACCGGACGGCCAATCCATTGCCTGCTGACGAAGTCCGACAAACTCACGCGCCAGGAGCAAACCAGGACCCTGCGCGAAACGCGCGCTGCACTGGCCGGTTTCGGCCAGCAAGTCACCGTGCAGATGTTTTCCAGCCTGAAGAAGACCGGCATGGACGAGGCGGAACAAGTGATCGGCAACTGGTTGAATGGCGACTCTGTTCCAGAATCCTGACGCAGTCAGCAAACTAGTCACCCCCTTTCTTGGAAAACGCGTGAGCGTTTCAGAGAAGGCTAACGCCCGCGCAGCGGGGGTTACGCCGGAGCTAAAGGGGGCCGGGGGGATAGCACTCACAATTCGCCCGAAGGGCTTTTATTTTGGCAAAGCCAAAATAAAAGCCCTCGACCAAAGGGGATGAGGTCGAGGGCGAAACACCTTGAAGAATTCAAGGCACCCGCTCAGGGAGGTGAAGCGGGAGACAGCGCGAACGAGAGTCCGCTACCATCTGCCGGTTATGATAGGTCTCATGCGTTAAAGTTCAAGTAGTTTCAAAAACATTTTCCAGGGTAAGCCAATGATTCCAATAGGTGTATTCCCCCGCTCACGGATGCGTCGCATGCGCCGTGACGACTTCTCCCGGCGGCTGATGCGTGAGCACGCACTCACCGCCAGCGACTTGATTTATCCAGTGTTCGTCCTTGAAGGTTCGGGCCGTACCGAAGCGGTTGCCTCGATGCCCGGCGTCGAGCGCATGTCGCTGGATCGGCTCTTGCCCGTGGCGGAAAAGGCCCTGAAGCTCGGGGTGCCGGCGCTGGCCCTGTTCCCGGTGGTGGATGGCGGCAGCAAGACTCCGGGGGCGGAAGAAGCCTGGAACCCGGCCGGCCTGGTGCCCGCCGTGGTGGCGCGCCTCAAGCAAGAGTTTCCCGAACTCGGCGTGATCACCGACGTCGCGCTCGACCCCTATACCAGCCACGGCCAGGACGGCCTGATCGACCCCGCCGACCCGCGCGGCTACGTGATGAACGACGAAACGCTGGAGGCGTTGGCGAAGCAGGCCCTCTGCCACGCCCAGGCCGGCGCCGACGTGGTGGCACCCTCGGACATGATGGATGGTCGCATCGGTCGAATTCGCGCCACCCTGGACGCACAGAAGCTGATCCACACCCGCATCCTCGCCTATTCGGCGAAGTACGCATCGAGCTTCTACGGCCCCTTCCGCGACGCCGTGGGCTCGGCGGGCAACCTTGGCAAGGGGAACAAATACACCTACCAGATGGATCCGGCCAACAGCGACGAGGCGCTGCGCGAAGTGGCGCTGGATCTTGATGAAGGCGCCGACATGGTGATGGTCAAGCCCGGCATGCCCTACCTCGACATCGTGCGCAGGGTCAAGGACGAATTCGGCGTGCCGACCTATGCCTACCAGGTCAGCGGCGAATACGCGATGCTCAAGGCGGCGGCGCAGAACGGCTGGCTGGCCCACGATGCGGTGATGATGGAGGCGCTGCTTGCCTTCAAACGCGCCGGCTGCGACGGCATCCTGACTTATTTTGCGCTGGAGGCGGCGACGCTGCTGAAGGACTGATCAACGGTCGGCGTTGGCGCGACGGCTCTCTCAGCGTGCCAGGATCGGCCACTGTGCCGACCACCCCGTCAGCGGATCATCCTTGAAGCCGCTCTTGACGAAGCGCTGCCAGCGGCCCATGGTGTAGCAAACCAGCAGGTCGGCGTGAGCGGCAAAATCATGGTCGCCGGCCAGCGCGCCCTGCGCCGAGGCTACCTTCAGGCATTGCTTGAGCGTGGCTTCGATGCGGTCCAGCAACTGGTTGATGCGTGCCTGCAGGCGTGGATTCTCGTTGACCAGCGCGTCACCGACCAGTACCCGCGTCAGGCCACAGTTCTTCTGCGCAAAGCGCAACAAGGAAGCCACGATCGCCTCGGCCTGCTTCAGACCGGATTCCTCGGCTGCTTCGATCTGGGTGATGACTGAAAACACCCCGTTCTCGATGAACTCGATCAGCCCCTCGTACATCTGCGCCTTGCTCGCAAAATGACGGTAGAGCGCCGCCTCGGAAACTTGGAGCTGTTTGGCCAGCAGCGCAGTGGTTACCTTGTCCGCCGCCGGGCGTTCGAGCATTTCGGCGATGGTTTGCAGGATCAGCAACTTCTTTTCGCCAAGCTTGGCGGCGCGGGCGTCTCTCATCGCGGGCTCACTTTGACTTGATCAGCGTGCCGACGCCTTCGTCGGTCAGGATTTCCAGCAGCAGCGCATGCTCGACGCGGCCATCGATGATGTGCACGCCCTTGACGCCGCTCCTGGCCGCGTCGAGTGCCGAACTGATCTTGGGCAACATGCCGCCGGAGAGCGTACCGTCAGCCACCATGTCGTCGATCTGCTTGGGCGTGACGCCGGTCAGCAGCTTGCCGGCCTGGTCGAGCACGCCCGGCGTATTGGTCAGCAGCACCAGCTTTTCGGCCTTCAGCACCTCGGCGATCTTGCCCGCCACCACGTCCGCATTGATGTTGTAGGTTTCACCTTCGCTGCCGACGCCGATCGGGGCGATCACCGGGATGAAGGCGCCGGTGTCTAGCAGCGCGATCAGGCTGGGGTCGATGGAGATGATGTCGCCGACCTGGCCGATGTCGATCAGGTCGCCGGGGGCATCCTTGTTCTCCATCATGAGTTTCCTGGCGCGAATGAAGTTGCCGTCTTTGCCGGTCAGGCCTACGGCCTTGCCGCCATGCTGGTTGATCAGGTTGACGATCTCCTTGTTGACCTGACCGCCAAGCACCATCTCGACCAGGTCCATGGTTTCGGCGTCGGTCACCCGCATGCCCTGGACGAATTCGCCCTTCTTGCCGACGCGGGCCAGCAGGTTCTCGATCTGCGGGCCGCCGCCATGCACCACCACCGGGTTCATGCCGACCAGCTTGAGCAGCACCACGTCGCGCGCGAAGCATTGCTTGAGGTGCTCGTCGGTCATGGCGTTGCCGCCGTACTTGACGACGATGGTGCGGCCGTGGAAGCGCTTGATGTAGGGCAGGGCTTCGGCCAGGACGCCGGCCTTGATCTCGGGGGAGAGCTTTTCGGTCATGGGTATGGGCGAGTGCAAGTGATAACTTCGCCCATTCTACTGGCCCCGAAACCATCCGCAAGGGATACGGTTCCCGTGTGCTGCAGCGAAAAAACAGGGCATCCCGCCGCGATTTCGGCGGGATGCCCTGTTTGCCGAGCGGCGCAGGAACCGCGCCGCATCGGCGGCGGGTTGCGTCGCGAAACTATTACTGGATGGTGATCCTGCGCGCCTGTGTCGCTGCCTTTTTCGGCAGCGTCAGTTCAAGGATGCCATCGGTGTATTTCGCGTTGACGCCAGCCTCGTCGATTTCCTGCGCCAGTTGGAAGCTGCGTGAAACCTTGCCGAAATAGCGCTCGCTGCGCAGCACACGCTCGCCCTCCTTGACATCCTTCTCCTCGCGCCGCTCGGCGCTGATGGACACCACTGCGCCGTCAATGGCGACGTGGATGTCTTCCTTCTTGACGCCGGGAATTTCGGCGTGCACCAAATAGCTGTTTTCCTGTTCCTTGACATCGATCTTCAGGGCAGGTGCATCGGGCTGGGAGCCAAAATCCACCGGCCGGACGAAAAAGCCACGGAAAAAGTCATCAAGGGGATCGCGACGAATCAAGTTGCCCATTTCATTCTCCTTAAATTGCGGCCGCGACGCTAGACGTCGATACAGCCGGGGTTTGCGTTCACCGAGACGCCGCCAGACGTCGTCTGCAGTGGGTAGCCTCTGTCACTGGAGAGGCCTTGCAGACAAGATGAGTGCCCCGGATGAGATTTCAAGGGCTTTCATGCGGGATCTTCCCGGATTCAGTCGCAGGAGAATCGCAGCGCAGCCATGGAATGGGGGCTGTCGCTCGATGGACTTCCGCCCGGTTGCACCGTACTGCTATGGCGCAGCGCGCGCCGCAAGACGCTGGGGCAATTCCAGGATGGCGTCGCGGTTGGTCCAGGAGAAGCAGGCCTCCGCCGCTTCCCGCCAGGGTAGCCAGCTGTAGCCCAGATGTTCGTCTGCCGCGATGGCCACGTTACCGCGTTCGGGCAAGCAAAGGCTATAGACATGCTCGGTGTTGTGCGTGACGCCGGGTGCATAGCGGTGCCGCCACTCGGCGAAGATCTCGTAGCGGTTGCTCATCTGCCAGTCGATGAAATCGTCCATGGCCGCGGCAATGCCGGTTTCCTCGCAGACTTCCCGCTGCGCCGTTTCGATCAGCGGTTCATCGTCTTCCTGGCTGCCGGTGACCGATTGCCAGAAACCGGGGTGGCGGGCGCGTTCCAGCAGCAGCACCTCCAGCGCCGCGGTATGGATGACCACCAGTACCGAGACCGGCTTTTTGTATTTCACGGCCTCTCTTGGCCGGGCTGGGCTACGGTGGGCAGCCAGGCGATGCCGTCGGCCTGCATGTCGACCAGGCACCAGAAGGGTATCCCCTGCTCGCGCCACTCGTCCGCGGTGGACTGGAAGGCGCGCATCAGGGTAACGAAATCCGCCTCTGCGCGGCCATGGATGCCATCGCAATGATCGAGGAGGATCACGTAGCCTTCAGCCGGACGCCAGCCCATGTCGAGCAGACAATCATTCAACGCATCCCAGTTGTGACCGAACCAGTCGGGAAAGCCCAGTGCCGCACCTATCGCGGCGAGCATCTGGTTTTTGTCCCGCGCCTGCGCAAGATCGACGCGCTGCACCAGGCAGCCGGCCGCGCCGGCGCCGGCGATCAGCGGCTCCAGATCGCCTTGGGGCAAATGATGCACTCCTGCCTTTCGGGCATCGGCGAACAGGGCCTGATAATGGTCTGCGGCGCTCATCGGCTTACTCCCGGCGCTTGATTCCGCGGAAACTGCGGTAGTGGTCGTCAGTGTAGTAGAACACCGCGGGGGGCTGTGCACCGGTGACGATTCGCCGCGCACCACGGTCCGTGCTGCCGGGAGTCGGCACCGTGAATTCGCGATAGTAGCCGCGCTGCTGCTGCGGCAGGCGCTGTTCGAGGTTCTTGAAGGTGACGCCGTCGCGGCGGTAGGGATAGGGGCCGCCGCGGTCGATCAAGCGCAGGGTTTCGCGCGCTTCCGCCGGCAGGCTGGCTTCGGCAATCCATGGCTCGGGCGAGTAAGTGGATGAGTTATCGCGGGCCGCCGCCGACAGCGACAGCGCCACGCACAGCAAGGCGAAAAGACGGCGAAATATCACTACGACTTGCCGACTTCGACCTGTGTGTCCACTTTCTGGCGCAGGCGGATGTGCAGTTCGCGCAACTGCTTTTCGTCCACATCGGAAGGCGCATCGGTGAGCAGACACTGGGCGCGCTGGGTCTTCGGGAAGGCGATTACGTCGCGAATGGATTCGGCGCCGGCCATCATGGTGACGATGCGGTCGAGGCCGAAAGCCAGGCCGCCGTGAGGCGGCGCGCCGTATTTCAGTGCGTCGAGCAGGAAACCGAACTTCGCTTGTTGCTCCGCGGGACCTATGCCCAGCGCCTGGAACACTTTTTCCTGCACCTCGGCGCGGTGGATACGCACCGAGCCGCCGCCCATTTCCCAGCCGTTCAAGGCCAGGTCGTAGGCCTTGGCCAGGCACCGGCCCGGATCGGTCGTCAGCAGGGCTTCGTGGCCGTCCTTGGGACTGGTGAAGGGATGGTGGCAGGCGGCCCAGCGCTGGTGTTCCTCGTCGTACTCGAACATCGGGAAATCGACCACCCAGAGCGGTCGCCAGGCCGAGCCGTCGACATAGCCCTTCTCGTGGCCGAGCTTGCTGCGCAGGGCCCCGAGCGCATCGTTGACGATTTTTGTCTTGTCCGCGCAGAAGAAAATCAGGTCGCCGGACTGCGCCCCGGTACGCTCGATGATGGTCTTCAGCGCCGCCTGGTGCAGGTTCTTGACGATGGGGGATTGCAGGCCCTCTTCGTTGAGTTTCGAGGCGTCATTGACCTTGATGTAGGCCAGCCCCCTGGCGCCGTAGATCTTGACGAAGTCGGTGTAGCCGTCGATCTCGCCGCGGGTCAGGCTTGCACCACCGGGGACCCGAAGTGCCGCGACGCGGCCGCCGGACGTGGCCGGGCCGCTGAACACCTTGAAGGCGACATCGGCCACTGCATCGGTGACCTCGGTGAGTTCCAGCGTGACGCGCAGGTCGGGCTTGTCGGAGCCATAGCGACTCATGGCTTCGGCATGACTGATACGCGGGAAGGGGTTCGGCAGTTCGACGGCCAGCGACTGCCTGAACACATAGCGGATCATTTCCTCCATCAGTGCCGTGATCTGCTCCTCGCCCATGAACGACGTCTCGATATCGACCTGGGTGAATTCCGGCTGGCGGTCGGCACGCAGGTCTTCGTCGCGGAAGCACTTGGTGATCTGGTAGTAGCGGTCGTAGCCGGCCACCATCAGCAGTTGCTTGAACAACTGCGGCGATTGCGGCAGGGCGAAGAACTGCCCGGGATGCACGCGCGACGGCACCAGGTAGTCGCGCGCGCCTTCGGGCGTCGATTTGGTCAGCATCGGCGTTTCGATGTCGATGAAGCCTTGTTCATCGAGGAAGCGGCGGAAGGCCATCGCCACCTTGTAGCGCAGCTTGAGGTTCTTCTGCATCTGCGGACGACGCAGGTCGATGACGCGATGGGTGAGCCGCACGTTCTCCGAGAGGTTGTCTTCATCAAGCTGGAAGGGTGGCGTCACGGCGGCGTTGAGTACTTCCAGCTCATGGCAGAGGATCTCGATTTCACCCGAGGCGAGGTTGGGGTTCTCGGTGCCCGCCGGGCGACGACGCACCTTGCCGGTGATCCTCAGCACGAATTCGTTGCGCACGTCCTCGGCAGCCTTGAACATCTCCGGACGATCCGGATCGCAGACGACCTGGGCCAGTCCCTCGCGGTCGCGCAGGTCGATGAAGATCACGCCGCCGTGGTCGCGCCGGCGGTGGTTCCAGCCGCAAAGGGTGACGATCTGGTCGACATGGGAGGCGTTGACCTCGCCGCAGTAGTGGGTGCGCATAGGGTTTCCGGACGGTTAACGTGCAATAAATTTCGCGGGCGGCATGGGATAAACGAGCGCAGCGAGCAGACCAGTCGCCCCCGCCCCGGGACGGGGGTTGGGGGAATGGGGGGCGATCAATTCGCTTTTTTATTCATTCTGGGCGCGCCCGCGAGGATTCCTCATGGGCGGGGCGACAACACCCATGGAGACGATGTACTTCAGGGCGTCATCGACGTTCATGTCGAGCTCGACGACGTCCGCCCTCCTGACAAAGAAGAAAAAGCCGTTGACCGGGCTGGGTGTGGTCGGGATGAAGACGCCGACGTGTTCTTCCGGCAGCATGTCGGCCACATCGCGCGCCGGATGCCCGGTCTGGAAGGCCACTGCCCATGCCTCGGGATGCGGATAGCGGACCAGCAGCACCTTGCGGAAGGCGACCCCGCTGCCCGAGAACAGCGTGTCGCTGACCTGCTTGACGCTGTAGTAGATCGACTTCACCACCGGGATGCGGCTGAGCACCCCTTCCCAGAAACGCACCAGCTTCTGGCCGACGATGTTGGTCGCCACCAGGCCGGTGAGGAACACCACCAGCAGCGTCAGAAGCGCGCCGAGGCCGGGGATGTACATGCCCAGCAGGTGCTCGGGGTGAATGGCCTGCGGCAACAGCAGCAGGGACTGGTCCATCGAACGGACGATCAACGCCAGTACCCAGACGGTGATTGCCAGCGGAACCCAGATCAGCAGTCCCGTTATGAAGTACTTTTTCAAGGCGGATGCGGTCAACTGTTGGCTGCGCAGCTACCCGTTCCGCCTTGGCAGGGCGGCGGGTTGTCGCTCTTGGCGTCCGCCGGTTTGCAGCCGCCTCCCTTGAAGTCGGTGGCGTACCAGCCGTTGCCCTTGAGCTGAAAGCCCGGCGCGGTGAGTTGCTTGGCGAAGTTCTCGGTCCCGCATTCGGGGCATGTGGTCAACAGCGGATCGCTGACTTTCCGCATGACATCTTTCTCAAAGCCGCAATCGGTGCAGCGATAAGCGTAGATTGGCATGACATTCTCCGGCGTTCTGGCAAAGCATGGAATTATAGCCGAAGCCCCTGGCTTGCCGGCCTCGGCCACGCTATCTCGATGCCATGGAAATGGGGCCTGAAGCCCGAATTGCAAGGGGCTACAGGGCGATGCCCAGATAGGCGCGGGTCAGGGGTTTGCCCCAGACCAGGGCAATGGCCCCTGCCGCCGCCAGGTACGGGCCGAAGGGAATCGGCACGTTGCGACCGTGACGCGCAAACACCAGCAAGGCGATCCCGACCACCGCGCCGACGAAGGAAGACAGCAGGATGGTCAGTGGCACCACCTGCCAGCCAAGCCAGGCGCCCAGCGCCGCGAGCAGCTTGAAATCGCCGTAGCCCATGCCCTCCTTGCCGGTGGCCAGCTTGAACCCCCAGTACACCGCCCACAGCGACAGGTAACCGGCGATGGCGCCAAATACCGCGCTTTTCAGATCCGTATAGACGCCAAAGGCGTTGAGCGCCAATCCCAGCCAGAGCAGGGGCAGGGTGATGTCGTCGGGCAATAATTGGGTATCGAAATCGATCGCCGTCAATGCGACCAGCGCGGCAATGAAGACCAGGGCGCCGAGGCCGGCTGCGCCGTAACCGAAATGCCAGGCGGCGAAGGCAAACAGCAGCCCCGTCAGCGCTTCGACCAGGGGATAGCGGATCGAAATCGGGGCAGCGCAACCCTTGCAGCGCCCGCGCAGCAGCACCCAACTGATGATCGGGATGTTCTCCGGGGGCGTGATCGAATGACCGCACTGCGGACAGCGCGAAGGTGGCCGGGCCAACGAAAGCGCCTCGAAGGCGGGCGGTGCTTCGCCCTTCAGTTCGGCGCACTGTGCCGCCCATTCGCGCTCCATCATGACCGGCAGGCGATGGATGACCACATTGAGGAAACTGCCGACAACCAGGCCGAGCAATCCGGCGGCGAAAGCAAACGTCGCCGGATCGGCGAACGCGGTGCTCATCGCCGAAGCCCGGGCGCCAACCTAGCCTACAACCGAACCGAGTTTGAAGATCGGCAGGTACATGGCTACCACCAGGCCGCCGATGAGGCCGCCGAGGAAGACCATGATCATCGGTTCCATCAAGCTCGCGAGCGCGTCGACGGCCTCGTCGACTTCGGCCTCGAAGAAGTCCGCGGTTTTGCCCAGCATGGAATCGAGCTGGCCGGATTCCTCGCCGATCGCGCACATCTGCGTCACCATCGGCGGGAAGACCCCGGAGTTCTCCATGGCCACCGTCAGGCTGGATCCGGTGCTGACCTCGTTCTGAATCTGCTTGGTGGCCATGGTGTAGACATAGTTGCCGGCGGCGCCGCCGACCGAATCGAGCGCTTCGACCAGGGGTACGCCGGCGGCGAACATGGTGGATAGGGTGCGCGTCCAGCGCGCGATGGCGGATTTGACCAGCAGATCGCCGAAAACCGGCAGCTTCAGCGCCAGCTTGTCGAAGGCGATCTGCAGGCTCCGCGAACGCTTGAATGCCTGGCTAATGCCGTAAATGATCGCGTAGATACCGCCGAAGATGAAGTGCCAGTTGGCAGTAAAAAAGTCGGAAATGGCGATCACGATCAGCGTCGGGGCCGGCAACTCGCCGCCGAAACTGGCGAACACGCCCTTGAACGCGGGCACCACGAAGATCATGATCACCGCGGTGATGACAAAGGCGACCACCAGAATGGCAATTGGATAGAACATGGCGCCCTTGATCTTGGCCTTGATCGCCTGGATCTTTTCCTTGTAGGTTGCCAGGCGATCCAGCAGCGTGTCGAGAATACCGGCCTGCTCTCCGGCCTCCACCAGATTGCAGAACAGCGCATCGAAATACATCGGGTACTTGCGAAAGGCGGAGGCGAGGTTGGAACCGGTCTCGACATCGGACTTGATGTCGAACAGCAGCTTGGCCAGGGCCGGATTGTTGGTGCCCTTGCCGACGATGTCGAAAGATTGCAGCAGCGGGACGCCGGACTTGACCATGGTCGCGAGCTGACGGGAGAAAAGCGTAATGTCCTTTTCCGAAACCTTGCCGCCAGCACTGCCCTTTTGCTTCTTGACCTTGGTGACGTTGATGCCCTGGCGCCGCAATGCGGCGTTTGCGGTCGCTTCGCTGGCGGCCCTGATTTCGCCGCGAACTATCTTGTTCTGCTTGTTCTTGCCTTCCCAGGAAAAAGTGAATTCCTTCGGGCCCTGCTTTGCGCCGTCTTTTTGCTGTGCCTTGCCTGCTGTGGCCATCGGCTTCTCCCGCTTGAATTTGCTGCATTCTACGCCATAGGTATGCCGAGAGTATCACTCTCCGACGGGACGGTGAAGGCGCACCATCTTGATCTTTCGGTCCTGTGTTTGCACGATCTCCATCGGCACGCCTGCCACCCGCACGCCGATCCCCACTTCGGGGATATCCTGCAGGTGCTCGACGATCAGGCCGTTCAGCGTGCGCGGTCCGTCGAGCGGAAGTTCGAGTCCCAGCCGGCGATTGACATCGCGCAATGCCGTCGCGCCATCCGCCAGGGCCGTACCGTCGTCGTCCCATCCGAGCGGCTGGCTGACATCGGCCTGGCTGGTGGTGAACTTCCCGACCAGTTCCCCGATGATGTCTTCCAGCGTGATCAGGCCCTGGATTTCGCCGTACTCGTCCACCACCAGTCCCAGCGTCTGGCGGTTCTCGCGGAAGAACTGCAACTGTGTATAGGCCAGCGTCGCCGCCGGGATGTAGTACGGTTCGGCGAGGCATGCGCGCAGGGCGGCATGGTCGACCTCGCCGCCGAAAGCCTCCGACAGCAGGCGCCGATGATGCGCCAGGCCGACCACATTGCCGGGGTCGTCGTCGAAGACCACCACACGCGTGTGATAGCTGGTTGCCAGTTGGGCCTTGATCTCGGCGATCGGGGCGGCGATGTCGATCGCCTCGATCTCGCCGCGCGGCGTCATCAGGTCCTCGACGGTCACGTGTTCCAGCTCGAACAGGTTGAGCAGGATGGTGCGGTGCTGTTGTGGAATGAAGTGGCCTGCTTCCAGCACGATCGCGCGCAATTCCTCGGTCGACATGCGCTGCCTGTCGTGTCCTGCCTTGGGCTGGAGGTACAGCATTCGCAGCAGGGCGCCGACAAAAAGGTTGACGAACCAGATCACCGGATAGGCGATGCGCAACAGCGGCGTCAGGATGTAGCTGATGCGGGGCGCAAGCCAGTCGGGATAGTTGGCGCCGACCACTTTCGGGCTGATTTCGGAGAACACCAGCAGGCAGAAGGTGACGAATACCGTCCCCGCCTCCAGAGCCCATTTCTCCTGGCCAAAAACCTGTAGCGCCATGTGGCCGGTCAGCATGGCGGCTGCAGCGTTGATCAGCGTATTGCAGAGCAGGATAAGGCTGATCAGCTTGTCGACCCGGCTCAACAGGGCTTGCGCCAACCGGGCGCCGCGGTGGCCGGAATCCGCCAGGTGGCGCAGCTTGTGGCGGTTCGCCGCCATCATCGCCGTCTCGGCCATGGCGAAGAAGCCGGACAGGATCAGCAGCACGGCCAGGACCCCGAACTGGGCGGACAGCGGTATCTCGTCCATCAGCGTCCGAGTATGACCTCAAGCACGAAACGGCTGCCGACATAGGCCAGCAGAAGCGCGACAAACCCGGCCAGCGTCCAGCGCAGTGCGACGCGGCCACGCCAGCCGCGCAGGTGGCGGCCCGCCAGCAGCGCCGCGAAAATCAGCCAGGACAGAATCGCGAACACCGTCTTGTGGTTGAAGGAGAGCGCCTTGCCGAACAGGGACTCGGAAAAGAACACGCCGGAAACCAGGGTCAAGGTGAGCAGGACGAAGGCGACATGAATCAGGCGGAACAGCAGCGCCTCCATGGTCAGCAGGGGCGGCAAGCCTGCGAGGAAGGGCGGGATGCGGCCGCGATGCAGGCTCTTTTCGGCCGCCGCCATCAGGAGGGCATGCAGGGCCGCCAGGGTGAACAGGCTGTAGGCCAGCATGGCCATCATGAAATGCAGCCGGAATGCCATCGAGCCCGCATTGGTCAGCACATGCGCCTCGGAAAACAGCGCCGGCAGCATTGCCGCGACGGCCGCCGCCGGCAGCCCGATGACCTGCAAGCCGTCCATGCGCGCATAGAAACTCTCGATCCAGTACAGCGCAATGGCCAGCCACAGCATCACCGAGAGCGCGATGGCAAAGCCGAAGCGCATGCTGTCGCCGTCGAAGATCGCCATGCGCAGGCTGACCGCATGCGCCGCCAGCGCCAGCAGCAGCACGCTGCGCTCGCCGAGCCTGAGCCCGCCTGCGGGTTGGTCGAGTACCGGTCCGCGCCAGCGGGTGCGCCAAAGATGTACCGCAAGGCCGGCATAGAGGGCCGCGGCCAGCAGATGCATTAAGATTGCGGGCATCGGCGAAGTCTACACCAAGCCCCTTGTCCCCTTTGGCATCCGCTCCCATCCAACCATGCTCGACAACCTTACCCAGCGTCTCGGCCGGGTCGTAAAAAACCTGCGCGGACAGGCCCGCCTGACCGACGACAATATTTCCGACATGCTGCGCGAAGTGCGCATGGCCCTGCTCGAAGCCGATGTCGCGCTGCCGGTGGTCAAGGACTTCATCGCCCGCGTCAAGGAAAAGGCCCTCGGTCAGGATGTCATCGGCTCCCTGACGCCGGGCCAGGCGCTGGTCGGCGTCGTGCATCGCGAACTGACCGAGCTGATGGGCGGCGCCGGCGTCGGCCTCAATCTCGCGACGCAGCCCCCCGCCGTGATCCTGATGTCCGGCCTGCAGGGCGCGGGCAAGACCACCACCACGGCCAAGCTCGGCAAGTGGCTCAAGGAGCGGCAGAAGAAGAAGGTGCTGACGGTAAGCTGCGACGTCTATCGTCCCGCCGCCATCGAACAACTGAAAGCCGTTGCGGCCCAGGCGGGCATCGACTTTTTTCCCTCGTCCGGCGAGCAGAAGCCGGCCGACATCGCCACGGCGGCATTGGATTACGCCAGGCGCCACTACTACGACGTGATCTTCGTCGATACCGCCGGGCGGCTGGCCATCGACGAAGCGATGATGGCCGAGATCAAGGACCTGCATGCGCTGCTGAACCCCATCGAAACCCTGTTCGTGGTCGATGCCATGCTCGGCCAGGATGCGGTGAACACGGCGAAAGCCTTCAACGATGCGCTGCCGCTGACCGGCGTGATCCTGACCAAGCTGGATGGCGATTCGCGCGGCGGTGCGGCGCTGTCGGTGCGCCATGTCACCGGCAAGCCGATCAAGTTCGCCGGCGTCGGCGAAAAGCTGACGGGCCTCGAAGAGTTCCACCCCGAGCGGATGGCCTCGCGCATCCTCGGCATGGGCGACATCCTCGGCCTCGTCGAGGAAGCCCAGCGCGGCGTCGACCAGGGCAAGGCGCAGGAATTCGTCAAGAAGATGAAGTCCGGCAAGGGCTTCGACCTGCACGATTTCAAGGAGCAGATCGGCCAGATGAAGAACATGGGCGGCATGTCCGCGATGCTCGACAAACTGCCCGCACAGTTCAGCGCCCTGGCGCAAAAGGCCGGCGGCGGCATGGAGGACAAGGCGGTGCGCCGTCTGGAGGGCATCATCAATTCCATGACGCCATTGGAGCGCAGCAAACCGGAAATCATCAAGGCCACCCGCAAGCGCCGCATCGCCACCGGGGCAGGGGTGTCGGTGCAGGAAGTCAATCGCCTGCTGAACCAGTTCGAGCAGACGCAGAAGATGATGAAGCAGTTCTCCAAGGGGGGGATGCAGAAGATGATGCGAGGGATGAAGGGGATGTTGCCGGGGATGCGGTAGCGCTTCGTCATTCCGCCGAAAACGAAGTTTCAGTGAAGGCTAACCTTCAGGTTATGCCGTAGCTAAAGCCGGAATCCAGTCATGGGTTTGTTTCGTCACCGTATCGCCAGCACCGACTTTCTCACTTCGCTTCCAAGTCCGCGCCGGGTCTCGCCCCGGCAGGCGCCCTACTTTCTTGCTCGTGCAATAAAGTAGGCAAAGAAGCACGCCCCGCCGCCCCGGCCCTGCGGGCTACCCTCGCTGCGGAAGGCCCGCCGGGCCGGTCGCTAAACTAGCCGGCCAAAAGCGGCCGTCGTCGGACAACGCGACCGGACTACCCCCGGCGAACCTCCCTCGCTCGGCGGGTCAGAGGGGAATGAAAAGCATCGCGTAGCGGACGCTGGTGGGAATTACCACACGATTACTGCAACTGCACCACAAATTCTTGTCGACAAAATGAAACGCCAAGGGGTGTGATCCCCTTGGCGCTGTTGGGTTGCAACTACTTACGAGGCGCGGACAAGGAATACCCACGCTTCGTAACCATAGTCATGCGCATCGAGAATTCTCGCGGAGTTTTTTACTCGACGGAATCGAGTAAATATCCATTTGAACCCTTTTGGCGCTTCTTTCGTCGTTATGGAACGCACATCACACACCTCCAATCTGAGCGGGGAATGCCCTTGCGATTTCCTGGAGGTGTGCTACAGTTTGGTCGCCAAACCGCTGTAGAGAGCCTAGGTTTCACAACTTCCAAGCCGCTCGCTTGAAAGTGGGCAGAGAAAGCGAATCCAATATTCTGGGTTCGCTTTTTCATTTCAGAGAGCCGTCAGTAACTCTTAGCATGTACTGCTCGCTTCGTAACACCAGTTCGTCAAGTATCTGCATCTGCTGTGACATTGTCATCAGTTATCAGGAGGTCGATCTGCGCCTTGAGTCGATCCTTATCGGAGGCGAAAAATGGAATTGGTATCTCCAACCACGCTTTTCTACCGCCGCCGAGCCTTACGGGAATCCTGTCGAGATCAGCCGCTCTAGACGGGGCACCTTGGTCTCTTGTCGTTTTCGGCGCATCGGCTAGTTGCGGGCTCTCCTCGGTTTCTTCTAGCGCCGTAGATTCCGACTGTGCTGGGCTTGGCGTGCCAGATTCCACTGGCTCCTCGCCATCCTGTTCAAGGTAATGTGCAAACCCGACCGAGCGTCGAAATACTGCATTGCACGTATCGGCCGCATTCGAACTAAAACCTAGTTGAATTAAATCGAATTTGATGTTGGCGTCTGCTGGGAGCCCTCCGTCCTGGTATCTTTCGAGTAGCTCCGCGAAAACTGGTGGCGATTTGAGCCATTTCACCAGCAATTCTCGCCGCATCTGCTCGGACGGAGCGAACTGATACGACTCTACGTCTTTGGATACTGAAAGACGCCCTTCCTGAGGTCGTTCTAGTAGTCCGTAGTACCGAAGTGACGCGATTGCAGCGAGCGCCGTCCCGTTCTTCGCCCCCGAATACCCCATATGCTGGGCTACCAGATCTACGGAGGCCGCATGCCGCTTCTGCTTTCCATAAACCTTAATCGCCCTCTCAATGGCCTCGTCGAGCGGCATTGACGGCGCCCTCGGGCTTTTCTTTCGTTGAACCTCAGACATATACTGCCCCTTTCTGGTTTTCAAGTTGAAGAATAGCTGAATCAAGAGTGCGAGTCAAGTAGACGGTATAGTTTAATGGTATGTAATGAGGTCAAGCAGTAGTGGATCTCGATTTTGTGGTCAAGAACAGGGGTCAAGCAGGCTAGCTTCACCTTATGCTCTCAACGGTTGCACGCAAGCCGGTTTTTATTTCCCGCTGACCCGCCGAGTGAGGGAGATTCGCCGGGGGTGTCCGGTCGCGTTGTCCGACGCCGCGCGGGCGCTGGCGATCCGGCGATCTACTCACCGATGTCTTGCAATACCGTCTCGATAATTTGCGGATGAATGAAATACCCCGCCGGCTGCAGCCGTTCCAGAACCGGACGCGCCGCCGGAATCAGGCCCTGCACCTTGGCAAGGCCGACTACCGCTGCGGTGCCGATGATGGCGACGCGGTGTGAGTTCGCTTCTGCCCGCCCGGCACGGTCGTCGATGATGAGCAAGCAACCGGGCATCTGTATGGCCGCTGCGATCGCGCTGCGTTCGCCCGCGTCAAGGCCGGGATTCGTGGGTTGCCATGAGGTTTCGAAAGGCCCCGGACATACCAGCCAGCCGGAGGCGAATGCCTGGGCGATGACGGCCTTGCCTGGATAGTCCGCCGTCGGCAAGGCTTCGTCACGGACTTCCTCGGTGACCAGAACCTGGCCGAACAGGCGGCGCAACAAGTCCAGGGAGTCGATGCGGGACAGGGCAATCAGCGGCCCCGCATCGGCGATGACGACGCTACGCAAGCGTCAAACCTTTTGCGCCAGCCACTGTTTCCCGGCATTCAAGTCGTCGCGGGCGTCGGCTGCACTGCCTCCGGTCAAGGGAATGCCCAGACTCGAGAGCAAGGTCAGCATCTCGGGCAGGGTCTTGCAGGCCATGCGTGCGGCGAACCCCGCGGAAACGGCGCCGCTGCGGAACAGGGACACACCAAGCGCCACCCGCACCGAGCCAAGATCGGGCAGGTCGAGCTTCTCCAGATCGACCAGCAAGGCCTGGGCATGGTCGCGGTTCATCACCACGACCATGTCGTCTTCCTTCGCGCTGCGCAGGGCGGTCGAGGGGTTGGTCTTGAGCTGGCGGATATTGACGGTTTGCATGATGTTCTCCTTACATGTAGGAACATTCTAGACTTCTCGATGCCGAACATCAATGCGTTGTGAGTCTTGCTCCTGCAAATCCAGCGCCGGGCCTACCGCGGCCCGATTACCCGCGGCCCCCACCCCCACTGCTTCTCCCATGCCCCGCGCACCATGTTCGGGTACTCGGGTTGGCCCAGGCTGCCGTTGTAGCGGCCCAGCGCGCGGTAGAGGTCGCCGTTCTCGATGTCGAGGTAGTGGCGCAGGATGGTGCAGCCGAAGCGCAGGTTGGTGCGCATGTGGAACAGGTTGCTGTCCTTGCTGCCGATCAGGCGCACCCAGAAGGGCATCACCTGCATGTAGCCGCGCGCGCCGGCGACGGAGATCGAATACTTCTTGAAGCCGCTTTCCACGTGAATTAACCCAAGCACCATTTGCGGATCGAGGCCCGCCCGCCTGGCTTCGTAATACACGGTCTTGAGGAAGTCCAGGCGCGCCTCGCGGTCGGGCATGCGGCGGGTCAGGCGCGAGGACATCTCGGTCAGCCAGTCGACCTTTTCCTGGATCGAAGGAAAGTTGGCTTCCGGCGCGGCGCGGTCGGCAATTGCCGCGTGCAAGGCTGCCTGCACGCTGGCCGCCAGCGGTTCGTACTGCTGCGCCCCGGCCCGAACCGCGGCAGGCACCAGTGCGAGGGCAAGACTCAGCGCAAGGCCGCGGATCAGCCGCACAACTTCTGTTTGAGGAAGGCGGTCATTTCGTTGGCGGCAATCATGCTTGCCTCGGCATCGCTGCGGCCCTTGTATTCCAGCTTGCCTTCCTTGAGCCCACGGTCGCCGACCACCACGCGATGCGGTATGCCGATCAGTTCCCAGTCGGCGAACATCGAGCCGGGACGCTCGTCGCGGTCGTCGAGGATGGCATCGATGCCGGCGGCGAGCAGCTCTGCGTGGAGCGCATTGGCGGCGGCACGCACGGCTTCCGACTTGGCGTAATTCATCGGCACTACCACCACGGCGAAGGGCGCGATGCCGGCGGGGAAGACGATGCCGCGCTCGTCGTGGCCCTGCTCGATGGCGGCGCCGACGATGCGTGACACGCCAATGCCGTAACAGCCCATTTCCATGACCTGGTCCTTGCCCTGCTCGTCGAGGAAGGTGCATTTCAGCGCTTCCGCGTACTTGGTGCGCAACTGGAAGATGTGACCGACTTCGATGCCGCGACAAAGCTCCAGCGCACCCTTGCCGTCCGGGGACGGATCGCCCTCGACCACGTTGCGGATGTCGGCCACGGTTCCGGGTCGCGGCAGGTCGCGACCGAAATTGACGCCGGTGAGGTGGTAGCCCTCTTCGTTGGCGCCGCAGACCATGTCGCTCATGACCGCGACGCTGCGGTCGGCCACCACCCGGCCCGAGAAACCGACCGCGCCGATATAGCCGGCCTTGCAGCCGAGGGCGTCGACGATTTCCTCGTCGCGGGCGAAGCGGAACGCGCCGATCACTTTCTGCGCCTTGATCTCATTCAGGTCGTGATCGCCGCGCAACAGCAACAGGACGAACTCGCTGCCGCTTTCCTTTTCGGCCATCAGCGCGATGGCCTTGACCGTTTGCGTCAGCGGCAGGCCGAGGAAAGCCGCCACGTCCTCGCACCGGGTCTTGCCCGGGGTGGCTTTTTTCTCCATGGGTGCCGTACCGCCAGCGCCGGCTCTTGCCGGCGCAAGGGCTTCGGCCAGTTCAATATTTGCCGCATAGTCCGACGCCGGGCAGAAGGCGATCGCGTCTTCGCCCGAGTCGGCCAGCACATGGAACTCGTGCGAGCCGGTGCCGCCGATGGCGCCGGTATCGGCGGCGACGGCGCGGAACTGGAGCCCGAGGCGGGTGAAGATGCGGCTGTAGGTGTCGTACATGTTGCGGTATTCGCGTTCCAGGTCGGCATACGAGGTGTGGAAGGAATAACCGTCCTTCATCAGGAACTCGCGTCCGCGCATGACGCCGAAGCGCGGCCGGATCTCGTCGCGGAACTTGGTCTGGATCTGGTAGAAGTGGCGCGGCAACTGGCGATAGCTCTTGACTTCTCGGCGCACCACGTCGGTGATGACCTCCTCGTGCGTCGGGCCGATGACGAATTCGCGCTGGTGCCGGTCCTTGAAGCGCAGCAGTTCCGGGCCATACTTCGGCCCGCGTCCCGACTCTTCCCATAATTCAAAGGGTTGCACGGCCGGCATGAGCAGTTCGATGGCCCCGGCGCGATCCATTTCCTCGCGCACGATGTTCTCGACCTTGCGCAGTACGCGCAGCCCCATCGGCATCCAGGTATAGATGCCGCCGGCGAGCCGGCGGATCAGTCCGGCGCGCAGCATCAGGCGGTGGCTGACGATTTCGGCGTCGGAGGGCGCTTCCTTGAGGGTGGCGACGAAGAACTGGCTGGCGCGCATGGCTGGTGGCGAGAACACGGAAAAGTGCGCATTTTACCTTTGCCGGAAATTTGCAACCGCGGCAGATGCGGCTTTCCAGCGGGGCGCGATTGTGAAAGAATGGACGCCAATCAATCATTGGAATATGCATCATGCTCGATCGTGAAGGCTTTCGCCCGAACGTCGGCATCGTTCTGGTCAACAGTCGCAACGAGGTGTTTTGGGGCAAGCGCATCCGCGAACATTCCTGGCAGTTCCCGCAGGGCGGCATCAAGAAGGGCGAAACGCCCGAGCAGGCGATGCTCCGCGAACTGGAGGAAGAGACCGGCCTCAAGCCCGAACATGTGCGGATCATCGGCCGCACGCGCGACTGGTTGCGCTACGAGGTGCCGAAGCACTGGGTTCGCCGCGAATGGCGCAGCACCTACCGGGGGCAGAAGCAGATCTGGTATCTGCTGCGGCTGGTCGGGCGCGACAGCGATGTCTGCCTGCGTGCCAGCGAACATCCTGAATTCGACGCATGGCGCTGGAACAGCTACTGGGTGCCGCTGGGCAACGTGATCGAGTTCAAGAGGGGCGTGTACGAGGCCGCCCTGCTCGAACTGGCGCGCCTGCTTTTTGTCCATCCTGATGAGCGCATACCGCGCTGGGAGACGGACAGCGTGGACAACGTGAAATGAGGCGCTGGTTGGGTGTGCTGCTGGCGGCAGCGGTTGCCGCCACGTCTGCGCAGACGTTGGATCGCTACGGGCGTGGTCCTGGGAGCGGCTATCAGGGCGACGAGGAAGAAAAACCGTGGCAGGAACTGGGCGTCGATCCGCCGGCATTCCCCAAACAGGAAAACCTGAAGGAGTTCTACGTGAGTGCCGTGGCGACCAACAAGTACCTCATCGACGCCAGCACGCTGGCCGTCGGCGCCGATGGCGTGGTGCGCTACGTGCTGGTGGTGCAGACCGCGGGCGGCGCCACCAACGTCAGTTTCGAAGGCATTCGTTGTCAGGATCGCACCTGGAAACATTACGCCACGGGCCGCATCGACGGCGCCACCTGGACCACGTCGCGCGCCGCCCGCAACGACTGGCGACCCATCGAAAACAAGCCCGTCAATCGGCACCATGCCGCGTTGAGCCGCGACTTGTTTTGTCCGTCGGGCACCGCGATCCAGAGCGCGGACGAAGGGCGCAATGCCTTGCGCCTGGGCAAGCATCCGAATGCAAACTGACCTCAGGGATATCCCGTTGATCGACTCCATCATCCCGGAAATCGACAAGGCGCTGCGTGCCGTCTTCGCCGTCGCCCCGACCCGTCGCCCGATGCCCGGCGCGGACCTGCCCGAGGCCGAGATGACCGAGGACGAGAAGCGCCATGTCGCCGCGCTGATGCGGGTCAACCACTGCGGCGAGATCTGCGCCCAGGCGCTGTATCAGGGCCAGGCGCTGAGTTCGCGCGACCCGGCAGTCAGGCGCGAACTGGACCAGGCGGCGTGGGAAGAAACCGAGCACCTCAACTGGACGGAACGGCGCATCGCCGAACTCGGCGGCCGCAAGAGCGTGCTCAATCCCCTCTGGTATGCCGGTTCATTGGCGATCGGGGTGGTCGCCGGAAAGTTCGGCGATGCCTGGAGCCTGGGATTTCTGGCCGAAACCGAACGCCAGGTGGAAGGGCACCTGGAGAGCCACAAGGCCAGCCTGCCGGCACAGGACGGCAAGTCCTGGGAAGTGCTGCAACAGATGAAGATCGACGAGAGCCGCCACGCCGCAACCGCTCGTCATTACGGCGCGCGGGAACTGCCGCTGCCGGTCAAGTGGGCCATGAAGCTTTCGTCGAAGGTGATGACGAAGCTCTCGTATCTCGCCTGACGGAAATCGCCGTCAGGTCTCGACCACCTCGAAGCTGTGGCTGATCGCCGCGGTCTTGCCGAGCATGATCGACGCCGAGCAGTATTTCTCCGCCGAGAGTTTCACTGCGCGTTCGACGGCCTCGGGCTTCAGTTTCCTGCCGGTCACCACGAAATGCATGTTGATGCGGGTGAATACCTTGGGGTCCGTCTCCGCGCGCTCGGCCTGAAGCTTCAGTTCGCATCCGCTGACTTCATGGCGCCCGCGTTGCAGGATAAGGACGACATCGAACGCCGTGCAGCCTCCGGCACCGGCCAACAGCAGTTCCATGGGACGCGGCGCGAGGTTGCGGCCGCCCGCGTCAGGCGCGCCATCCATGCAGACCAGATGCCCGCTGCCGGTCTCGGCAACAAAGCTCATTCCCTCGTGCCAGCGCACCGTGCAATCCATGTCTTTCGCTCCTTCAAGCAAGAGCCGGGATTCTAGTCGCAGTGCCCGAATCCGGATGCGGCATCGCACCAACCAGGGCCCTCGCGGGCCGTCCTGTGCTGTCTCAGGCGTCCTGCCGGGAAACCCTCCGGTGTGCCACTTGTTGGATTATTCTTTATTAAAATCAATAAAGTAAATTGGACTTGGCTTGGACAAACCCTTTTCTGTCCAACGGATTGCGCAATGTGCAAAAAAATCTTGCATTGCAGCAATGGCTGTGTGAGAATTCTTCCAACTGAACACCAACTGACGCCCCAGGGGAACCAGTCAGTTGCTGTTTGACCCCTGTCTCCTCCACCCTCCTCCTTTGGTGTGGATTAAGCGCAACCCGATCCGGGTTGCGTTTTTTTTGCCTGTTTCCTGGCGGGTTCGATACCCCGTCTGGCTTTGGGAGCGCAGTGGGCGGCCGTTACCGCTCCTGTCAGCATCCGGCAATCAGTTTTTGCGCGACCTCGTCCGGAGCGGCAGACAAGCTTCTGTCAGGCAACCACGTGGTCAGATGTGACCCCGATTCACTCTGATCAACCCGAATCACGCCGAAAGTCGTCGGAGCCGGGTCCATTTTGGTCAGGATCAGAAAAATGCTCTCGTCGTTGGTGTCGCCGGCACGATTGCGGACGTGCAGATTCGGCATCTTCCTGTTGATGTTGTAGGTAATGCATCTGGCTGTTCTGGCGGGATCGGTGTAACTGTCGCGCTCGGCCCGTTTGCCGGGGTCGGTCGACTCTGCGGGCGCGAGTGCGTATCCCGCAAGTGCAATTGCCAATAGCGCCAATCCCGGACTAGCCATGGTCACTCCCAGATTTCATTTGATGCGGACGATCGGCGATTCCAGCCTGGGAGCGCGGCATCGGACTCCATGGCATTTCTCCCAAAAAAGCTGGATCACGAATTGGCAAACATCCTAACCTTCCGCCGTTCCCCGGTCCGTCGGGAAAGGACCTGAAATCACGGTCAATTTGCGGGTACTGCGGATCGCTGCAAGGACCGCGTAATCACGGGGCTGCGGTTTGACAGGGGGAGGGCCAGCCGCTAACATTCGCCGCTCTCAAAATGCGGGTCGGTAGCTCAGTCGGTAGAGCAGCGGACTTTTAATCCGTTGGTCGCGAGTTCGAATCTCGCCCGACCCACCAGGCTGAGATATAATTTCCGCACCGGGTTGTTAGCTCAGTTGGTAGAGCAGCGGACTCTTAATCCGTAGGTCGAGTGTTCGAATCACTCACAGCCCACCAAAACAACGCCGAATCAACGCCATTTGTTGATTCGGCGTTTTCTTTCCGGCCTGCTGGCGCGCGTTGCGCGTGGTGCGCCTGCGGCGAAGGCAGGCCACCGGCCGCACGCCCGCACGGGGCGCCGGCAACCGCCAGGAAGTCGGCCGGCGACGGGTCCCGGCGCCGGTCGCAAGCTGCAGGAATTACTTCAGCGCGTCGCTGAGATCCTTGTCGCTGAGTTTTCCTGATCTGTGCAGCCAAAGCAGAATGGCCAGCGGCTTGGGGATATTGCGGCCGGATTCATACCGGGAGCCGCCTGACTGCGTGACCCCATACCTCGCCCAGAAGTCCTTCTGATTGAGGCTTTCCTTCTTGCGATCCGTCGCGATGTCACTGAAGTCGAGTTTCTTTTTGCGGGCCATGAGGTCCTCCTGCTGTTGGGTGGGCGAGTCGCTATGCTATCGTTTTTTTAAAATTCCTGCTTTGTGACATGCGGCCGAACCCTGGCGGCAGGATCGCGCCAAGTCCATCGACATGCCCCTGGCCCCTGGCGGTTGGTCCCGTCCTCCGCGGATCAGCATGCCGCCGTGATCACCAGGCCCAGCAGCGCCAACAGAACTCCGCGCACTCCGCCCCAGCGGCACAGCCTGTCGCGCAAGCCTTGGTGCCACGGGCCCTGCGCTCCCGGACGCAGCCAGACCGGCAACAGGTGGGCGGCGGCTCCGCTCACCAGCGGCAGCAGGAAAGCGACGACGAAACCCGCGACCGCGGGGCGCGCCGGCAGCCAGCCGAAACCATGGGCGACGCCGAATGCCAGCAGGCCGAGCAAACCCAGTGCGGCCGCGGCCAGGGAGGGCGCCGCGCCGTGCGCCTGAAACAGCGCCGTGCCAAACTGCGACAGCCACGCGCGGAGCATGCGCACGACGACAAAGGCATAAGCGGCGGCACCCAGCAATGCCATTGCCGGCGCCAGAGCGGAGGCCGATCCCGACGGCATGGAGGATGAGCCGACGGCGATCAGCAGCACCCCGCCCAGCGCCCACTTGAGGTCGCGCCGCAGACGCGCTGCGGCATCGGGGTCCGCCCGTCCCAGGCAGGTGGGCAGCAGCACCTGCAGCGTGCCCAGCGCGGCGAGTCCGACCAAGCCGAGCAGGTTGGCATGCAGGTGAAACAGTCGCAGGCCGTTGCGCTGGGCCGGGAACAGGGGCATCAGCAGGACCGCCAGCAGGGCCAGCACGAGGCATCCGAGCGCGGCCAGGTACCAGTCCAGTCCCGGATGGCGCGGCCCGAGCATCCGCCGTGTCCGATCCAGGATCCAGCCGCCGAGGCCGAGTGCGGCAATGCCGCCCAGCGCCGCGGCCAGATAGAGGCCGCCCGGCGAAAACTCGCCGGCGAACGCCAGAACCGCCGCCAGTCCGGCTGCCCACGCCAGCAACGGCGGCCACCAGGCCGCAAAGCCGGGTGCGGCGCTGCGCGTCAGCACCGGAACGAAATAGCCCATTGCCGCCAGAATCAGCGGCAGCACGCCCAGCGCGAAAGCCAGGTGGGCAGCGAGTTGCGGCGCAGCCAGTCGGGTTGTCAGCAGCACGCCCGCCGTCGCCAGCGACAGCAGGGCGGCGATGGCGAGCAACGGCAGCAACAGGGTGGGGCGCGACATCGGCGGATTGTAATGGCACCGCCCGCATGCGACACTCGCGCACCATGTCCGCCACCCCCGTCCCGCGCGCCGGGCTCGTCCTGCTCGGCCTGCTGTCGCTTGGATGGGGCCTCAACTGGCCGATCATGAAAGTCGTCATCACCGAGATCCCGCGCTGGATATTTCGCGGCGACAGCATCCTGCTGGCTTCCCTCGGGCTGTTCGCCGTCGCCTGGTTTTCCGGGCAGTCCCTGAAAGTCCCCGCCGGACGCTGGCCGCAACTGGTCGCCATGGCGTCGTGCAACATCGTGGGCTGGAACATGTTCGCGATCTATGGCGTCAGCCTGCTGCCGTCGGGGCGGGCCGCCATCCTCGGCTACACGATGCCGATCTGGAGCGCGCTGCTGTCGATCTGGTTCCTCGACGAGCGGCTTACCGCGCGCCGGCTGATCGGCCTGGTGCTGGGCATGGGCGGCATGGCGCTGCTGATCGGCGCCGAGTTCGAGAAGCTCGGCACTGCGCCGGTCGGCGTGATCCTGATGCTGATCGCGGCGATCTTTTGGGCCGGCGGTCTGGTGATCTACAAGCGGGACCCGCTGCCCATGCCGATCACCGCGCTCACGGCTTGGCAGATGCTGCTGGGCGGGATTCCCATTGCGCTGTCGGGCCATGCCCTGGAGAGCGTTGAATGGGGGCAGGTCAGTTTCTGGCCGATGTTCGGCTTCTGGTACAACGTCTTCGTTGCCTTGCTGTTTTGCTACTGGGCATGGAACAAGCTGGTGCACATGGTTCCGGCGGCCGTGTCCTCGCTGGGCTCGCTGATCGTTCCCGTGGTCGGCGTGTTCAGCGGCATGGTGGTCCTCAACGAGGCCCCGCACTGGCAGGACTTCGCCGCCCTGGTACTGGTTCTCTCGGCGATTGCGACGGTGCTGCTGCCGGCGCGCGCGCCGGCTTGACCGCGCGCAAGCCGCAGGGAAACGGTTTCGGGCACAATCGGCCCATGCTCAAGGTTTCAGGTCTCGCCTGTTCGCGCGGTGAACGCCGCCTGTTCGCCGATGTCGGCTTCTCGATCGCCGCCGGCGAGTGGCTGCATGTGCAGGGCGAAAACGGCGCCGGCAAGACCAGCCTGATGCGACTGCTGGTCGGCCTCTCGCCGGCCGATGCCGGCGAGATACGCTGGCGCGGTGAGCCGACGCCCTCGCCCGAATTCCGGCGCGAGCTGATCTATCTCGGGCACCACGCCGCGGTCAAGGAAGACTTGACGCCGCTGGAAAACCTGGCCCTGGCCGCCGCGCTGGACGGCATCGCGCTCGATGAGCGCACATCGCTGGCCGCCCTGGTCCGGCTTGGCCTGCGCGGCCGCGAGGAACTGCCGGTACGCGTGCTCTCGGCGGGGCAGAAGCGGCGCGTGCTGCTGGCCCGGTTGTTGACGCGGCCGGCGCTGTTGTGGGTACTCGACGAAGCCTTCAACGCGCTCGACGCCCCTGCGGTGACGTTGCTCGGCGAGCTGATTGGCGAGCATTTGTCGGCAGGCGGCATGGCCATATTGACCAGCCACCAGGCGCTGCCCGTGCCGGGCGGCAAGGTCCTCCTGTTGTGAATGCGCTGCTGGCCACGGTGCGCCGCGACCTGCTGCTTGCCTTGCGGCGCAAGAGCGAGGTGCTGACGGCGGTGTTCTTCTTCGTCATCGTCACCAGCCTGTTCCCGCTGGGGATAGGGCCGGAACCTCTGCTGCTGAAGAAGATCGCTCCCGGCATCCTCTGGGTTGCCGCGCTGCTGGCGACCCTGCTCGGCTTGCCGCGCCTGTTTGCCGCCGATCATGTCGATGGCACGCTGGAACAGATGGTCCTGTCGCCCTCGCCGTTGGGCTTGCTGGTTGCCGGTAAAATACTGGCCCACTGGTTGCTGTGCGGCTTGCCGCTGGTGTTGCTGGCGCCCGTGCTCGGCTTGCAGTTCGATCTCGATGCCTCGGCATTGGGCATTTTGACGTTGGCGCTGCTGCTCGGCACACCCCTGCTGTCCCTGATCGGCGCGATCGGTGCGGCGCTGACCTTGGGTGTGCGCGGTGGCGGCGTGTTGTTGGCGCTGCTGGTGCTGCCGCTTTACATCCCGGCGCTGATCTTCGGCGCCGGTGCGGTGGAAGCCCACATCGCCGGTCTCGGCGCCGGTGGTCATCTGTCCCTGCTGGCGGCGATGCTGGCGCTGGCCGTATTTTTTGCGCCGTGGGCGACCACGGCCGCCTTGAGGATTGCACTGGAATGAGGCAGTCGGTCATTCACTGGTTCAGGTTTGCCAGCCCGCAGAGCTTTTATCCGCTCGCCGGGCGCCTGATCCCGTGGTTCTGGGCCGCCGCTGCCCTGTTCGGCATCGCCGGGCTGTGGATTTCCTTCTTCGTCGCGCCCACCGATGGGCAGCAGGGTGAAGGCTACCGGATCATTTTCGTGCACGTGCCGGCGTCGTGGATGTCGATGTTCATCTACCTGGTGATGGCGTTCTGGGCCGGCCTCGGGCTGGCGCTCAACACCCGGGTGTCGGGCATGATGGCGCAGGCGCTGGCGCCCACCGGAGCCCTGATGGCGGCCCTCTCGCTATGGACCGGCGCCCTGTGGGGCAAGCCGATGTGGGGCGCGTGGTGGGTGTGGGACGCGCGCCTGACTTCGGAACTGATCCTGTTCTTCCTCTACCTGGGCTTCATGGCCCTGCAGGCGGCGATCGACGACCCGCGCCGCGCCGACAAGGCCGGGGCGATCCTGGCGCTGGTCGGCGTAGTCAATATTCCGATCATCTATTTTTCGGTGAAGTGGTGGAACACGCTGCATCAGGGCTCGACGATCAACCTCAACAAGGCGCCCTCGATGGCGCAGACCATGCTCTGGGGCATGCTGCTGATGGCGCTGTGTTTCTGGATGTACTCGATCGCGGTGGCGTTGACCCGGGTGCGCGCCATCATCCTCGAACGCGAGCGACACACGGAATGGGTCAAGCATGCACTGGAATAGCGTCGGCGAATTCCTCGCCATGGGCGGCTACGCCTTCTACGTCTGGGGCAGCTTCGGCGCCTGCGCGCTCTTGATGCTCGCGGAACCTTTGCTGGCCCGGCGGCGTCTCAGCGAAGTTCGCCGCAGCCTGAACCGCGAACGGCTCGCCGACGAACTGGAACTCCAGCAAAAATGCCCATGAAAGCCAGACAGAAACGCATCGCCCTGATTGTCGGCGGGCTCGCCTCGCTGGCCGTGGCCGCCGGGCTGGCGCTCAACGCGCTGGACAGCAACATCGCGCTCTACGTGACGCCCTCCGAAGTGGCCGCGGGCAAGTCGCCGCAAGGCAAGGCCTTCCGCATCGGCGGGCTGGTCAAGGAAGGTTCGGTCAAGCGCCAGGACATGACGGTGCGCTTCGTCATCACCGACACGGTCAAGGAGATTCCCGTCGCGTACACCGGCATCCTGCCGGACCTGTTCCGCGACGGCAAGGGCGCCGTGGTGCAGGGCCGGCTCGGCGGCGACGGCGTTTTTGCCGCCACCGAAGTGCTGGCCAAGCACGATGAAAATTACATGCCGCCCGAAGCCAAACACGCGATAGACCAGGCGCAGAAAAAGCCATGACTCCCGAACTAGGACACTTCGCCCTGATCCTCGCCTTTGTCGTGTCCCTGTTGCAGGGCGTGCTGCCGTTGGTCGGCGCACAACGAGGGCAGGCGCAGTGGATCGCGATGGCGCGGCCGGCGGCGCAGACCCAGTTCCTGCTGATTGCGATCGCCTTCGCCTGCCTCGCGCAGAGCTTTCTCGCCAACGATTTTTCGGTGACCTATGTCGCCCAGCACTCGAACACCCAGTTGCCGACCCTGTATCGCTTCGCCGCCGTCTGGGGCGGCCACGAGGGCTCGCTGCTGTTGTGGGTGCTGATGCTCTCCGGCTGGGCCGCCACGGTGTCGCTGGCTTCGCGGCAGTTGCCCGAGATCATGGTCGCGCGCGTCCTCGCGGTGCTGGGACTGGTCGGCATCGGCCTGCTGGCCTTCATCCTGTTTACCTCCAATCCCTTCGAGCGTCTGCTGCCGGCCGCCGCGGAAGGGCGCGACCTCAACCCCTTGTTGCAGGATCCCGGCCTGGTGTTCCATCCGCCGATGCTCTACATGGGTTACGTCGGATTCTCGGTGGCCTTTGCCTTCGCCATCGCCGCACTGATTTCGGGCCGGCTGGACGCGGCCTGGGCGCGCTGGTCGCGGCCATGGACCACGGCGGCCTGGGTCTTCCTCACCTTCGGCATCGCGCTCGGCAGTTGGTGGGCATACTACGAGTTGGGCTGGGGCGGCTGGTGGTTCTGGGATCCCGTCGAAAATGCCTCCTTCATGCCCTGGCTGGTCGGCACGGCGCTGATCCATTCGCTGGCCGTTACCGAGAAGCGCGGCGCCTTCAAGAACTGGACCGTGCTGCTGGCCATCGCGGCGTTTTCGCTGTCCCTGCTGGGGACTTTCCTGGTTCGCTCCGGCGTGCTCACGTCGGTGCATGCCTTTGCCACGGATCCGCGGCGCGGTGTGTTCATCCTGGTGCTGCTCGCCGTCGTGGTCGGCAGTTCGCTTATGCTGTTTGCCTGGCGCGCGCCCAAGGTCAGCGCCGGCGGCGCCTTCGGTCTGGTGTCGCGCGAAACCATGCTGCTGATGAACAACGTGCTGCTGGTGGTGGCCGCCGGCAGCGTGCTGCTCGGCACCCTGTATCCGATGCTGATCGATGCGCTAGGCATGGGCAAGCTTTCGGTGGGGCCGCCCTATTTCAATTCGGTGTTCGTGCCGGTGATGGTGCCGCTGCTGCTGCTGATGGCCATCGGACCGATGGCGAACTGGAAGCACGCCGACCTCAAGGCCATCGCGCGCCGGCTGCGGGTCAGCATGGCGCTGGCGGTGATCGCCGGCATCGGCCTGCCGCTGCTGATGGGCGCATGGACACCGCTGACCGCGCTGAGTTCATTGCTCGCGGTATGGATCACCGCCAGCGGCGTGTTCCAGATCATCGAGCGCCTCAAGACGGGCCGGCCTACGGCCTCCTTCTGGGGCATGCAACTCGCGCATTTCGGCATTGCGGTATTCGTCATCGGCGTGGCGATGGTCGGCGGCTACCAGGAAGAGAAGGACGTCCGGATGGAGCCCGGCGATACTGTCCAGGTCGGCGGTTACGGCTTTCGTCTGGTCGACGTGAAAGCCGCTCCCGGTCCCAACTATCGTGCCTCCGTGGGGATCGTCGAGCTGTCGAAGGACGGCCGCGTGCTGAAGACCCTGCATCCCGAAAAGCGCCAGTACTTCTCGTCGCAGATGCCGATGACCGAAGCCGCGATCGACGCCGGCCTGACGCGGGACGTGTATGTCTCGCTCGGCGAGTCGCTGGACGACAAGGGCGCCTGGAGCGTGCGGGTCTACTACAAGCCCTTCGTCGACTGGATCTGGGGCGGCTGCCTGTTGATGGGCCTCGGCGGTTTCATCGCGATGCTCGATCGTCGTTACCGCTTGCGTGCAAGAGTCGGCGCCGGCGCCACGGCGGGAGTACCGGCTTGAAGCGTTTCCTGATCCCGCTGGCCGCGTTCTTCGTGCTGGTGATCTTCCTCGCCATCGGCCTGACGCGCGATCCGCGCGACGTGCCCTCGCCGCTGAAGGACAAGCCGGCGCCCGCCTTCAGGCTGCCGCAACTGGCCGCCGCCGAGAAAAGCTTCTCGCCCGAGGACATGAAGGGCAAGGTCTGGTTGTTCAACGTCTGGGCCTCCTGGTGCGTCTCGTGCCGGCAGGAACATCCGCTGCTGGTGGCGTTCTCGAAAGAGGGCAAGGTGCCTGTGGTCGGCCTCAATTACAAGGATCAGCTCCCCGATGCGAAGGACTGGCTGGCCAAATTCGGCGATCCCTACGTGCTATCCGCGGTCGACGCCGACGGCCGCGTCGGCATCGACTACGGCGTCTATGGGGTGCCGGAAACCTATGTCATCGACAAGGCCGGCATGATACGCATGAAGCATACCGGCCCGATCACTGCGGAGTCGCTGAAACAGCAGATCCTGCCGCTGGTCGCGGAGTTGTCGAAATGAGCACAGAACCTTTCACCACAGAGACACAGAGACACAGAGGAATTCGGGTCTTTGCGATTCTTGCTTTTCTCTGTGTGCTCTGTGCCTCTGTGGTTGATAACGGTTTTGCCAGGGAAGCGGCGCCGATGGCGGCCGATGTGCTGGTCGAAAAGCGCATGGTGGCGATCAGCGAAGAGTTGCGCTGCCTGGTTTGCCAGAATGAATCGCTGTCCGGCTCGCACGCCGAACTCGCGCAGGACCTGCGCCGCGAGATTCGCAAGATGATCGGCGAAGGCAAGTCGGACCAGGAGATCCTCGACTTCATGGTTGCCCGCTACGGCGATTTCGTGCGCTACCGGCCGCCGGTGAAGCCGACCACCTGGCTGCTCTGGGGCGGTCCCTTCCTGCTGCTGGCAGGCGGCATCGCCGCGCTGATCGCATTCCTGCGGCGGCGTGCCAGGGAAAGCGCCGCACCCGCACTTACCGACGACGAACGCCGCCGCGCCGCAGCCTTGCTCGACCAGTCCAGGCCATGATTACCTTCTATCTAGCCGCGGCGGCACTCGTCGGCGCCGCCTTGGCGCTGTTGCTGAGCCCATGGTGGCGCACCTCGCGCCGCACCGCCGGCGCAGTCCCAGGGGGCGCCGCTGCGGATAACTCCTTGCCGGCGCTCAATACCGCGATTCATCGCGACCGCCTTGCCGAACTGGAGCGCGATCATCGCAACGGCACGCTGTCCGCGGCCGACCTGGCCGAGGCGCGGGAAGAACTGCAGCGGCAACTGCTCGACGACACGGCCGCCGCCGAGGTCGCGGTTGCCGACGGATTCAGCCGCAAGGGCGGCATCGCGATTGCGCTCCTGCTGCCGCTGGTCGCCGTCGCCCTGTATGCGCTGCTGGGCAGCCCTTCGACGGTGCTGCCGGAGGAAGTTCAGACGCAGCGGGCCACCGCCGAAATGGAACAGCTCGTCGCCAAGCTGGCGGCCAGGCTGGAACAGAATCCCGACAACCCGCAAGGCTGGGCGATGCTGGCGCGCTCCTACAAATCGCTGGGCCGCTGGGATGATGCTGAGCGCGCTTTCGGCCGCATCGGGCCCGATCTGGACAGGAATGCCGAACTGCTGGCCGAGTTTGCGGAAATGCTGATACAGAAGAACCAGGGCTTTGCCGAACGTCCGCGCAAGCTGATTCAACAGGCGCTGCGTGTCGAACCGACCAACATGCTGGCCCTGTTCCTCGGCGGCGGCGATGCGTTCGCCAGCGGGCGCTACGCGGAGGCCGCGGCGCTATGGGAGCGACTGCTGCCCCAACTCCAACCCGGCAGCGAAGATGCACGCATGGTCGAATCCAGCATCGCGAAGGCGCGCGAGCGCAGCGGCGGCGCCGCGTCAGGAGTCGGCGCTGGCCCACCGGCGAAGAACACCACCAAGGAGTCTGCCAAGGCGCCTGCGAAAGCCGCCGCCAGGGCAGCGGCGAAGTCGGTCAGCGGGCGCGTGGAACTGGCTGCGGCACTCAAGGACAAGGCCCGGCCCGATGACGTCGTCTTCATCTTCGCCCGCGCCGTCGATGGCCCGCGCATGCCGCTCGCCGCACAGCGCGCGCGCGTGGCCGACCTGCCGCTGGACTTCGTGCTCGACGATGGGCAGGCGCTGGTGCCGGAGGCCACGATCTCTTCCGCGCAGCAACTGCGCGTAGAAGTGCGCGTCTCGAAATCCGGCAAGGCGACGCCGGGCAAGGGCGACCTGACCGGCAAGAGTGCGGCCGTGAAGCCCGGCGCCAAGGGGCTGCGCATAGTCATCGACCAGGTCGATCCCTGATTCTGCCCCGTGTCCCGCAAGGGGATACCGACCCGTCGGGACATGAAGGGCAAGCCCGGGCGCGCAAGGCGGCCGGATCTTGTGGGATGATGTGCTGGTACGACATGGTTCAACTCGGGAGGCACCCCATCATGCTGGTTCAACTTATCTACACCAGTACCGCGGCGCGTGACTTTTCTGATGATGAGCTCGCGCACGTTCTTGCAGTAGCCGTGCGAAACAATCAAAAGAACAATGTCACCGGCTTGCTGTTGTACGCAAAGGGTACGTTCTTGCAGGTCATTGAAGGCGAATCGGACGTTATTGACAAGCTGCTTGCAACCATCAAGTTGGACCCGCGCCATCGCGACATCAATGAACTGGTGCGAACCCCGATACGGGAGCGTGAGTTTAGCCACTGGCATATGGGCTACCGTGCGTTGAGCAAGAGCGATGCTCTTGCCTTGCCAAACTTCGCGCCATTTTTCGAAGAGGGCTTTGATTCAGCCGTACTCGTTGCCAAACCCGGCATGTGCCTCGAAATAATGCATGCACTGGCGGAGCTGCCTGCCTGATCTTCTGCGACCGGACGTCAGCCGACCGCCAGCAAATTCCAACCACTGTTCGCTGATGCTGCTTTGCGGTCCATGGTTCATCCGGCCTGGGCAGGCCGCCCCGGTTCGCCGCGCTCCCGCCGCCGTTCCACCGATTTCCTTGAGGCTTGATCGATTAATTGATCGATATCAAGGCCGCCATTCGGCACAGGCCTAGGATGTTGCTGTGCACAAGCACCTGTTCGCGCGCGCCGAACGAAGCGCGACGGCCAGGCGGCAGCACCGACTTGTGCCGCACAACCGGAGTCATGCGATGAACATATCAAGCGCCATCATCCACGCCCGTCCGGCCGACGTGGCGACCGTCAAGGCGGGGCTGGCCGCGCTGGCCGGCGTCGAACTGCATGGCGTCTCGCCCGAAGGCAAGATGATCGTCACCATCGAAACCGAGGACGACGGCAGCAACGCCGCCACCTACGACTGCATCGGCCGGCTTGACGGCGTGATGTCGGCCGCCATGGTGTACCACCAAACCGAATCCGAGCCGAACAAGGAGATCTGAAATGAAACTGACGCGTCGTGAATTCATCAAGACCAACGCCATCGCCGCCGCGGCCACCACCGCCGGCATGAGCATTCCCGGCGTGGCGCTGGCCGCGATGCCGGAGGGCCAGGACGGCGTGCGCTGGGACAAGGGCGTCTGCCGCTACTGCGGTACCGGTTGCGGGGTGCTGGTCGGCGTCAAGGACGGCCGCGTGGTGGCCACCCAGGGCGACCCGGATGCTCCGGTGAACAAGGGGCTCAACTGCGTCAAGGGCTATTTCCTGTCCAAGATCCAGTACGGCAAGGATCGCCTGACGCGGCCGCTGCTGCGCATGAAGGACGGCAAGTTCGACAAGAACGGCGAGTTCGCGCCGATTTCCTGGGATGCCGCCTTCGACCTCATGGCCGAAAAGGTCAAGGCGACGATCAAGAATCCCGATCAGGGCCCGTTCGGCGTCTCGATGTTCGGTTCCGGGCAATGGACCGTGTGGGAGGGCTATGCCGCCAACAAGTTGATGAAGGCCGGCTTCCGCTCCAACAGCATCGACCCCAATGCGCGCCACTGCATGGCTTCCGCGGTGTTCGGTTTCATCCGCACCTTCGGCGCCGACGAGCCGATGGGCGTCTATGACGACATCGAGCACGCCGATGCCTTCGTGCTGTGGGGCTCCAACATGGCCGAGATGCATCCGATCCTCTGGTCGCGAGTCACCAACCGCCGCCTGACCGCGCCCCACGTCAAGATCAACGTGCTGTCGACCTTCACCCACCGCTCCTGCGAACTCGCCGATGCGGAACTGATCTTCAAGCCGCAGTCGGACCTGGCGATCATGAACTACATCTGCAACTACATCATCCAGAGCGGCGCGGTGAACAAGGACTTCGTCGCCAAACACGTCAATTTCCACAAGGGAGTGACCGACATCGGCTACGGCCTGCGGCCGAACCATCCGCTGGAGCAGGTCGCCAACAACAACGGCTATCCCGGCGCCGACGGCAAGCCCAAGGGCAACCCGATGAACTCGTCGCCGATCAGCTTCGACGAGTTCGCCAAGTTCGTTTCCGAATACACGCTGGACAAGGCGCACGAGATTTCTGGCGTGCCCAAGGACAAGCTGGAAGCGCTGGCCAAGACCTATGCCGACCCGAAGACCAAGGTCACTTCGTTCTGGACCATGGGCTTCAACCAGCATACGCGCGGCACCTGGGTCAATAACATGATCTACAACGTGCACCTTCTGGTGGGCAAGATCTCCGAGCCGGGCAACAGCCCCTTCTCGCTGACCGGCCAGCCCTCGGCCTGCGGCACGGCGCGCGAGGTCGGCACTTTCGCCCACCGCTTGCCGGCCGACATGCTGGTGGCCAATCCGCAGCACCGCGAAGCGGCCGAGAAGATCTGGAAACTGCCGGCCGGGACCATTTCCGATCGTATCGGCTATCACGCCGTGCTCCAGTCGCGCATGCTGAAGGACGGCAAGATCGGCTTCTACTGGACCTCGACCACCAACAACATGCAGGCCGGCCCCAACGTCAACGGCGAGATCTATCCCGGCTGGCGCAACCCGAAGGCCTTCGTGGTGGTCTCCGACGTCTACCCGACGGTCTCGGCGATGTCCGCCGACCTGATCCTGCCCTGCGCGATGTGGGCGGAGAAGGAGGGCGCCTACGGCAATGCCGAGCGTCGTGGCCAGTTCTGGCGGCAGCAGGTCAAGGCGCCGGGCGAGAGCAAGTCCGACCTCTGGCAATACATGGAGTTCGCCAAGCGCTTCAAGGTCGAGGAAGTGTGGCCCGCCGACCTGATCGCCAAGGCGCCGGAACTCAAGGGCAAGACGCTCTACGACGTGCTGTATGCCAACGGCCAGTGCGACATGTTCCCCAAGGCCGACTGCGCGAAGGTCAATGCCCACGCCTGGGCCAATTACACCAACGACGAGTCAGAGGCCTTCGGCTACTACGTGCAGAAGGGCCTGTTCGAGGAATACCGCCGCTTCGGCCTCGGCAAGGGCAAGGATCTGGGCGAATTCGACACTTACCACAAGGTGCGCGGTTTGCGCTGGCCGGTGGTCAATGGCAAGGAAACGCTGTGGCGCTATCGCGAAGGCTACGATCCCTATATCAAGGCCGGCGAAACCCTGAAGTTCTACGGCAAGCCTGACGGCAAGGCGGTGATCTTCGCCCTGCCCTACCAACCCGCCGCGGAAATGCCGGACAAGGACTATGACCTCTGGCTGTGCACCGGCCGCGTGCTGGAGCACTGGCATACCGGCTCGATGACGCGCCGCGCGCCCGAACTCTACAAGGCCTTCCCGGATGCGGTGGTGTGGATGCACCCGAAGGATGCCGAGAAGCGCGGCCTCAAGCGCAACGACGTGGTCAAGGTTTCCACGCGGCGCGGCGAGATCGAATTGCGGGTCGACACCAAGGGCCGCAACAAGCCGCCCGAGGGGCTGATCTTCATCCCCTTCTTCGACGAGCACCGGCTGGTCAACAAGCTCACCCTGGATGCCACCTGTCCGATTTCGAAAGAAACGGACTTCAAGAAGTGCGCCGCCAAGGTGGTCAAGGCCTGACCGGGGAAACTGGAGAAGCCGGGGAGTCGTGAGGTGCGTGCGCTTCCCATCCAGGGATCATGGACCCGCAGAACAAGCCCAGCGCCGCGGCGCGACGCCAGTTCCTTGCCGATACCGCGCGCATGGCCTGCGGCGTCGGCCTGCTGGGGCTGGGCGTCGGCTTGTACGCGCGGCATGCCAGGGCCTTGCCGCCGGCCGCCATCCGCCCGCCCGGCGCCTTGGCGGAAGCCGAGTTCTCGGCCGCCTGCATTCGCTGCGGACTGTGCGTGCGCGACTGCCCCTACGACATCCTGCACCTGGCCAAGCCCGAAGAGCCCCTGTCGACCGGCACGCCCTATTTCGTCGCGCGCCAGTTGCCCTGCGAAATGTGCGAGGACATCCCGTGCGTGAAAGCCTGCCCGACGGGCGCCCTCGACCACTCCCTGAAAGACATCAACAAGTCGAAGATGGGTCTGGCGGTGCTGGTCGACCACGAGACCTGCCTGAATTTCCTCGGTCTGCGCTGCGACATCTGTTACCGGGTCTGCCCGGTGATCGACAAGGCCATCACGCTCGACCGTCAGGTCAACGTGCGCACCGGCAGGCATACCCAGTTCATACCCGTGGTGCATTCCGAGCACTGCACCGGCTGCGGCAAGTGCGAAAAGGCCTGCCCGACCGAGGTGGCCTCGATCAAGGTGTTCCCGCTCTACATGGCCAAGGGTCAATTGAGTTCGCACTACCGGCTGGGTTGGGTGGAGAAGGAAAAAGCAGGCGGCAGCCTGGTCGCGCCGGAAGTCGAACACAAGTACAACATGCCCGAGGGCATGCAGTATGAGCATGGCAAGGGCCTCTCGCCCAGCGCTCCTCCCGCCCCCGCACCGGGCTCGCCGCCGGGCAGCGGCTCAGGATTGCCCAAGGCATTGCAGGGGAGCAAGCTGTGAATGCGATGCCGGCGAAGCCCGGCGCCGAAGCCGTTGCCGCGAAGGGCTGGCTGCCTGCGCACAAGTGGCTGCTGCTGCGCCGCTCCAGCCAGATCGCCATTCTCTTGCTGTTCCTCGTCGGGCCCTGGTTCGGCGTGTGGATCGTCAAGGGCAACCTCAATTTCAGCTACACGCTGAGCTTCCTGCCGCTGACCGATCCCTATGTCATCCTGCAGTCGCTGCTGGCCCGGCAGCTGCCCGAAAGGCTGGTGCTGACCGGCGCGGCGATCGTGCTGCTGTTCTACCTGCTGGTCGGCGGCCGCGCTTATTGCTCCTGGGTTTGTCCGGTCAATCTGCTGACCGATGCCGCCTACTGGCTGCGCGTGCGGCTTGGCCTGAAGGGCAGCGCGCACATCAGCCGGCCGACGCGCTACTGGATGCTCGCCATGACGCTGGTGCTGGCCGCTGTCACCGGCAGCATCGCCTGGGAGATGGTCAATCCGGTATCGATGATGCATCGCGGGCTGATTTTCGGCCTCGGCCTGGCCTGGGCGGTGCTGCTCGCCGTGTTTCTGTTCGACCTGTTCGTCATGCGCCACGGCTGGTGCGGGCACCTGTGTCCGGTCGGCGCGTTCTACAGCCTGATCGGCAAGCTTTCGGTGCTGCGCGTCAGGCTGCCGGCCCGCGCCGCCTGCAACGACTGCATGGACTGCTTTGCGGTGTGTCCCGAGCCGCAGGTGATCCGGCCGGCGCTGAAAGCCATCGACGGCACGCCGCCGGTAATACTGGAAGCCAATTGCACCAACTGCGGCCGCTGCATCGATGTCTGCTCGAAGGATGTGTTTGCCTTCGGCACCCGTTTTGGTTTCGGCAATACCGTCGTACCCGTTGCCGGCGTCCCGCAAGCGACGCCAAAGTGATCAACCTTCAATCTCGTCCGGGGAGTCCATCATGAACAAGACCGTCACCATCCTTCTGGCGTCGCTGCTGGCCGTCATCGTCGGTTGCGCCAGCTACGAGCCCCTGGTTTCGCTGCGCGGCAGCGATGTCGCCGCCGCCGACAAGGCTCCGGCCGCCACGTCCTATGCCGGCAAGCGGCCGGGCACGCAGCCGACCATTGCGCGCACCTACGCCCAGCAGCCGCCGGTGATCCCGCATGCGGTGGACAATTTCGACGAGGTGACGCTGGCCGAGAACCAGTGCCTGGATTGCCACGGCCCGGCCAATTACGTGAAGAAGAATTCGCCGAAGATGGGCGACAGCCATTTCCTTGCCGCGGGCAAGACCTTCGACGCGTCGCGCCATGTCTGCACCGGTTGCCACGTGCCGCAGGTCGATGCGCCGGCGCTGGTCGAGAACCGCTTCATCGGCAACCTCAAGTAAGAGCAGGTTCGCCCGGCAGCAATCGTCCTGCCGGCGTTAGCCCACGCTAATCGCTGCTACCGGGCAGGGCGCCACGCAGGCGCCGCAGCCGGTGCATGAAGCGGCATCGACCTCCGCCACCGGCGGCCCGCCGAGGCGCGGGCTGAAGCGGATCGCCGCCACCGGGCAGTGATCGCCGCAAACCCGGCACTCGACACCCTGATTGGCGAGGCAGCCGGCAGCGATCTGCGCCTTGATCGCCCAGGGGATGGCCTCGCTGCTCGCGCGCGGCAGGGCGCCATCCTTGCAGGCAAGCGCACAGGCGCCGCAAAACGTGCATTCGCCGCGCTTGAAATCCACCTCGGGATAGCCGCGCACCACGACGATGATTTTCGTCGGGCAGACCGGAATGCAGTCGCCGCAGCGCGAGCAGGCATCGAGGAAGGCCGCCTCGGCCAGGGCCCAGGGCGGGCGTTGCGGCGGCTGGCGGGTCTTGAAATCCCCCCGCAGGAATTGTCGGCGACTGACCATGCGCTTACCTGTCTGGACTCAGTAGCGGATTCTGCCTGCGCGGCGCGGCTTGCGCCAGATTGTTCGCAGAACTTCCGCGCCGCGGCGAGGCGCGCCCGGCACGCCAAATATTCGTTGACGCATATATCTCGTTGAGCGTATATTAGCGCCCATGGATACTCAGCTCATGTTCGACGCACTCGCCGATGCCACACGCCGGCGCATCCTGGCCCTGCTGGTGCATCAGGGCGAGCTGTGCGTCTGCGAATTGACTGCCGCCCTGGACGACATCCAGCCGAAGGTCTCGCGCCACCTCGCGGTGCTCAAGGATGCCGGCATCGTGATCCCGCGTCGCGAAGGCACCTGGATGTTCTACCGCCTTGCCGACGCCGTGCCGGCCTGGGCCGATGCCTTGCTGGAAACCCTGCCGAAGGGCGCCGTGCCGGAACTCAAGTCCGATCTGAAGCGGCTGAAGGCCATGGCCGGCCGCCCCGAGCGCTGCGCTGCCTGAATCGAGAACGCCATGACCACGCTGACCGATAGCCACCACATGCCGCGCCGCCCGCCCTGGGGCTGGCTGATTCTCGGCTTCGTCGCCTGGGTCGCTGCCTATGCCAGCCTGACTTCCTTTGCCGACACCGCAATCGCCATGCTGGGCCTGAGCCGCGAGACGCATCTGGGCGAGGCCGTGCATTTCTTCTTCTACGACACGCCCAAGGTTCTGCTGCTGCTGACCGGCATCGTGTTTCTGATGGGCGTGGTGCATACCTTCGTTTCGCCCGAGCGCACGCGGGCGATGCTCTCCGGCAAACGGCTCGGCGTCGGCAACGTGATGGCGGCGAGCCTCGGCATCATCACGCCTTTCTGCTCCTGTTCGGCGGTGCCGCTGTTCATTGGCTTTCTTTCGGCCGGCGTGCCGCTGGGGGTGACCTTTTCTTTCCTGGTGTCGGCGCCGATGGTGAACGAAGTGGCGCTGGCGCTGCTGTTCGGCATGTTCGGCTGGAAGGTGGCGGGGCTCTACCTGGTGCTCGGCCTCACCGTCGCCATCGTGGCCGGCATGGTGATCGGCAAGCTCAACATGGAGCGCCATCTCGAAGACTGGGTGCGCGAGATGCAGGCCAGCCAGTCCGTCGAGTATGTCGGCGAGCCGATGCACTGGGCCGAACGGATCGATGCCGGCGTCGCCCATGTCAGGGAAATCGTCGGCAAGGTGTGGCCTTACATCCTTGTCGGGATCGGGCTGGGCGCGGCCATTCACGGCTACGTGCCGCAGGATTTCATGGCCTCGATCATGGGCAGGGACGCGCCCTGGTGGTCGGTGCCCGCCGCCGTGCTGATCGGCGTGCCGATGTATTCCAACGCCGCCGGCATCATCCCGATCGTCGAGGCGCTGATCGGCAAGGGCGCCGCGCTGGGTACCGTGCTGGCCTTCATGATGAGCGTAATAGCCTTGTCGCTGCCGGAAATGATCATCCTGCGCAAGGTGCTCAAGCTGCCGTTGATCGCCACCTTCGCCGGCGTCGTCGCCGTCGGCATCCTGGTCGTCGGCTATATCTTCAACGCTGTCCTGTAAGGAGCCTGTGCATGGCTGATTCCCCGCTGCATCCTTCGATTGTGGCGATGGTCTCGCTCGCCGCCAACATCGCCGCCAATCATCCGAAGAACGGCCTCTGCCAGCTCGAACGCCTGCGCGGCTTCGGCATCGCGGAGGAGCAGATCGACATGGTGGTCGACATCGCGCGCCATATCCGCGACGAAGCCGGGCAGATGCAGGACGCATCCTTCGACAAGGTGGCCATGCTGGCGCCGGCGCCGGTGCCGGTGGCGTTTGTCCCGCGCGCAGCCCAAGCCGGGGTAGGCAGCGCGGCGCCGGTTGCTAGCGCGGCCCCCTGTTGCACGCCGACCGCGAATGGCAATTCCTGCTGCTGATTCCCGGAGAACGACATGAAGACCATCAAGGTGCTCGGCACCGGCTGTGCCAATTGCCAGAACACGCTGAAACTGATCGGTGAAGTGGCGCAGGCCAGGGGCGCCGAAATCCAGTTGGAGAAAGTCGAAGACCTGCAGCAGATCATGCGCTATGGCGTGATGTCCACGCCCGGCGTGGTGATCGACGGCAAGGTGGTGCATGCCGGCGGCGTGCCGGCGCGGGGCAAGGTCGAGAGCTGGTTCTGAAGCGGCCGGCATGGCAACCCAGGCGCACCACGATCACTGCCATCATCACGGCCCGGCCGGCTTCAGCCGGGCCTTTGCCATCGGCATAGGACTCAACGCCGCCTTCGTCGTGGTCGAGGCGGTGCTAGGCTGGCGCGTCGGTTCGCTGGCCCTGCTGGCGGACGCCGGCCACAACCTGTCGGATGTGGCCGGGCTGGTGTTGGCCTGGGTCGCGGCGCTGGCCGCAGGCCGCTTGCCTGACCAGCGCCACACCTACGGCTGGCAGCGCGCCTCGATCCTCGCCGCCTTCGCCAATGCGGTGCTGCTGCTGGTGGCGATGGGTTCGCTGCTCTGGGAAGCGGGCCATCGCCTGCAATCCCCGGCGCCGACCGACGGCTTCACCATCATCGCGGTCGCTGCGATCGGCGTGCTGGTTAATGGCGCCACCGCCGCGCTGTTCATGTCGGGCAGCAAAGGCGACATGAATATTCGCGGCGCCTTCCTGCACATGGCGGCCGATGCGCTGGTCTCGCTCGGCGTGGTGGTTTCCGGCGCGGTCTACCTGCGGACCGGATGGGACTGGCTGGATCCGGTGACCAGCATGGCGATTGCGCTGGTGATCATCGCCGGCACCTGGAGCCTGTTCCGGCAGTCCTTGCACCTGCTGTTCGACGGCGTGCCGGAAAGCGTCGTCCTCGCCGAAGTCGATGCCGTACTGCGTGCGCAGCCCGGTGTGGCCGAGGTGCACGACCTGCATGTCTGGGGCATGAGCACCACCGACATTGCGCTGTCGGCGCATCTGGTGATGCCCGGCGGACATCCGGGCGACGCCTTCCTGGAAAAACTCGCCGACGAATTGCACGATCAATTTGAAATCACGCATCCGACGATCCAGATCGAGCTCGATGGTCTGGATCACGGCTGCGCCCAACCTCTTGGTGGCCATTCCGCATGAATACGCCTGCCCCGCCGCTGCCGGTCAGTTTCCCGCTGATCGTCAAGACCTTCGCCCCCGGCTGGCCGGCTGCCGTGATGGGCACCGGCGCCTTCGCCCTGGCGACGCTGCATTTCTCCCATCAACTGCCTGCGCTGGCAGGGCTGGCCTGGGCGCTGCACTGGTTCAACCTGGTGCTGTTCGTCCTGATCAGCATCCCCTGGCTGTTGCGTTGGGTGATGGCCTGGCCGGCGGTAGTGGCCAGCTTCAGGCATCCGGTGGCGGCCAACTTCTATCCTTCCTATGCCATCGCCCTGCTGGTGCTGGCGGGACAACTGCGCGCCTTCGGCGGCCACGAGTCGCTCGCGCTGATCGCCTGGTGGCTGGGCGTGGCGTTGCTGTTCAGCCTGACGCTGGCGGTGCTGATCTCGATCTTCCAGGGCGAACACGTCAATCTCGACCACATCACCCCCGGCATCTTCATCCCGCCGGTAGGCATGGTGGTGATTCCGGTCGCCGGCGCGCCGCTGCTCGCGGTGCAGCCCGAAGCCCTGCGCGATCTGGCGCTGACGATCAACGGCATCGGCCTCGGCGCCGGCATTTTCATGTACACGGCGCTGCTGGCGCTGGCCTTCCATCGCTTCTACGTGCACAAGCGCCTGCCGCCGACGATGGCGCCGACCTTCTGGATCAACCTGGCGCCGGTGGGCGTGATCGTGGTCAGCCTGCTCAACCTGATTGCGGCCGCCCCGTTCGCCGGCGACAAGACCGCCTGGCTGATGATGATCTTCCTGATCTGGGGCTTCGGCGCCTTCTGGCTGGTGCTGTCGATGCTGTTCACCTGGTCGGTCCGAAAGATCGCCCCCTTGCCGTTCTCGCTGGCCTGGTGGGCCTTCACCTTTCCGCTGGGAGCCTTCACCCTCGGCAGCCAGCGCCTGAGCGAAGCGACCGGCCTGGGCACGCCGCTGGCATTCGGCTGGCTGGCATGGGCCCTGCTCGCCGGAATCTGGACGCTGACGTTGATCAAGACCATCGGCGGCGTGGCCAGCGGCAAGCTGTTTCAGCCGCATCCCTGATGTTTTTCAAGCGACTGTCTGCGCTCGTCGCGCTCGGTCTGCTGCTGTTTGCATCTTCGGCAGTCCGTGCCGAAGACCCTTGGCTGCGCGATGGCGCCGACGGCCAGCCGGAAGTGCAGATCTACTTCTTCTGGTCGCTGACCTGCCCGCACTGCACCGCCGCGCATCCCTACATCGATGCCATTCCGCGGGCGCGGCCGTGGGTCAGGCTGCATGCACTGGAGCTCAGCCGCCATCCGGAAAACGTGCAGCGCTACCGGGCCATGGCGCAAGGGCTCGGCGAAGAGGCGGCCGGTGTTCCCGCGCTGCTGTTCTGCGGCGAAATGCATGTCGGCTGGGACGGCGACGAGGTCACCGGAGAGACCCTTCGCCAGCGCCTCGATGCCTGCCGCGCGCGCGCCGTCGGCGGCGTAGCGCTCAACCCCAAGCCTGCGGTCGCCGCGCCGATCAATTTCCCCCTGATCGGCGCCGTAGACCCCGCCAGCCTCTCGCTGCCTGCGCTGACCCTGGTGCTGGCGGGGCTCGATGCCTTCAATCCCTGCGCCTTCTTCGTGCTGCTGTTCCTGCTCTCGATGATGGGGCACCAGAAGAGCCGCGCGCGCATGCTGGTCATCGGCGGCATTTTCGTCGCAGTGTCGGGCCTCATGTACTTCGCCTTCATGGCGGCCTGGCTCAGCGTTTTCCAGCTCTTCGGCCATCTGGCCTGGGTGACGCTGGCCGCCGGTGCGCTGGCGGGGTTCGTCGGCGCGCTGAACGTCAAGGATTTCTTCCGCTTTGAACAGGGTCTGACGCTGTCGATTCCCGAATCGAGGAAGCCCGATATCTTCCGCCGCACGCGCAACATTCTCGGCGCCGAAAACATGCCGGCGATGATCGCCGCCACGGCCTTTCTGGCCATCGCCGCGAACTTCTACGAGTTGCTGTGCACCGCCGGCTTCCCGATGGTCTATACGCGCCTGCTGACGCTGGCCGACCTGTCGCCCGCCGCCCGCTATGGCTATCTGGCCTTCTACAACCTGATCTACGTGCTGCCGCTGGCCGCCATCGTTGCCGTCTTCGCCGGCAGCCTAGGCGCGCGCAAGCTCACTGAGCGTGAAGGCCGCCTGCTGAAGCTGATGTCGGGCGTGATGATGCTGGAACTGGGCGCCTTGCTGCTGCTCGCGCCCGAACGCGTCAGCCAGGTCGGCATCGCCTTCGGCCTGCTGGCGGTGGCGGTGGGCGTTACCTGGGTTGCCGCGCGCGTGACCAGGGGCAAGCACGCATGAGCTCGGCCGGACGCATGCCGCCCGCGATCTGGGCGCTGGGTTTCGTCAGCCTGCTGATGGATGTTTCGTCGGAGCTGATCCACAGCCTGCTGCCGGTGTTCATGTTCACCGCGCTCGGCGTCAGCGCCTTCACCATCGGCCTGATCGAGGGCGCGGCGGAAGCCACGGCGCTGATCGTCAAGGTCTTCTCCGGCGTGCTGTCCGACCGCTGGGGCAGGCGCAAGCCGCTGGCGCTGCTCGGCTATGGTCTGGGCGCGCTGTCCAAGCCGCTGTTCGCGCTGGCCGGTGGCGCCGGACTGGTGGTCGCGGCGCGCCTGATCGACCGCGTCGGCAAGGGCATCCGCGGCGCACCGCGCGATGCGCTGGTGGCCGACATCGCGCCGCCCGAAATGCGCGGTACGGCCTTCGGCCTGCGCCAGTCGCTCGACACGGTAGGTGCCTTTCTCGGCCCCTTGCTGGCCATGGGCCTGATGCTGCTGTGGGCCAACGATTTCCGTGCGGTGTTCTGGGTGGCGACGATTCCCGCCTTCCTCGCCGTGGCCTTGCTGATGTTCGGCGTCCGTGAGCCGGCGAGTCCGGCGCCCGCCAGGCGAGTGAATCCGATCAGCCGCGAGAACCTGCGCCGGCTGCCCGGCGCCTACTGGTGGGTCGTCGGCATCGGCGCGATCTTCACCCTGGCGCGCTTCTCCGAGGCCTTTCTGGTGCTGCGCGCGCAGCAGGGCGGCCCGGGGCTGGCGTTTGCGCCACTGGTGCTGATCGTGATGAACGTGATCTACGCTGCGGCTGCCTATCCCTTCGGCAAGCTGGCCGACAAGATGAGCCATTCCACGCTGCTTGCCGGGGGGCTGCTGGTGCTGATCGCGGCCGACGCGGCACTGGCCTGGGACGGCCACCCGGGAGCGGTATGGGTCGGCATCGCGCTTTGGGGGCTGCACCTGGCCATGACGCAAGGATTGTTCGCGGCGATGATCGCCGATACCGCGCCCGCCGACCTGCGTGGCACCGCCTATGGATTCTTCAACCTCGCCAGCGGCATCGCGATGCTGGTCGCCAGCGCGCTGGCGGGCCTGTTGTGGGACCGCCTCGGCGCGGCATTCACCTTCGTCGGCGGAGGGATCTTCGCCGCGGCTGCGTTGCTGGTCATGGTTTCGCGCAAGGCAGGCCGCGGGGCCTGAGCGCGCAGGGCCATGCGGGGTACTGCCGCGGCGCGCTTGTTTCAGATGTAAAATGCTTTCGCTCGGCAGGGGACCGCGCGTCGCTCGGCAAACGCCTGACTTGACAGTCTGGCGCCGCAGCGGCTACCTTCCCGGCCTCGGCAAGATCGTTCAACCCTACCGCTGGAGAAAACACCAATGGCGCCACCCCCACTTGCATCGCGCGAAGCGATCCGCGAACAGCGCTTCAGCGATGTCTGGAGCAACGAATTGAACGACGCGTTTGCAGACATCGCGCCCTACTACGACCGGGGCAATGAAATTGCCGCGCTGGGGCTGTGGAGCAGCTTTCTCAAGCGCTTCATGCGGACGGTGGACATTCGACCCCAGCAGAAAGTGCTGGATGTCTGCGGCGGCACCAACGCCGTCGGCATCGCCCTGCTCAAGCGCGAGCCGACGCTCGACGTGCACGCCATCGATCGCAGCGCCGAAATGCAGACCGTCGGCCAGCAGCGCGCCGCGGCGCTCGGCTTCCACATCAAGAGCACCATCGGCGACGTGCACACGCTGCCCTTCCCGGACAATCATTTCGATGTCGTCACGCTGCAGTTCGCCTCGCGCCACCTGCGCGTGCGCGAAGTGTTCAGCGAGATCCTGCGGGTGCTCAAGCCCGGCGGGCATTTCCACCATTCCGACATGCTGCGCCCGCGCAATGTGATCGTGAAGAACCTGTACTACGCCTATCTCAAGGCCTGCCTGAATTTCACCAGCCTGATCGTCGGCAGCGGGCCCGCCGCGACCCGCTTCAAGAAGTATTTCATCGATGCGCTGGACCTGTTCTACACCGCCGAAGAACTGTCGATCGTGCTGCGCCAACTGGGCTATGTCGAAGTGACCGTCGACACCGTGTTCCACGGCATGATCGGCTTCCATCGTTCGGTGAAACCGCAGCCGGCTTGAGTGGCGCCCGCTCTCCAGAGCTTGTGAAGAAATCGTAGCGAGCGGGCCGCAGCGGGGTGCGGCCGGAGCGCAGCTACCGGAATGTACTGTTCTGTACATGAGGATAGCGAGCACCGCCCAATCCCCGATCCGGCACGCGCAGTAGATTTATTCACAAGCTCTCAGTTCGCGTCGTAGTAATACGCCTTGTTCGGCACTTCCGCCGCGGCGTCGTTCTTCATTGCTTCCAGCGACCGCGGCGGTTTGTCCCACCACAGCGCGCGGCCTTTCTTCTGCTCCAGCAGTTCGTCGGGATGCTGCTTCATCCATTCGCGCATGAACTTGGTGTGTTCGGATTCGTAGAGGGCCATCGGGATTCCTTTCCAGGGTCTGGGATCGACGTTCAGGATTTTGCGTTGACGTAACGGGTGATGCGCACTACATCAGGCACGCGCCGCAGCGCGACCAGGATGCGCGCGAGATGGCTGCGGTCGGTGACCTGCAGCGTGAAGTACAGGGTGGTGGCCTCGCCGGCGTCATCGTCCATGCTGATGTTGATGATGTTGGATTCGGTTTCGGCGATGCGTGCGGCGAGCCCGGCCAGCACGCCGCGCACGTTCTTCGCCACGACGCGGATGCTGGCTTCGAACATGCCGCTGGTGCCCGGCTCCCACTCGACGTCCACCCAGTTGCCGCGCTCGCTGCGCAGCTTGGCAATGGCCCGGCAATCGTGGGTGTGCACCACCAGACCCTGCCCCTTGCGGATGATCCCGACGATCGGGTCGCCGGGAATCGGCTGGCAACAGGCGCCGAGGCGTATCGCCGCGCCGTCCGAGCCATGAATCATGATCGCCTGTGGCGCCCGCTCGCCGGGAGCGATGCTTGCTGCCCACGGCTCGACTCCTTCGGCCAGCCGCCGCGCGACGATTGCCGGCAGGCGCTTGCCGAGGCCAATGTCGGCCAGCACGGAACGCTCGGAGCGGGCGCCCGAGGCGCGCTTGAAGCGCTCCCATGCCTTGGCCGGCAGTTTCGCCATGGCCAGGCCGAGGTCGCGCAGGGCCTGCGCCAGCAGGCGCTCGCCGAGTGCGGTGGATTCCGCGGTCTGTTGCGTGCTGAGGAAGTGGCGGATCTTGGAGCGCGCCCGCGCACTCTTGACATAGCCGAGCCAGGCCGGACTGGGCGCCGCGTTCGGCGCGGTGATGATCTCGACGCGGTCGCCGTTGCGCAGTTCGGTGCGCAGGGGCATGGTCTCGAAATTGATGCGGCAGGCAGCGCAGCGGTCGCCGATGTCGGTGTGCACGGCATAGGCCAGATCGACCGGCGTCGAGCCGCGCGGCAAGGCGAAGATCTTGCCCCCGGGACTGAAGACATAGACCTCGCTGGGGAACAGGTCGATCTTGATATGTTCGAGAAACTCCGCCGAATCGCCGGTGGTCGACTGCAGTTCGACCAGCGACTGCAGCCACTTGTGGGTTTTCTTCGCCAACTGGCCGAGCGCCGATTCGTCCTTGTACATCCAGTGCGAGGCGACGCCGGATTCGGCGATGTTGTGCATGTCCGTGTCGCGAATCTGGATTTCCACCGGCGTGCCGAAGGGCCCGATCAGCGTCGTATGCAGCGATTGGTAGCCGTTGGCCTTGGGAATCGAAATGTAGTCCTTGAACTTGCCCGGCACCGGCTGGTAAAGGCCATGCAGCGCGCCCAGCGCGAGGTAGCAGGTGGGGCGATCCTTGACGATGATGCGGAATCCGTAGATGTCCAGCACCTGCGAAAAGCTCAGGTGCTTGTCGCGCATCTTGCGATAGATGCCGTAGAGATGCTTCTCCCGCCCCATGACTTCGGCATCGATGCCGGCGGCCGGCAGCGCCTTGCGGATGGCCGAGAGAATCTTGCTGACCACCTCGCGCCGGTTGCCGCGCGCTTGTTTTACCGCTTTCGAAAGAACGCTGTAGCGCAGCGGGTGGGCATGACGGAAGGCCAGTTCCTGCAGTTCGCTGTAGAGTGTGTTGAGGCCGAGCCGGTTGGCGATCGGCGCATAGATCTGCAGCGTCTCGCAGGCGATCCGCCGCCGCTTCTCGGGCCGCATCGCTTCGAGCGTCCGCATGTTGTGCAGGCGGTCGGCCAGCTTGATCAGGATCACGCGCACGTCGCGCGCCATGGCCAGCAGCATCTTGCGGAAGTTTTCCGCCTGGGCTTCCTCGAAGCTCTGATGTTCGATCCGGTCGAGCTTCGACACCCCATCGACAAGATCGGCGGCGACCTTGCCGAAGCGTTCGGCGATCTGTTCCTTGGTGATCGACGTGTCTTCCATCACGTCGTGCAGCAGCGCCGCCATCAGCGCGTGCGGGTCGAGGTGCCAGCCTGCCAGGGTCTCGGCCACGGCCAGCGGATGCGAGATGTACGGGTTGCCGCTGAGGCGCATCTGGCCGCGGTGCGCGGCCTCGGCAAACACATAGGCGGCGCCGATGCGGGCGATGTCGTCAGGCTTGAGATAGGTGGCGAGCCCTGTGTTGAAGCGTTCCAGATCTTCGGCGAGATCGACCGGCGGATGCATGTCCGCCGAAATCAGCGGCGGTTCGTCGAGCGCGCCCGGCACCACGCCGGGGTCCAGCGTGGCAATGGCGGTGGCCAGGGGTGTTGTCACGACAGCCGTCACATTTCACCCCGTTCGCATGAGCTTACGCCTGGCCGCGGTTGAGGATTTCCAAACCGACCTTGCCGCCGGCGATTTCGCGCAGGGCAATCACGGTCGGCTTGTCGCGTCCGGGGTCAACTTGCGGCGTGCTGCCCAGCGTGAGCTGGCGGGCGCGATAGGTGGCCGCCAGGGTGAGCTGGAAGCGGTTGGGAATGAGCTTGATGCAATCGTCGATGGTGACACGGGCCATGGGGTTCAGTCCTGTTCAAGGAAACGGAATACGTCGGGATGACGGGCGCGCTGACGCGCGAAGCGCAGACGCGATGCCCGCACGGCGGCTTTGAGCTGGCCGAGTGCCACATCCAAGTCATTGTTGATTATAACAAAATCGAATTCGCCTACGTGGCGCATTTCGCCCAGGGCGCCGGCCAGCCGCCGCGCTATGACATCTTCACTATCCGCGCCGCGGCTGCGCAAGCGGCGCTCGAGTTCGGCGATCGACGGCGGCAGGATGAAAATGGTCGCGGCCTCGGGAAACTGCCGGCGCACCTGCTGCGCGCCCTGCCAGTCGATCTCCAGCAGCATGTCGCAACCCTTGCGCATGCCCTGCTCCAGCCACGCGCGCGAGGTGCCGTAGAAATTGTCATGGACCTCGGCCCATTCGGCGAACTCGCCGCGCTCGCGCATCTCGAGAAAGCGCTTGACGTCGATGAAGTGATAGGCGCGGCCGTTCTCCTCGTTGGCGCGCGGGGCGCGGGTGGTGTAGGAAATCGAGTGCAGCACCCGCTGATCATCCGCCAGCAGGCGGCTGACCAGCGTGGTCTTGCCGGCGCCGGAGGGCGCCGAGACGATGAACAGGGTACCGGCGATCATGGTGTGGAGGAACTTGAGTTGGGTCAATGCCGCGCGAGGACAGCTTGTACTAGTATACGCGGCCCATGCCCCGATTCCCGCACTTCTCCGCGTTTCGCCGTCACGCCCTCTGGCTGCTCGCCGTCGGGCTGTTTGCCATGGTGCTGCAAACTCTCGGCGGAGTCGGGCCGCGGGCCGTGCGCCCGGCCGGCGGCGGCTTCCAGGCGGAGATCTGCACCAGCAGGGGTTTGGCCAGGGCCGCCGCGGCGCTGCCGGCGGGCAAGACCTCGCTGCCCGCCGGCGACCATCAGGACTGCTGCCGGCTCTGCGTTTTCAGCGCGCCCCTGCTGCTTGCCGACGCGATGCCCGGCGTGCCGCCGGCGCCGACTTTCAGCGGTGTCTTTTTTGCCAGCTCCTTTCCCTCGCCCACAGTCATTGCGCGGTGGTCGCAGCCGCCGCGCGGCCCTCCCTTCGCCTGAACCTCCGCATTTCGCCGCCGTAGCGGCGATCAACGTCGCGCCTGCATCAACGGGGCGCATCAACGACGAACGAGGAGCAGGATCAATGCAGGCAAGCATGGCAACACCGGCATCGGTGAAATCGATGCCGCCCCGCGCTTTGCGCAGGATATCGATCGGCGAGCGCATCTACGCCGCCGGCAGCGAAGGCATCGCCTGGCGCGTGAACAGCGGCGCCGTTCGCCTTGACCGCACTACCGCCGAGGGCAGCACCTACGCCGGACTGGCCTTGCATGGCGATGTCATCGGCGCGGAGACCCTGCTGTTCGGGCAATACAGCTTCGAGGCCCGCGCCATCGCCGACTGTGAGCTGGAGCCGTGGCTTGCGGCCGGCACTGCGCTTTCCGGCGACAGTCTGCTGCACACCCTGGCCGCCAACGAGCGCAGGGCCGCGGATGCGCTGGCCTTGCGCGCCGGCGAGGCCTTCGAGCGCGTGCGCCAGTTGTGTCTGCTGCTGGCGCGCGACCGCGACGACGGCCACCGGGAGATCGCGATTCCCGGCCTCAAGGACATGGCGGCGATCACCAACCTTACCGAAGCAACCGTGTCGCGTGCGATGAGCCATCTGCGCCGAACCGGCGTGCTGCAGCGCCAGGGCCGCCGCGTCGGCCTCGTGCTGGCTGGCGCGGAAGGCCCGACGGGCTGCTAGCGCCAAAACTTTCCCACCACTCCCAAGGAGCCAGCATGAAACGCATCACTCTCGCCGCACTGATTTTCGCCGCAGTTCCCGTCATGGCCCAGGTCACCGTCAAGGATCCCTGGGTGCGCGCCACCGTGGCGCAGCAAAAAGCCACGGGCGCCTTCATGCAGATCACTTCCGTCCAGGATGCGCGACTGGTCGAAGCCAAATCGCCCGTCGCCGGCGTGGTCGAGGTGCACGAAATGACCATGGACAAGGACGTGATGAAAATGCGCGCCCTGCCCAATGGCCTTGATCTGCCCGCCGGCAAGGCGGTCGAACTCAAGCCCGGCGGCTACCACGTCATGCTGATGGACTTGAAGCAGCAGGTGAAGGAGGGCGACACCGTGCCGGTGACGCTGGTCGTGGAGGGCAAGGACAAGAAGCGCACCACGATCGAAGTCAAGGCGCCGGTGAAGGCCCTGGCCACCGCCGCCAAGGCGGAAGCCGAGCACAAGCATTGATCGTCCTGGACCACCAGTGGTGGCAGAAGTGATGCGCACGCGTGTTACCACGTGCGCGTCGCGTCGCAAGGCCTGACAAACCCGCCAGTGTCGAGTCCTGACATGCTGGCCCGCCTTCCCGTCGATCGCCTCGCAAGCCTGTTGCTGGTCGTCGCGGCTCACGCCGCGGTCCTCCATGGCTTGTGGAGCCATCGTCTGATCCCGACCCCGCTGGAGGCGGCGACCCTGTTTGTCAACTTCCTCGCCCCGCCGGCCCCGGAAAAGATGGAACAGCCCAGGCGTCCGCCGCCCAAGCCCCAGCCCATTGAAAAAACCCAGCCGCGTCAATTGGTAGCCGAAGCTCCGGTCATCGCGCCCACCGATTACGTCGCCCCGCCACCGCCGCCCAAACCGGCGTCTGTAATCGAAGCCCCGCCCCTGCCCCTGCCGGCGGGGCCGGTGACGATGTCGTCCGAACTCTCGGTGGCCTGCCCGGAGCGTGCTGCTCCGCTGTATCCGGTTCTAGCTCGCCGCTTGGGCGAAACGGGCATCGTCGTGTTGCGCGTCGAATTGAGCGAGACCGGCCATGTCGCCGCGGCCAAGGTGCAGAGCTCCAGCGGCTATGCCCGCCTCGACGAAGCCGCGCTTGCCGCGGTGCGGGCCTGGCGCTGTACACCGCCAACGCGCAACGGCCAGCCGGTACGCGCCGTCGCACTGCAACCCTTCAACTTCGTCCTGCAAGGAAACTGACCTCATGGAAGCAACTGCTGTCGATGGCCTGGGCTTCGCCCACTTTCTCACCCAGACCGACGGCGTCGGCAGGACCGTGCTGGGAGTGCTTCTGCTGCTGTCGATCGCCAGTTGGTACCTGATCCTCACCCGCGCCTTGGGCAACCTGCTGGCCAAGCGGCGAGCCGACGCGTTTCTCGAACGCTTCTCGAAGGCGTCGTCCCTGACTGAAATCGAGTCAGCCCTGCGCAGCCAGCCGGCGGACAATCCCTTTGCGCTGCTGGTGCAGAAATCCCTTGGTGCACTGGCCGACGGCGGCAAGGAGAACCTCGCCGTGGCCGGCGGCATGGGGGAATACCTGACGCGCACCCTGGGCAACGAAGTGGACCAGGAAGCCGCCGCCGCCGAATACGGCCTGACCATCCTTGCTTCGGCGGGGTCTGCCGCGCCCTATGTAGGCCTGTTCGGCACTGTCTGGGGCATCTACCATGCGCTGGTGCAGATCGGCATGAGTGGCCAGGGCACGCTGGACAAGGTTGCCGGGCCGGTTGGCGAAGCGCTGATCATGACCGCGCTGGGCCTCGCGGTGGCGATCCCGGCGGTGCTGGCCTACAACGCCTTCAACCGGCGCAACCGGATGTGGCTGGCCCGCCTGGAATCCTTCGCCCACGATCTGTATGTGCTGCTTACCGTACGGGCCGGCAAGGGCGAAGCGATCAAGCCCTGCGCCGCGCAACGCTAGGGGCGTGTGATGGCATTCAACAAATACCGCCGCCAGGCGCCGATGGCGGACATGAACGTGGTGCCGCTGGTGGACGTGATGCTGGTGCTGCTGGTGATCTTCATCGTCACCGCGCCGCTGCTGACCCATGCGGTGAAAATCGACCTGCCGAAGGCGTCGAGCAACGTCAACATCACCAAGCCCGAGCATATCGAGTTCGGCATTCGCGAGAACGGCGAGCTGTTCTGGAACGGCGAGAAGGTCGCGGCCGGCGAGCTCGGGCCGCGCTTTGCCGTTGCAGCGAAGCAGCAGCCGCAACCGGAATTGCATATCCGCGCCGACCGCGATGCGCGTTACGAAAGCGTGGCGCAGGTGATGAGCGCGGCCGCCAAGGCCGGCCTGACAAGGATCGGCTTCGTTACCGATCCCGCGCGGCAATAGAAGGACGATCCTTATGCTGGAGCGCCACTGCCGTCACCTCCGGGCCGACTCCCTCCTGATCCATATCGGATAACACGCTCATGGTCGAAGAGACTCCTTTCGAAGGCAGTTCCAACGGGCGGCTGAATCAGCGTCGCGCGATGATTTTGCGCTGGTGGCTATTGACGGCCATCATCATCGCCGTGTCGTCAGCGCCGACTTTGCTCGACATCGTCCTGCCACGAGCGCCGATGTTTGCAGTGCTGGCCCTGATGACCGCCTTCAACAGCCATGTCCTGTGGCGCACCTTGAACGCTGGGCAGGTAGGCGCAAGCGAACTGTTCGGCCAGCTTTGCGTCAATCTGGCGGCACTGGCGATCCTCTTGTACATGTCCGGGGGAGCGGCCAATCCGCTGATCTCCTTTCTGCTGGTGCCGGTTGCCATGGCCGCACTGTCACTGCCGGGGACGCTGACCTTGCTGGTGGCGACCTTCGTCGACCGCTGTCTGTTCCATGTGCCGTACCTTCTTTTCGGGGAATCCGCATTAGGGCATTCGGACTATTGAGGGTCGTGCCAAGGGCAGGCGAAAATGGAGGGATGGACCCCAGTTGTCGGGAACTGTTCCCCTCTTTCGAATATCTTGGCATCGCAAGGCGGTATGTCGAAGATATTTTCAAAATCCTCGACCAGATACACCTGTTCGACGACCTCAATCGGACAGAGGTGGAGGTCCTGTGTTCCTTCATGCCCTGCTTCGGGGCGCCGCGCGGCGCGACCCTGATAGCCGAGGGCAGCGCAGGGGATTTCCTGCTGATCATCCTGACCGGGTTGGTCCGGGTGGTCAAGCGTGTCGAAGATGGCTGCTCCGAGGCGGTTGCCACGGTCGCCCATCTCGGTCCGGGTGCCAGCGTGGGCGAGATGTCGATGATCGACGGCCACCTCCGCTTTGCCACGTGCGAGGCAGTGGAACCCACGGACTTCGCAGTGCTGTCGCGCAAGAGCCTGCAGGACATCCTGGACAACATGCCCCGTCTGGGGAACAAATTACTGCTCCTGCTGCTGCAAATGATGGCGCAACGCCTGCGGGACACCAGCACTACGCTGCTACCGCACGTCACCGGAGTTTCCGTTTGATCGGCTCGCCCTGCGCTCCCCGAATTGTCCTTTCCCGAGTTGTGTGCCTGCTTTAGCCTACAATCCTTACCTGCTCCCGGCTCGACCGTGCCGGGTCGTCGTACCCAGACCCTGGCCCCTACCGGCGCCGGGGACTTAGCTCCAGAGGATCCCATGTACCGCCCACTACAACGCTCCGTCATACAGTTCATGGTTCTCGCCCTCGTCGTCCTTCTGGCCGCTTGCGGCGGGGACGACAAGAAAAAGCCGGCCAGCCAGGTTGCGGCCAAGGTCAACCGCGAGGAAATCTCGGTCCATCAGATCAACGCCGTGCTCTCCCGCGCCGGGCGCCTGTCGCCCGAGCAGACCGAAAAGGCCAGCCGTGAAGTGCTCGACAAGCTGATCGATCAGGAGCTTGCAGTGCAGAAGGCGATCGAAAAGAAGCTGGATCGCGACCCGAACGTGATGCAGGCGATCGAAGCGGGCCGCCGCCAGATCCTCTCCCAGGCCTACCTCGAGCAACTCACCAGCAGCGCTGCGAAGCCGACCCCCGACGAGATCAGGAAGTACTTCGATCAGCATCCCGAGCTGTTCAGCGAGCGCCGCATCTACCGCTTGCAGGAAGCGGCCGTGGCCGTCGGCGCCGATCGCGTGGCGGCCGTGCAGGAGCAGGTCGCCAAGGCAAAAAGCCTCAACGAACTGTTTGCCTGGCTCAAGGCCAACGACATCAAGTTCGCCACCAATGCCTCGACCAAGGCAGCCGAACAACTGCCTATGGAAGTCCTGCCGCGCCTGCATCAGATGAAGGACGGCCAGGTCGGCCTGTTCGCCAATCCCAACGGCCTGCTCCTCGTGCAACTCGTCGCGTCCCAGATGGCGCCCCTCGACCTCGCCGCCGCAACGCCCCTGATCGAGCAATTCACCACCAATCAGCGTCGTGGCGAGATCGCGGCCAAGGAAATGGCCAACCTGCGCACTGCGGCCAAGATCGAGTACCAGAGTAGCTTCGCCAAGCCTGATGCCGACAAGAAACCGGCCGCCGAGGCCAAGCCGGTCGCTGAAGCCAAGCCTGCCGCAGCACCCGCTTCGGCCGCCGGCCCGGCCCCTGTCCCCGCAAAGGCCATCAGCGCCGAATCGGTCAGCAAAGGGGTGGCCGGCCTGAAGTAAGCCGGCCCGACGGCAGGCGTTCTCGATGTCGAGTGCCCCCGGCGAGCCAGGTTCGCGAGCCGACCTCGCCGAAGCCGTCGCGCGGACGCTGCCCTTCGCGCTTTACATCGGCTGTCTCGCCCTGGCACCGGTGCTCACGCTGCGCGTGGCCGATGTACGATGGCTCTACGCGGTGCAGGTCGGCGTGGTCGCCCTGGCGCTGCTGTTCTTCGCCCGCCGCTACACCGAACTTATAACCCTGCCGGCCGTCACCGCGCGCGACCTGGGCCTTGCGGCGGTCACAGGGTTGCTTGCCTTCGTCGCCTGGATCAACCTCGATTTGCCTTGGCTTTCCGCCGGCGGCAGCAGCGGCTTCAACCCTTCACGACCGGACGACAGCCTCGACCTTGCCCTGGTCGTCCTGCGCATCGGCGGCGCGACGCTGGTGATCCCCGTCATGGAGGAACTGTTCTGGCGGTCCTTCCTGCAGCGCTGGGTCGACTGCTCCGATTTCATGCGGCTCGACCCGCAAAAAGTCAGCCTGCGCAGCGTGTTCTATTGCGCGATCCCCTTCGGCCTCGAACACAATCTCTGGTTTGCCGGGATCCTCGCCGGACTTGCCTACGGCCTGCTCTACCGCCGCACCGGCAGGCTATGGGTGCCGATCCTGGCCCATGCCCTGACCAACCTGCTGTTGGGGCTCTGGGTGGTGCGCACCGGGAACTGGCAGTTCTGGTGAAGTCGGCGACAGAAAATGACGCGCCAGCAGTGCCGCGCACGCCGCCGCAATCACATCGGCCAGCAGGTCGGCCCAATCCGCGTGGCGGGCGGGCAGCAAGGCCTGGTAGCCCTCGTCGGCCATGCCGACGGCGATCGCGGCCATCAATGCGAAAAGAATATTACGGCGGCCGAAGGCAATGGCCAGCAACAGCGTCAGGCAGCCGAAGAAGCCGAGGTGGACGAGCTTGTCCCATGGCGACGGCAACAGGCCGCCGATGAACGGCGCCGACGCGAACAGGGACAGGACAAGAGCCATGGCCACGGCAAGGCTCAGCGCCGGCTGCAATCGGGTGGAGAACACGGAAGAATCCTGTTGTCGTTGCAATGCCTCGGTAGAGATAGTACCGCGAGCCCGATGCCGGCGATGGTGAGGCCAGAGGCGGTCTGGCGGCAACCGCCGCCGATCGCGCGCCTTGTTTCTTGCCAGAAATGAAGAACGGGAGCCTGAGCTCCCGTCGGACGCAAGAAGGGGTACGCGGCTCGTCAGGTGGAAACTCCGGCCTGACGGCATCGCGCCATGAAAGCCAGCAGACCCAAGCCCGCCAGCAACATGGCATAGGACTCGGGTTCGGGAACGGAGGCGATAAAGGAATTGGCGGTCAGGAGGAATACCTTGTCGCCGGCGGACGTGGTCTGGCCGCTGATGGTCAGGCTGTAGTTATGGGCGCTGGAGAAATCCTGGATTCCGTTCGCCTTGTCAAGAAAGCCCGTGTTGTACCTGGAACCAACCGGATTGATCACCCCCGAAAACGTAAGACCGGGATTGCCGATCTCGAAGATCGTGAAGCTGAAAGGGTAGAAGTCAGCCGTGTTGGCCGTGACCGCAAAGCGGAACCAGTTTGCTGGATCCAATGTGTTGGGAGCTGTTAGCGGTGTCAGGACGAATGCCTGCGAAAAGCTGCCGTTGACCGTGGAAGAAAAGGTGCTGGCCTGCGCCTGTGACGCAAGCAGGATACCTGTTGCCAGAATAGAAGCCGTGAGCAGTTTTTTCATGATGGGAACCTGGCAATCAAGCAGCGTGAGGAGTTGAACGGCGACGGGCTATGGCAGCCATGATGCCGAGGCCGGCGAGAAACATCGCCCACGACTCGGGTTCGGGAACCGCCGTAATCAGCGTGGAAATACTGGCACCGGGCGCGCCCGTGCCGGACAAGTGCAGGGTGTAATAATTCCCGTTGGTCAGCCCAGCGAATTGGAATTGGAGGGTCGAGAACCCGTAGTCCGGGTCGGTGGTCAGCGAAGTCCATGACGGCGAAAACGACCCGGGACCGGTCGATGGCGTCAGCCAGGTGGTGAAGGCTGTGAGCTCCAGGTCTGAAGTCCCCAAACCCAGGATGCCATTGCCGGAACCCAGCAAAAAGCTGAACTCGACCAGGAACCCGCCCTGATCGCTAACGATCGTGTCGAAGGTGCGGGGAGTGAGCGAATCCACAGTGAGCGGCGCAGCCTGAACGGAGCACATCAGCAGCGCGGAAAACAGGAGTGCGATTAGTTTTTTCATGAGGGTTTGCCTGGTTGCCTAGGGCGGAGTTCCAATGACTCAAATCCTACCTTGTGAATCCTGATCGTGCAATAGTCCATAGGGGCTAGACCGAAAGGAATAGGCGCGCTGTCATCGAGCTGTCATCTGCGGTAAAGGCGGCCCTACGCAGAGGCGTCGGCGCTCGGCCAGAACACCCGCAGCGCCGTGGCCGCAAGGGTTCCGGCGGCGACATCGACCAGCCAGTCGGTGACCGACGCGGTCCGGTAGGGGAAAAAGCTTTGCACGAATTCATCGAACGCGCCCATTGCCGCGATGACCAGGACCGCCTTGACCGCACGTCCGGTCTCCTCGCCGTGCATGCCTGCGAACAGCAGAAATGTCAGGGTCGCATAAGCCAGCGAATGCAGCACCAGCCCCGACGCAAACTGCCCGATGTCTTCGCGGGCACCGGGGAGCGAACCGCCGATCAGGATAAGGGCGTAGAAGACGATCGCACAGCGAAAGCTCAGTTTCCGGAACGCCTCGCCCAGAAGGATTCTGGCAAGCCTGTCATGCATCTGCGGCAAGTGGCTTATCGCACGCTTCAGCGCCGTGGCGAGCAGAGGGAAGTCCGGTAGCGGAGCGTCACCATGAGCCCGGGTTCAGTCGCGTGCCCGGCAGGTATTCGATCTGCCGCACCACGCTGAGGTCCTTGCGCCATTCGTCATACTTGGCCATGACGGCCGGCACGTAGCGCCGGGTTTCGGCATAGGGCGGGATCGCCATCGCGTGCTTCAGCACTGCGCCTTCGCCGGCGTTGTAGGCCGCCAGCGTCAGATCGAGGCGCCCGTCGAACTGCTGCAACAGCGTGCGGACATACAGCGAGCCGGCCTTGAGGTTCGCCTCCACCGACTTGTCCGGGTGCGGCACGCCGAAGCGCGCGCCGGTGTCCGGCATCACCTGCATCAGGCCCATGGCGCCCTTGGGCGACAGCGCCTGCGCCTGGTGGCGCGACTCGACATGAATGATCGCGTGCAGCAGGGCAGGGTCGAGGTTCACGCTGCGCGCTGCGCTGTCGATCTCCTTGGCGAAGGGCTTCGCCGCCAGTGCCGCGTTGGCCGGGCGCGAGGGCGCCGCGAGCCGGTACTGTTCCCCGTTGGCCAGGCTTGAGCCTTCCGCCGCCGGCAACACCAGCTTGTAGGGCGAGGGCTGGGCCGCCGGCCGGTCGGCCGCGCCGGCCGCAGCGCAGGCCAAGCCTGCTGCCAGGGCAAGAACGAGGCGGGAGATCCGGGATTCAATACGCATGTTCGTCCTTGAACACCACCACCACGGTTTTCAGGATGATCAGCACGTCCAGCCGCAGCGACCAGTTGCGCAGGTATTCGAGGTCGCAGTCGATGCGGTTCTGCATCTTGTCCACGGTGTCGGTCTCGCCGCGGAAGCCATTCACCTGGGCCCAGCCGGTGATGCCCGGCTTCACCTTGTGGCGCACCATGTAACCGCGGATCAGCTTGCGGTACAACTCGTTGTGCGAAACGGCGTGGGGCCGCGGCCCGACGATGCTCATGCGCCCCTGCAGCACGTTCACGAACTGCGGCAGTTCGTCGAGCGAAGTGCGGCGCAGGAAGGCGCCCAGCGGCGTGATGCGCTTGTCGTTCTTCTGCGCCTGGGGCACGTTGCCACCGTCCTCCAGGACCGTCATCGAACGGAACTTGTAAACCATGATCTCTTCGCCGTTGAGGCCGTAGCGACGCTGCTTGAAGATCACCGGGCCCGGCGAGGTCAGTTTTATCAGCGCTGCGATGACCAGCAGCACAGGCGCGATGGCCACCAGGATCAGCAGCGAGAAGACGATGTCGCTGACCCGCTTGACCAGGCCGTTCAAACCGGAAAAAGGCGATTCGCAGACGGCCACCACCGGGATGTCCTCGACCAGGTCCACGCGGCCCTGGACCAGGTCGGTGACAAAGGTGTCCGGCACGAAATACACCGAAGCCGTGGTGTCGCGCAGTTCCTCCAGCAGGCGCAGGATGCGCGACTGGGTGGCCATCGGCAGCGAAAGATAGATCAGGTCGGTGCGGTGTTCGTTGACGTAGCGCGGCAGGTCCTCGAGCTTGCCCAGCAGCGTGAAGGTATCGGTCGGCAGGCGATTGGCGCTGCGGTCGTCGAAGAAGCCAAGCAGGCGGGCAGGCACGTAGGGGCTGCCGGTGAGACGGCGCGCCAACGACATGCCCTGGTCATTCATGCCGGCGATGATCGCCGTCTTGACGCCGCCTTGCAGGCTGCGGACGTGGGGGATGGCGGCGCGGAACAGCAGGTGGGCGCCGACCTGGCACAGCGGTGGCAGCCACAGCAGGAGAATCACCGCATCGCGGTCGAACAGCTTGATGTAGCGGCTGGCGTAGCCGAAGAAGATCAGCAGGCCGGCCATGATGATCCAGGCCGCGATCACGTTGCGCGTCAGCCGCCAGACCGGCAGGGACAGGCGCGAGGGCCCCGGAAACGTGAGCGAAAACAGGATGACCGAAAGCACCAGGTAGGGCGGCGTCAGTTCACCCTCGACACCGATCGCGACACCCCACAGCGCCGCCACCAGTGCCAGCGGATCGATCAGCGATTCGGCGATGTTGACGAGATTGTCCCGCCCGACCGTCAAGGTGGACGCACGCCGGACTCGAATCTGGGCTGACGAGGGCATTTAGACGACTGTCCGGCTCAGCGGATGCAAGCGCCGGCCTTCGGGCAGGCTTCGCAGTGAGCCAGCATGGCGGGGGCATCTTCGATGGCGGCGGCGAGGCGCCGGATCTGCGCCGCGGCCTGGGCGCGGTTGGTCACTTCGAGCTTGCGGAATATCCTCTGCAGGTGGTTCTTGACCGTGAAGGTGCTGATGTCCAGGATCTTGCCGACCTCGTAGTTCGTCTTGCCCATTCGCACCCAGTCCATGATTTCGAGTTCTCGGCTGCTCAATTGCAGGTCCGTTGCCGCGATGCATCCTGCCGCGTCGGGGATATCGGGTTCCTGCGGCGCCGCGTCCTCCACGTTCTGGCAGGGCAGGTGCTCGACCTGGCGCACCGCGGTGTCGACGAAGGGCAACATGATGCGCAGGTGGTCCAGTGCCTGCGGCCCGACGACGGGATCATTGTTCAGGAATATGTAAATGCAGTCGTGCCGGCCGCGCGCGTCGCGGATGCCATGCACCAGCACCGAGCGCATCGTGGTGAAGGCGTCCAGGCCGTCGCGTCCGGTGCCGTCCGGGCTCAGGGTCAGATTCTCGAACCGGGCGGCGAACGGCGCAGCGCCGTGGCCCAGCCAGCGGTGGAACAGGTGGCTGGTGAACTGGCTGATGTCCCGGTTGGCGATACGACTGGTGCGTAGCGCGGGAAGGGTCGACACCACGTCGTGCTGCACCAGGCCCCGGGAAAAATCGCCCCAGGCGGCGATGAAGATCTGGTGTGGCAGGCTGCGCTGGAAGTCACCTTGCAGCCACAGCATCAACTGCAGATGGCACTTGACCTGGAGCGACTCCCGCACCTGGTTGACAAAATGCTTCTGGTCGACGGCAGCACGTCCGCCAACTTCGTCCGGCGCGTCGTTTCGGTCTGTGGGAGTGATCATGGACTGATGCATCGGGTACGCGAAAGCTGGAGCACTGCGGAATGCTGCGGACCAACCAAGCGATGGTAGTGGGCGAAGTATACGGGCAAGAAGGCCGTTTTCAAGGGCATAGTTCCTTGCTTGTATATCTTTGTTAAATATGTCCTTAGTTGAATATCTTGGTAAACAGTGTGAATCTTCATTGTTAAACAATGATTTCAGTGGCCCGCGGCGGTGTCTCGTTTTCCCGAAACAGGATCAACTGCGGGGCCTGGTGTAATGATGTTTCAATGAAGGCCCTGCTATAGTCGACGAGTGGGAAATGCCCTAGTCAATCGTGAAGAGCCTTCGCGACGCCTTCGCACGCTTGCTGCGACGGGGTTGCTGCTGGTTGCCGGCCATGCCATTGCCGATGCGGGCGACACGCTGAATTTCATTGCAGGAACAACACTCCGGCACGAAGACAACCTTTTCAGGCTGTCTTCCAGTCTCACGCCGACGCAGCTCCAGTTCCTCATCGGCCAGCCGTCCAAGTCCGAGCAGGTGCGCGTCGGCTATCTCGGCATCCAGGTCGACAAAGCCTACTCGCAGCAGGCGTTCCACCTCGATGCCACGGCCAGCACCTACCGTTACCAGAACTTCAGCCGCCTGAATTTCGATGCCTTCGACTACGCCGGCTACTGGAACTGGCACCTGACCCAGCGCTTGAGCGGCAGGCTGAGTGCGGACCACAAGCAGACCCAGGCCAGCTTCGCCAATAGCACCAACTACAGCGGCAGCAACACGGTCACCAACGAAAACCGACGCTTCGACGCCGACTGGTGGGCACTCGGCGGCTGGCATCTGATAGGCGCGGCAGCGCAATACAAGTACAGCAACAGCCAGATCAACACCGCCGAGGATTCCTTCATCCAGAACTCTGGAGAAGGCGGGGTACGCTATGTTGCCGCTTCCGGCAGTTCGCTTACCGTGCTGGGCCGCCACGCGAAGGGTGAGTACCCTGACCGCCGGCTCAACGCTGCATCCCTTCTCGACACCGGTTTCCGCGAGACCGATGTCGAGTTGAAGATGACGTGGAACCTCAGCGGCAAGTCTGCGCTCAACGGACGGGCGACCCGCCTCGAACGCAAACACGAGAATTTTGCGCAGCGTGACTACAAGGGTACCGCCGGGCGGCTCGACTACACCCTGACCCCGACCGGCAAGGTCCAGTTCAAGCTCTCCGCCGCCCGCGACATCGCCAGCTACCAGGAAAACGCGCACAGCTACTACGTCAATGACAGTCTGGCCTTCGCGCCGGTCTGGCAGATCAGCGCCAAGACGGCCCTGCGCCTCAAAATCGAGCAAAGCCGGCGCGACTATCTCGGCGGCGCCGTGGTTGTCCCGGTGCTGGGTCGCCAGGACCGTACACGCACCGCGCAACTGAGCCTGGACTGGTCGCCGCTGCGTGCCGTGCTGCTGACCGGCAGCCTGCAGCGCGATTCGCGCAGCTCGAACCTGGCGAATCTCGACTTCCGGGCCAACGCGGCCAGCATCACCGCGCAGATCTCATTCTGAAGAAAGCCGAAAAGCCTTGTCCCGCAAGGTCTGGCGGGCTTTGATGGCGGTTTGGAACCTATGCCGTTCGGCGTTAGTACTTTTGGACTATTGATAGATTGACGGGGAGTGGTTAGCATGTCCTCAACTCATAGAATTCCCCTAGGAGATTCCCGCAATGAAACTAATCAAGACAATCAAGCTGCTTCTTGCCGCCGCTGCGATTTCCTTGGCTGCTAACGCCGCGAACGCGACGACACACTATGGCAACTCTGCTCTGACGTTCAATGGCGGCAACGCCGTGTTTGGTACCACTTTTGCGCAAGGTTCTGGCTTTACCGCATTCGACGACATCTTCACGTTCAATATCCCGGTGCTTTCCTCGGGAAGTACCGGTGCATCCGTAATCGCCGGTTTTTCCTGGCCCGGGGGCTGGAACACCCTATTCACTTTCTTCGACCTATATCAGGCAGTTCCCGGTCCGGTTACTCTCGTCCAAGCGGGAACCTTGGGATTCGGGGGGCTTACTGGTGCGGTGGGGGCCAGCAATTTGGCTTCCGGTGACTACTACTTCAGGGTACAAGGTTTCGTTCCGGGTAACGGGGGCTCATACAGCGGTAATGCAAATTTGGTGCTGACCCCTGTCCCCGAACCCGGCGAATGGGCGCTGATGCTCTCCGGTTTCGGCCTGATCGCCCTCATGGTTCGTCGTCGCACGGCGAAAGCATCGTAAAATGTAGCACTCCCTTCGGGGCAAAGGCGAGGAGCGATCCTCGCCTTTTCGTTTTCTGGGCCCCAAGTCATTGAAGTTTCACCGAAATGACAGCAGTGGGCGATACGATGCTCCGCTATACTCTGCAGCTTCTTTCCGGCAAGCGGCAAACAATGAGGCAGGTATGAAATCGATGATCCAGCGAATCGTGTATCTGATGGTGTGCGGCCTGATGGCCGGGCTTGCATCCTTCGGCGCCCTGGCGCAGGACAAACCGCAGGCCACCCAGCAGGGCGACTACCAACTCGGTGCCGGTGATGCCATCCGCATCCTGGTGTTCCAGAACCCCGACCTGACCCTCGACTCACGCGTCTCCGAAGGCGGCACCATCACCTATCCGCTGGTCGGCACGGTGCAGATTGGTGGCCTCACCATCAGCAATGCCGAAAAGAAGATCGCCAGCGCGCTCAAGGACGGCGGCTTCGTTCAGCAGCCCCAGGTCAACATCGTGCTGATCCAGGTGCGCGGCAACCAGGTCGCCGTGCTTGGCCAGGTGAACCGCCCCGGCCGCTTCCCGCTGGAAACCTTCAACACCCGCGTCAGTGACATGCTCGCTGCCGCCGGCGGCGCCACGCCGGGGGGCGACGATGTCGCCATCGTCACCGGCGTGCGCGACGGCAAGCCCTTCCGCAAGCAGATCGACATCCCCGCGCTCTACCTCGCCGATAAACCCGACGCCGACATCGTGCTCTCCGGCGGCGACACCATCTACGTCCATCGCGCCCCGGTGTTCTACATCTACGGCGAAGCCCAGCGCCCCGGCGCCTACCGCATCGAACGCAACATGACCGTGATGCAGGCGCTATCCCTCGGCGGCGGTCCCACCGCGCGCGGCAGCGAATGGTGGCTGCGCCTGCACCGCCGCAATCCTGACGGCAGCATCGAGAAGACCTCCCCCGAATTGACTGACCCGATCAAGCCCGACGACGTGCTCTACGTCCGCGAAAGCCTCTTCTAAGCGCGACCAGCCATGACACTCCAACAATTCCTGCTCATCCTGCGTGCCCGCGCCCGCGTCGCGCTCTACACCCTGCTTGCCACCGTGCTCACCACACTGGTGGTCAGCCTCATCCTGCCCAAGCAATACACCGCAAGCACCGGCGTCGTGATCGACGTCAAGTCGCCCGACCCGATCATGGGCATGGTGCTGCCCGGCATGATCTCGCCCGGCTACATGGCAACCCAGGTCGACATCATCAACAGCGACCGCGTCTCGCAGCGCGTGGTCAAGCTGCTGCGCATGGACGAGAACCCGACCATCCAGGAACAATGGAAGGACGACACCGACGGCAAGGGCGACGTCGTCGTCTGGCTGGCCAACCTCTTGCAGAAGAAGCTCGACGTCAAGCCTTCGCGCGAGAGCAACGTCATCAACATCAACTACACCGGCGCCGACCCGGCCTTTGCCGCCGCGTTGGCCAACGCCTTCGCCCAGGCCTTCATCGATGTCAGCCTCGACCTCAAGGTCGAGCCCGCAAGGCAGAACGCGCAGTGGTTTGAAGGCCAGACCAAGCTGGTGCGCGACAAGCTCGAGGCCGCGCAGAAGGCGCTTTCAAGCTTCCAGCAGAAGGCCGGCATCGTTGCCACCGACGAGCGCTTCGACTTCGAAACCGCCAAGCTCAACGAGCTTTCCACCCAGCTCACCATCGTCCAGGCGCAAACCTCGGACAGCCACAGCAAGACCAAGTCCGGCGGTTCCGACACCCTGGCCGAGGTGATGCAGAACCCGCTGATCAACCAGCTCAAGGCGGATATCGCCCGCCTCGACGCCAAGCTGCAGGAAAGCAACATCAACCTCGGCAAGAACCATCCGCAAACCATTCGTACCGAGTCCGAGCTCGCCTCGCTCAAGTCCAAGCTCGCCGCCGAAACCAGGGCAGTCTCCAGCAGCGTTGGCACCTCCTACCAGGTCGGCAAGCAGAAAGAAGTGGAACTGCGCGAAGCCATCGAAGCGCAGAAGGCTCGCCTGCTCGACCTGAGCAAGCAGCGCGACGAGATCAGCGTATTGAAGCGTGACGTCGAATCCGCCCAGCGCGCCTTCGAAGGCGTCAGCCAGCGTTCCTCGACCACGCGCCTCGAAAGCCTTTCGGTGCAAACCAATGCCGTGGTGCTGACTCCTGCGTCTCCGCCCAACGAGCATTCCAAACCGAAGATCCTGCTCAACGTCCTGGTCTCGATCTTCCTCGGCACCCTGCTCGGTATCGGCGCCGCGCTGGCGCTCGAGCTCGGCGACCGCAAGGTGCGTTCCGTGCAGGACCTGGTCGAAGCCATCGAACTGCCGCTGCTGGCCAGCGTCGCCTCCACCGCGCCGCCGCAAAGCAAGCGCGAAATCCTGCTGAGCCTCTTCTCGCGGCGCAAGGCGCCCCAGGCGGCTGTCGCCGCCGCTTCCTGAACATCAAGCCGGAACCCGATCATGACCCAGATGGAATCCAACCTCCACGGCAAGCCGGCCGCTACCGGCCCAGGGCGCTCGATCGGCGCCATCCTGATCGACATAGGCCGCCTTTCCCCCGAGAATGCCGAACGCATCCTGCGCCTGCAAAAAGAGCAGGGCAAGCGCTTCGGCGATGCCGCCATCGAGCTGGGCCTGCTGACCGAAGACGACATCCGCTTCGCGCTGGCCAGCCAGTTCGACTACCCCTACCTGCCGGCCGGCGACAACAGCCTGAGCCATGAACTGGTCGCCGCTTACAAGCCCTTCAGCCCGGTGGTCGAGCAACTTCGTGCGCTGCGCAGCCAGCTCATGCTGCGCTGGTTCGACGCCGAGGTCGACCGCAAGGCACTGGCCGTCGTCAGCCCCGGCGCCGGCGAGGGCCGCAGCTTCATCGCCGCCAACCTGGCCATCGTCTTCTCGCAGCTCGGCGAGCGCACCCTGCTGATTGATGCCGACCTGCGCAAGCCGCGCCAGCATGAGCTGTTCAAGCTCGGCAACAGCGCCGGGCTTTCGGGGCTTCTGGCCGGCCGCGCCAACACCGCGGCCGTGGTGCGCGTGCCCTCGCTGCTCGGGCTTTCGATATTGCCCGCCGGCGCCGTGCCGCCCAACCCGCAGGAACTGCTGGGCCGCGCCGCCTTTGTCGAAACCCTGTTTTCGCTCGGGCGAGACTTCGATGTGGTCATCATCGACACGCCGGCCGGTGCCGAATACGCCGATGCGCAGACCATCGCCGTGCGTGCCGGGGCAGCCGTCATGCTCGCGCGCAAGAACCAGAGTTCGATCACCGACATCGCCGCGCTGACGGGCAGCCTGCAGCAATCCGGCGCCACCCTTGTCGGATCGATTCTCAACGACGTCTGAGCCGTAGCCCGTAGCCGCCTGTCTTCGATGGCCGCCGACCTGCCAGCTCCCCCCGCCCGCGCTTCCGCAAGCCCCGACCTGCGTGGCACGTTATTGACGTGGGGCCCGATCATTGCCGGGTTGGCCATCCTCTACGCCCCCAGTTTCGTCGATCTCTTCCGCGGCATCTGGGGTACCGATGAACAGGCGCATGGCCCTATCGTGCTTGGTGTTTCCTGTTGGCTGGCATGGCGCAACTGGCCGGAGATGTGGCGGCGTAGCGAGGGCCTACCGACCTCAGTGGCAGGCTGGCCGGTCTTCGTTTTTGGGCTGCTTTTGTTTATCGTCGGCCGCTCGCAGGACATCATCCTTTTCGAGATCGGGTCATTGATCTGGCTGCTGATCGGAGTCCTGCTTCTGATGAGAGGCAGCGTCGCGCTCAAGGCTCAATGGTTCGCACTGTTCTTCATGCTGTTCATGATTCCGCTACCCGGTGCGGTGGTGGACGCCGTGACAATGCCGATGAAAATGGCCGTGTCCTACATGGCTGAGCATATTTTGTATCGCGTGGGGTACCCCATTGCCCGCGACGGAGTGATCCTGCAGATTGGGCAATACAAGCTTCTGGTAGCCGATGCCTGTGCCGGCCTGCATACCCTCTTCACCCTCGAAGCGCTGGGCCTGCTCTATCTGAACATCGTGCGCCACGACTCGTTTTTCCGCAATGTCACCCTGGCGATCCTGATCGTTCCAATTTCATTTACGGCGAACGTTATTCGCGTAATGACCTTGACGCTGATCACCTATCACTTCGGTGACGAAGCGGGACAGGGCTTCCTGCACGGATTTGCCGGCATGGTGCTTTTTCTAAGCGCCTTGCTGTTGATATTGGGTGTTGATTCGATGCTGCAATATGCTGAAAAGCGCTGGCAGCGCCGCTTAGGATCGCAGGGAGCCAGATCGTGAAAATACTTGTGACCGGTGTTGCCGGGTTTATCGGTATGCACGTGGCCCAGCTCCTGCTTCAGCGTGGCGACCAGGTAGTCGGCATCGACAATCTCAACGATTACTACGATCCCGCGCTCAAACTTGCGCGCTTGGACTGTCTGAATCCGAATCCCAATTTCCGTTTTGTTCGCGGCGACATCGCCGATGCTGCCGCTGTCAACGAACTATTCACCACCGAGAAATTCGACAGGGTTGTCAATCTCGCGGCTCAGGCAGGGGTGCGCTATTCGCTCAAGAATCCGCAAGCCTATATCCAGACGAATCTGGTCGGTTTCGGCAACCTGCTCGAGGCCTGTCGCCACAACGGCATACAGCACTTCGTGTATGCCAGTAGCTCAAGCGTGTACGGCTCGAACACGCACATGCCGTTCTCGGTGCATGACAACGTCGACCATCCCGTCAGCCTGTATGCCGCGACGAAGAAGGCTAACGAACTGATGGCGCACAGTTACAGCCATCTCTACGGCCTGCCCACTACGGGGCTGCGGTACTTCACCGTCTATGGTCCATGGGGCCGGCCGGATATGTCCCCCTGGTTGTTCTCAAGCGCCATTCTTGAGAACCGCAAAATCGATGTTTTCAACCACGGCAAAATGCAGCGCGACTTCACCTACATCGACGATATAGCCGATGGAACGGTGCGAGTACTCGACCGGGTACCCGTGTCCAATCCTGAGTTCGATACCGGCAACCCCGATCCCGGAACGAGTTATGCACCCTACAAGGTGTACAACATCGGCAACAACCAGCCGGTTGAATTGATGACCTTCATCGAGACAATCGAGGAAGCGCTGGGCAAGAGGGCCGAAAAGAACTTCCTCCCTATGCAGGCAGGCGACGTAGTTGCGACATTCGCCGACGTGGAGGATCTGAAACGAGACATCGGGTTCGAACCCAAGATGCCTTTGGCCGCGGGCATCGCCAAGTGGGCTGATTGGTACCGGTCTTACCGGGCCGGAAGCGGGCGCAATCAGTCGATCAATGCCCAGGCTGGTGCGTGTCCGTAGTCATGTTCGCCAGCAAGTTAAGACCATTGGTGCTGGGGTTTGCCATGATTCTGGCGGCGGGCATGGCTGTTGTCGCGACACCCAAGCCGGTTGCGAAGAGCGAACAACCCAATCTTGAAGCACTGATTCCCAAGCAGTTCGCGGAATGGTCGATCGATCCGGCGATCATTCCGATCCTGCCCAGCCCCGACCAGCAGCAAGTTCTGCAGGAAACCTATGACCAGATGGTCAATCGCACCTACGTCAACACCAAGGGCGAGCGGGTGATGATTTCCATCGCCTACGGTAGTCGCCAAAACCAGAAACTGAAGGCCCATCGGCAAGAGGTCTGCTACGCCTCGCAGGGTTTTCAAGTTCGCAATGTCGTCCATCAGACGGCGCGCGTAGCGGGCGCCGACATTACCGTAACTCGCATGTTTGCGGTTTCCAAGCAGCGCCAGGAACCTGTTACGTACTGGTTTACGGTGGGTGGGCAGGTCGTCCAGTCTCATCTTCAGCGCCTGCTGGTGCAGATCCAGTACGGTATTACGGGAACCATCCCGGACGGCGTCCTCGTCAGGGTCTCCAACATCAGTTCAAACGAACAAGGCGCGTATCAACAGCATTTGGTCTTCATCAATGCCTTGCTGGACACAATGCCGCCACAGAGTCGCAGTCGCTTTGTTGGTAACGCCTATAACTAGTTAACGGCATAGTTCAAGTAACTGTGCACTTCTGAAAACTCGACAAGGTCAGCGAACGTGTGCGGTATAGCAGGATATTTCACGCTGGGAAATGGTGCAGGCGCTCTACGTGCAGCACTCCCTTCGGCTGTTCAAGCGCTTAAGCACCGTGGGCCTGACGATAACGGGACATGGTTTGCGCCGGGCGTAGGACTGGGCCACGCGCGCCTTTCCATTCTCGACCTGAGCGCACATGGCCACCAGCCAATGGTGACTGCGGATGGGCGCTTTGCCATGGTCTTTAACGGGGAGGTCTACAACTATCCTGACGTCCGTGCCGAGCTTATCGGGAAAGGTCTAAGTTTCGCGGGAACAGGTGACTCGGAGGTTGTGCTTGCCGCCTTGGCGACGTGGGGCCTCGAAGCGGTAAAGCGTTTCATCGGCATGTTTTCAATAGCCTTTTGGGACAACCAGAAGCGCACGCTGTCACTGATCCGAGATCGACTCGGTGTCAAACCGCTGTATTACGGTTGGGACGGACAAACACTCTGGTTTGGCTCGGAGCTTAAGGCGCTCAGAGCATTTCCGCATTGGCAACCGGAAATCGATCGCGTGGCGCTGGGAGACTATTTTCAGTTTGGCTACATCACCGCGCCGTTGAGCATATATAAGGCCGTCAAGAAAGTTCAACCGGGATATTGGGTCACTCTCGGCCCGGCGAACGAGCCCCGGGAGGAGCGCTACTGGTCTGTTCTGGATGCGATCAGCAATCCACTACAAGGCTCGGAAGCCGATCTGGAACAAGAGCTCGAAACTTTGCTGGAGGATGCCTTCAATCTCCGCATGGTGTCGGACGTTCCCGTCGGCGTGTTTCTTTCTGGCGGGATTGATTCTTCGCTATTGGCTGCACTTCTGCAAAAGAGGCGCAGGCATGACCCCATCCATACCTTTACGATCGGGTTCAACGAGTCACGGTCGGATGAATCAGTACATGCACGCAGGGTTGCCGAACACTTGGGAACCATTCATTCCGAATGCATCCTGAGTCCGAATGATGCCAAGGCGATCTTGCCATCGTGGGCGAAGCTGTATGACGAACCCTTTGCAGATTCATCGGGGATTCCGACATACCTCGTTTCAAGAATGGCGAGCGAGAAAGTAAAAGTTGTCTTGTCAGCCGACGGCGGCGATGAACTGTTCAGTGGGTACAGTATTTACGATAGCGTCCTGGCACACTGGAAGCGGCGAAACGAGACACCAGCCTTCGTTCGGTACGCAGCCAGTGCGATTCTCGGCTCGGCGCCCTCGAAACTGGTGGATTCAGTCATCGACACGTTCCCGATGTCACCAAGCCGGTATGGTTGGTTGAAAGACAAGGCATCCTGGAAAGTTGAAAGAATCCTGGATTGGGTGGACGCGAAAACACCCGGGATGTTGTTCGAGAACATGTTGTCCTTCTACTCGCCGCGCGAAATTGCCAGCTTGCTGGGGAGGCATGACCGCTACCGTCCCTATGCTGAACAGTATCCTGGCAGCGTTGCAGATCAACTGGGTCTTTGGGATTTGCACCACTACCTTCCCGGCGACATTCTTGCCAAGGTTGACCGCGCGACTATGGCCGTCAGCATCGAGGGAAGGGAACCCCTGATCGATCATCGCGTGGCCGAGTTCGCGTTCCGCCTGCCCCTATCAATGCGGCGGGGCGCCTTGGGGCCAAAACACGTCCTCAAAAAGCTCCTCCACAATTATGTCCCGCGTGAGATGGTCGATAGACCCAAGAAAGGGTTCTCGATCCCCTTGCTCGAATGGTTGAAAGGCGACCTGCATCATCTTGTCGATCAGTATTTGAATTCCGATCGAATTCGAGCTGAAGGCATCCTGGATGATGCATTCGTGCAACGGGTGGTCCGGAATTTCAATAAGGGGCAGGAGAAACTCGTCAACAAGGTTTGGGTACTGATCGCATTCCAGATGTGGCGGGAAGAGTGGTCATGAACCCGCCCGTCCGTCGCATCGTGTTTGTAACCAGCGGACTCGCTAGGGGTGGCGCAGAGGCTCAGCTTGTCTATCTGGCCAAGGAACTCGTGCGGAGAGGGTATGTCATCGCGATCTATACCCTGAATCATGAACTCGACAGGCTCCCCGAGTTGGAAGGTAGCGGAGTTCAGGTTCGCATCGACCGTAAGCGCATGAAGCTCGATATCGCCGTGTTATTCCGCCTGGCTTTATTTGTCCGCACTTTTCAGGCAGACCTAGTCCATGGTTTTCTGTACGACGGAAATCTGTATGGCTGCCTGGTTGGATGGATGACGCGAAAAAAAGTGATGATTGCCGAGCGTAGCGATAACTATCAACTCAACGGATTTCAGAAAGCCGGAATCCACATCATCCGAAAACTCGCCCATGGACTCGTCGCAAATAGCCACTCTGGAGCGCGTTTTGCGAAGGATCTTTACAAGATGGCCCCGGAACGTATTCATACGGTGTGGAATGGCATTGATCTGGAGATGATCGACAGGCGCTTGATGCATCACAGTGGCAACGCCAAGCAACAATACTTCGGAACGTCGGATGTAAGGGTTGCCATATTGGTAGGCAATATCCGGCCGGCAAAGGACTACCTTTTCGCAATCGATGTCGCAGCCAAGCTTTGCGAGCTAGCTCCTGACTGGAGAGTACTGTTTCTCGGCGGCGATATTCGGGAAACGGGCGACTATCGGCGCGAAGTTGAGGCACGCCATGGGTCCTTGACCTGCAGGGAGCGTGTTATTTTTTGCGACCAGCGTGAGGACGCGATTGAAGTCATCAGCCAATGCGACGTACTTTTTTCAACGTCGGTACGGGAAGGCTTTCCCAACGTTGTTCTGGAAGCCATGAGCGTTGGGGTTCCTGTAATCAGCACTGCGTATTCGGACATTAAAGAGATTCTTCCGTTTTTCTGGCAGGTGATTGATAAGCACGACCCATTTCTGATGGCTTCTGCTATCGAAAAAGCGTATCAGAAACGCGCCGTGGTCGCTCTCACCCAAAGGTCTTGGGTGGAAGCGAACGCCACTATCCAAACTTCTGCAGATCGCTTTGGGGCGATTTGCGATGAGCCTGCTGAATCGGCCTAACAGCAAGGGAAGCGTAGCAACACTCTCAATACTAACTTGGGGCAATTAGCATGGGGCAGCATGAACAGGAAGTGACTAGAGGCGATCGTTTTGAGTTCGGAAAGAACTGGGCAAATTTTCTTCGGCGCCTCGACGAGTCTCGTATCGAGAGAGCAGCAAAGTCACTTCTTCAGATGCTGGCGGTTCCCGACTTGAAGGGCAGCACGTTCCTAGACATTGGGTCTGGAAGCGGATTGTTCAGCCTTGCAGCAAGAAGGTTAGGTGCAAAAGTTCATTCTTTCGATTTCGACCCAAATTCCGTTGCGTGTACCACTCGTTTAAGAGATATCTATTTCCCGAACGATCCTAACTGGGTAGTCGAAGAGGGGTCAGTACTCAATTCTGAATATATGAATTCTCTAGGGCAGTTCGACATCACCTACTCTTGGGGTGTGTTACATCATACGGGTGATATGTGGCTAGCAATTGGAAATGCAATTCAAACTGTCAATCCAAATGGTCTGTTCTTCTTGGCAATCTACAATGACCAAGGTGCATTGAGTCGGCGCTGGAAAAAGCTGAAGCGAATCTATAACTTGCTGCCAAGATACCTTCGGCTTCCCTATGCCGTATTGGTAATGGGTCTTCGAGAGATTCCGCCAATATTCTGGGCAATAGCTAAGCTAAATCCATCTAGTTACTTGCGTAGCTGGACCAATTACGCTGAAACAAGCACAAGAGGGATGAGCCGTTGGCACGACCTGATTGATTGGATCGGAGGCTATCCGTTTGAAGTGGCAAGGCCAGAGGAAATATTTGAGTTTTTTAGGCGGCGAGATTTCCAATTGCAGAAATTGCGTACTCGTGCAGGTGGCATCGGTTGCAATGAGTTTATTTTTCGAAGATCTGCCGATATTGCGGGTTTATCTTGACTAAATTGATGATCATTCATGTCTTGGAATCTTACGGTTTGGCTATCTGGATACCAATGAAGTGACTTTTATAAATCGTTTGAATATGCGAGATGATATTAAGGTACCTAAGCCGAGCTTTCTAATTACGATCGACACTGAAGGCGACAATATTTGGGCGTATCCGCGATCCATCACCACGCGGAACGCACGTTTCCTGCCGCGCTTTCAGGAGTTATGCGAGAGATTTGGGTTCAAGGCAACGTATCTGACCAACTATGAAATGGCGATCGATCCATTCTTCATTGAATTCGGCTCGGATGTCATTGAGCGTGGTACAGGTGAAATTGGTATGCATCTGCACGCATGGAATAGCCCTCCAATGGTTCCGTTGACTACGGATGACTTTGGGGTCGCCCCATACCTTATCGAGTATCCCGACGCGATCATGGAGGAGAAGATAGCCTTCATGACGGGGCTTCTCCAAGACAATTTTGGCGTCAAGATGATTAGTCATCGCGCCGGGCGGTGGGCATTTGACGAGCGCTATGCGCGAATGCTGGTGAAATATGGTTATACGGTTGATTGCTCAGTGACGCCGGGCGTGACTTGGCGGCATCAATTGGGAAGTGCTGGCGGTGCTGGTGGTACTGATTTCTCTCACTTTCCTGCAGGGGAGTATTTCGTCGATCTTGATGACATATCAAGAGCAGGTGGCTCATCGTTGTTGGAGTTACCGATGTCCATTGCTTTCAATTTCCCTCTATTACGGTTCTTGCCAATCACAAATCGTAAGGGAATTGCTGGGAGACTTGCCCAAAAAGTTAACCCTCCCCGGTGGCTCCGCCCAAATGGGGCAAATCGGTTGGCGCTACTTAAAGTGGTGGGTATGGCAGCACAAAGAAAATTGCCCTACATCGAGTTCATTCTTCACTCGTCCGAATTCATGCCGGGTGGGAGTCCTGTGTTCCCTGATGACCGTTCGATCGAAATACTCTTTGATGATATCGAGTGCCTGTTCGAAGATGTGGCGCGAACCTTTGACGGGGCCACGCTCGGACAATATCGAACCAGGGCTGAGCACCGGTTACACACTCAATGATTGAGTGAAGAAATCATGTCCATGACCTATAAGAGGAAGGGCGTAAGGTATCAGGAAGTCTGGTTCGATGAGCCCGTTTGCGCCGGCCTAGATATTGTGATTGGCCGGCAACGTGCCTCTTGTCCGGTCGGATTTAAGGGCGATTCATTTCACACAATCACCATTGACCTTACTCAAACTCAGGATCAGATATCAGCGGCGATTGACAAAGATACGCGCTATGAGATCAGGCGGGCTGAAAAAAGCGACCATTTGTCGTTTCAGTTTTTCAATCAGCCGTTGGAGTATCTCGAAGAGTTCTGCAGTTTTTATAACGATTTTGCATCGGCCAAAGGCCTCCAACAGATTGGGCTCGCGCGTCTCGCGCAAATGACAAACGCTGGACATTTTGTACTATCGAGAGTTATAGCGGACCAGCGGCCACTAGTTTGGCACGCTTACTATTGTGTTGCGGGGCGCGCCCGCTTGCTCTATTCGGCTTCGCAGTTCAGGGGGAAGGATAGTGGACTTCGTAGCCTGATTGGCCGCGCGAACCGCTATTTGCACTGGCGCGATATCCTGGAATTCAAGATGGCGGGATATCGGATTTACGACCTTGGGGGGTGGAACCCCGATGGGGCCGGGGATGTTGAAAAGCAGAGGATTAATTCTTTCAAAGAGGCCTTCGGTGGTCACCGGGTAGTCGAATATAACTTTACATACCCTACCTCCACCAAGGGCAGGCTGGCAATGCTCTTCAAGGCGGCGAAGAGCAAACTCTTCAATCTCAAGTCTCATCGTTTGGGTAACCCGGACGCTAAGAAACCTCACCTGTGCATCGTCGCGGCCGACATCTGGCCGATTCTGGCAGATGATCGAAGATATTCGATTGCCGGTGGGTTGGAGGTTCAGCTAAGCATTTTGGCGCGTGCTTTTGTCAGTGCAGGGTTTAAGGTTTCTGTGGTCACGCAGAATTTCGGCCAGCCCGACGGTGTAACTCTGGATGGAGTTACCGTATATCGGGCCCACTCACCCAATGAGGGCTTACCCGTGGTGCGTTTTTTCCACCCCCGAATTAGTTCTTGGTGGGCTGCCATGAAGCGTGCCGACGCAGATGTCTATATCCAGAGGTCTGCCTCGTATCTGACGGCCATTGTCGGCCTCTTTTCGAAATGGCATGGCCGCAGTTTTATTTATTCCGGGGCGCACGATCTTGATTACAAGCGTGATGAGACTTGGAAGCTTTTTCAGCGCCGCATGGGATGGCGCGACCGGCGTTTATTTGAATGGGGGTTATGCCTGGCCGATGGGGTCGTTGCCCAGCACAAGGGCCAAGTCGAAGCATGTCAGCTTTGGTACGGGCGTAGCGCTGTCGAGATCCCAAATTGCTATGCGCGGCCGTCTGATGGAGGTCCGAAAGCCGATGGTGTAATTCTTTGGGTTGCCACCATAAAGTCCTGGAAGCGGCCTGAACTGTTTTTGGAGCTCGCGCGGATGCTGCCTCACTTAAGGTTTCGAATGATCGGTGGCCCTGGAAAGGGAGAGGAGGGCAGATTCATCGAGGTAGCCAAGCAGGCTACAACAGCGCTATCAAATGTCGAGTTCGTGGGTTTCGTTCCTTACGCCCAGGTCGGTAGCCATTTCGACGAGGCAAGACTTTTTGTGAACACATCGGATTACGAAGGGTTTCCCAACACGTTTCTTCAGGCTTGGGCGCGTGGAGTTCCAACAGTATCGTTTTTTGATTGTGGCGCGCAAGAGAGTGGCCGTTCAGTTGGCTATTTGTGCAGCGATCTGGCCGACATGAGCCGAATCGTCGCCAGATTGGCCGAAGACGATGTTGAATGGCAGGAGGAGAGCCAACGGGTTCATGGCTATTTTGAGTCCAATCACTCGGTAGATGCTGCCGTGACGCGGTACACCGCACTCATTCAGCAGGTACGCGATACGCGGGGCAGGTCCAAGTGGAACAGTTGAAATCCCCGGAGTCTCGACCCCATGTGTGCTTTATTGCCCCGTACATCTGGCCGGTGCTGGCTGATGAGCGAGGCATTGATTTTGTTGGGGGCGCCGAGGTTCAACAAACAGTGCTAATACGCAGCCTTCACGATGCCGGGTTTCGGATAAGCGTTGTGACAGAGGTTTCCGGACGGCCGGACGAATTTGAGTTGGATGGTATCCGGATCGTCAGGTTAGTTCGCAATGGACGAGAATTGCCGGTGATTCGCAATATTTACCCGCGGCTGACCAGTATTTGGGCAGCCTTGAGGCGTGCCGATGCTGATATCTATTTTCAGCGATGTGCTAGTGCTAATACCCTGGTTGGTGCTTTGTTTGCCAAGCTCAATCGTCGGCGCTTTATCTATTCCGGCGCGAGCGATCCTGACTTCGAGCGGGACCAGTTGTGGAAGAAATTCCCGGGGCGCGGAGGGTGGCGTGATCAGCAGATGTTTACTTGGGGGCTGCAACTTGCCGATGGAATCGTGGCACAGCACACGGGTCAGGCAGTGGCCTGCCGGCGCTGGTATGGTCGTGATGCAGTGGAAATTCCAAACTGCTATGCACCTTCCTTGGCGAACATGCGGAGTCGTGATGGCGTGGTTCTTTGGGTGTCGACCATCAAGTCATTGAAGCGCCCCGAGCTGTTCCTGGAAATTGCGCGGCGAAATCCTCAACTGCGCTTTTGCATGGTTGGCGGCCCGGCGACGGGGACGGAGGCCGCTCTATATCCGCAAATTGAGGATGCAGCAAGACATTTGCCGAATGTCGAGTTCGTCGGGTTTGTGCCGTATTCCGAAGTGGAATCCTATTTCGACAGGGCTCGGATTTTTGTAAACACGTCGGACTTCGAAGGTTTTCCGAATACGTTCCTGCAGTCATGGGCAAGGGGTGTGCCGACGGTGTCCTTTGTCGATTGCGGGGCCCGCGAGGGTGGTCGGTCGATAGGGTTTGTTTCCAGCGACCTGGACGATATGTCAAGTACGATTGCTCAGCTATCGCACGACGATGTTCTTTGGGCATGCGAGAGTGAGCGTGCGCTAATGCATTTTGAGTCGAATCATTCTGTACGTATAGCCGTGACGAAATACAGCCGGTTATTCGATAAGGTGTTGTCTGGTGGAGGGACGGCTTAGTGTCTCTGCGAACCGCACTCGGGTGGTCGTCCATTCAGACAATCGTTCGAATTGGCTTGGGCTTCGTTAGCGCCAAGGTTTCGGCAATATACCTCGGGCCATCGGGCGTCGCTCTGGTCGGCCAACTGGTGAGCTTCCTGCAATTGGTACACGGTTCTGTTGGCAATGCTGCCGGGACTGCCGTCGTTAGTCTTACGGCGGAACGTCGAACTGATTCGTCGCGCATGAACTCTCTCTGGGCGACTGCTCTTCGTCTTGTTTGGACATTGGCGCTGGCCTGTCTTCTGGTTGTAGGGGGAGGATCCAAGCCGATCGCAGCCTGGCTACTTGGTGATTCTCATTACTGGCCCGCACTTGTTCTTGGTGGTCTTGCGATAGTGCTTGTCGTGACAGAGACGGTTATTTCGAGCGCACTCAATGGGCTTAAACAGGTAAACCTGATTGCCAAGACCAGTATCGGTTCAACCTTGATCGAAGTCACCGTTTATGCGAGCTTGGTCTATTTGTATGGGCTTTGGGGCGGGCTTATCGGTACGACAGCGATCTATGCTGTCAAACTCGTTGTCACATGTGTCGTTGCATTTCGTTCGGGACTGGTTTCCCGAACATCACTATTCGGACGATTTGATGCCAATACCGCACGCGAAATTCTGCGGTTTTATCCGATGCTTCTCACCCATTCCATCGCGCTACCGTTGGCGCAGATTCTGGTCCGAAACTCAGTGATCGATGGTATCGGGCTAGAAGCCGCAGGATATTTGCAGTCGGTGTGGCGCCTTTCCGACATGTACGTGGGTGTAATGACAACGGCGCTGGGTCTTTTCTTCATATCGCATTACTCGGGATTGGCAAGCGATTCCGAGCGGGGTCAGCTATTAAGGACGACAGCGCTTCAACTTTTTGGACTAACCACAATTGCCACGTTGGGTGTGTATTTGTTTCGTGACCTGATCATCACGATCGTGCTGACCAGGGATTTCTTGCCCATGGGCGAAATGCTTCCATTTCATTTGGCTGGCGACGTACTGAAAATGCTGGACTACCCCTTGCAAATGGCCTTGGTTTCCCAGCGGCGTACATACTGGTATATCACTCAAGCGGCTGCCGGCCCAGCAATTTTCGCATTGCTGACGAGTCTGCTGTTGCCATCGTTCGGTGCCCAAGCTGCGCCAATGGCCTATGCCGCAAGCCACCTAGCCATTTTGATCGGGCTATCGTATGCGTTGCGACATCTTTTGCTTAAGCGGCAGGTGTTGGCCAAAGATAGGTAGATTAGCCAATGGGAATGCTGCTTGTTGTCTGTTGGTTTCATTGTTTGTTCGGTAGTGCAGCAATCGTGCTGCGCCGATTCGGCGACGTGGCAGATCGCGATTGCGGGAAAGCACCAGCACTCAATGTGGAGCATCTTGTTGGCGTGGCCATAAACATCGGGCGAGACAAATACTATGAATGAAAGCTGGAGAGCCGGTTTGATTTTGACCTTCGTCTTGGCCTTGGCTGTGTTTGTTGGGCTGCTAACGGGCGCAGGTGGCGGGGTGTATCTGGTCGCCTTTGTTGCGGTCGCTATGTCGGTCGTCGCCGCCTTCTATGATTTCCGCATTGGGCTAGCCCTGCTAATCCTCGTCACCCCCTTTCAAAACACGGCGCTTCTTCCTTCGTTTACCGGGTTCAACATTGTCTATTATCTATCTGTTGTTTCTTTGGCCTCACTTCTATTGGAAAACAGGCTTCGTCGAAAGCCCATTGCGCCGTTCCCGCGATATGTCTGGCTTCTCTTCTTGATACCGGTTTCGCTGGCGTGGCTGAATGGTGTGTCCCACTTGAATGAAATTCCTTCGTCGTTCATCCAAATGACGGGCGCTGATGCATTTTCCTCGCCCAAGAAGTATCTCGCTGAGTTGTTGGTGAAGCCTTTTCTCATAGTGCTGATGGCATGGATGGCTGGCACCGCGATTTTGAATACCAAGGAGCCAAGCCGATTCTTGGCGTTGATCGTAATTGGCCCCGTATTGCCAGCCCTCGCGATGCTCACCTATCTTCCCATCATGGGCTACAGCGTGACGTTTCTTGCTTCACCTGATGCGCGCTATATCTATGGCAATTTTGGGCTACACACGACCTCGTACGGGCTCTTGTTTGCCTCTGCGCTGTCCGTTCAGTTGTTTCTCTTTCCTGTTGCGCGTGGGTGGGCTCGAGCTGGACTTTGTGTAGGTATGCCGATCGTGGGAGCGGCATTGTTGCTTTCGTTTTCCCGGCTGGGCTATTTGGCGGCGGCGATCGGGGTGGGCTATTTTGTGATTTCGCAGCGTCGACTTAGCTACTATTTCGTTCTGGCAGCTGCCGTAGCAGCTATGTTCCTGCTTTTTGGTGATGCGATCGTTCAGCGCGTGTCGACCGGCGTTGAAGGGATTTTTAGTTCCAGGTACGCGCCTGCAGCCAGGATGTCGGGGCAGGAATTGACCGCAGGTCGAATCTACATTTGGAACAATTTATGGCCGGAGATCCTACGTAGTCCGATCGTAGGATCGGGGCTCGGCAGCACCTTGTGGAGTAATGCACTGAAAAGCGGGGCTATTCCCGCAAGCCATCCGCATAGCATCTATTTGGGTGCGCTCTTGGACATGGGGGTGGTCGGCTTAACTCTTTTGCTACTTTTTTACGCAAAGGTGTTGTCGCAATTCAGGCGGCTAGCGAACTGCACGGAGATTCCGCCTATATTCCGGGCGGCCTTCAAGGGTAGTTTTGTTGCATTTATCGGATTTATGGTAACGAGCCTTGCTGACAATCGCTACTATCCCGTCCGTGAGCAGACCTATTTGTGGTTGATGTTCGGCTTTGGGCTGGGCTTTCTAAGATACTGCGTACCGCTTAATAGCAAGCGCAGAAAGGTGGTTCTTGGGAAGCAGTCCATTGGCGCGACCCGGCTTATGCCAGCGCCGCAAGGGCACCCGGCACCGGCGATCCAGCGGGGAAGCCAATGAAGGTCTTGCTTGCGAACTACCGCTACTTCGTTTCGGGTGGGCCCGAGCGGTATATGTTCAATGTTTCCGACGCTTTGCAGATTCGTGGTCATAAGGTTGTTCCGTTTTCAGTTCAATATCGGCGGAACCTGCCAACGCCGTATTCGAAATACTTTGTGTCTTCCCTTGGTTCTGTGGATGACGTCTACTTTGACGAGCATGCAAGATCCCTTGGGACCGTGCGGAAAACGCTGGAGCGGCTCTTCTATTCGGCGGAGGTACGGAGTGCAGTCAGGCGGCTTGTGCACGTGGAGCGCCCCGACATTGCGTATGTCTTGCATTACCTGCGCAAGTTGTCCCCCGCGCTGTTAGTCGGGCTAAAGGAGGAAGGCGTTCCAATTGTGGTGCGGTTGTCGGATTATCAAATGTTCTGCCCACAAGCGCATTTTTTGAAAGCTGGCGAACCTTGCCGTTTGTGTGCCACGGGCGATCTGTTGCCCAGTATCCGACACCGCTGCGTCAAGGGTAGTGTTCCGGCGTCGTTCATCAATGCCGTGGCTAGCTGGTTTCACCGGTGGAAAGGGTATTTCGACTTGATCGACCGCTTTGTGGTTACGAATTCCTTTATGCTTGAGACCATGCTTGCAGCAGGGGTTTCCGAGAAACGGATAGCGTTGATCCCGACCTTTGCAAGAGATCAAGACATCAGGTCTGAGTTTGTTTTGCAAAAAGCCGACGTTGTGGCCTATGTAGGGCGGGTGGAATTCTTGAAGGGGGTTCACGTCCTGATCGAGGCCGTTGGCCTAATCGCACAAAGGTTTCCCGAGGTCGCTTGGCGATTTGAAATTGCTGGCGAAGGCGACCAAGCATATCTTGCAAAACTGCGCGAGCGGTGCCAGCAACTGGGCATATCGGCGCGAGTCGCGTTTCTGGGGTTACTGCAAGACGATGCCTTGTCAGACCTGTTTGCGCGTGCGCGAGTTCAGGTGGTGCCATCTCTTTGGTTTGAAAATCTTCCCAACTCTTTGCTGGAGGGCTACGCCGCTGGTGTTCCGGCAGTAGGGTCGGATATCGGATCGTTACCAGGCACGATAGCGCATGGTGAAACCGGCTTTCTATTCAGAACTGGCGATCCCCAGAGCCTGGCCGACACGTTGGTGGCGTGTTGGCGGAATAGGACTGGCTTGAACGATATGGGAGCCGCTGCTCGCTTGTTGGCGGCCACCGAGTATTCGGAGAATCGACATCTTGAGCGCTTGACACACTTGTTCGATTTATTGAGAACGAGAAATACGAGCTCAGCCCCAGAACTTGCCAAGGTTGGTTGATGGTATGTCGCGATGGATAGGGAGAAAAGAGTGATGCCTGCATATGCACTGGCCTGCTGTCGATCTCTGGCAATTGGTGCGCTTTGCGTCTTTACAGCATTTGTTGTACCTGGACGGGTTGCAGCGCAATCGAATAGCCAAGCAAGGGGTGACGTGGTGGTCGAGGTAGATATACGAAGCGACCTCGGGCCGGTGAACAGAATGGTGCTCGGAAATAACGCGCTCGGCTATTTGCATGGTGATCAAAGATATTCGGCCAAAGGTTCTGGTATGTGGGATCCTGCTTCGCGCATCCCGGTGCAGGAAATGCTAGCGCTCGCTCGCAATGCGGGTGTCGGCAGTCTCCGTTGGCCAGGTGGCTGCGGTGTTCACGAGTTTAACTGGAAGCTTACCGTTGGTCCGCCGGAAGGGCGGCCGAAGCAGCCATTTGGTCTAGGCGAGTTCCTTCAAGTTGCAAAAGAGATAGGTGCTGCGCCGGTGATCACCATCGCGGACTTTTGGGGCGATCAAAAGGACGCTGCGGATCTGGTTGAGTATTTGAATGCACCGATCGGCAGCAATCCCAATGGGGGCTTGGCATGGGCCGCCGTCCGAGCCAAGCAGGGGCATCCCGAGCCCTATGGCGTCCGTTGGTTTGAATTCGGCAACGAGACATATCATGGCGTACATGCCGCCGGAACGCCTACGTACATGTCGGGGATCAGGGCGGAAGACTATACGAAGAAATTTCAAGCGGTGTCAGCCGCCATGAAGGAGGTTGATCCAGCAATCAAGCTCGGCGCGATCCTGGGTCCCGAGGTCACCTTTCCATTGTCGCCGTGGTCGGAAACCGTCTTACGTGACACGGCGACAGCGGCGGATTTCTTCGTCTATCACGCCTACCTGCCAGTGTTGACAGACAACACGGGGGGGCCGCCCCCCGCCGATTTATTTGATTTGGCGTTCGCGTCAAATGAACAGTTCGCGCAATTTTTTGATCGCTTACGGGCGGAAATCAAGCGAGTGACGGGGCGGGATATTCCGCTGGCCATAACCGAATTCAACGGCTTCTATGTTCAGGAGTTGCCAACACCGTACAGGTTTTCGCAAGGCACGGCGGTCCAAGTCGCTGATTTGCTGCTTCAGCTTCTGAATCCGGGTCGCAATATTGCTTTTGCCAATTATTGGCAGTTCTCCAATGAATACTGGGGCATGGTGCGTGGATATGAGGCTCCGTACCTCAAGCGGCCTGCCTATCATGTCTACCGTCTGTTCAACGAGTACCTTGGCGACCGAATTGTTGGCACCAAGACGAGCTCAAGCGGCTATCGAACCAAGGGCGGCCTTGGCGTACTAGCGTCCGGAAATCGCATCAAGACCTTTGCGCTCGGGAAGGCGGAAAGAGTCAGTGTGCCCTGGAAGATTTTCAGCGTTGAGGGCGCTCGGGCGCGCACGGACGATGCGGGCGTGCTCGCTGTTGAGTTGGATGGCGAGAGCAACATCAATTACTTTCACGCGAGAATTCCATTGCCAGCCGTCCCGAACATGGGGTATCGGGTCACGGGTGAGATGCGCTCCTACGGCATGAAGAAGGGCGGCGCCCAGTTGGAGATCATTGACGAGCGGGGTTGGAATTCTACGAAGTCGTCTACGCTTTCAGCGCCGCTGCGAAACGGCAATTGGACGCCAGTCACAGTTGACTATGTCGCACTCCCGGATGCGCGGGGCATTGAGATTCGGGCACGCCGCACTGCTACGGTGGAGCAGGGCCGTATGGAAGTGAGAAACCTGAAACTTCAGACTTTTGTCCCCGACCGAGTTGATGTTGTTCCTTACGTGTCAGCGATAGCCACGAAAAGTGCAGACAAAACTTCGGTGTTTCTTGTAAATCGGAATGTCCGGAAGGCAGTTCGTGTGCGTCTTGAAGGTATACCGGTTGGTATCGACGAAGGTTCAGTGCTGGCAGCGTCGGCGATCGATAGCACTAATGAAGCCCCCGGTGGAGGGGATGTTGCCCCACGCGCCTTATCACTAGTCCGAGAGGCCACGTCAATTACCGCAGTCCTCCCGGCTCATTCCTTTTCGGTTGTGAGGTCCGTTGGCGGTGCTGCGCAGCGTGGCGTGGATTCACGGCCATGATCGTTCTGCGGTATTTCTTCATGCGACTCCTTCGTAGGGGCTGCGGTTCGACGCGAGTTTCCGGCAAATGATGTAGCGGCTACAGGTCTTTTCAAATGACAGTATGAAAGTGGGTCGCGGCAAGATATGAGGTTTCTTGAAGGGTATATATGAAAATCGCAGTGGTTGGTTCGGGCTATGTAGGATTGGTCAGTGGGACCTGCCTTGCCGAAGTCGGCAATGACGTACTTTGTCTCGATTTGGATCCGGACAAGATCCGGATTCTCCAGGAAGGCGGTATTCCGATTCACGAACCCGGGTTGCAGGAAATGGTTCGCCGGAATGTCGCGGCAGGCCGGTTGCATTTCACGACTGATATCGAAAAGGCGGTTCATTTCGGACCCGTGCAATTCATTGCGGTTGGCACGCCACCGGATGAGGACGGGTCGGCAGATCTTCAGTACGTTATCGGCGCCGCCCGCAATATCGCGAAGTACATGACCGACTACAAGGTGATTGTCGACAAATCCACGGTTCCGGTCGGCACCGCGGACAAGGTCAAGGCGGCCGTGGCCGATGAACTCGGCAAGCGCGGTGTCGCCATCCCCTACAGCGTCGTTTCCAACCCGGAGTTTCTCAAGGAAGGCGCGGCGGTCGAGGACTTCATGCGCCCCGATCGCATCGTGGTTGGTTGTGAGGATGAGCAGGCCATCCACAACATGCGAGCTCTCTATGCGCCGTTTCAGCGCAATCACGAGCGCCTCATCGTGATGGACATCAAGAGTGCGGAACTGACCAAGTACGCTGCCAATGCAATGTTGGCGACCCGTATCAGTTTCATGAACGAGATCGCCAATCTGGCAGAAAAGCTGGGCGCCGACATTGAATCCGTCCGGCAGGGCATCGGTTCGGATCCCCGAATCGGCTATCACTTTCTTTACCCGGGATGCGGCTATGGCGGATCTTGCTTTCCCAAGGACGTGAAAGCACTGATCAAGACAGCTAAAGCCGACGCGGGTATCTCCTTGAAGGTATTGACGGCGGTTGAAGAGGCCAATGAAATCCAGAAGCATGTGCTCACCAGGAAAATCGAAGCGCGTTTTGGCGGGCAGCTCATCGGTAAGCGTTTCGCCTTATGGGGGCTAGCGTTCAAGCCAAACACGGATGACATGCGCGAAGCGCCGAGCCGTGAGCTGATCGCCGATCTCTTTGCGGCGGGAGCTACGGTGACGGCTTACGACCCCGTAGCCATGCCGGAAGCCCGGCGTATTTTCGGGAACGAGCCGCGCGTTTCCTTCGCCGAAAGCCCGATGGCAGCGCTGACCGGTGCCGATGCCTTGATTATTGTTACCGAGTGGAAGGAATTCCGCAGTCCGGACTTCGATGCGATCAAGTCGGCGCTCAAGCACCCAGTGGTGTTTGATGGCCGGAATCTTTACGACCCAAGGACACCGCGCGAAGCCGGACTGGAATATGTGGCGATCGGGCGGCGATGACTCCAAACAATAATATTTGCCATCTATTCTTGACAGGCCGTACGGGACGAAACTGGAAATCGACGCCTGTACTCGACGTTCTTGTTATTCATAGTGCTTTGGGTTCTGCTCCGAGCCTGAAATAGATTTCAGGGAGTTCTCATGAGTGTTGTTGCTGTTATCGGCCTCGGCTATGTAGGCCTTCCGCTTGTCGTGGAGTTCGCCAAGCATGCGCGCACCATCGGGTTCGACATTTCGGTTCCCAAGGTCCAGTCATGTCTCCGTGGTGTCGACCCGTCGCGGGAACTGTCGGACGAGGAAATGAGTCTGGCCGTCAATGCCGAGTACACGGCCGATCCGAAGAAGCTCGGCGAGGCGGACGTCATTGTCGTTGCCGTGCCCACCCCCGTGGATGAAGCTCATATTCCCGACTTCACACCGTTGGTCGGTGCCAGCAAGAGCGCCGGGCAGAACATGAAGAGGGGCGCGATCGTGGTGTACGAGTCCACTGTCTATCCCGGGGCTACGGAGGATGTGTGCATCCCTGTCCTGGAACGGGAGTCAGGGATGAAGTGGAAGCAGGAGTTTTTTGTGGGCTATTCACCAGAGCGCATCAACCCCGGGGACCGCGAGCACACGCTGACCAAGATTCTCAAGGTGGTTTCCGGCGACACGCCGGAAACCCTGGAAAAGGTTGCTGCACTCTACGAGCTGATTGTCGAGCCGGGAGTGCACCGCGCATCGTCGATCAAGGCGGCCGAGGCGGCCAAGGTGATCGAGAACACCCAGCGCGACCTCAACATCGCGCTGATGAACGAATTGGCGATCATTTTCGACAAGCTGGGAATCGACACCAGCGAGGTGCTCAAGGCGGCGGGTACCAAGTGGAACTTCCTGAAGTTCAGTCCTGGCTTGGTGGGTGGGCACTGCATCGGCGTCGACCCGTATTACCTCACGCACAAGGCCGAGATGATCGGCTATCACCCACAGGTAATCCTCGCCGGCCGCCGCATCAATGACGGCATGGCGAAGTTCATTGCGGAACAGACGATCAAGCAGATGATCGGCGGAGGCAGCTATGTGAAGGGCGCTCGTGTCAATGTGCTCGGCTTGACCTTCAAGGAAAACTGTGGCGACTTGCGCAATTCGAAGGTGGCCGACGTGATCAACGAACTGAAGAGCTACGGCGTCGAGGTGTTCGTGCACGACCCGTATGCCGATCCGGATGAGGCGATGCACGAGTATGGCGTGCGCATCTTTGCCTGGGACGAGCTGCCGCGTGCCGATGCCATCGTGGCGGCGGTTTCGCACCGCCAATTCACTTCGCTTCCGGTCGAAGACTTAGTTTCAAGACTGATCAAGGGTGGATGTTTCATCGACGTCAAGGCCTGTTTCGACAGGTCCGGTCTTGAGCAGCACGGAATCCGCGTATGGCGGCTGTAACCAAAGGTCACCAACAGTGAATCGCTACGAACAACTGAAGCACCGGCTGGCCGACGAGTCACGGAGCTGGCTGGTCACGGGGGTTGCTGGTTTTATCGGCTCGAACCTGCTTGAGTCCTTGTTGAAGCTGAACCAGCGGGTGGTGGGGCTCGACAACTTCGCGACCGGGCATCGGCACAATCTTGCACAGGTGCGCGACGCAGTAGCGCCGGAGCAATGGGAGCGATTTCGCTTCATTGAAGGCGATATTCGGGACATCCAGGCTTGCCGGTCGGCGTGTAACGGTGCGGACTACGTCCTGCACCAGGCGGCACTTGGCAGCGTCCCGCGGTCGCTACAGGATCCCATAACCACCAACGCGACGAACATCGACGGCTTTCTGAACATGCTGGTGGTGGCACGTGATGAAGGTGTCAAGCGCTTTGTCTATGCGGCATCCAGTTCCACGTATGGCGACCATCCGGCCCTGCCGAAGGTCGAGGATGTAATTGGCAAACCGCTTTCGCCCTATGCGGTGACGAAGTTGGTCAATGAGCTGTACGCAGATGTTTTTGCTCGGGCCTACGGTTTTCGTACTATCGGCTTGCGCTACTTCAACATCTTCGGGCCGCGCCAGGACCCGGCGGGGGCCTATGCGGCGGTGATCCCGAAATGGATTTCAGCGATGATTTCCAATAGCCCCGTCTTGATCAACGGCGACGGCGAGACCAGTCGGGATTTTTGCTATGTCGCGAATGCGGTTCAGGCCAATTTGCTCGCGGCCACGGCTGATAGCGACGAGGCAGCGAACCAGGTCTACAACGTTGCCGTCGCCGACCGTACCAGTCTGAATCAGCTCTTCGAGTTGTTGCGGTCGTCACTTGCCATTCGATTTGCGCACCTTCAGCTCTTTGCGCCGGTCTATCAGGATTTCCGGGCGGGCGATGTACGTCACTCACTCGCTGACATTGGCAAGGCGCGTACCATGTTGGGCTATGAGCCGAGCCATCGTATTGGCGATGGTTTGCGGGAGGCGTTGGAGTGGTACGTCAGTCAGCTTTCATGAGTAGCCGATAGAGCTGCCGTGAAATTCAATTCCCCTACAGAGAGCGGAGTACAGCGTATATGAACAGTTTGGCCCCCTACCCGACCGATGTTTCGATCATCACAACATATCGTTGCCAGATGCGCTGCAAGATGTGCGACATCTGGGAAAACCCCACCGACAAGAAGCAGGAGATCACGGCCAAGGAGCTGGAGATTCTGCCGAACTTCAAGTTCGTGAATATCACGGGTGGCGAACCCTTCGTTCGCCGCGATTTGGAGGACATCGTGGAAGTCATGATGCGCAAGTCGTCGCGCATCGTGATTTCGACCTCTGGCTGGCATACGGATCGAATCATTAAACTTGCCGAGAGATTTCCGAGTATCGGGATCCGGGTCAGCATCGAAGGTTTGGCACAGAAGAACGACGACTTGCGCGGCCGCGAAGGCAGCTTCGATCGCGCCATGAGGCTGCTGTTGACGCTCAAGGATATGGGCGTCAAGGATATCGGCTATGGCTGCACCGTATCGAACAAGAACTCGGACGACATGCTCTGGCTGTATAAACTGTCACGCGAATTGGGCATGGAGTTCGCCACGGCCGCCTTTCACAATTCCTACTACTTCCACAAGGACGACAACGAGATCACCAACAAGAACGAGGTGATCGGCAATTTCCACAAGCTGATCGAGGAACTGCTCAAGGAGAACAGCCCGAAGAGCTGGTTCCGCGCCTTCTTCAACCTCGGGCTGATCAACTACATCCGTGGCAACCCGCGCATGCTCCCCTGCGAGGCCGGTTCGGCGAATTTCTTCATCGAACCTTACGGCGAGGTCTATCCCTGCAATGGCCTTGAGGAGCGTTACTGGAAAGAGTCGATGGGTAACATCCGGACCGCCGAAAGTTTCGATGCGCTGTGGAACAGTGAGCAGGCGCAGAAGGTGCGCGGCCTGGTTCGAACTTGCCCGAAGAACTGCTGGATGGTCGGCACGGCCGCACCGGTGATGAAGAAGTACATCAAGCACCCGGCCACCTGGGTCGCGAAGAACAAGATCAAGTCGCTGCTGGGTAAGTCCATCTGCATCGATGAGATTCCTAAATGCGATGTGGGGCAGGACCCGAGGCAGGGTGACTTGCGGGAGGTGCCACCAACTGAAAGAGTCCATGTAATGAAGCGCCTTGAAGTCGCCGTGCTCACGGAGGAAGAACTGGCCGACATGTTGCGTACGGATTGAGTTGCGTTGAGCGGACGTCCAATACGGGTTGCCTTTCTGGGGCTTCGTGGCTTCCCGCAGGTGCAGGGCGGCGTAGAGACCCATGCCGAGCACCTTTGTCCTCTACTGCAGGAAATGGGATGCGAGGTCGAGGTTATCGTTCGCTCACGCTACATGCCTGCAGAGAAGGGCGATGCTTGGCGTGGCGTCTGCTTTGTGCGGGTTTGGGCGCCGCAGTCGAAGGGCCTCGAAGCGATCGTGCATACCTTCCTGGGCGTCCTGGTGGCTGCGATTCGTCGGCCGGACATTCTCCACATTCAAGCCATAGGGCCCGCACTCATGACGCCCTTGGCGCGCCTTCTGGGCTTGAAGGTTGTTGTCACGCACCACGGTCCGGATTACGACCGCCAGAAATGGGGGCCGTTTGCCAAGGCGATGCTGAAACTGGGCGAGCGCTTCGGTATGCGATGGTCGCAGGGGCGAATTGTGATCTCAGAGGTGATTCGCCGGCTTGTCCGCGAGAAGCATGGATGCGATTCGACCTTGATCCCGAACGGCGTGACGCTACCGTTGCTGCCGACGAGTCGAGACGCCCTGAATGCTTTCGGGTTGGCGCCAGGCCGTTACGTGGTTCTGATCAGTCGCTTGGTGCCGGAGAAGCGCCACCTCGATCTGATCGAGGCTTTTCGTCTGGCCGCCTTGCCCGGATGGAAGCTGGCCATTGTCGGTGCGTCGGATCACCCGGATGCCTACGTGCAAGGCGTGTTGGACGCAGCAGCGAACACACCGGGCGTGGTTTGTACCGGCTTTCAGAGCGGTGCGAAGCTTGCTGAGTTGTTCGGCCATGCCGGGATATTTGTATTGCCGTCGTCGCACGAGGGCTTGCCTATTGCGCTGCTTGAGGCGCTGAGCTATGGCCTGCCGGTTATCGCGAGCGACATTCCAGCGAATCTCGAAGTGGGTCTGCCACCGGAACACTATTTCCCGCTGGGCGATGTCCTTGCCCTTGCTGCGAGGCTAAACAGATTCTCGTCGATGCCACTGGATGGCGAGGTTCGCGAGGCCCGGCGGGTATGGGTTACAGAGCGCTACGACTGGAGAAACATTGCTGCACAGACTTTGGATGTGTATTGCTCCGTACTCAATGGCCGGTGAGATGAACTGAGCGGGGATTTCCGACGGGGAAACAAAATAGGGACGGATTGGGCAGCCCTCGTTGCTGGCTAACGCAAGCTGCGCTCAACGATGCGGCGATCTTCAATGTGGCAGATGATGCGCCAGTGGACGGACCGCTTCTGGCGTGCCTCTATGTGCCATAGGCTATGCCGACCGGACGTTCATGGTTTCGATTGAAGGCAGGACCAGAGCATGAACTGTCCAGCGGGATTTTCCCTTTCGTTTCTGAAGGACTTGAGAAACGGTCTGCGCGCGGACTGTTCAATCGGCGCCGCGCAGAGATAGGGTGCTTGCCCATCCATCGCGGCGATCGGAGGGAGTGATGATAGGTGATACCCAATATTGACAAAAGACAAACATTGTCTATTATGGGAGTCACTATGCCATCCAAGTCACCAGATACGACTGGAGCGGTTGCCGAGAAGCTTGTCGAACTCGGTAACCAGCTTCGTGCTCATCGCAAGTTTCTGCGGATCAGCGCCGTTGCTGCGGCCGAATCTGCCGGTATGTCGCGGGTGACCCTGCACAGGATTGAGCGAGGCGAGCCTTCGGTCACTATGGGCGCTTACCTGAATGCGATGACTGCTTTGGGGATGAATTTGAGCCTTGACAGCCGTCCGGCTTCGCTTTCGAGCGCTGAAAATCAAGACAGACCCGGCTGGATACCTGTCCGCATCAGTTTGGATAACTACCCGCAACTCAAGCAGCTTGCCTGGCAGGTCCAGGGGCCCGGGGACCTCAAGCCCGCGGAGGCTTTGGGTATTTACGAGCGCAACTGGCGCCATGTGGATGTTGCGGCCTTGGAGCCGCAAGAACGGAATCTGATCGATGCCTTGCGTCTGGCTTTCGGGGGTGTGCAAGGTGACGTTTGAGCGGATCCATCATCAGTTTATTGCCCAGGTCCTGCATGCGCTGGACGGCCGTATGTTGCGTGAAGCGAATTGCTTGTTTGGTGGCGGTACCGCAATTGCGCTGCGCTATGGTGAATACCGGGAGTCGGTGGATATCGGCTTTCTTGTCTCTGATGTACAGAGCTATCGCGGCTTGCGGCAAAGGCTTGCCGGTCCGCTCGGTATCAAGGCGATCATGCGGGATGCGGCTGCACCCCTGACTCAGGTCCGGGAACTTCGTTCGGATCAATATGGCATCCGGACCATGTTGCTGGTCGCGGAACTGCCAATCAAATTTGAAATCGTACTCGAAGGGCGCATCGAGCTTGAAAAATCAGGGGCAGGTGATGAGGTGTGCGGAATCGCTACACTGACGCCGCTCGATATGATGACCAGCAAGCTGCTCGCCAATTCGGATCGGTGGAATGATGATGGTGTCTTCAGCCGGGATGTGATCGATCTGGCGATGATGTCGCCGAGTTTGCCCTTGCTGCGCAAGGCCGTGGCCAAGGCTGAGCAAGCTTATGGACAATCCATCTGCCAGGATCTCGACAAGGCGATTGGTCGATTGCGCGACCGCCATGACTGGATGGATCGCTGCATCAAGGCTCTGGCGATGAAGATACCCAAAGCCGTTTTGTGGAAGCGGGTGAGGGCGCTGCGCAGAGTATTGCCTGCAAGGGCTGTTGCTTAGCGTTACAACAGTTGCTGGTGGTGGGGTTGATCGAACGCGATGCTGCGGGGTTGCGGTTTACCGATGCGCAGAATGAAAACAACGATGGGGCGACAGGGTAGAGCGGCAGCCTGGTGCCTCGGCTTCCTGCTGTTGACCGCCCGGCCCGCGCTGGGCAGGCCGCAGGTCATGCTGCCGCATACGGGCCTGACGGCGAGCGAAGTGGCGGTCGTCATCAACGACGACGATCCGCTGTCGCGCCGGACCGGGGAGTACTACCGCGATGTGCGCAAGATTCCTGCGGGCAATGTGATTCGCGTGCGCTTTGCGCCCGGCCGCAGTGCCCTGCCGGTCGAGGAATTTGCCGCGATCAAGGCGCAGATCGATCGCGCCACGGCGGCCCATGTGCAGGCTTACGCGGTGGCCTGGACCCAGCCTTACCGGGTCGGCTGCATGTCGCTGACCTCGGCGCTGGCCTTCGGTTTCGATCCCGCATTTTGCTCCACCGCCTGCGGTGCCACGAGGGCAAGCCCCTATTTCGACTCGGCCAGTCGCTACCCGGCGAGCGAGCACGGCATGCGCCCCGCGATGATGGTGGCCGGCATCGATTTCGAGCAGGTGAAACGCTTGGTCGACCGCGGGCAGTCGGCTGAACGCAGCTTTCCCGCGGGGAAGGTCTGGTTGATGAGCACGAGCGACAAAGCGCGCAATTCCCGTGCCGCCCAGTTCATGCAAACGGTCGAATCGCTCGCCGGGGTTTTCCCGATCGAGTTCCATCAGGGCGACGCGCTGGCTGACCGTGGCGATGTGCTGGCCTATTTCACCGGCCTCGCGCAGGTGCCCGAGCTCGCCTCACTGCATTTTGTGCCCGGTGCGCTGGCCGATCACCTGACGTCGTTTGGCGGCCAATTGGTCGACTCCAGCCAGATGAGCAGCCTGCGCTGGCTGGAGGCGGGTGCTGCCGCCAGCTTCGGCACGGTGGTGGAGCCTTGCAACCACCCGCAGAAATTTCCTGTCCCCGCCATCGCGTTGTTTCATTACGCGGCTGGAGCCAGCGCCATCGAGGCCTACTGGAAGAGCGTGGCGTGGCCGGGCGAGGGGGTGTTTGTCGGCGATCCTCTGGCGCGGCCATTTGCGCCGGTCCTGCGCGAGTTATCGCCGGACCGCTTCGAACTCAAGCTGTTTTCTCCGCGCGCGGGAAAGCTGCTGTTCGAGCATTCCTCCTCCCCGATGGGGCCTTTTCGGCGTCTGGGGCAGCAGCGCGGCATCCGTCGCGGCCTGAACGTGGTGAGCTTCACGCTGCCAGCAAATCTGGAAGGCTATGTCCGGCTGCAGTGGTAGCCGCGGGGCGATCCGATTCGTGCCCAGGCGATGCGGCCGTGGCGACCAATGCTTTCCAGGCCGCTCAGATGGCTGCACCGCCGATGAACGGAAGAAGCCTTTCGTTGGCTTCACGCAGTCGATCCGAAAGGATCTGCAAGAGTATCAGCAGTACCTTGTTGCCCAGGGACGGGTCCAGGACAAGGGTGTCGTAGAGGGTGTCGCGAGTCAGGACAGCCATATCCGTGGGCTCTTTGGCGATGCAGGTGGCCAACCGGGGCTTGCCGTTGATCAGGGACATTTCTCCAAGCGAAGCGCCCGGGCCGACCAGGGCCAACTGTTTGTGCTCGCCGTTGTGACCCCTCTTGAGCACGGCAACTTGTCCGGCAAGGATGATGACCAGAAAATCGCCGTCATCGTCTTCCTTCATGATTACATCGCCGCGCCTGGCACAAAAGCACTCCATCCTGGCGCAAAGTTGTGTAACCTCCTTGTGCGTAAGGTCTTCAAACAGCGGGATATGGTCGATGAGCGCGAAGATTTCGTCTTCGTAGAGCGAGGCGCTGCCAAGCACGCCGAGCCCCCTCAACGCAGGCAACAAGGGGCGGCTCAGGTTGATGCTCGGGAACAGCGCCGGGTCGGGCGATTCAGTCAAATCTGATGGCATTATCGAATTGGGAACTGCCTTGGACGTTATTGGCAACTCGATTATCAAGTCCGGCGAATCCTACAGCGATTCGGGGATTCCTGCATCCGGTTTGAAAGCGCAACAGTGGTGACTTTCTTGTTCAGTGACGGCGGTGCCGGCTGTTTCGTTGATTTGATTCACACAGACATGGGCGCAGGCTTGCAGGCAATTGCGGACAATCCGGTGAGGATCTTGTGTGTATCCGCCCAAATTCCTGGTGCGCCTTGCGGCATATGAGCGACATCGACATACTGAAACGGCAGGCGCTCCGGGGAAAGCCCCGGCAGAATGACGGCATCGGCCTGGTGCAGGCGGCCGACGCTTCGCTGCGGATCAAGGAGCACGTGGACCTGCTCGAGTGGCTTCAGGGTGATGTCCAGCGGTTCCTGCCCCATGAAGTGCTGATTGCGGGATGGGGTGATTTCAAGAATGGCGACGTGCGCTTCGATGTGGTTTCGTCCTTGCCGCATCTGCGGACAGAAATTCTTTACGAGCAGGGCGAAGCCAATCGTCTCGCGGCCAGGGGCGGCAGAAACCAATCCGCGGCGACCGGCGCCACCGAGGGCGGAGTCGTCCCCTTCCTGGTCAAGATGCGTGATCGTTGGCACGCCGTCGATTGCACACCCCTTATTGTCTTGAGAAGCAGTCAAGACAATGGGATGGACTTCGCCTTCCCGGGTTGCAATCAGGAGGCGGCTGAATTTCTGCAAACCATACGAACCAGCATGGTCCATGGCGTCCATGATCGGCGAGACAAGCTCGAGTGCGTTTACGTTTTCTTGAGCACGCATGAGTCGTCGGATCCGCTCTTTCTGCGCAACCTGGGCTTTCTGCTCCCTTATGTCGATCACGGCCTGCGCAAGGTAGCGCAACTGCCCGTTCAGGTTGCCGCGCAAAAGACGAGCAACCCGGAACCGGTCAAGCCGGGGGATCCGATGGGGCTAAGCCTGAGGGAACACGAAATCATGGAATTGGTTCGCGTCGGCAAGACCAATGTCGAGATCGCCGCCATCCTCAAGCTCAGCTCATTTACAGTCAAGAATCACCTTCAGCGCATATACAAAAAGGTTGGCACTTCCGGCCGCGCCCATACGGTAGCCAAACTCGGTCAGCGGAAGGAATAATGGCCACGGTACGTGTCAGGATCGCAGCGTGTTCGCCCGACCGAATGAATTCGCCGCCCCGCTTCGCCTGTATCGGCACCCCCTTGCTCCAGTACGATAACCAACATGAACATACCCGGACCACGATATGACTAGTCGACAACTTGCGCCTTCCCTGATCGGCTTCGCCGGGCGATTGCGCTCCGGCGGTATTGAACGCGATGACAGTGATGAACTGCGCCTGAACAAATCCCTGCTGGTGTTTGCAACCGGCCTGATCTGCATCGTGATGATGGTTTGGGTCGTCATCTACGATTTGCTTGGTGCAAGCCTTTCCCGGGACCTTGCGATCGGGGTTCAACTGTTGCTGATCGGAAATGTGCTGCAATTTGTCTGGACGCGGCGCTTTGATTCTTTTCGTACTACGCAATTGGGATTGTTTCTGTTTCTCCCGTTCGTCGCGCAGTGGGCCGCAGGCAATTTGCTGGTTTCGAGCGGCGTGATTCTTTGGGGGCTGCTCGGTCCGATCGGCGCGATCATGTGCGTCGGGGCGCGCGAGTCGATCGGTTGGTTCATCGCCTGGTTCGCCCTTACCGCGATCTCCGGCGGGGTCGATTACTACCTGACGGACGCGTTGCTGGTCCAGAAGTCGATCGTGTCGCTGAGAACGACCCTGGTTTTCTTCACGCTTAACTTTCTTGGCGTTGCGACGATCAGCTATGTGCTCCTTCACTACTTTATCGAGCAAAAACGCAAGATCGAAAAAAGGTTGGCGGAATCCCGCCAGCAGGTCCGGATCGCCCAGGATGCTGCGGAGCACCTGTTCATTACGCCTTTCGTCTGAGGGCCGGCGAATTTCCTTTCAGGAGTGGTGAATCCAGGCCCGTCCGGTAGGCGCGCACCGCTTCAGTGCGCCGGGCACCTTGTCCGCAGGCCGCTCGATGCGTCCCATTAGCCCGAAAGAACTATAGCGAAATGACGTCCGATGTGGGAATATCCATGTACCGCAATGTTTTGTTCATTGCGCTTCGCCAGTGAGGTTTCCCATGGTCCAGTTTTTCAAGAAAGCCGCCGCTCTCGTTGCCCTGGTGGCCTGCATCGGCAGTGCGCAGGCGTATACCGAAATCGGTCAATACGACGCTTACGACTTCAATACCTTGGACATCTCGAAGGGTGTTACGGTGGCCCCCTTTGAAGTCGAATTTTTCAACACCTTTTCCTTCATCGCTGCTTCCCCGGCGGTGACGGCGACGTTCGCGGGATTCGATGTCTGGGGTGACTTGCAGGCTCAATACCGTTGGGGTGTCGGTCCCGCCCCGATTGAGGGAGGAGGGCCTGCTGTCTGGAGCGACCTGGTGCCGGTTCCGTCGGATCCGGAGACAGGCGCGTTCGCATATTCCCGGACATTCAGCGGCTTCGTTTCCGGCCAGTCCTACTGGTTCCAGCTCGCTGGAACTGCAACGCAAGCGTCATACACGGTCACCCTGGCGCCGGTACCTGAACCCGAGTCCTGGGCGCTCCTGCTTTCAGGCCTGGGCCTGATGGGTTTCGTCGCCCGTCGCCGTCGCAACGCATCAGTTGGTTGAGGACTACAGATCATGTTAAAGAAAATTGTTGCAGCATTCGCCGGCCTGGCACTGATGGCGCTGGCGGGAAGCGCGAATGCACTGACCTTCAACGAGGGCCAGAACACGTGGTTCGACCGGTATTTCAGTGTCACCCCGTCGGCCAACAACCTGCTGTTGTTCTCGGTTTCCGGCAATACGTCCCAGTTTGACGCCTTGAGCTTCTCATTCACCGGGGTCCCCGGCCTGTCCATCACGGCGACGCCGTCGCTGACAGATCCGCATGTCTGGCTGGCGGCATTCAACGACCCCCGAAACGGCAGCTTCTTACTCCTTGGCGGTACGGCCTATCAGGTAAGGGTTTCCGGGCATACGGTGTCCAGCATCCCGGGCGGCGAGGGTACGGTGTCGGTGATCGCGATCAACGGCGTCATCAATTCGGTGCCGGAACCCGAAAGCTACGCGATGCTGCTGGCCGGTCTCGGTGTGCTTGGCCTGATCGCCCGTCGCCGGGCCAAGGCGGCGAACTAAGACGACTGCACAGCTACCGCCAGCCGACCCCGCCCATGTGGCGGGGTTTGTCGTTTACGGGCAGGACTTCGAGAATTGCAGCGGGGCGAATGTCGCGAGCAATTTGCTGCCGTTTCCGGAACACAATGAAAAATGCCCGCTTTCGCGGGCATTCTGTTGAGCGGCGTGCGCTTCAGGAAGTGCGACGGCGTCTTGCGATTACGCCCATCAGGCCAAGGCCGGCGAGGAACATGGCGTAGGTGCCGGGCTCCGGGACGGGCGTGGCGACGATGTAGTCCTGCTGCAGCTCGCTGTGGTAGATGGTGAAGTTGTACTGCGAGGGCACCGACGGATTGACTTGTGCATTCAGCAGGGTTTGCGCGCCGCCAATAAGCCAGGGCGCAGTGTTCGCATTTACCTGAACCAGTCCTGTATTCAGGTTGCCGTCGTCGTTGGCGATTTCCCACAGGGCCAGTTGAAAAGCGGCCGCGTTCTGATTGTTGCCCACGGTCCCGGCGTAGCCGTGGTTGTAGAGGGTGACGATTTCTGCGGCCTTGGTGGGGCCGAGTGTCCCGAAAAACGTGGCGGGGTTCGGTGCATCGTAGGTCGAGAATGAGAGGGAGGAGTACTGGAAGGGGTCGATGCAGAGCGCCTGAAACGTACTCGGCGGGTTGCTGCCCCATTGCACTTCGATATTCTGGAATCCGGCAAAGTAATTCTGCGGTCCCGACGGGTGCACCGGAAGTTGCAGGCTGATGCTCCAATCCCCGGTGGAGGTCGAGACCTCGCGAACCTGGAGGGGGGCCGAGGCATATGCGCTACCCACCAGCCAAGCACTGGCCACCAGGCTGCCGGCGATTTTGCGAAGAGGCGTATTGAAGTGCTTCATGGGTATCGTCCTTGGGGTTCAGTTCAAGCGAGTATAGGGATTTGCGAGCCGCAAGTCATTAGGCCGTTCAGACTAATGGGCCGCCCGGGAAAAGCCCCCCAGCGGCAGATGGATACCTGCGCCTGGGGCCGGTTCGGAGGGGATAATGGCGAACCTTTGCCGCGGTTTTCCGGATGCCCAAGCCCAATCCTGCCCTCGCCCCGTTGCATGACCTGCTCTACCGGCGGACGCCCCGTGCCTGGCTGACCCGGTTGCTGATCGGCGCCAACCTGCTCGTCTTCGCCGCCCTGTTGCTGGCAGGCGCCGGCCTCTGGCACTCCTCGAGCGAGGTGCAACTGGCCTGGGGGGCCAATTTCGGACCGGCGACCAAGGACGGCGAATGGTGGCGCCTGGGCAGCGCGATGTTCCTGCATTTCGGGGTGCTGCACCTCGGCATGAACATGTGGGCCCTTTGGGACGGCGGCCAACTGGTGGAGCGGATGTACGGCCATGCCCGCTTTGCCGCCCTCTATCTCGTCAGTGGCCTGGCCGGGAACCTGGTGTCGCTGGTCGCCCAGGGCGACCGTGCGATCTCCGGTGGTGCGTCGGGGGCAGTGTTCGGGATCTATGGCGCCCTGCTGGTATTCCTCTGGCGCGAGCGCGCGCAATTGCATCCGCACGAGTTCCGCTGGCTGTTCTGGGGTGCGGCGGGTTTTTCGGTGGCGACCATTGCCTTCGGTTTCCTCGTCCCCGGCATCGACAACGCGGCGCACATCGGCGGTTTCCTGTCGGGCGTCCTGCTTGGGATGGCGTTGTTTCGGCCGCTGGACGCGGCGCAGGCCCTGCGCTGGCGCAGCCGCCTGGTACCGGGCGGGGCCTTCCTGCTGGCGATGCTGTTGCTGGCCACCCATGTGCCGCAACCCGGCTACCGCTGGAGCGAGGAGTCGGCGGCGCGCCAGGAGATCGGCCGCTTTCTGCGCCAGGATGCGGCCGTCACCAGCGCCTGGCAGCACATCCTGGAAGAGGGCAACCGCGGCAGCATCTCCTTCGACGAGCTGGCCGGGCGCGTAGACGAGGCAGTGGCCGGACCCTACGAGCAGAGCTTCGAACGACTTTCGCGGCTGCATCTCGATCCCGGCGCGCCGTCTGCGGCGACCGTGGAAAGCCTGCGCCGCTACGCCGAGCAACGCCGCGATGCCTCGCAGGCCCTGGCCGAGGGCTTGCGCGCGCGCGACGCCGAGCAGATTCGCGATGCGCTGGACCGCGCACAGCGCGCCGGGCAACAGGTGCGGCAGGGTCGGGCCACCGCGCCCAAGGGAAATCCCCAATTGGCCCGTTAGGACTAGCGCCGGCGCGGCGGGGACAAGTCGTAGTACCCTGCGCCTCTCGTCGAACCCGCACAGCGATCATTCCATGTCCTCATTCCTCATCACCGGCGGGGCCGGCTACATCGGGTCCCATACCTGCGTCGAACTGATCGCTGCGGGTCACCAGGTCAGCATCGTCGACAACCTCAGCAACAGCAAGCGCGCGGTGCTGGAGCGCATCGCGCGAATTGCCGGACGCGCGCCGGACTTCCATGAGGCCGACGTGCGCGACGCGCAGGCACTGGACCGGATCTTCGCTGCCCGGCGTTTCGACGCGGTGGTGCATTTCGCCGGGCTCAAGGCGGTCGGCGAGTCGGTGGCGCAGCCGCTGCGCTATTACGACAACAACGTTGCCGGTACCGTCACGCTGTGCGAGGCGATGGAACGGCACGGCGTGTGCGCGCTGGTGTTCAGTTCGTCGGCGACCGTATATGGCGAGCCGCAATCGCTGCCGATCGTCGAGAGCGCGCGGCTGTCGGTCACCAATCCTTACGGCCGCAGCAAGCTGATGGTCGAGGACATGTTGCGCGACCTGGTCGTCGCGCAACCCGATTGGCATGTCGCGCTGCTGCGCTATTTCAATCCGATCGGCGCGCACGAAAGCGGCCTGATCGGCGAGGATCCCGCTGGCATTCCCAACAACCTGCTGCCCTTTGTCGCCCAGGTGGCGGTAGGCAAGCTGCCGCGCCTGCGGGTGTTTGGCGCCGACTATCCGACTCCGGACGGCACTGGCGTGCGGGATTACATCCACGTCGTCGATCTCGCTCGCGGCCACGTTGCGGCCCTCGATTACCTGGCGCAACACGCGGGCGCGACCACGGTCAACCTGGGCACCGGCCAGGGCTATAGCGTACTGGACATGGTGCGCGCCTTCGAGCAGGCCAGTGGTCGCGCCGTTCCCTACGAGCTGGTGGATCGCCGGCCCGGCGACATCGCCGCCTGCTATGCCGACCCGGGCCTGGCCGCAAGCTTGCTGGGGTGGCGCGCCGAGTTCGGCATCGAGCGCATGTGCGCGGACGCCTGGCGCTGGCAGTCGGGAAATCCCGAGGGCTATCCCGCCGCTTGAGGCGGGACTCTGCGAACAGAAGAGGGCCGGTTCGACCTGGCCTTGTCGATTGTCCATCAGTCGTTGGCTCGCTGATGCCGTGCCTGGCGTGGCGGCCAAGGCCGGGATGGTCGGGATCGGATTCATCACCAGTCCCGTGGAGGATGGCAGCAGCCGATAGCGCTACCGTGGCTTCAGAAGTTGACGTTCAGCGCGACATTGAGCGAACGGGCGCGGCCGGGCACGGTCATTCCCCACGGCACGCCGCCGGCTGTCATCGAGTTCCCCTGGCCCAGATACGCACCGCCCAGCGGCAACAGGTAGAACTTGTTGAGCAGGTTCTCGACGCCGATATCGACGCGGGCATGTTTCCATTCATAGCTGCTGTTCAGGTTTAGCAGGGAATAATACGGGGTCGTGGCCTCGTTCCTGACTTGCGATATATAGGTCTTCTCGCCGACCCACTGCAATTCGGCGGTCGTCGTCCACCCCGCCAGCCGATGCACCAGCGCTAGCTTCTTGGTGCGCGGCATCATGTGGTACAGGTTGTTGCCGGTAGTGCGATTCACCCCGCGCACGTAGCTCACCGACCCGGTTGCGGTAAGACTGCCGAAATCCTCGCTGCGGCCCAGCAGGCTGTGGCCGGACAGGTCGAAGCCGTGCAGGCGGGCCGACTGGTTAACGTACGACAGGATTACGTAGCAGTTGGTTGTCGTCATGTTTGTGCCGTTGCAGCCTGCTCCGGCCGATCCCGGCTTGATATAGCGCTTCGCATCGATGAAGTCCTCGACCTCCGTAACATAGGTGGTCCCCTTGACGCCCCAGTCCTTGCGCTCCGCATCGTGCCAGTCGATGGTGGCGCTGAAGGTGTGGGCCACTTCCGGCTTCAGATCCGGATTGCCGATATAGGCATTCCCGTCGCCGACGAAATTGTTCATCAAGGCCGCCATCATCGACGTCGACCACGGATAGCGCTCGTAGAGGTTAGGCGAACGCGATTTACGGGCAAATCCCGCCTCATAGGTCTGCATCGCGTCGGGCGTGTAGCGCGCCAGCAGTGTCCAGTCGCGGTTGTGATCGACGCGCCGGTGATCGCGCGCATTGAAGGCGCGGGATTCGGCCAGATAGCCCGACGAGCCGGTGGAATAGCCCTGCACCTGCCCCGCATCGGCGATGACCGTGTCGCGGCGGATGCCGGCCAGCGTGAGCCATTCCGGGCTCCAGCGGGCTTCCCACTCGGCGAAGATCCCGAGCCGGTCGCGGCGGCCGTCGCGGATGTTCCAGAACTCCCGGCAGCACATCGACCCCAGTTCAGAGGTATCGGTCAAATCGCCGGTCGGCGGCCACCAGTCGTTCAGGCGGTAGTTCTGGAAATCGCTGCCTGCCCTGAGGGTGTCCCGCTCCGAAATATCGATGCTGCCCTTGAACAGCCCGCCAAGCGTCGTCGCCGCCGTGTCCATCGGCATCAAATTGCCAAAGAACCTGTCCTGGTTCATGTCCATGTGATGCCGCAGATCCTGATGAAAAACCCGGCCTTCCAGCGTGCCCCACTGGTATTGCCCGGTGTAGCTCAAGTTGACCAGCTTGTTGATGTTAGACGGCTTGCTCTTGTCTACGACGTAATTCCCAAGATCGCTCGGGTCGGGCGCGCTGCTGGCGATCATGTCCATGCGCTGGTTGGGGAAGGCTTCAAAGTTGAGCTTTTGTTCGCTCAGGGTCAGTTCGAGAAGGTGATCCGCGAGCTTAAGCGCAAGCCCGAGCCGCCGGTCCGCCGAGCCGCCGTATTCGCTCGAGCCCACGACGTTTGGAGCCAGCCGGTGCTCGCCCTTGGTCTGCCAGTTGCCGACGTTGGGCTTCTTGAAGGCTCCGGTTGCCGCCCAGTAGTTGTCGGATTCGGAACTGGACTCGGCGTAGGAAACATTTACATGCTCACCAGCCAGCACCAGCCCGATATTGGTACCGCGGGCATTGCCGTTGCTGCGGGAGAAGATTCCGGCCCGTCCCTCGGCGAGCAGGCCTTCCTCGGCCCTGGCGAATTTCGGCGGCGCGGATTTGACTTGGATCGTGCCGCCGATGCTGTCGCCGCCCACGCTCACCGGCGTGATGCCGGCAAACACCGACACGCTGGCGACATTGGTCGGGTCGATGAAGGACAGTGGCGAGTTCATGTGGTTGGGGCAGGCCGTCATCAGGTCCATTCCATCCACCTGGGTGCGCAAGCGGTCGTCGGCCAGGCCGTGAATCACCGGCAGGCTGGAGATGCCCCCTGCGCCATAGAGGCTGACGCCGGGAATGTCCTGCAGCAGGCGCGCGCTGTCGCTGGTTCCCGCTCTTTGAGGTGCCAGACTTTTTGCATCAAGGCGGTTGGCGTTCGAAGACGCGTCGTCGGGTTTGGTGGCGGTAATGACGACCGCGTCCAGCGTTGGCGCTGCCGCTTCGCTTGTCCCTGAAGCCGCCGACTGGGACAAGGCGTGAAGCGGGAAAACAGCAAGCAGGACGACAAGCAGGCGCGGAAGATGTGTGATCATGAATTCCAAAAAAGCAAAAAGGCGGCGGGGCTCGCGCCTCCGCCGCCGGCCAGTACAGAAGAAAGAACTGCGCTGGTGCTCAGCTGCCTGCCCTGCGCCGCCGGGCGATGAAGCCCAACAGGCCCAGGCCGGCCAGCAACATGGCGTAGGACTCGGGCTCGGGCACGGCCGCCGTAATGGTTTGCGATATGGGATATCCGTCCATCGAGCCGAGCGATCCGTACCCTGCTATAGATGTTCCAGTCATGCACAAAGTACCGCCAGCCATCAAGCCGCCGGGTGCGCAGTCCGCGTAGGCCAGTTTGTCGATCTGGGCTTGCGTCAGAGACGTCAGTGGGCTGTCCGGAACGAAGATCAGCGCATAGGCGTTTTGGGGGTTAGCGTTTTTAACCACAAAAAGCTCTCCTCCTGGGAGCCAGCTGCCGTCCTTGAAAGTGACGGTACTGTTGTTCTTGAATGTGGCGGCGAACGTCCCGCCTAAGCTGTCGTCGTGCCAAGACGGTAATACCTGATAGTTGAGCGTCAGCCAGTTCGAGGTGGCGGGGTTCGACCCCGTCATGGATTCGCTGAGCGAGCCATGCAGACCCGTCACGACATGGGTGACGGAGTCATAGAGGAATGAGCCATTGAATATTGTGAACCCGGCCGAGGCCATGGAATCGTCCCAAGTCGTCGTCACGTTGTAGGTGCCGGTAGCCGCTTGCGCCAGCGGCGCAGCAGCGAACATCGACAGCATTGCAGTAGCCAGTAAAGTCTTTTTCATTGCAGTTTCCTCTTCTCAATTGTTGCAATCCGGAATCCCGATTCAGGCCGGGAATCCGAAGTTCTCAAAAATCAGCTTGCCTTGCGCCGGCGCGCCACGAAACCCATCAAGCCCAGACCCGCCAGCATCATGGCGTAGCTTTCAGGTTCAGGAACCGCAGCGACCGACAGAGTTGCATTGAAGCCGAACTTGTTGTTGTTGCCATAAGTCGAAAAATCGTTGCCGCCGACAAAAACAGAGTACGTTCCCGCACCCAACAGGAAGCTCCCGCTCGCCGAGGTGGCATTGCCAGTGGCAAAGGCGGAGCCCTTGTAGCTGAAGCTGGAAAGTTGCGAGTAGTCACCCGGCAGGTCGCCGTCGCCACCAACCTTGAAGTCACCCTTCGCGTTCCAGACCCCGGCATACGCCTGGAATGGCAGGTTCGCATTGCCGGGATTGGTGCCCAGCAGCCAGTTTGCCGATGCCGCGGAAAAGTCGTGGTCGGCACTGGACGGCAGTGCGGTTTGCGTAGGCGCGAAAGGCGCTACGGCTGCCTTGCCTTGGTAGATCGAGAACCCGGGCAGCAGGCTGGCAGTGTTGCCGGCACCGGTGTTGTAGGCGGTGTTGGCAAGCACGGAGAAGGTGACGTTGGACGTGCCGGTCAGCACAAAGGTAAAGGCGGCCGACTTATGGGTGTCACCCCAGACGAGTGTGTCGACCGCAGAGTTGTCGGCAGCGTTGGCCCAACCGGCGTTGCTGGTTACGTTTTTATTGGCGATGGTCCAGGTACCGGTGGTCACTGTGCCGAAATCGCGGCCGCCGTAGCCGATGTGGGCGAAGGCCGGGAGGGATGCAACGGCCACCGCTACGGCTACAGCGAATTTCAGTTTTTGATCCATAAAGTAAGTCTCCCTGATTGGTTGGAAATGGTCTTCTAGGGCGCAGTTCTCTTGCATGCATTCGGGACGGCCGATGCTGCAGGAGAAATGTCCGAAAAATTCACGAGAAACCCTGCCGCGAAGTTACAAGGCGGGCGGGAAGCAGGCAATAGAACATTTGTACCAGTCGGACCGGAATACCAGTCAAAAGCCCCTGAATCGGCCCGCCTGCGACAATTAGCCGCAAGGCGGCGGCCGGACGAGCGCAGATAATTCGCGCTTCCGCGATCCGCTCCCTTAGGCATGAACATCCGCTACATGCACGAACCAACCGGCATCCTGAGCGCGGTCATCGGCTCCCAGGTCTTGCGCACGCACCGGGACCTGTTCCGCTGGCTGCGGGGCGAGGTCCAGGAAGTCCTGCCCCACGACATACTGGTCGCAGCCTGGGGCGATTTCGAGGCGGAGCAGGTCTTTCTGGATGTGGTCTCGGCCTTGCCCGACATGCGCACCACGCTTGCCACCCAGCAGCAGTTGCTTCCCCTTGTGCGCGACCTGTTCGCCACTTGGCGCGCCGGCGGCTATTCCCCGTTCGCGACCCCGATCAAGGCCGGCGCCGTCGGCGGCTCGCCGGGCGAGGGGGACGGTGCCACCGCGCCCCTGGTGGCGCAAATGCGCTCGGCGGTGGTGCATGGCATCAAGGACGAACGCGGCTGGCATGATTGCCTGTATGTCGCCCTCAGCGGGGATCCGGCTGCCGACCCCGCGGCGACAGGTTCGCTGGCGCTCCTGCTGCCTTACCTCGACGCCGCTTTGCGGCAGGTGAGGCATCTGCCGATGCAGCGCCAATCCTTTGCTACGGCGGGGACGGATGCGGAAGCGGCCGGGGAAGGCCTGGTCGAATCGCCCCCCAGGGACCTGGAGGGTCTCGGGCTGTCGGCCCGGGAGATGGAGATCATGCGCTGGGTGAGCGTCGGCAAGACCAACATCGAAATCGGCCGCATCCTCGATATCAGCGCCAGCACCGTCAGGAACCACTTGCTGAACGTATTTCGCAAGCTCGAAGTGACCAACCGTGCCCAGGCGGTGTTCCGGATCGAGCAACTGGCGTCCGCCAGGGAAGTCCGGTAGTTTCCCCGCCAGTGCGTGGCGTGGCCTATGCCCATCCGGCCCGGCGATGATGTTTGCACCACTGGCGAGCGCCGCGAAAGCGGGTCTGACGAGGATCGGTTTTGTCACCGATCGGGCGCGGCACTAGCAGAAGGATGCCGCACAACGGCATGGCACCGACACGCCCCCTGGGAACGGGCCGCCGGAATTGTCGCCTAGGCGATTCCGCAGGCCGCGCGGCTGCCTTCGCCATCGGCCGCCATGCAGGTTTGCGTAGCACACAAGGCGCCGCCCGAGAGCCGACACAATTCCAGGCACTGGCGTTTCAACTCCTCGTCGAGCTTCAGCGAGCGTGGAACGGGCCAGGTCGCCAGCAGCGCGGACAGATCAAGGACATCGGCGGCCATCTTGCGGACTTTCTCGGGGCAGTCAGGATCAGCGACCAGGCGCTGGACGTTGCCAGTGACCTCCCGCAGGAAATGGATCGTTGTCATGTGTTCGGGATGGCGTCCAAGTGTATCGAGCCGGTATTCTGCCGGCGCGCACCAGGATTCCCATGCGGCATTTCGTCGCATTTGGCGCCCATTCGCCGCGACACGTTGTCGCACGCGTGAATTTGCCGAATATCCGGCAAGCCGCCAACAGCATCATGCAACTTGATCGCGGCCTCGAACACGACAGGCCCGATCTTCCGGCCGCATCTATGCGCTCAAGGGGCCGACATGCGATATCGGTACCGATGGCACCCTGACGCAAGTCCTTAAGGAATGAAGTCCTCCAGGCGCGTACCCGTGCGCAGACCGTCGATGTCCTGAAAATGTGCATCGAGCGTCAACAGGGCGGCGCCGTGCTCCAGGCTGCTGGCGGCAATCCACAGGTCGTTGGTCGGAATGGGTCGACCCTTGCGCCGCAGTGCGGCATAGATCAATGCGTACAAGTCGGCCGTGGCGGCGGTAGCTGGAACCACTTTGACGCGCGGCACGTTGATAAAGCGGGTCAACTCGCTGCGGTTGACGCTCTCGCGCTGACCGGCAGCGAAGCCTGCCAGCAGTTCGCCCAATACCGTGGTGCACACGATGATGCTCGGGGCGTGTTGCAGCACCGCCACCATTCCGGCATCGCCGCGCTTGAACGCAGTGTATGCATTGGTGTCCAGCGAAATGGGCCGCATGGCTCAATTCCACAGGGTGGCATCAACCTCGGCAAACGCAGCCGTGTTGCGCTCAAAAGCTTCCGCCTCCTGGTCGCTCCAGGTGCCGGCCAAGGCATCGAGATCGTCAAACTTCTTCAATGCGGAGAGGTGAAATGCCGTGCCCGTGCCTTGCAACAGACGCAGCACCAGGCTGTTGAGGCTACAGCTTTCCTGTTCTGCCTGAAGTTTCAGCCGCGCCAGCACTTGGTCGTCCAGGCCTCGAATACTCATGCTTGCCATGATTTCACCTCTGCCTTCAATTTGAATGCGCTGATGGTAGCACGGTGCGGACTGGCTGCGGGCTTCTTTCCTGCGCGTGACTGAGGCTGGTGGACCACTTCAACGAGTGCGAGACCGGGCACAGCCAGCTTCCCATATCAGCCGCGACACATCGTCACATGCGGCGATTTGCCGCGTCTCCCGAGGTGGCATCGCACGTAGCATTGCGAGCGTTTGCCGAAAAACCTGAAGGAATTCCCGTGGCCACCAATTCTCTGCGTATTGCCCTACTGCTCATCGCCGCCTTTGTCCTCCCGGCCCGTGCGGCGGATCGGCCGGCAAGCTTCCCCGAGGCCGCCAAACTCCACCGGGCTGGCGACACCGCCGCGGCCATCGCGATCTGGTTGCCGCTGGCCAAAGCCGGCGACGTGAATGCGGCCTACAACCTCGCCGTGATTCACCAGTACGGCGACGGCGTGGCGAAGAACCTGCCCGAGGCCCTGAAGTGGTACCGCGTCGCCGCCGAGAAAGGCGATCGCGAATCGCAGTCGCGGCTGGGCGCGATGTACCTCACCGGCGAAGGCACGCCGAAGGACGAAAAGCTGGGCTGGCGCTGGATCAACGAGCATCGGGTGGCGCACCTGCACCACGATCATCATCCGCAGATGCAGGCCTGGCGCAAACAGGCGGCGGAACTGATCTGGGCCAGCGAGATGCGCGAATCCATCGCGGCATCGCGCAGCAACAGCGTCCAGGTGCTGGCCGAACTCAAGCGCCGCGCCACGACGGTCAGCAACAACCCGGTGGTGGCAAGGCTGGACTGATATCCTCGCCGATCGGTGCGAGTTGCTGCGACAATGCAGTCTTCGATCAACCGGGGGAAATCATCATGGAAAGACGCGAAATGCTGGGCGCCATCGGCGCCCTGGCGCTGGCCGGCCTGGCCGCCGACGGACTGGCGGCAGATCACGCGCATCATCACGAACACGGTGGCGGAGCGAAATACAAGGCCTTGATCGCCGCCACCGGGGACTGCGTCGCCAGGGGCGAGGCCTGCCTCGCCCACTGCCTGGTCCTGCTCGGCGATGGCGACAAGGCCATGGCCGATTGTGCCAAGGCGGTCAATCAGATGCTGGCGCTGTGCGGCGCCTTGCAGAACCTGGCCGCGCAAGGCTCGAAGCTGGTTCCGGGACTGGCCAGGGTGGCGCTCGATGCCTGTACCGAATGCGAGAAGGAATGCAAGAAGCACGAGGACAAGCATGCCGAATGCAAGGCCTGCCGTGAATCCTGCACCGAGTGCATCAAGCAGTGCAAGGCGGTTACCGCCTAGAGCTCACTCGATTCGGCAGCGCTGACTTCGGCGGTGAAATCGCAGCCGCTGCCGGCCGCCATCCAGCCGAGGCACAACGCCCGGCGCTATTCGAGGTTCTGCACCTGCTCGCGCATCTGCTCGATCAGCAGCTTGAGTTCCAGCGCGATGGCGGTGACTTCGCCCGAGACCGATTTCGAGGACAGCGTATTGGCTTCGCGGTTGAGTTCCTGCATCAGGAAGTCGAGGCGCTTGCCGACCGCGCCGCCCTTTTTCAGCACGCGCTCGAGTTCGTCCATGTGGGTGACCAGCCGCGCGATTTCCTCGGCGACATCGATCTTCGCGGCGAACACGCCGACTTCCTGGCGGATGCGCTCCTCGTCGAGATTCGCCACGGCTTCGCGCAGCTTGGCCGCCAGGCGCTCGCGGTAGGCCGTCAGCGCGGCCGGCAGCAGCGGTTCGGCGGCCCGAATCTGGTCCCGCATGCGCGCGGCGCGCTCGCGCAGCACGTCGGCCAGCTTGGCGCCTTCGCGGGAGCGCGAGTCGACGAAGTCGTCGAGCAGCGTGGCGAACAGTTCCTGCGCGGCGGCCTGCAATTCCTCGGCGGTCAGCGAGTCGTCGGCCAGCACGCCGGGCCAGCGCAGCACTTCGGCCACCGACAGTGGCGCGGCCTGCGGCAAGGTGCTGCGCACCGCGGCATCGAGCTTGCCCAGTTCGGCCAGCAGCGCCGGATCCGGCGCCCGCTGGCGGGCGGCGCTGCCCTGCGCCGGCTGCGCCTGCAAGTAACCGCGGCATTCGATCTTGCCGCGCCCGATGCGCCCGGCGATTTTTTCGCGCAGCGCCATTTCGAGAAAGCGCAAATCCTCGCTGAGCCGGAAGCCGATGTCCAGGTAGCGCGAATTGACGCTCTTGAGTTCGAGGTTCATCACGGCGCTGCCGAGGTCGCGGCTGGCAGCGGCATAGCCGGTCATGCTGTAGATCATGGTATTCGGGGGCCTCCGTTCCTGTCGCCAAAAGGAGTTGTTTACAGCGGCAGGGCGAACAAGGAAAATCGCGGCAGTATATCAACCTGCCCGTGCCTGCCATCCCCGCGTCCAACAAAGTCGTGTCCCAGAACAATCACGCCCTGCCCGCCGGCTACGAACTCGAAGGCTATCGCATCGAGCGGCAGCTTTCGATCGGCGGTTTTTCCATCGTCTATCTGGCGCACGATGCTCAGGGGACGCCGGTGGCGATCAAGGAGTACCTGCCCAATGCGCTGTCGCTGCGCGCCGAGGGAGAGGTCGCGCCGCGGGTGCCGCCGGAATTCCAGGCGGATTTCAATCACGGCCTGAAGTGCTTCTTCGAGGAGGGGCGCGCGCTCGCCGGGCTGAATCATCCGAACGTGGTGCGCGTGCTGAACTTCTTCCGCGCCAACCAGACCGTGTATCTGGTGATGCGCTTCGAAGTCGGCAACACCCTGCGCGACCACATCCGCAAGCGTCGCCGCAAGCTCGGCGAGGCGTTTCTGCGCACCATGTTCAGCGGCCTGCTCGACGGCCTCGGCGAGGTGCACGGCAGCGGCCTGCTGCACCTCGACATCAAGCCGGCCAACATCTGGCTGCGCACCGACGGCAGCCCGGTGCTGCTCGACTTCGGCGCCGCGCGCTATGCGATCGACATCGGTCCGCCCGAGCCGCGGGCGATGTACACGCCGGGCTATGCGGCGCCCGAGCAGTACCACGGCAAGTTCACGCTGGGGCCGTGGACCGACATCTATGCCGTCGGCGCCTGCATGTATGCGGTCCTCGCCGGCCGCGCCCCGCAGGCGGCCGACGAGAGGCTGGTCGACGATCAGTTGCTGCCCGCGCGACAGGTGTGGGGGAGTGACTACTCGCCCCACCTGCTGGCGACCATCGATCAGTGCCTGGGCCTCGACCCGGCGCGGCGACCGCAGCACGCCCGCGCCCTGCAGGCTTCGCTGGCAGCCGACGAGGCGCGGGACAAGCCGCCGGATACCTGGCGTTCCCTGCTCGGCCTGCGCGGCGGGAAATGAACTACACCATTGCCCAGGAAAGCCGCATCGGCGGCCGCCGCATCAACCAGGATCGCGCCGCCTGGCTCGCAACCGACGACGCTGTCCTCCTGCTGGTGGCCGATGGCATGGGCGGCCATCTGCACGGCGAAGTCGCGGCACAGATCGCGGTCGACACCGTCAGCGAGCGCTTTCGCCACGACGCCGGGACGCGGCTGGCCGACCCGGCGCGGTTCCTCGCGGCGAGTTTGCAACAGGCGCATGAGTCCATCGTGCGCTACGCCGCCGAGTGCCATATCCCGCTCCATGCCGCGCCGCGCACCACCTGCATCGCCTGCGTGGTGCAGGATGGGCAGGCGACCTGGGCGCATGCCGGTGACTCGCGCCTGTACCTGATCCACGGTCACGATTCGGCCCTGGCCAATGGCGCCCATACCCGCGATCACAGCCTTGTCCAGCGCATGGTCGACGCCGGCAGCCTGAGTCATGCGGACGCGGCCGGCCACCCGCTGCGCAACCGGGTTTTCAACTGCCTGGGCGGCGATGCGACGCCTCACATCGACATCTCGGGCGCGGTGCCGCTGGAGGATGGCGATCTGCTTGCCCTGTGTACCGACGGCGTCTGGTCGCCGCTGGGCGACAGGCTGATCAGCGAGCTCGGGCGGGCGCCGCTCAGCATCACCGTGCCGAGTCTGCTCGCCACCGCCGAGCGGATCGCCGGCCCCGGCGCCGACAACCTGACTCTGATCGCGCTGCGCTGGGAAGCCCCGGCGGCGCATGCCGAGACCCAATCCGAACCGTCCTTCTGCGACACCTACATCGGCGAGGCGCCCCTCAGCGACGCCGAAATCGACCGCGCCATCGGCGAGATCCGCCGCCGCAAGCCGGCCAAATCCAAAGGAACAAGCTCATGACCCGCCCGCCGCAACGCACGGACCGCGCAGCGCACCAACTGCGCAGCCTGAAGATCACCCGCAATTACACCCGCCACGCCGAAGGCAGCGTACTGGTCGAGTTCGGCGCCACCAAGGTGTTGTGCACCGCCAGCGTCGAGGAATCGGTGCCGGGCTTCTTGCGCGGCAAGGGTTCCGGCTGGGTCACCGCCGAATACGGCATGCTGCCGCGCGCCACCAACACGCGCACCGCGCGCGAAGCCGCGAAGGGCAAGCAGTCCGGCCGCACCCAGGAAATCCAGCGCCTGATCGGCCGGTCCTTGCGCGCGGTGACCGATCTGGCGGCGCTCGGCGAACGGCAGATCACGCTCGATTGCGACGTGTTGCAGGCCGACGGCGGCACGCGCTGCGCGTCGATCAGCGGCGCCTGCGTGGCCCTGCACGATGCGCTGTCGACGCTGGTCGCCGGCGGCAAGCTGGCACGCCACCCGATGCGCGAGCTGGTCGCCGCCGTCTCGGTCGGCATCGTCGACGGCCAGCCGCTGCTCGACCTGGACTACGCCGAGGATTCGGGCTGCGACACCGACATGAACGTGGTGATGACCTCCGGCGGCGGCATCATCGAAGTGCAGGGTACCGCCGAAGGCGCGCCCTTCTCGCGCGCCGAACTCGATGCCCTGCTGGAACTCGCCGCGGTCGGCATCGGCGACATCATCAGGGCGCAGCAGGCAGCACTTGAACATTAAGTCAAACCGTTCACCACAGAGACACAGAGACACAGAGAGAAAGGCGAAATACCAATGGCTTGCCGGGCTGGCGCTCTTGCTTTTTCTCTGTGCCTCTGTGTCTCTGTGGTTCAACAGGGTCTTGCTGAATGAAGAAGCTCGTCCTCGCCTCGGGCAACGCCGGCAAGCTGCGCGAATTCGGCCAGTTGCTGGCGCGCTTCGATTTCGAGGTGCTGCCGCAGTCGGCCTTCAATGTGCCGGAGGCCGCGGAGCCGCACATCACCTTCGTCGAGAACGCGCTGGCCAAGGCGCGCCATGCTGCAGAGCTTACCGGCCTGCCGGCTCTGGCCGATGACTCGGGGCTGTGCGTCACGGCGCTGGGCGGCGCGCCGGGCGTCTACTCGGCGCACTATGCCGGCGAACCCAGGTCGGACCAGCGCAACAACGCCAGGCTGCTCGCCGATCTTGCCGGGGTGGCCGACCGCCGCGCGCATTATGTCGCCGTGCTGGTGCTGCTGCGTTCGGCGTCCGATCCGCAGCCGGTCATCGCGCAAGGCGAATGGCATGGCGAGATCATCGATGCGCCGCGCGGCGCCGGCGGCTTCGGTTACGACCCCTACTTCCTCGTCCCCGACCTCGGCCTGACCGCCGCCGAACTGCCGCACGACGAAAAGAACCGCCGCTCGCATCGCGGCCAGGCGCTGGCGCGACTCATCGAGCATCTGCGGATCGGGACGTGATCCCGATCATTCCGCTGGCTGCCTCCTCCGCGCAGGACTTCCTGCGCGGCGCACCGTCAGCGCCCGCGGTCGCGGGCTCCGGGCTGCTTGCACCGCCGCCGCTGGCGCTTTACGTGCATTGGCCCTGGTGCGTCAGGAAGTGCCCTTACTGCGACTTCAATTCGCAGGAGAGCGGCGGCGGGATCGATCAAGCCGTCGAGACCGCCTATCTCGCCGCCCTGATCGGCGATCTCGAAGCGGCCCTGCCGCAAATCTGGAACCGTCCGGTGGTCAGCGTGTTCATCGGCGGCGGCACGCCCAGCCTGATGCGCGGCGAAACCGTCGAGGCGCTGCTGGCCGCCATCCGCATGCGCGTGCCGCTGCATCCGGGCGCCGAGATCACCCTCGAAGCCAATCCGGGCACCGCCGAGGCGGACAAGTTCGCCGCTTTTCGTGCCGCCGGCGTGAATCGGCTGTCGATCGGCGTGCAGAGTTTCGACGATGCCAAGCTGGCCGCGCTGGGCCGCATCCACGACGGCGCCGAGGCGCGGCGCGCGATCGACATGGCGCTGAGGAACTTCGAGCGCGTCAACCTCGACCTGATGTACGCGCTGCCGGGGCAGACGCTGGCGCAGGCGCAGCAGGACATCGCCGCGGCAATCGGCAGCGGCGTCAGCCACATTTCCGCCTACCACCTGACGCTGGAACCCAACACCGCGTTTCACCGCGCGCCGCCGCTGCTGCCCGACGACGACCTGGCGGCCGACATGCAGGAGATGGTCGAAGCGCGTCTCGCCGCGGCCGGCTTCGAGCACTACGAAACCTCGGCCTTCGCCAGGCCTGCCGCTGACGCTGACCAGCGCTGCGGGCACAACCTGAACTACTGGACCTTCGGCGATTACCTCGGCATCGGCGCCGGCGCGCACAGCAAGCTGTCCAGCCACGAGTCGATCTGGCGCGAGGCGCGCCACCGGCATCCCCGCGCCTATCTCGAAGGCGCGGTGCGTGGCGACTGCATCGGCACGCGGCAGCCCGTCGCCCGCGCCGACCTGCCCGGCGAGTTCATGATGAATGCCTTGCGCCTGAACCAGGGCTTCCTGCCCCGGTTGTTTGTCGAACGCACCGGCCTGCCGCTGGCCGCCATCGAAGAGTCGGTGCTGGCGGCGCGGCGCGCCGGGTTGCTGGAGACAGTGGACGGGCATGTTCGTCCGACGCAACGGGGTCGGCGCTTCCTCAACCAGCTCCTCGCCGGCTTCCTCGCCTAGCGGCAAGAACCGGCATGGCCAAACAGACGCTCTACGAAATCCTCGGCGTGGCCGAGGACGCTACCGCCGCAGCCATCCAGCATGCATACGAGGCGCGGCGTCAGGTGGTGTGCGAGCAGTTCGAGGGCGAGGACCGGCGCAACCATCTGAGCTTTCTCGATCATGCGCGCGACGTGCTGGCCGACCCGCGCCGACGCGCGGCCTACGACCGGCAAAGTCGGCCGGGGCCCGCTGATCCGGAACCGCCGCAGGCGACGCCGCGGACCAGCGGCAGGCTTCTTGGCGGACTGCTGCTGCTTGCGGTGGCGGCGCTGCTCGGCCGGCAGTTCCTGGCGGGGACGCAGAGTACTGCACCGCCGCCGCAGGCCGCGCCGGCTGCGCGGAAATCGCCGGCGAAACCTGTCGTGGCCGAGGAACTGCCTTCGGTCGAGGAGGCGGCCGCTGCACTGTCGCCGCCGAGCGCCGCAGCCGTGGCGCCGCCGCCCGCCGCTGCGCCGGCGCCCGTGAGGCGTCCGGTCGCGGTGTTGCCGGGCAGTCCGCTGATGAACAAGATCCTCGAATCGACCTACGCGATTGTCGGCAGCCAGGGCCATGGCACCGGCGTCGCGATCGAAGCCGACCGGCTGCTGACCAATTGCCACGTCATTGCGCCGAATGTGCTCAAGGGCAAGATCTACGCGATCAGCCCGGTCACCGGCGCGGCCTTCGAGATTACCGAAGCCGCCTTCCTGGTCCGCGAAGACGCCTGCGTCGTTCATGCCCCCGGCCTCGCCGGCCAGCCGATCCCGCTGGGCGACAGCGCGCGCCTGCAGCGCGGTGCGCGCCTGCACAACATCGGCTTCGGCGACGGCAGGCTCACTCTCGCCGAAGGCCTCTACCTCGGCAGCCTGGTTCGCTTCGGGCAGTCCTACATGCTGTCCACCAACTGGTGCACGCCGGGCGTCTCGGGCGGCCCGCTGGTCGACGATGACGGCCGCCTGATCGGGCTGACGTCGGGTGGCGCCAAGGACAGCAGGGGCAACAACGTGTGCGCCTCGCTCACCGTGGAGACCGCGCGGGCGGTGTTGTCGGAACGCATGATGCAGATCGACGCCTTCCCCGGCAATTACCTGACCAACTGGACCGGACGGCGCTGAACCGGATCCACGCCCGGCCCGGCGCCGGGGTTCAGGCCGCCCCCGGGATTTGAAACACCGGGTCTACCTGGACAACCTGCCCGCTCGCGCCTGCCGCACTTCTTCCAGTCGCGCCAGGTAGCCGGCATGCGCCGCCGTGTCCCCGGCGGCCAGTGCGCTGCGGGCGAGGGCGTCGAGGTCCTGCGCGATCTTGGTCGGCAGGGCGAGCGACTTGTCGATGCCCAGGGCATTGTCCAGGGATTGCCGTGCGGCTGGAAAGTCGCCGAGGACGAGATTGGCTTCGCCCTGGACCCGCAACAGGTTGGCCAGTTCGAGCTGATTGGGGTCGACGCCGAAGCGGGCGCTGGCGGCGCTAGCGAGCCGCAGAGCGCCGGCAGCGTCGCCCCTTTCCAGCAGCAGCCGCGCTTGCAGGCTGTCGATGCCGATGGCCACGGCGCAGGATGACCGGCACTGCTCGCGCAATGCCTGCACTCGCGCCAGCGCCTCGTCGGGGCGGCCCAGGTCGGACAGCAGCACCGCCGCAAGCAAGTCCATTTCCTGGGCGGTGGCGGCGGCGGTGTTGCCGCGATGCCAGGGCGAGACGGCGTCGAGCGTGGCCAGCGCCCTGCTGCTGTCGCCTGACTCGCGCCGGACGCGGGCCAGATTGATCGACATCACGGCGACGCCCGTGCTGTCCTCGATGCGCAGCGCGTCGGTCAGCGCCTGCTCGAACAGGCGCGCGGCGCGCGCCAGGTCGCCCCGGCGATAGGCGGCCTGACCCTGCTGTCCCGACTCGATGACCTGCTGCGCGCGCGCCGGGCGTTCCTTGACCTTCTCGCCGGCGCAAGCGGCGAGCGTCAGGGCCAGGGCCAGGGCCGGCAGGTATCTCACCGCGCGGGCTCCCCGGCGGCACGCGGAAGGCGCCCGGTGTCGACGCCAAGGGATTCCATGGCGGGCTCGCCGACGAACAGCCGGATCGGCCAACTGCGTTTGGCGCCGCGGGCAATTTCGGCTGCATCGGCAGCGGCGCTCTGCCCCTCGGCAACCAGGCCGGGCGCTGCGCCGCGCAGTTCCTGGGCGATGCCGGCGCCGTCCGCGCTCGCGGCGCGCACATTCTTCAGGGTCGCCTGGGCGTCGTCGAACAGTTCGCCGGAGCGCCGCGCCGCATCGTCGGCGACGGCATGCACGGACTTCAGGGTGGCTTCGCCTTCGCCGAGCAGGCCATCGACCCTGGCGTCCACGCGGTCCAGGATTTTCGCGACCTGCTGCGCCGATGCGGCGGCGCTGCCGGAGACTGTCCGGAAATCGTTGAGCAGCGGCTTCACGCCGCTATGTTCGTCGTTGAGCGAATGCAGCAGTTCGCGTGCCTCGTCCACCACCGGCATGGCGCGCGACTCGACCATCGCCGCGATCTCGGCGAGGCCGCTGCTCTTGCCCAGTTCGATGGATTCGCCGGCCGCCATGGGCCGCGCGCTTTCCGCACCGGGAAGAATCTCGATGATGCGTTCGCCGATCACGCCTTCCTGCGCCAGCCGCGCGCGCGAGCCGCTGGGGATATGGGCCAGGTACTCGGCATCGATGCGCGCCTCGAATTTGACGCGGCGGCCCTGTCCGGCGCTGGCGGGCAGGAAGCTGACGGCCGAGACGGCGCCGATGGGGAAGCCAAAAAGCTTGATCCGCGTGCCGATCGCGACGCCGTCGGCGGTCGGCGCATAGAAATCCAGTTGCGCGCGGCGCACGAAGTAGCCCTGTTTCACGGTGACGCCGGCCACCAGCAGCAGCAGGCCCAGCAGCGCGGGGAGAATGAAGCGCCAGGCCCGCTTGCGCACGGCCGGCCGGTCGAGGAGTTCAGCGAAGTCGTCAGGCGAGGACGGTTTCATGGCGATGGCAGTTCACGGCAGGAATGTCCAGTTCCGGGGGTGGTGCGGACAGTGCGACATAGACAGTGGGCCGAAACGGGAAATAGTGGCGAAACAGGCGGTGCAGCAGGATCGCCTGGCGACCTTCCTCCGGCCGGAGTCCGTAGCAAGTATCGTCGAAAACCAGCGCCGGCGCATCGGCGACGATGGCCCGCAGGAACGCCGCCACCCTGGCTTGCCACTGACTTAGGGCGGCGGGCGGCAGGCCCAGGTCGGGCGACGCAATGCCGCATGCATGGAGGCGCCGCAGCCAGCGCCGCAGCCGCGCGCCGGCGCGGCTGGCGCCCCCGGCCTGCGCCGGCAGCAGCAGGTTCTCCAGCAGGCCGAAATCGGCGAGCAAGCCGCCGTCGGCCGGAATCGCCCACCACGAGGCGGCGCAGGGCGAGCGCAGCAGCGTGGCAAGGAATTCCGCCCGTTCCGTCTCGCGGTCGAACTGCAGCGCATGCGCGCCGGCGAGGCCCGACAACCATGCAGCGACAGCATTCTTGTCCATCAGCCGTCCTTCACGATGCCGAACAGCAGCACGCCGTAGACCAGCCAGGCGAACAGCGCGTTGAAGACAGTGACATAGAACAGGGTGGTCATCATGGAGCGTGAAACCACCGCCACCGGCTCGGTCGCGGCGCGTCCCGAGCGCAGCGCCACGACGCACGGCACGATGCCGAGCAGCACGCCGAAGGCGGCGCTCTTGATCAGCGAGTACACCAGGTCCACCAGTCGCAGGGTTTCCACGAATCCCGTCAGCATGCCTTCGAGGGAAATCTCGAGCAGCAGGGATGCCAGCAGGATGCCGCCGAGCACGGCGATGATCTCGAAGTAGAAGGTGATGACCACGCAGGCCGCCGCCAGCGCCGCGACCCTGGGCAGGATGACATGCGCCATCGGCGCCATGCCCATGGCGCGCATCCGCACCAGTTCATCGCGCCGCACCATGCCCAGCACGTCGCCGGTGACCAGCACGCTGCTGCGCAGGATGAGCAGGATCGCGGTCAGGAGCGGCGCCACTTCGCGCACCACGGCATACACCAGGAAATCCACCGCCACGCCGCTGTTGCTGGCGAGGACCTTGATCACGTAGGCGATGATGATGGTGCCGATCATCGCGGCGCGCAGGAAGATGCTCGCCGCCGGATCCAGGCCGAGGCGGATGAACTGCTGCCAGAACACCGCACGCACCGTCTTCTGGCGCAGCGACGGCACCGTGGCGGCCACCGCCGTCACCAGTTCGAACACCGGCCACCGCCAGGAGTTCGTCATACGCCTGCTCCGTCAGCCGGCCGCGGCTCGCGCGCTGCGCCGGGCAGCGGGTCAAGCGCAGCCGGTTTCCAGCCGTGCAACTGCATCATGCCGGCGCCCTGCACCTCGTGCCCGCCGAGGTCGGCAAACACCGCCCGCCCGGCCATGGTCTGTGCCGCCGCATCCGAAACCATTACCGGATACGGGAACTGCCTGCTGAAGGCTTCGATCCGCGATGCCGCGTTCACCGTCATCCCCACCGCCGTGTATTCATGGCGTTCGGCCGTTCCCAGGTGACCGACCACGACATCGCCGTAATGCACGCCGATACTGACCTGGAAGGCGGGGATGCCCTCCGTGGCGAGGTCGCGGTTCAGCGCCTGCACCGCGAGCAGCATTTCCTGGGCGGCTTCGAGCGCATGGCGCACCGGATCGTCGAGTGCCTGCGGTGCGCCGAAGATCGCCATGAGCCCGTCGCCCAGATACTTGACGAGCATTCCTCCGGCTTCCTGGATCGCGGGCGAGACCGCCGCGAAATAGCGATTGACCAACCGCACCAGTTGATCCGGCGCCAGCACCGCGCCGACGCGATCAAAGCCGCGAATGTCGGCGTAGAGCACGCATACCCTGCGCTGCTCGCCGCCGAGATCCGGCTTGATCTCGCCGCGCTCGATGGCGCTCAGCACCTGCGGCCCGACGTAGCCGGAAAACGCTTCCGCCACTTCGCGCCGGCTGCGCAGCATTTCCTTGAGGTCGCTCAGGCCGCGCACCAGCAGCACTGCCACCACTGTGGCCGCCCAGCCCCCCCAGGGCAGGATCAGCGTCATCGAGCCGAGGCAGAACAAGGCGACACCGGCGACCAGGGCAATCGCGCCGAGCCAGAGCAACAGCTTGCGCGGGCGGGTTGTGCCGCGCAGCGCCAGCGCCCCGGAGGCGACCAGGGCGGCTTGCAGCGGCGCGGGCAGGGAACCGACCAGCCCGCCGTTCATCAGCGAGCGGAAAATCTGCGCCTGCAGGAAAATGCCCGGCACCTTGTTTTCGTCCGGTTCCGCCGCCGACAGCTTCACCGGCAGCGCGTGCCTGTCCTCGAAGGAAAAGGCGCCGCCGATCAGCACTGCCTTGCCGGCAAAGGTCGCGCGCAGTTTGTCCGTGGCGTCGTTGTCCACCCACTGCAGCACCTCGACGATGGAAATCGCGGTCATCGGGGCGCCCAACGCGAAATTGATCTGCCCGGACCAGTCCTGCGTATTGCCCAGTTGCGCCGCCATGCGCGCCGATTGCGGCACGGCGGCCGTGGTCGGCTGGCAGGCACGACCGGGATAGGCGCGCACGATGCCATCCGGGTCTTCGCACACCACCGGCGATGCCGTGGTATCCCCCTTGGCGCTGCGCCGCGCCACCGCGACGAAAGAGGGAAAGATCGGCCGGAAGCTACCCTGCAGGCCGTCCCAGGTTTCCGACAGGACGATCGGCGTTACCTTGGCCAGCGCGTGCAGTCCGCCGAGCAGCGCCAGGTCGTAATCCTTGACCCGCGACGACTGCATGTCGCGATAGCTCTTCGAGGGCAACACCAGATCGAGGCCGACGACGCTCGGCTGCACCCGGGCCAGACCGGCCATGACGCGCCCGAGGTAGGGATGAATCAGCGCCAGCGGTTCCGGCGTTGCGTCGAGGAAGGCTTCGTCGACGGCCACCAGGACCAGGTCGTTGGCAATCGGATGCGGCCCGCTGGCGCGCAAAAGGCGGAATCCGGCGTCGCGTACCGGTCGCTCGAACGGCACAAAGGCGCCCGCCAGTTGCAGCATCGCGGCGGCAGCGGCAAACGCCGCGAGCAGCCAGGCATCCCGCCGCAGGCGTGCAGTTTGGGAGACCGCGGACAAGGCGTGTGCCGGTCTAGGGTTGCGCCCGCTTCTGCACCGCGGGCTCCGTCGGCCGCTCGCTGGCGAGCTCGCGCCAGAGCAGGCGGGCGTCCTCGTTCAAGCCCGCCGCTTCCAGCGTGATGGCATAACGCAGGCGCTGCGCAAATGATGCCCCGCTCTTCGGCATTTCCGCGGCGAGACGCGCCGCGACGTCGGCATCGACCACGCTGAAACGCCCCTTGCCGGCGACCTTGGCGCCGTCGGCGAGGGTCGCTTCCACGCTCCAGGCGTAGTCCCTGCCCGGCGTCAGGGCCTTGTCGGCAGGGAGGCGCCATTCGGCGCCGGCAACCGATTCCTCGACCAGGCTGGCGCCATCGCCGGCCGTCAATGTCAGCCGGTACTTGCCGATGTCCGGTAGCGCACCCCAGGCAAAGCGCGGCGTGGTCGAACTCACCGCGGTCTTGTCGGGCGAGAGGCCGACCATCGCGGCGCCGACGGCAAGGCTGCGCATTCTTACGGCTGCCTGGGTGCGCCGCCCGCCCTGGTTCATCTCCTTGTTGGTCGCGTCGGCCGCCAGTGCGCCGAGGCGTTGTACCGCGGGGGCCGCGCCGCTGATCTTGCTGATGCCCTGCTTCTCCAGCCTGAACTTTGCGGGGCCGGAAAACACGTACTCTTCCGCAGGACTGTAGAAGGTGATCGAGACGCTGCCTCCCTTGTCCACCTCGACCACCGTGCCCGCTTCCAGGTAGGCAAGGATCGCCAGCGGCTGGCGTGCAGCCCCGTCGCCCGTCCACACCTTGCCGGTCAGGTCGGTCACCATGCCGACCGCCGCCAGGACGGGTGTCGCTGCAAGCAGCATCAGCGCCGCACCGAGCAGCCTCCAGACCCTGCGCGCCGCCTGTTGCGTGTACGCCGCAGCCGCGAGGTGCGGCGCAAAGGGTATCGATCCTGGACGGGAAATCATGGCAACCTCCTGGGCAACGGAACGTGATCACAATCGCGATGGCCGAAGTATCCCCGACCTGCGCAGCGGGGTCAAACGCCTGCCGCGGATTTCATGCCCCCGATTGCCGCCGCATCCTTGCGGATGCTTGCACGGGGTTGCGGGCAGAGGAATGCCTGTAAAATCATCGACACATGCGTGGCGGAGAATCAGGTATGGCGGCACGGCACGAGGAGGGGAAATGAAGTATCACGACAGCGTCGAAAAGAGCGCCGAATACCTGAGACTTGCGCTGCCATTGATGGCCAGGCAGGCAGCCGCGGTTCATCCGGTCAGCTACGCGATCTGGTACGAGTACGTTGCCGGCAGCAACCCTTCCCTCAAGGCAGCGATCGACCAACACCTGGCGAAGGGCGAGGTCCTCGACGAGAAGGCCACCGTCGAGCTGTTCCAGAAGCATGTCGCGGCGATGAGCGAGGAGGTCGCGCAGCGGCTCAGCGAGGGTTTCCAGAAGGCCATGGCGGACATGTCGACTACCGCCGCGCGGGCCGGCGACCAGGCCGGCCAGTTTGGCGACGCGCTGGAAAAGCTCCGCGCCGACCGCAGCGCATCCGGTCCCGGCGCCGATCAGGGCGTCGATGCGATTCTCGGCCTGACCCGCACCATGCAGGGCTCCATCGTCACGCTCAAGGGCCGCCTCGACGAGAGCCGCCTGGAAATCGAGCAACTGCGTCAGGAAGTGGTGAAGGCGCGTGACGATGCCCTGACCGACGGGCTGACCGGATTGACCAATCGCCGCGGCTTCGACCAGGCGATAGCGGCATGCCTGGCGGAATCCGGCCCGGGCGAAAGCGGGCCGAGCCTGCTGATGGCCGATATCGACCACTTCAAGCGGGTCAATGACACCTATGGCCACCTGTTCGGCGACAGGGTGATCCAGGCCGTGGCGCAGATCCTCAAGGACAACGTCAAGGGCAAGGACACGGCGGCGCGCTATGGCGGCGAGGAGTTCGTCGTCCTGTTGCCCGACACGCGGGCCGAGGGCGCGCTGCGGCTCGCCGAACAGATCCGGGCGTTCGTCGAGAGGTGCCGCATAAGACGCACTACGGACAATGGGGCGGTGGACAGCATCAGGATTTCGCTCGGCGTCGCCAGCTTCAAGGCCGGAGAGTCCGCCGCCGATTTTGTCGCGCGCGCCGATGCCGCCCTGTATGTGTCGAAAAACGAGGGACGCAACCGGGTCACCCTTGCCCAAACCTGACCGCTGCAGTGCTCACCCCGGTGTCGCGTTCGGCGCCAGGGTCGAGATCGCGGACCACTCCTGAATTCCTCCCAGCCGGCATCCCAGGTGCTGCGCCATGCCGCGGGCGCCGCTGCCCATGACCGCGAAGTGGCGCCAGGCGAAGACCGGTTTCAGCAGCGGCGCGGCGAGGCGCATCCAGGGTTTCGCCAGCTCCACGTCCCAGCGGTAGGTCAGGCGCACGGCGCCGGGCCCGTCCTGCTCGATGACCCAGAGGCCGATGCCGCGGAGATCCCCTTCGGCCGCTGCTTCGATCTCGCGCAGCCGCTCGGCCCGGGTCGTGGTCATGACGACCGAGAATCCGTAGCCCAGTCCGCTGCGCCAGCGGAAGCGCCGCCTGGCGCCAATGCCAGCCGCATCGCCGGCGGCAAGCGGCTCGACGCTCGCCAGGTGCGGCCACCAGCCGGGCCAGCCCTCGGGGCGACCGAGCAACTCCCAGAGCCGTTCGGGCGTCGTCGCCAGGCGCCAGCGGCTGACCAGGACCAGGCGGGGGCTCACTGCGGCGGGCTCAGGCGGCCGGCGCGAGCAGGGCTTCGCGGCTGCGCAGGAAGGCCATGCCGCCTGTCTCGCTGAACGTCTCCAGATGCACGCTGCCGTGGGGCGCCAGATGGAACTCGCCGGCCTGCACCAGGATGTCGCCGAAGAAGGCCTCGCCCGCCAGCATGATGCATTCCTCCTCGCCGTCGTGGGCGTGGGGCGGCAGGCGGGTGCCGGGGGCCAGGCGCACGAAGCGGGAGATGAACTCGCCGTCGCGCCAGAGCAGTTTCTGCTCGGCGCCCTCGGCGATGGCCTCCCAGTCGCCTTCGCCGGCGAGCACGGTATGCAGCGCCGGACCGTCGCCCGGCACCAGGCCGCCGATCAGTTCCGTGAGCACCGCCGCGGCGTGTCCCAGCGAGGTGCCGCGCAGGTAGGCGATGCCTCCCTGGCGCGAGCTGATGCGGCCATGACGGCTGCCTGCCGGCGACACGTGGTAGTCGCCGGGACCCAGTTCCAGATCGCCGAGTTGCAGCCCGCCCTGGAGCACGATGCCTTCCTCGAGGTGGCGGTGGCGATGCACCGGCAACGCCGCTCCCGGCGCCAGTTCGATCAGCACGGAGGCGCCGGCCGGGCCTTCATGCAGGGTCTTGGCGCGCACGCCGGCCTTGATCTCGCGCCAGGCGCCGTCGCCGGCACGCACCGTGACCAGTCCGGCATGGCGGCGCTGGCTGTCGCCGACGCGGGCCATCAGCCTTCCGCGCAGGCTGGCCCGGTGGGCCGGGGGAACCTCCAGCGGCGCCAGACCCCCGAGGATCAGCCGGTTGATTTCGTCCTCCGCGCGGCCGTCCTCGCCGGAAAATTCGTCCGGGAAGTCGTTGGCGGGCAGCTTGGGATCGTTACTCATGGCATCACCAGGTGGCTGGCGCTGCCCGGCGCGGCGCCGAGAAGCTCGCGCAGGCGCAGCAGGGCGCGGCGGATGTGGGATTTTACGGTGCCCAGCGGCAGGCCCATCTGACCCGCGATCTCCTCGTGGGACAGGCCGCGGAAGAAGGCCAGGGCCACCAGTTGCCGGGGCAGCGGCTCCAGGTCGCGCAGGGCGGCGTGCAGGCGGTGCTGCTTTTCGACGGCGTCGAGCAGGTCGTGCGGATCGCTGCCGTCCTCCGCCTCGATGGTGGCGAGCCGGTCCTCGCCGAGCGGCTCCGCGGTGTCCGCGCGACGCAGGGCGTCGAGGGCGCGGCTGCGGGCGATGGTCATGATCCAGGCGATGGCGGCGCCGCGCGCGGGATCGAAGCGCGGCGCCTGGCGCCAGACCTGCCAGAAGCAATCCTCGGTCACTTCCTCGGCGGTCTGCACCTGACGCGTGATGCGCAGGGCCAGGCCATAGACCCGGCCGGCCATGGTTTCGTAGAGTTCCGCGAGGGCCTGCTGATCCTGTCGCACCACGCGCGCGATCCAGTCGCGCAGGCAAGCCTCGGTGGCGGCCGCCTTGCTTGCCCGGCGCCTGCCTGCCGCGCTCGCGCACGCATCGGCTTCCTCGTCCGCGGCGGCGGTGCCGCGCGAGGCGCCGAACCAGGCGTCGTCGGCGCCGGCTGCCGGTGGGGAATCTGGGTCGTCGGTCAGTGCCATGGTCGCATCCTGCACCAAACCGCCGGCTGCGCCAAATCGGCTTGTGGCGGATGCCGACGGTGCGCGGCCAATGCCGGCCATCGAAGGTCTGAAGGCACTGGCCGGGACCGGGGGCGCCTGGCGCCGCGGCGGATCATCGGCGGTTCGGGGTGACATCGCGCAGGTGGTTCATGGATTGGCGGCGCTCAGCGCGTCGTCGCCCGACGCAGGAAGGCCACCAGGTCGTCCCGGTCCGTCGCGTCCGGGACCGAGTAGCCCATGCGCTGTCCGGGGACGAGGGCCTCCGGGTCCTTCAGCCAGGCATCGAGCGACGCGGCGTCCCAGACCATGCGCGCCCCGTTGAGGGCCGGCGAGTAGTCGTAGCCGGGCGCGGAACCCGCCCGGCGGCCGAACACGCCGCGGTGCATGGGCCCGACCCGATGCGCGTCGAGGCTGTGGCAGGCGCCGCAACGCGCTTCGTACAGCGCGCCGCCGCGCTCCGCGTCGGCGGCGCGGGCGGGCCCGCCGGGATGAACCGCCAGAGCAGCGACGACGGTTAGCAGCGAAGCGGCCCGCGCCAACTCAGGCTCCGAAGCTCAGCGCAGCCGTCGGTACCGGCTTGCCGAGGGCATTGGCCAGCAGCGACCAGTGCATGGTCTCGTCCGCCGCCAGGCGCGCCGCCACCTTGGCCAGATCCTTGTCGCCGAGGGAGGGAATGACGCCGAGATAGGCATTGACGGCGCCGAGTTCAAGGCGCGCCGCCAGCGTCAGGACATCCGCCTGGGACTTGATTCCGCCGGCGCCGAGGGCCGTCGCGTAATCGGCGTTGGACTTGGCCATCACGGCCTTGCCGCCCATCTTCTCGATGGTGGCGATGAGGGCGTCGCGGTGTCCCTTGTGATGGCTCTGGAACAGCACGGCGATGTCCAGCACCGGCTTCTGCAACAGTCCGCTCTCGGCGCCGACCTGGTAGGCGGCGATGGCCTCGTGCTCCAGGCCGAGCGCCACGTTGAGGATGCCCACGTCACTGGCCGGATTGCCGGTGGCCGCCGCGGCAAGGCGGGAATGGCCGGCGAGCAGCGCCAGGGCGGCGCCGGAAAGGGCGATGCCGCCGGTCGTGCCGAGGAAGCTGCGGCGGGAGGGATCGGGGGCCTGGTTGGTCTTGATCAGCATGGCGTTTCCTTCATTCAGTTGGGGCCGCGGGGGCCGGGTCGGGTTCTTGGCAAGGGGCGCCCAGCAGGCACCTGTCAACCCATACGCGGCGGCGTCGAATCCGGATGCAGGGAAGTTCGGCCACGTGCAATCCGGGGTTGGATAGCGGAAATTGCGCAGTCCAATCCAGTTGGCGGCCGAGGGTGGAATCAGCCGCTCGTGTTCAAACACCTCGAAACTCAAATTGGTAGGGATTGCGGCAGGGGTCCCTATCCCTGCTTCGGACCGATCGCCGACTCATGACAAGAAAATGGCCAATGTCGGCTCCGCTGACTTAAGGAGACGAGGCGCGCCCCTTTAAACAGCACGTCCTGCAAAGCCTGCAATGTTCGCCAGCGAACAGAAGCCAACGACAACTTCAAATAGAGTGGTCGCCTTACTCGCGACATGATTCGAAGCCATCAGTGATCCCAATGCCTCATCCGTGCCGATGATGGGCGACCCTACTGGCGATCTGAAGCAGCACTTTCCGCCAATTTCCGCCTCGAATTGCTTTTTTTGTTCGCAGAGTTGCCGCTGCTGTTTGCTGTTCGTCCAGTTCTTAGACTGACGGAGGTCAGTTATTATGCGAAATGATTTGCTTGCCCATTATGTAAAGTGCCTTCATCTTCGTGAAGATGCGCCGATGCCCTCGGAACTGAGGGCATCGCACGAGAGAGTGAATCGCGTCAGGAAGTGCTCGCAGCCCACGCTGGGCTCAAATGATCTTCAGTTCGCGGGGACCAAGAAGCGGCGATAGTCCGTTCAATGCGGACCGCCCGCAGGAACGGCAGTTCCACGCCTTGCACCAGCCGTTCCAGTCGCAGGCACTTGCCATCTTATAAGCATGTTGGCTTGGCCAACTAGTGCTCCTTGCCATCCACCCTGGCTTGCGCCAGGAAGGGAAACAGGCGCCAGGCGAGGATCGCGAAACCGGAAAACCAGCCGCAGGCCGCCAGCAGGATCCACAGCGGGTAGGCGGCGGGATCAAGCTGCGGCGCAATCACCCGCAGCACGAAGGCGGCAATCATGATCCACAGTACCAGTTTGTCGATTGCATCGAACACGACCTTCCTGCCCGTGTGCCCCTTGGCGATCCGGATCAGCATCGCCGGAATGATCAGGCCCATCGCGCCCAGCGTGAAGACATGCACCGAGAATGACCCGACCCAGGCCGGTTGCACCACCTGGCCGAGGAACTCGACCAGCAATTGCAGCACGATGGCGGCGTAGCCCAAATACATGATGCCCAGATCGAGCCGCCGCAGGGCCAGGTGCGGCTTCCAGAACAGCAGCCGGCCGGCCAGCAGCAGCGCCAGCAGCAGCGAAATCCAGCCCGCCAGCCAGGGCGGCATCAGGCCGGCGCCGACCAGCAACAGCCCGAGCAGCTTGATGGCCTGGTCCAGCACTGCGTTGCGCAGGATCTGCACCTGGAAGAAGTTTTTCATGAACTGGGTCAGGGTGCGCTCCAGCATGACCAGGAAGGCCATGCGGAACAGGCCGGTGGCCATGGCGATGCCGGCCTGGAAATGCTCGGCGCTCAACACCCACTGCTTGGCGAGCAGAAAGGCAGGGAGGACCAGCAGGAAGACGTAATTGTCAGAATAGCTGTCGCTCTTGCGGTAGCGCACCAGCGTCCACACCAGCATGGCGACAATCGAGGCCAGGAACAGCGTGTTGGAAAACCCGAACAGCCAGGCCGGCCAGAGCCCGCCGAACCACATGCCGCTGCGTTCGAATAGCCATGCCGCGACGAGGAACATCAGCGCCGCGCCGTGGTAGCCGCGCACCGCGACCCAGTTCTTGGTCGCCGTCAGCAGGAAGCCGCCGAGCACGGCCCAGCCGAAGCCGAAGAACATCTCGTGGGCATGCCACTGCACCGCGGCGACGGGGAGTGCCGGAGCAGGCACGAGCCCGAGGAAGATCAGCACCCAGAGCAGCGGCAGGCTGAGCCCCGAGAGGCAGGCCAGGGCGAAGAAGGGCCGGAAGCCGACCAGCCAGAAGGGCGCCGTTGCGAGTTGCATCATGCCGGCATCACCGATGCGCCTTGCGCAGGAACATCAGGTCTCGCACGCCGTGGCCCAGCTTGAGGCCGCGGCTTTCGAACTTGGTCAGCGGCCGATGCGGCGGCCGTGGCGTGAACCCGCTCGTGCTGTTGGCCAGCAGCGCTTCGGCGGAAAGCACTTCCAGCATCTGGACTGCATACTCCTCCCAGTCGGTCGCGCAATGCAGGTAGCCGTGCGGCGCAAGCCGCGTTGCCAGCAGGCCGACGAATCCGGGCTGGATCAGGCGCCTTTTCTGCTGGCGCTTTTTCGGCCAGGGATCGGGAAAGAAGATGTGGATGCCGGCCAGCGAGCCCGGCGCGATCATGTCGCGCACCACCTCGACGGCATCGTGCTGGATCACGCGCAGGTTGGCCAGTTCGCGCGTGGCGATTTCCTTGAGCAGGCTGCCGACGCCCGGCGTGTGCACTTCGATGCCCAGGTAGTCGTTTTGCGGATGGGCGGCGGCAATGGTCGCCGTGGTTTCGCCCATGCCGCAGCCGATTTCGAGAATCCGCGGCGCGCGGCGGCCGAATACCGCGTCGAGGTCGAGCACCGCCGGCCGATAGGCGATGCCCCACTGCGGCATGCCTTGCTCGTGGTGGCGCCGCTGGGCATCGGAGACGCGTCCCTGACGCAGGACGAAGCTGCGGATGTGGCCGGCGCGGCGCTCCGAAACGTCGTCGTCCTCTTCGTTGCTCATTCGACAGGCTTTGCCGGCGCTGGCGGCGCGGCGACCGGCGCTGCTGCCGTGGCGGTCTCCGCGGCAGCTTCCGCCAGCAGCCTGTCGAGCTCGTAACGCGGCCGGGCGATCGCCTCGGGAAGGCTGGCGCAGGCGTCCTGCAGGCTGGTTTCGCCGAGCGCGGGCAGGATGCTGTCCTTGAGACTCAGGGCACGCGCCAGATCCTGCCATTGGGCCTCGGCGGCGCGCGGGCCAAAGTAGTAGCGGGACAGGTCGAGCACCAGGGCCTCGATGGTCCTGGCCTGCCGCGCATGCCACGCGGCGTACGCATCCTGTATCGGCTCCGAATGCTGCGGCAGGTCGAGGCAGGACGCCGCCAGCAGCGACAAGCCATGCGCCAGGCCGAACAGGCGCTGGCGAATCAGTATTTCCGGCTGCTCGAAGGCGTAGCCCAGGCGTTTGGGGTTGGCCTCCAGGGCGGGCGAAGCCGATGATGGAGTCGCCGGCGGTTCAGCGGCCTGCGGCGCATCCTCGGCCCGCGCGGAACCCAGCAGCGCCGCAAACAGCATGCCCGCAAGGACGCGCCTCACGTGCCGCCGTGGCCGATCAGTCCGCCGCCGGGAGAACTCGGTGATGCCGCGTAATACTTCTTCGGCATGCGGCCGGCGCGATACGCTTCACGGCCGGCCTCGACCGCCTTCTTCATGGCGCCGGCCATCAGGACCGGATCCAGCGCTGCGGCGATCGCGGTATTCATCAGCACGCCGTCGCAGCCGAGCTCCATCGCAATCGCCGCATCCGAGGCGGTGCCGACCCCGGCGTCGACCAGCACCGGCACCTTCGACTGCTCGATGATGAGCTTCAGGTTCCACGGGTTGAGGATGCCCATGCCGGAGCCGATCAGCGATGCCAGGGGCATCACCGCGACGCAGCCGAGGTCTTCCAGCATGCGCGCCTGGATCGGATCATCCGAGCAGTACACCATCACCTGGAAGCCGTCCTTGACCAGGGTCGCGGCGGCCTTGAGGGTTTCCGGCATGTTGGGGAACAGCGTCTGCGGATCGCCCAGGACTTCGAGCTTGACCAGCGCATGGCCGTCGAGCAGTTCGCGGCCCAGGCGCAGGGTGCGCACGGCATCCTCGGCCGTATAGCAACCGGCAGTGTTGGGCAGGATGGTGAATTGCGCGGGCGGCAGCACGTCAAGCAGCGAGGGCTGGCCGGGCTCCTGGCCGATGTTGACGCGGCGGATGGCGACCGTGATGATCTCGGCGCCCGAGGCATCGATGGCTTCGCGCGTCTGCGCGAAATCGCGGTACTTGCCGGTGCCGACCAGCAGGCGCGACTGGTAGCTCTTGCCGGCGATGACGAGGGAATCCGGGTTCATGGTGGGGAAATCCTGAAGGTGCGTTCAGCCGCCGCCGACGGCGACGACAATTTCGATGCGGTCGCCCGCGGCGAGCAGGGTTTCGGCATGGAGGCTCTTGACCACGATCTCGCCGTTTCTTTCCACCGCGACACGCTTGCCGGCCAGGCCGCGCTGTTCCAGCAGGGCGGCCACGCTGAGGGGCGCCGGCAACTTCCGCGGCTCGCCGTTGATGATGAGGTCCATGCCGGAATTTTACTTCAGCAGGCGGCGGCGGATCAGCGTCAGGGCAATCCAGAAGGCCGCGACCGCCACCGCCGCCAGGGCCGCGAGGTGACCGAGGATGCCCGAAGGGATCTCGCCGAACAGCAGCGGCCGCACCAGCGCCACGGCATGCGTCAGCGGCAGCCAGGCGGCCACCGCCTGCACCAGCGGCGGCAACTGGTCGGGCGGGAAGAACACCCCGCACAGCAGCACCATCGGCGTGATGAACAAGGTGAAGTAGTACATGAAAAAGTCATAGGAGGGCGCCAGCGCCGTGACGATCAGGCCCAGCGCGGCGAAGGCCAGCCCGGTCAGGAAGATCACCGGCAGCGACCACAGCGCCAGCGGCGAGGCGACGAAGCCCAGCGCGGCGATCACCACCAGGATCGCCGTGCCGGACAGCGTGGCCTTGGCCGCCGCCCAGAGCAGCTCGCCGGCCATCACGTCTTCCAGCGTCACCGGCGCGTTCATGATCGCCTCCCAGGTGCGCTGCACGTGCATGCGCGAGAAGGCCGAATACAGCGCCTCGAACGAGGCCGCGTTCATGGTCGAGGCGCACACCGTGCCGCTGGCGAGGAAAGCGATGTAGGACACCCCGTTGATCTGCGGCAGCAGGCCGCCGAGGCCGTAGCCGAGGCCGAACAGGTAGATCATCGGGTCGGCGAGGTTGCCCAGCAGCGAAGGAATCGCCAGCTTCCTCCAGACCAGGAAATTGCGCCGCCAGACGGCGAATGCGCGCACCGAGAGTTGCGGCAGGGGGAGGGTTTGCGCGCTCACGGCCATGTTCATTTCTTGATCGATCCCCTGGCAATCTCGTAGCAGGCATCGATGTGCGCATTGCCCAGGTACAGCATCGCCGTCACGCTGAGGGCCACCGCGGCGGCCTGCCCGGCGAAGGGGACGTACTTGAGCACCTGTTTGGTGGCGAGGCGCACGCTGACCTTCTTCAGCGCCGCCACCGCGAGCTGCCTTGTGATGGCCCGCCCCGCCAGGTCGCTGCCGACCTTCTTCAGCATGGCGTAGATCAGCACCTTGTGCCGCGGATCGAGTTCCTCGATCTGCTCGGGAGTCAGTCCGAACTTCTCGTTGATCGCCGGAATCAACTGCAGCAGCAGGCCGACATCGCCGGCGATGTCCACACCCGGAATCGGAATCAGCGCCATGCCGCCCGAGGTCGCCGCGCGCCGCCGGACCATGGCCTTGCAGGACGCGCGGATCTTCTCCAGTTCGGTAAATGACTTCGGCAGCATCAGCGTTCCTCCTCGCCTACTTTTCCGCGAGCGCCTTGAGGCTCGCCAGTCCCTGCTCGAACTGCCCGCCGACCATCCTGTCCATGCTGAAGAACAGGCCCATGAGCTTCGACAGGAAGTTGTTGCTGCCGTGCATGGCCCAGGTAAATTCCGTACCGTCGCCGCTCGGCGTCAGCAAATACTCGGCCGTGTTATGCGCCTTGAAGGGCTTGAGGAAATCGAGCTTGATCACCACCCGCGACGGCGCCACCGCATCGAGGATTTCCATGCGCCCCTGCCCGACCTTGTTGTTGCCCTGCCATTCATACACCGCGCCCTGGCCGCTGTCGGCGCCGGAAAAACTCTTCCGCATCGACGGATCCAGCGCCGCCCAGGGCGACCATTCATCGAAGTTGCGGAAGTCGCTGACCAGCGCAAACAGCTTCTCGCGCGGCGCATCGATGTGAATCGAGCGCTGCACGCGGAAGCGTGCCGGCCGGCGGGCGACCACGAACAGCAGGGCTGCGATCAGCAGCAGGACCATGAACAGAATCAGTCTAATCATCGCGTACCTGCCTTTGGATGCGTGGGTTCATCGGGTATTCGCTTCTTCGCTGCAGCAGATGCTTGCGACCGGCGGCAACACGCTCATGGCGCGGCCAGAAGCAGCCACACCACGTGACCCGTGAGGGCGAGCAGCGGCAGCGACGCGACGGTGAAGAATATGGTTCGCCACGGCTGCCGGCCGGCGAGATAGGCCCAGGAGTGAAGCCACCGCGCCACCGTGAAAATGCCGAAGTAGAGGATCGCCGGGCCGCGCGGGCCCCCGCCCAGCACATAGACCAGACCGAGCGCCAGGAAAGGAACGATGCTCGCCTGGGCGTTGGCATGTGCCCGCAGAACCCTCGCTATCGCCGGCGGGTCGATGTCGGCCACGGTTGAATGGAAGGGGGCCGCGTCTTCTGGATTTGGCGTCGACTTGCTCTTGTTGCGCGCGGCGCCGCTATAGGCCCAGAGGAACATCAGATTGCAGGACAGGGCCACACAGGCGACGGCATAGGCGACGAAGACAGGATTGCTCAGCAAGTTCATTTTGATTCCCTACAACGGTTATTGATCGAGTCGGCCCCTTCCATGCGCTGCGGGAATGCCGCGCAACGTACTGACGAAGCACCCCATCCATGCGCGACTGCCAACCTTCCCCGGTGGACTTGAAGTAACGGACGACCTCGGGACTGTAACGTACCGATACGAGCAGCTTCTTGTTTTCCGACTTTGGCCGGCCACGCAACGACCGCAAGGGAACCATTGCCTTTAGCTGGCTTGGTGTGAGCGGCAGTGCATCGGGATCGCTTTTGGCTGCCGCGGTAATTGCGCTCGGTGGACGGCGGGTTATTGGCAAGTTTGGTCGCAGGGCGACGTGGGCGGGCAACCAACTCCCCTCCGCAGTTTGGGCACTTCGCGCCGAGTACGTTTTCGGCGCACGAAGCACAGAACGTGCACTCGAAGGAACAGATACGCGCTTCCGTCGACTCGGGCGGCAGGTCTCTGTCGCAGCATTCGCAATTCGGCCTAAGTTGCAGCATGAGTACCTCCAGAAAGATTGCGTCCAGGTAGGGAATGGAAGGCCCGACGTTTGAAATCACCGGCGCTGCGCGGCTTCATCGCGCAGCGTCCAGAGAGCGAAGCGAACGGGGTCGACCGCCGGGTTGGGCCGCACCGCGTTACTCAGCGAGCTCTTGCAAAACCTCGGGATGGCGTTCGGCGACCCGGAAAAGGGTCTTTGCCGCGCCTGATGGCTCGCGGCGACCTTGTTCCCAGTCTTGGAGCGTGCGCACAGAAACGCCAAGTAGTGCTGCGAAGGCTGTTTGAGAAAGCCCTGACACCAGGCGAGCGTGAGCAATTGCCGATATCTCGGGACGATGGACACGCGCACGGATACCGGCCTTCATTTCACGCACCGACGTTAGCAGTTCAGCGCCAATATCAATTGTCGGTTGACGGCCGATGGATTTTTGCTTGACTTTAGGCATTTTCAATCTCCTCTTTGATCTGCCGAAGTACATGTGCTGGGATGTTTTCACGCACGGACTTTCCGTAGACCAGCAACAACCAGATTTCTCCATTGGCCATGCGATTGAAATAAATGACTCGCACCCCGCCACGTTTGCCACGACCAGTACTACCCCAACGGGCCTTTCTTACACCTCCCGATCCGGGGACAACATCCCCAGCATCTGGGTTTCCGGCAATGAAGGTGATAAACGCGTTTCGATCTTCATCGTTCCAGCAATCGTTGGCAAGGCGCACGAAGGTAGGGGTTTCGATAACCGTGAACATCGATTGGAATATACGGCAATGCCGTAGTTACGTCAAACGTCGCACGGCGCGCTCATGGCGAGGCCAAACGTTTGAATTCACTGGCGCTGCGCGGCTTTTCGCGCAGCGTCCGGGTTGATGGATGGGTTGGGCAAAATGGGTTGCTTTCTTAATGACTACCGACGAGATGCCTGACGGAAGAATTTGGCAACGTCAAGTTTGCCGTAGTCTTGGCCGCAAACCAGACGCGGATACCAGCTTGAGAAAAACGTCAGTGTTGCTGTTGTCTGATCCGTCGCAATTTCGACGATAGAGATTTCAACCCCATAGATTTGTCTGTTGCTGGATAACTCTTTATCAACTATCGACTTCGCCCTGACAGCGTATGAGGCTGTAACAGAGTCGATCCACTCATACTTGTATTCGGAATCAACTTTACGATAAGCGCGATATCGCTGGGTCTTGGTTCTTGGATCGAGATTGCCCCATTCCACTTGTGCGACACCAACATCCTTAACCAGTACCTCCCTCAAAGATGTACGACCGGGCGAAGATTCCCTCCACTTACTTTCGTGCTGGTCGGCAGATTCATCAATAAAAAGCGGACCGACAAAAGGGCGAATGACCTTTGCGCCAGCAGAGAGACATTTCTCTTTCATCCATTCTTGATTCTTGGAAATAAGTTGTACTCCTCCATTCGACGAGAGGAATACGGGACCACCGAGAATGAAGGCTCCTATCAACACGATGATGATTGCGAACTTGATTTCAGTCCCTGAGACTGGCTGCCGCCACCCCGGATTAGCGGTTTCGTGGTTGGCGGCGGCCTGGAACAGTAGAGTCGTTGTCCCGGTCAGCGAAAAGATAATCGCTGGCAATCCGAAGAAAAGAGCAATAGGGAGGCCCAGCGACGGATCAGAGGCTCCCAAGAAAAACACCGAGACAATGAGAGCATTTGCGATCAAGAACTGGGTATGCGCAGTGGGACTAACCTTGGCCCAGCGTTCAATGGCGACGAAACGGAGTAAAAAGTACAGAAGAACACCGGGGACAAAAAAGTCCGCAAAGGAATGAAGAAGGGATTCATCGCTGTCACGAAGGTTTCCGATCAACGGCGTATCAAGGATGTACTCGACAACAGGAACTCCCGGGCGCAAGAACGACAGCCAGAAGGCTGCGAAGATGGCGATGTTCAGCGATCTAAGAATGAACCCCATTTTTGCGCCGCCGAGTTAGCTGCTAGGCCCAACGTCCAAGGTCAGGGGCGCAACGCGGCTTTATCGCGCAGCGTCCGGTGGATTGATGGGTTGGGCCATCCATTGCGTCAATAGCCAGAAGGCATACGCGGTGGATGCTCCAGCAAGGAATACGGGTAGAACAGAAATCTTCCAGCCCGTTTGCCAAAAGGGAAGACTCAGCGCCGGAAGCGTACTTGCCGCCAATAGATAGCTGACGCGGTAGCGCTTCACCTGCCGGAGAATAAGAGCCAGCGGCAGCCCGTAGAGCCAAGTGAAAACATAACCCACAACTGTGCTGTTGATTGAAACCCCGATGAGTGACTGAAGCGGTGGAAGGCCCCAAACATGAGGTTCAAGCCACTCATGCAGCACAAAGTACACCCATCCGCTTGTGAACGGAATAACGAGAGGGGCGACAACGGCTGCAAGAAGACAACTCAAGACGCGGGGTTTCATGAGGCCCAACGTGCAAGTTTAGGGGGCTGCGCGGGCCTCATTGCGCAGCTCCCCTGCAACGCCGGGTTCGGCCTCTGGCGCACGAGACACTACCTGCCTGCAACAGCCAATACTGCCTTGGGATTTGTGCTCGCGATAGCCAGCAAAGTTCGAGCAGCACCGCTCGGCTGCTTGCGGCCTTGCTCCCAACCTTGTAAGGTGCGAACAGATACGCCAATGAGCGCTGCAAACTGGGACTGAGACAGGCCAGTTTTCTTACGCGCCTCAATGACGGGTGATGAAACAACATGAACCTGACCCGCCTTCATTTCGCGCACTGACTGCAACAGGTCGGCAGCAAGGTCGCGTTTGGCTTCATGGGCAGCTAGGTCGGACTTGGTGAGAGGCTTACTCTTCGAGGACACGGCGAATCTCCTTCAATTTGGGGCCGGTGAGGTTGTCAGTTTTCGACTTTGCGTACAGCGTGAGCAAAACCACTTCTCCTTCTGCGTTGCGAGTGAAATAGATCACCCGAACACCGCCCGACTTGCCCGAACCAGATCTTCCCCAACGCACCTTGCGAATGCCGCCGGACCCGGGCACGACATCTCCGGCAGTGGGGTGCTCTGCAATATACGCAGCGAATGCGCCGCGCTCCTCTTCGGTCCAATAGAGCGGCCACTGGCGCTGGAATAGCAACGTTTCGACTACGGTATGCATTGTGTGACTATACGCCTAAGGCGCATAGGCGTCCAGCCCATGACTCAAGAGGCCGAACATTCCGCTTCACCGGCGAGCCGCAAGCTTGCTTGCGGCGAGTCCGGGTCGAAGCGGTGGTTCGGCGTCGACCTCATTGCTCCGCGGCCTTTGGGCGATGAGGGTTTTGCCATTCCGTTACACCCCAGGACAAAGCAAGCGAATCTCGGCACGCATGAGCAAGCTTAAGAGAAAGCTGTTTCAACTCTGCAGGAGAAGCCTGTCGGTCTAAACCTTTCCCCAACGCAACCATCGCTGCCTCGACGTCCTTATCTTCGACCAAAGCCAGTTCACCCCAGTAAAGCGACCAGAACCGCTTAATCGCGGCAACCTTTTCAGAGGGCTCCTCAGAGGTTGCGAGCGTAGCCGCAGACTGTGTAGCCTCCGTGTATAGTTTTAGCTGACGTTCCAAAAACGGTTTGGTCGCTTCGATTCTTCGACTCTCAGATTGTTTCTTGTTGTTCTCGACGTACTGAAATACACCCCAGGCGAACGTTGCTACTGCACCCAGAAGAGACAAAAGCTTTATCCCGGTCTCAAGTGTCATCTGTCACCTCCGCTGAGTTGTTGACGCCGAACGTAGAGCTAACCGGCGCTGCGCGGCTTTATCGCGCAGCGTCCAGCGACCGAAGGGAGCGAGGTTGAGTGATGGGATGGACTCCCCCGTCGTTTTGGCGCTCAAATAGCGCCACCGGTGCTCATGGGGATGGGTGTCGGACAACAACGAAAGGAGTCCGAAATGAATGCTACTACCGTTGCCGTTGATCTTG